>Ga0078972_1004153_pt1 | contig 40890 bp, 35 predicted proteins | sample YelNatPaOPGAMG01_FD_67568 | JGI IMG/M metagenome (GOLD analysis project Ga0078972, IMG submission 67568) | Hot spring thermophilic microbial communities from Obsidian Pool, Yellowstone National Park, USA - OP-RAMG-01 (SPADES assembly) (version 2) | ecosystem: Environmental > Aquatic > Thermal...
AAGGACAGGAAAATGAATATCATTGACGACAGAGAAGGCATAAAAAAAATTGATAAAAGCAACATGCTTACATTGCTTGAAAATTTTGATTTGCAATGCCTTGAAGCAAATTCCATAGAAACGGATAATATTCCGATAAAAGAATATGATTGTGTTGTTTACGCAGGGATGGGAGGTTCAGCAATTGCCGGAGATATTTTGAAAAATTCTTTTGAACAGGATTTGTCAATACCATTTTTTGTACACAGAAATTATGGATTACCTGGTTGCGTAACAAAAAATTCCCTGGTGATAGCGGTCAGTTATTCAGGGAATACAGAAGAAACAATAGATGCCTGCCAGCAGGCGCTTTCGCGCGGTTGTACAGTCCTGACACTTTCCAGTGGTGGTGAACTTGAAAACATTTCTAAAACGAAAGGAATTATTCATGTGAAAATTCCTTCAGGATATCCTCCACGTTGCAGTCTGGGATATTTATTTTTCCCTGTGGCAAGAATACTTTCTTCTGCTGGATATATTAAGAGTTTTGATGTAAAAAAAATTGTTGATATGATTTCATATCTTAAAAAACTTTATGGTGTTGATTCAGTTGAGAATAATACTGCAAAGAACATTGCAAAACTTATTCACAACAAAATGGCTGTTATTTATTCAGGAGAGTTTCTTTTTCCTGCTGCGACAAGATGGAAAACACAGATTGCAGAAAACAGTAAACATATGATATCAATCAATGTTGTTCCTGAAATGAACCACAATGAAATTATGGCATGGAACTTTCCTGCTCATTTTATAAAAAACTGCATTGTATTTTTCCTTTATGACAGGCAGGATAATGAAAGGGTAACATTAAGGATGAATCTTGTCACGAAAATTCTTCAATCAAAATCTATTCCGGTTGAAAAACTTAACAGTCAGGGTGAAGATGCATTAGAAAGAATTTTTTCTCTTATTATCCTTGGTGATTGGACAAGTTTCTATCTTGCAATTTTAAATGGGGTTGACCCGACAGAAATCAAAGAAATATCATATCTAAAACAACAGATGGCTGTTTCGGAAAAACAATAGGAGGTATTATGAAAGAGTTTCTTTTTACCTCAGAATCAGTAACAGAGGGTCATCCGGATAAAATCTGTGATCAGGTTTCAGATGCAATTCTTGATAATGTTTTGATGCAGGATAAAAAGGGCAGGGTGGCATGTGAAACTCTTGCGACAAGAGGACTGCTATTTATTGCAGGAGAAATTACTACAGTGGGTTATGTGGAAATTCCAAATGTTGTAAGGGAATTACTGAAGGACATTGGTTATGTGGATAAAGAATATGGATTTAATTATGATGCAAGTGCCATCATTACAGCAATTCAGGAGCAATCACCTGATATTGCCCAGGGTGTTGACATTGGTGGAGCAGGGGACCAGGGAATGATGTTTGGTTTTGCGACAAGGGAAACTCCTCAATTAATGCCACTACCAATCATGCTTGCACATGGACTTGTTCGGCGTCTTGCAGAGGTACGTAAGAAAAAAATTTTGGATTATCTCAGACCTGATGGTAAATCACAGGTAACTGTGAGATATGTTGATGATAAACCTGTTGAGATTACTGCTGTTGTTATTTCTTCACAGCATGATGAAGGTATTTCACAGGATAAGATTAGAAATGATTTGAAAGAGACAGTTGTTGAACAGGTTATTCCGAAAGAGCTACTTGCAAAAAATTATAACTTGTTTGTTAATCCTACAGGAAGATTTGTGATTGGCGGTCCACAGGCAGATACAGGTGTTACAGGCCGAAAGATTATGGTTGATACATATGGGGGATTTGCCAAACATGGAGGAGGTTGTTTTTCTGGCAAAGATCCTACCAAGGTTGACAGAACCGCTGCTTATTTTGCAAGGTATCTTGCAAAAAATATTGTTGCTTCAGGAATTGCAGACAAGTGTGAAATTCAACTTTCTTATGTCATCGGACATAAACAGCCAGTTTCAATCATGATTAATATGTTTGATACAGAAAAGGTTCCAGCAGAAAAGGTGATTGAAATTATCAGGAAAAATTTTGACCTTTCGCCTGCAGGAATGATAGAAAAACTTGATCTTTTGAGACCGATTTATAGAAAAACTGCCTGTTATGGACATTTTGGAAGGGAAGAAGATGAATTCACGTGGGAAAAAACAGATGTGGTTGATATTTTTGCAAGTGCCTTATGAAAAAGGAGGATACTCTGAAAAACAATATTCCTTATGATATCAGGGATACAGGACTTGCAGATGCTGGAAGAAAAAGAATTGAGTGGGCGCTTCGTGAGATGCCAGTAATAAAAATACTGCGTGATCAGGAATCTACCAGTTTATTCAAAAACAAGGTTATCTGTGCGTGCCTTCATATTACATCAGAAACAGCAAATCTTGTGATTACACTGAAAAGGTGCGGTGCAAAGGTTTTTTTAACAGCCTCAAACCCTTTAAGCACGCAGGATGATGTGGCTGCGTCTCTTGTATGTGACCATGGTATTTCGGTTTTTGGTATCAAAGGTGAAGATATTAATTCATACAATAGACACATAAAAGAACTTGCATCCCGGAAACCCGATCTTGTCATTGATGATGGTGCAGATTTGATTACCTTTTTGCATAATAATCCTGACCTTGCAGAAAATGTTATCGGTGCCACAGAAGAAACCACAACCGGTATTACAAGAATTAAAAACATTGAAAAAGAGGGAAAATTACTTTTCCCTGTGATATGTGTTAATGATGCAATGACAAAACATATGTTTGACAATAGATATGGTACAGGACAATCAACAATTGATGGAATTTTTCGTGCAACCAATACATTGATTGCTGGAAAAACAGTTGTTGTTTGTGGTTACGGTTGGTGTGGAAGAGGAATTGCGAAAAATCTTAAAGGACTGGGTGCAAATGTTATCATTACTGAAGTATCTCCGTTGAGGGCACTTGAAGCAGTGATGGACGGTTTCCAGGTCATGAAAATGGAACAGGCTGCATCGCTCGGTGATATTTTTATTACAGCCACAGGAAACGCAAAGGTGATTTCAAAAGATATTTTTAATAAAATGAAGGATGGGGTAATTCTTGCCAATGCAGGACATTTTAATGTTGAGATTGACATTGATGCTCTGGAGCATCTTTCAAAAAAAATTACAGAGGTAAAGCCGCTGGTGAAGGAATTTGTTCTGAAAAGCGGGAAAAAAGTTTATCTCCTTGCTGAAGGAAGATTGGTCAATTTAGGTTGCGCAGAAGGACATCCATCATCTGTTATGGATATGAGTTTTGCAGGGCAATTTTTGAGTTTGAAATATATTGTGACAGTGAAAAAACTTCAATTGAAATGTCATGCTGTTCCTGATGAGATTGACCGTCAGATTGCATCATTGAAATTGAAAAGTATGGGCATTGAAATTGATACCCTGACAGATTATCAAAAAAAATATCTCAGTTCCTGGAATCTTGATTAATGATTCGTATTGGACTTACAGGTGTCTTTGGTTCAGGAAAATCAACAGTATGTCAGATTTTCAAAAGAATGGGTATTCCGGTTATTTCATGTGATGATATTGTTGACCGTTTATTGAAAACAAAGAAAATCAAGCAGGAAATTGTCAGGATATTTGGGAAAGAATATCTTGATGAAAATGGTCAGGTGAACAGAAAAAAACTTGCAAATCTCATTTTTTCTTCAGAAAAAGAAAGAAAAAAATTGAATGCACTTATTCATCCTCTGGTTTTTGAAAGAATAGAAAAAAAACTTGACACATACAGAAAAAAGGGTAAAATGATTGTTGTAGTTGAAGTACCTCTTCTTTTTGAAACCCGAAGTGAAAATCGATTTGATGTGATTATAACAGTTGCTTCCCCTTACGAGGCAATCAGAGAAAGGTTAAGAAACAAATATACTTCTGAAGAAATAAGGATGCGAATGAACTCACAGATGCCCCTTGATAAAAAAATTGCGCTATCCGATTATGTAATAGACAATTCAAAAAGCATCTCTGAGACCACAGATGTGGTTAAAAATGTCTTGGATGACATAATAAGGAGGAAAAAAATATGGTTGAAGAAATCAAAGAATTAAATGTGGCTATTCTCAAAAAAACAGCGATTTCAAGATTACAGAAACTTGCCCGGGATATGGGAGTAAACGGTGTCAGTGGTTTGACAAAAGAGGAGTTAATTTACAGGATTATGCAGGCACAGGCAGAGAAAAATGGACTTCTGTTTGGAGAGGGTGTACTTGAAATTCTTCCTGATGGCTTTGGTTTTCTTCGTTCTTCAAATCATAATTATCTTCCAGGACCAGACGATATCTATGTTTCGCCTTCACAGATTAAGAAATTTGGACTGAAAACAGGGGATACTGTTTCTGGACAGATTAGACCCCCAAAAGAAAACGAAAAATATTTTGCTTTGTTGAAGGTGGAAATGGTCAATGGTGAAGAACCAGAAAAGATTCAGGATCGTATACCTTTTGAAGAACTAACTCCAATTCATCCAAACAAAAGATTTATTCTTGAAACAGTTCCTGAAGAAATTACCACACGTGTAATTGATTTAATATGTCCAATAGGAAAGGGTCAGAGGGGACTCATTGTTTCACCTCCAAGGGCAGGAAAAACTGTGATTCTTCAAAAAATTGCAAATGCTATTGCTACGAACAATCCAGAGGTTCATCTCATAGTATTACTTGTTGGTGAGAGGCCAGAAGAGGTAACGGAAATGAAAAGGTCTGTGAAAGGTGAGGTTGTGAGTGCGACGTTTGATGAACCACCTGACAGGCATGTTCAGGTGGCAGACATTGCACTTGAAAGGGCAAAGCGACTTGTTGAACACAGAAAGGATGTTGTAATTCTTCTTGACAGTATAACAAGATTGGCAAGAGCTCATAATGTTCTTGTTCCGCATAGCGGAAAGATTATGACAGGAGGTCTTGAATCTAATGCTCTTGACAAACCAAAAAGATTTTTTGGTTCAGCGCGCAATATTGAAGAGGGTGGAAGTTTGACAATCCTTGGAACAGCCCTCATTGACACAGGAAGTAAGATGGATGATGTGATTTTTGAAGAATTCAAGGGGACTGGAAATATGGAGATAAATCTTGACAGGAAACTGTCAGATAGAAGAACATTTCCTGCTATTGATATCAACCGTTCTGGAACAAGAAGAGAGGAACTTCTTGTTGATCCTGAGGAGTTGCAGTTAATATGGCTATTGAGAAAAATTCTTGCACCATTAAATCCGGTTGAAGCAATGGAATTACTGATTTCAAGATTAAAGGCAACAAGATCAAATATTGAATTGTTAATGAGTTTGAAACAGCAGGCAAAAGAAACATCAAAGTGAAAGGAGGAATCTTATGGGAATGTGGATCGGTCGTGGAAGAAAGGCACGTGTATGCTATGGTTTTGATGATATATCACTTGTCCCAGGAAATGTAACAATCAATCCTGTTGATGTTGATATTTCTGTGGTGATTGCAGGAAAACGACTCCAGGTGCCGATACTGGCTGCTGCAATGGATGGGGTTGTTGACCCGAAATTTGCCATTGCCTTTGGCAAAGCAGGAGGACTTGCAGTATTAAACCTTATGGGCATATATACCCGATACGAAAATCCTTACCAGGTGATTGAAGAAATTATTGCATGCCCTCAGGATAAAGCAACTGCATTAATACAGAAAATTTATCACCAACCTGTTAAAGAAAATCTTATTGAAGCAAGGATCAGAGAAATTAAAGATGGTGGCGTCTTATGTGCTGTAAGTTCAATCCCTCAGTATGCTGAAAGATTTGGGACAATTGCACAGAGTGCAGGAGCTGACATCTTTGTTGTCCAATCTACTGTGACAACTGCAAAGCATATTTCAAGTACATATAAACCACTTGATCTGGCTGCATTTTGTTCTTCAATGAAAATTCCTGTGATCGTTGGTAACTGTGTAACATATCAGGTTGCTCTGGATTTGATGGAAACAGGAATTGCAGGACTTCTTGTTGGAATAGGACCCGGGGCTGCCTGCACCACGCGTGAGGTTTTAGGGATAGGAGTACCACAGGTTGCTGCAACGTGTGATTGTGCAGCAGCAAGGGACTTTTTCTACAAAAGGACAGGTAAATATGTTCCAATCATTACAGATGGTGGTATGATTACCAGTGGAGATATCTGTAAAGCATTTGCCTGCGGTGCGGATGCAGTAATGGTTGGTTCTGCATTTGTCAGGGCTGAAGAAGCACCTGCAAAGGGTTATCACTGGGGTATGGCGACTTCTGATGAAAATCTACCAAGGGGTACAAGAATCAAACTCGGGACAACAGGACCACTGAAACAGATTCTATTTGGACCATCAAATACTGACGATGGTTCTCAAAATCTTGTTGGTGCACTGCGTTTATCCATGGCAAGTTTGGGTGCCAGAGATATAAAAGAGATGCAACTTGTTGAGATTGCCATTGCGCCATCAATAAAAACCGAGGGTAAAATTTATCAGGTAGCAAAAAAACAGGCATTGATTGGAAAATGAAGGATTTTGTTCACCTCCATCTTCATACTGAATACAGTTTACTTGACGGCATGTGCCGTATTGAACACATCACAAAACTTGCTCATCAATATGGTATGCCAGGCCTTGCCATTACTGACCACGGTGGGCTTTTCGGAGCAATACATTTTTATGAAAGCGCTCTTAATCATGGATTAAAGCCCATTATTGGTTGTGAAATGTATATGGCGCCTGGCAGTAGATTTGAAAAAAAGATAGTTGGTAAAAGAGAACCTGCCTATCATTTAACGGTACTTGCGGCAAACAATAAAGGTTATGAAAATTTACTTGAATTATCAACTCGTTCATATCTTGAGGGATACTATCACAAACCAAGGATTGACAGAGAACTTCTTTCAAAACTTTCCAGCGGACTTATTGTACTCAGTGGTTGTCTTCAGGGAGAAATTAACCAGTTGCTTCTTTCAGAGCAGGAAGATGAAGCAATGGCGGCGATTAAATGGTATCTTGATGTTTTCGGCAGGGAAAATTTTTACCTGGAACTAATGGAAATTGGTCTTCCCGAGCAAGCACGTCTCAATAGAATGCTGGTGGAGATTGCATCAAAAAACAATATTAAAATCGTTGCAACAAATGACTGCCATTATCCGAACAAAGATGATGCATTTACACATGAGATTTTGTTGTGCATTCAAACAGGAACAAATATTGAAGACGAAAAACGATTAAAATTTTCAAGTTCAGAGTTTTACTTTAAAACCCCTGAACAGATGAATGCCCTTTTTGCCGGGCTTCCTGAAGCAATAAAAAGCACAATGGAGATTTTTGAAAAATGCAATGTAACAATGGATTTTTCTGTACAGCATATTCCACGTTTTCCTGTTCCTGATGGAATGACTGATGACCAGTATCTTGAAAATCTTGTGAAGGAAGGACTTAAGAAAAGATTTGGTTTTGATATGGAAAAAGACGATAATGATGTTGTAAAACGAGTAAAATACGAGCTCAGTGTTATAAAAAAGATGAATTTTTCTGGCTATTTTCTTATCATTCAGGATATTGTGAATGAGGCGAAAAGAAGAAAAATTTCTGTAGGACCTGGTCGTGGTTCTGGTCCTGGTAGCATGGTTGCATATATTCTTGGAATTACAGAAATCAACCCATTGAAATACGACCTTCTGTTTGAGAGATTTCTGAATCCTGAAAGAATTTCAATGCCTGATATTGACCTTGATTTTGATGATACAAAGAGAGAGCAAATTATTGAATACATCAGGCGCAAATACGGTGAGGAAAACTTTGCTCAGATAGCGACATTCGGTACCATGGGAGCAAGGGCTGTTGTAAGAGACGTTGGCAGGGCATTGAGAATGGGTTATTCTGAAGTTGATAGAATTGCAAAACTTATTTCTCCTGAACCAGGGGCATCACTTAAAGAAGAACTGGCCAGAAATGAAGAGATTCGACGATTGATTGATTCTGATGAAAGAATAAAAAAATTATTTGACATCTCCCTTTCCCTTGAAGGACTTGCAAGACATGCGTCAACACATGCAGCAGGGGTGGTGATTACAGACAAACCAATATATCGTTATGTCCCTCTCTTTCGCGGTGCAAAGGGTGAAATAACAAGTCAGTTTGATATGACTGGCATTGAAAAGATAGGACTACTTAAAATAGACATTCTTGGGCTGAAAAACCTTTCATTGATTGAGGAAGCCATCAATTTGATTAAAATTCACAAGAAAAAGGAAATTACAGAATTCCCTGAGAATGATAAGAAGACATACGATATGTTATGCAGGGGAGAATCCATTGGATTATTTCAAATGGAAAGCCAGGGAATGCAGGATTTATTGAGAAGAATAAAACCAAGGGTTTTTGAAGACCTCATTGCAATCCTTGCACTGTACAGGCCAGGTCCAATGCAGAGTGGCATGGTTGAACAGTATATTCAGAATAAAAAAGATGTCTCAAAAATCAAATATGACCATGTCTTAATGGAACCAGTGTTAAGGTCAACATATGGCGTGATTCTTTATCAGGAACAGGTGATGAAACTTGCCAGTGTGATTGGCAATTTTACAATGGGTGAAGCAGATATTCTTCGCAAGGCGATGGGGAAAAAAGACCCGGAATTACTGGAAAAACAAAGGGAAAAATTTTTGAAGGGTGCACGACAGAATGGTATCAGCCGTGAAATTGCCGATAAAATTTTTGACAGTATGGCAAAATTTGCTGGTTATGGTTTTAATAAATCCCACAGTACCTGTTATGCAATGATTGCATACCAGACAGCATACCTGAAATCAAATTACCCTCTGGAATATATGACTGCACTGTTAAATAACGAAATTGGAAATGAAGATAAAATCAGGTTGTATATTGAAGAGGCAGAACGGTTGAACATCTGGGTATTGCCTCCGGATATTCAGGAAAGTCAGGAGAAATTTTCAATCTCAGGAAATGATATTATTTTTGGACTGGCTGCAATAAAAAATGTTGGACAGGGTGCAATTCATTCAATTCTTGAGGCAAGAAAAGAGGGCAAATTCAAGTCATTGTTTGACTTCTGTCAGAGGGTTGACCTCAGGTTGATTAACAGGAAGGTTATCGAGAGTTTGATTAAGGCAGGTGCATTTGATTGTTTTGGAAAACCAAGGTCACATCTTTATGCAATGATGGACGAAGCCATTGAACAGGGAAGTAAAATTCAGAAACTGAATTCTGATGGACAACTTTCAATTTTCTCAAAAAGTGAAAGGATAGAACCACCATCAATTCATGAAGCAATCAGTGAACTTCCTGAATGGCCTGAATCAAAACTTCTTTCCTTTGAAAAGGAAATGCTTGGTGTTTACAGGACAGGACATCCCCTTGAACACTGTAAGGAAACACTGAAGAATTTTGTTGATGCCTGGAGCAATCAGATTGACAATCTTTCTGAAAAGAAAGAATACTGGTTTGGTGGACTTATTCAGAACATCAAAATCATTACAAATAGAAAAGGTGAAAAGATGGCAGTGGGAGAACTTGAAGATCTTTACGGAAAAATGGAAATTGTTTTTTATCCACAGGTGTATGAAAATATTTCAAGCATTTTAAAAATCAGCAACATTGTTTTTATCAAGGGTAGAATTGACAGGAAATCAGATAAAAACAAACTTGTTGCACAGGATGTTGCGACAATCAACACGATATCTGAAAAACGTTCAAAAGAACTTGTTATAAAAATAAGCATTGATACTCCAAAAGAAATACTGTCTCAAATGAAGGAAATTTTCCTTCATCACAGAGGTAGTTCTCTGGTTTATATGGTGATCAATGATAAAAATGGTTCTTTTGTGAAGGTGAAATTGAATAAATTTCAGATTAACATTGTTCCTGAATTGCTTGAGAAATTGAAAAATATTTTACCACAGGACAGTGTCTCATTGAATTAACAATGAAACAGATTATTAAAACACTTTCATGGAAGGGCAGTTTCCTCGAAATTATTGATCAATCAGTTTTGCCATTAAAGGAAAGATATATTAAACTTCGAACAATAGAAGACGTTTTCTCAGCGATTAAAACATTAAAAATCAGGGGTGCTCCTGCCATTGGACTTGCTGCAGCATTTGGATTACTTCTTGCAGCAAAAAGGTTGAAAACAAATGATAGGGACAAATTTCTCAGTAGCATTACCAGATATTCAAATTACATCAAAAGTTGCAGACCAACAGCATACAATCTTTTCTATGGTATTGACCGGCTGAATGATATTATTTCAAGGCATAGTCATTTTTCAGTTGAGGACATTGTTGATGTAATGGAAGAAGAATGCGAAAAAATGTTTAAGGAAGACATTGATGCCTCCTGGGCAATAGCAAAATTTGGAGAAACACTGATAAAAAATGGAGCACGAATTCTTACCCACTGTAATGCAGGTGCTCTCGCAACAGGAGGTGTTGGAACTGCTCTTGCACCAATGTATCTTGCAAACAAAAAAAATAAAAGAATTGAAATTTTTGTTGATGAGACAAGACCTGTGCTTCAGGGTGCACGACTGACAATGTGGGAATTGAAAAGGGCAGGAATCAAATGTACTCTCATATGTGACAGTATGGCAGGTTTTCTTATGCAACAGGGAAAGATTGATCTTGTGATTACTGGAGCAGATCGTATTGCATTGAATGGAGACACTGCAAACAAAATTGGAACATATTCTGTCGCAGTGATTGCAAATTTCCATAACATTCCATTTTATGTTGCTGCACCAATTTCAACCTTTGATTTTTCCATTCCATCAGGTAAACACATTAAGATTGAAGAAAGAGACATCAAAGAAGTCACTTACATTGGTGGTAAAAGAATTGCTCCATCCAGGATAAATGTATATAATCCTGCCTTTGATATTACACCATCGCATCTTATCTCAGGATTCATTACTGAGAAAGGGATTTTCTCACCACAAAAATTGCTTGATCTGAAAAATTTGACATTGAATAAAAATATCGTATAATATTTGTATCCCGGCAACCATAGCCGAGGGGAAACACCCGTTCCCATCCCGAACACGGCCGTTAAGCCCTCTGGCGCCGATGGTACTGTCCGCGAGAGCGGGCGGGAGAGTAGGTGTTGCCGGGATATTTTTATGGATTCTGGTGATGTTTGATAATCTTTCCTTCTACCATAAACACAACGTCTTCACTGATGTTTGTTGATAGGTCTGCAATTCTTTCAAGGTTGTGTGCAATTCTCAGCAGTTGTAATGCTCTTTCTATGGTTGAAGGGTCTGAAATCATATATGTGATCAGTTCTCTTGTAATCTGGTCTCTTAATTTATCAACAATTTCATCCCTTTTACATACCCTTTTTGCCATTTCAGCATCACCTGACATATATGCCTTTAAACTGTCCTTCAACATTTCTGTGCTTTCTTCAGCCATTTTGGGAATATCAATCAGAGGTTTTACATCAGGTCTCTCAACCAGAAATATTCCGCTCTGACAGATATTGACTGCATGGTCTCCTATTCTTTCAAGGTCATTGTTGATCTTCAGAATCATCAATGTTGTTCTCAGATGTGATGCTTTTGGGGAAAATTGTGCAATAATTTCTATGCACATTTCTTCAATCTCAATCTCAAAATTATTGGCTAATGTTTCGTCTTCTTCAATGACCTTTTTTAACAAAGATGAATCTTTTTTTAACAGTCCTTCAATACTTCTGTCAATCATATTTTCAACCAGCAAAGAAAATTCAATGAGTTTTTTCTTTGTTTCAGTTAATCTGTTTTCAATCATTTAATCCTCCTTATACCGAATTGATTTCATCCATATAGCATCGTTGGCTGCGTCGTCGGCTTTTTCAACATACATCAGTATGCCTCGTTGCCTTCTCCTTGCCGCCTTGCTCTCTGACAAACTCAATTCGTTATTCCTACAATTTTGACGGCAAATTAGTGTTAACTGAATTTTCCAGTAAGATACTCTTCTGTTTTCTTGTTTTCAGGAGCAGTGAAAATCTTTTTCGCTGGACCAAATTCAATCAGTTCACCAAGATAAAGAAATGCAACATAATCGGCAATTCTTGCTGCCTGGGCTGTATTATGAGTAACAATAACTATTGTGGTTGTTTGCTTTAATTCTTCAAGGAGTTGTTCAATCATCAGTGTTGACTTTGGGTCAAGGGATGATGTTGGTTCATCAAGGAGGATTACATCAGGATCCATTGCAAGTGCTCTTGCTATACATAACCTCTGTTGTTGACCACCAGAAAGGAAAGTTCCCCTTCTATAAATCCCATCTTTTACTTCTTCCCACAGACCAACCTTTCTGAGAGAATTTACGACTATCTGGTCTTTTTGTTCTTTTTTGAGTTTTATTCCATTGAGAATAAATCCAGAAATTACGTTATCATAAATGCTCATTGTTGGAAATGGATTTGGTCTCTGAAATACCATGCCAATTCTTCTTCTTACGATGATTGGATCCATTGAAAAAATGTTCTGTCCATGCAATAAAATTTCTCCTGAATAATATGCTGCTGGAGAAAGTTCATGCATTCTGTTAATACATCTGATCATTGTTGTTTTTCCGCATCCTGATGGTCCCATAATGGCAGTGACCCTGTTTTGAAAAACAGAAAAATTGATGTTTCTAAGAATCGCACTTTGTCCGAAACCTGCAGAAAAATTTGAAATTTTTAAAACTTCGTTTTCCATTTTTTTGAAATAATTCTTGCAAGAAAGTTAAAAACAAAAACAATTGCAATTAAAACAAGAGCTGCAGCCCATGCAATTTTATGCCATTGTTCATATGGACTTGTTGAATAATTGAATACAACAAGGGGAATTGTATTGACTGGTTTTGTAACATTTAAATTCATAAATGGGTTGCCAAAGGCAGTGAAAAGAAGTGGCGCAGTTTCACCTGCGATTCTTGAAATGGCAATAAGAATGCCTGTGATAATTCCACTCAATCCTGCAGGAACAATGACCTTTAAAATTGTTCTGAAATAAGGTACTCCCAGAGCAAGAGAAGCTTCCCTTAATGAATCTGGCACCATTGAGAGAGTTTCTTCAGTTGATTTAATTACAACTGGAAGCATAATAATTGCAAGGGCAATGCCACCTGATAAGGCAGAAAAGGACTTCATTGGTTTGACAACCCAGAGATATGCTATAATACCAATCACAATAGAAGGAATGCTTGCAAGAATATCAATTCCTACCCTTAAAACATCAGAGAAAAAATTCTTTTTGTTTTCGGCAAGATAAATACCAGCAAGTAATGACAAAGGAGTTGCAATGACAAAGGCAATTCCCACAACAATGAATGTACCGATGATTGCGTTTGAAATTCCACCACCATGTTCTCCAACAGGTTTTGGAAGATGAATAAAAAAATCAAGATTGATTGATGAAATACCATTTTTTATTATGAACCCAAGAATAGCAAGTAGCGGAATACACGCTGTAAAAGATAGGACAATGACAATTAATGTGAACAATCTATCCTTTAAAATTCTTTTTCTTATGTTTTCCATGTTACTGATGCACAGCAAATTTTTTGATGATGATTTTTCCTGTTATACTGATCATTGTTGTAACCAAAAAAAGAACAACTCCAATTTCAATCAAACTTGAAAGATGTATTGAGGTCACTGCCTCTGTAAATTCATTGGCGATAACTGATGCCATTGTATTTGAAGGAGAAAAAATGCTTTCTGGCATCATATTGGAATTACCGATGACCATTGTAACAGCCATTGTTTCTCCAATGGCTCTTCCCAGAGCCAGAAGTATTCCTGCTGTTATTCCACTTCTTGCATAAGGAAGTATTACATATTTAATTACTTCAAATCTTGTACTGCCAAGGGAGTAAGCTGCTTCTTTTATTTCTGCTGGAACCATTTCAATGATTTCTCTTCCAAGGGAAGATGAAAAAGGAATAATCATTATTGAGAGGATAATTGAAGCAGTAAATATTCCAACGCCATATGGTTCAATATGTAATTTTATTTGCAAGTATCTTATGACAGGAACAATAACAAATATTCCAAAAAATCCATAGACAACAGAAGGTACGCCTGCAAGTAGATCAATACTGTTTTTCAAAAAACCTGGATAAAAACCATGTTTTGTGAATTCTGCCAGATATATTGAAATTGCGAGAGAAAAAGGAATTGTTATCAATATTGCAAGAAAAGATGTTAATAATGTTCCAGTAATGAATGGTAAGGCTCCAAATTGTTCAAAAACAGGATCCCAGGTTTTGCTTACAAAAAATTTCAGACCGAATTCTTTTAATGAAGGGACTGAATTTAAAATCAGCGAAACAAAGATGGATAGGACAAGCAAAAAAACCAGAAATCCAGAAAAAAACAAGATAAACTTAAATAAAAAATCTTTTTTAAAAAATTTACTGACCCCGGGTTTTTGCCCGGGGCCAGTATTTACATAACATATTTTTTGTTGTTGCTGATTTTTTCCCATTGATGATATTATAATAATTTTTCCACCTTTTTCAAAAGTCCTTACATCAGTTCATAATCTGTTTTCCATTGTAAGTTATTGATTTTATTAAATTTTCTGCTTTCATTAATGCCTGTTTTGAAAGCGGAGCATAATGAAGTTCTTCTGCATATTTTTGTCCTTGATGTACCATCCACCATAAAAGGTTAACAAGAGTTTTTGCCCTTTCATATGACCTGTTTCCATAATTCTGCTTTTTATACACAATAATCCATGTGAATCCACTGATTGAATATCCGTCTTTTGCATCTGTGTCTGTGATTGACACTCTCATATCATCAGGCAATTTTACATCACCTGCTTTACTTGTTGTAGTAAGGGATGGCTCAATGAAAACTCCACTTTTGTTTTGTAATGTGGCAAAAGGAATTTTATTTGATAATGCATATATCAACTCAACATAACCAATGGAATAAGGAACATTTTTTATTAGTCCTGCCACACCTGAATTTCCTTTGCCTCCGAGGCCAATGGGCCAGTTTACTGAAGTTCCTTTACCAACTTTTGATTGCCACTCGTTGCTGATTTTACTTAAATAGTCAGTAAAAATAAATGTTGTTCCACTTCCATCAGATCTGTGCACAGTGACAATATTTGTATCTGGAAGTTTTTCTTTCGGATTTATTTTTTGAATTTTTGGGTCATTCCATTTTTTAATTTTTCCTAAAAACATATCAGCCACAATATCAGGTGTGAGATATAGTGTTTTTATTCCTGGCATATTATATGCAAGAACAACTGCTCCCATACATACTGGTATGTGAACAATATCAGCACCCATTTCCTTTATTTGCTGGTCTGAAAGAAAGGCATCTGTTCCACCAAAATCAACTGTTTTTTCTTTCAATTGTCTGATTCCACCACCTGAGCCAATTGCTGAATAATTAACTTTTATTCCGTGTTCCTTATAGTAGACATCAAACATTTTTGAATAAAGTGGATATGGAAATGTGGCGCCAGCACCAATCAATTCCTTATCATCTGCCTTTGACACATTTACCATCAACAGCATCATCACTACACCTAACATTACTTTGAAAATCTTTTTCATTCTTTTCCTCCTTTTGGTTAATTTAGAATTTTATTTGAATCTGCGAAAACCATTCATTTGAATTTGTTGCGATTTTACCACCTTGTTCATCGTTTCTCCACCTGTAGTTTGTACTCAGTTTTGTGTTTTTATTGAGGAAGAAGTTGAAACCTGTTGTGAATATTGTCTGGGTATCTTTTGAAGCTTTTGTATTCGGGTCATACACTTCATATTTTACAACAGGTTGTATACTTTTTCCATTGGACAGTGGGAATTCATAGGCACACTGAACAAAGTATCCATCGCTTTTTGTTGTAGATGTGCTTTTCAGTTCTTGATTAATATATTCTCCAAGCACCTTAAGATTTTTGTATTCATATCTGAGAAAAATGTCATGTCTTACTCTATCTTTCTTATTTGCGCCCTGTTTTCCTGTTTGATATGCGAAACCAAATTTAAGTCCTGATGCAGGATTCTGTGTTGATACCCATGGAGAAAATGCAATTCTTCCAACAAGGTCTTTTGAATCATTGTCTTCTCCAGTATTTGCTCCTGTACCGTTAACATAAGCAAGCCCATAATAAACTGCTTTATTAAGTAAATCTCCGTCAATCATTATTCCTCTGTCATATTCTGTCGCAAGTGCACCCACAACATTTGACCTTTCAATTGTGTCAAGGGCTGAAGAAGATATGAGGTATTCTTCTGAGAAAGGAAGTTTGAATTGACCTACTGTAATATTGAATTGCGGAAAGTATGCAAGTTTGACCCAGGCATCTGTTAAAAGGTCATTGTTTTTTCCTTTAACTGTGTCAAACTCTATTTTGAAACTGACCGGGTCCATAATTTTTCCTGTTAAACTAATTCTTGCTCTTTTGATTGTGAATCCATCATAATTTTTGTCATAGTCATACACATCATATCTCGATTGTAAATAACCACCGATTTTTATGTTTTCAGCAGCAGATGTTTTTACTGAATTTTTGGCTGAATCTTCTTTTTGTTTCTTCACAATATTATCAACAGCAGCCATCATTTCCTTGCTTTCCTCTGGTGTAATTACACCCTTTTCAACAAGAAGATTCAGTAGAATATACATTTCTTCCTTACTCGCCTTTGCCTGATTGACAGGTAAAAGAAATAAACTCAATAATATCAAAGGCAAAAATATTTTCTTTAACTTACTGCAAAAACCTTTTAATGTTTTTTTCTTTTCCATACATCTTCCTCCTTTTAATAAAGAACCTTCAAACTTTTCTTTCACTTTACTGCTAATTTCCTTCATACTCCCTCCTTTCTGGTTTAAAAAAATTTTTTTTCACAGATATCGTAGCAATTGTGTTTTAAGAAATGATAAAAAAATTGTTAAGATTCTGTTAACTTCTAACAGTGGGAAAAAGTTGAGGCGAAATTAAACTGGAAGATTGATGGTAAATGTTGTGCCTTTTCCTGAACTGCTTTGGACTTCTATTGTTCCATTATGAAGTAAAACAATGTGTTTTACTATTGATAGTCCCAGTCCTGTACCACCTGTTTTTCTGCTTCTTGCTTTGTCCACAACATAAAATCTTTCAAAAATTTTTGAAATGTGAAATTTTTCTATTCCAATACCAGTATCAGATACTTCAATTTTCACCATTGATTTTTCTTTTTCGTAAGAAAGTGAAATTTTTATTGAACCCTGTTCTGTAAACCTTACTGCATTATCAACAAGGTTTATCAGCATTTGTTCAAGTCGGAACTGGTCTCCTTTGATTTCAGGTATTTCATCATATTTTAATGTTATCTCTATGCCTTTTTCTTTTGCTTTTTTTTCAAATAACATTACTACATCTTTTGCCACTTTCACAAGATTTACATTTTTCATCTCTATATCAGGATTTTCTTTTTCAAGTTGAGCCAGTGTGATCAGATCTTCAACAATTTTTTCAAGTCGTTCTGTATGATGCTTGACGATCCTGATGAATTCTTGGTTTTCAGGATTTTCAGTATTTTCTTCAATTGTTTCAATATAACCCTTGATTGCTGTAAGGGGTGTTTTCAATTCATGAGAAACAGCGGTTACAAATTCTCTTTTCTTTTCCTGAATTTCTTTCATTGCTGTGATGTCAATGAGAACAAGTAAAATCGAGTTATTGTCTTTTAACATTGTTCCTTTGCATAAGTAAAATTTTTCACGGATTTTGATTTCTTTTTCTATGCTTTCTTTTTTTTCGGCGATATTTTTGATTGTTGCGATGACATCAAAATTCTTTATTTTTTCCCACCAGAAACCTTTTTCTTTCTGTATATCAAACAATGAATCAAAATGAGAATTTGAAATTTTTATATCACCTTTTGCATCAATAATGGCAATCGGGAAACTGATCATTTCAATAAATTTATCGATTTCTTCCTCTGTGACTTTTTCTCTTTCAAAAACTTCTTTTGTTCTGGTTGCGATATCCCTGATATTTTCCATTATTTTTCCTATTTCATCCTTCCTTTTGATGATGCTCTGGTTAACATTGTGAATTTCTTTGATATTTTCAGAAAACCGAAGAATTTCATAGACAGGTAATGTCAAAACTTTTGCCATAATAAAGGATATTATCAAACCAGAAATCAGCATCACAATGGTCAAAGAGAAAAAGGAATCTCCAATGGGTTCTTCTTTTTGTCGACTCAGGGGAAAACTTGCTCTGATCACAATATTTTTCTTTTTATCAAGTTTTGCATAATAAACCATATATTCTTCAAGGGTGGGACTCCATCTTATAGAAGTTCCATATTCATTTTTCATTGCCTGCTGGAATTCGGGTCTATCTGAATGGTTCTGCATTTCTTTAGGGTCTTTTTCAGAATCCAGCAAAACGTTTCCTTCAGTGGTCAGAATTGTTATTCGGGTTTGTGTCTTTCGTGCTATTGATAAAAGTTTTTTTTCAAAATCTTTTGTTTGAGATAAGTCCTGAATTACAAATTCAATGGTCTCGACAATATTTTTTAATTCATCCACAGCATTTTTCAAGGACTGTTTTTTCAATGTCCTGACACAAAACACAGAAATAATAAGTATAACGGCTGAAATCAATATTGAAAAAGCCACAAAAACTTTAAATAAAAAAGTTTTTTTCATTCTTCTATTTTGTAGCCGATGCCTCTGACATTGGTAATGAGTTTTCCTGCTTCACCAAGTTTTTCTCTCAACTTTTTTATATGAACATCTATTGTTCTATCAATCACTGCCTTTTCACCCTGCCATAACAGGTCCAGAATTTTTTCCCTTGTAAAAACCCATCCCTTTTTGCTTAATAAAATTTTCAAGATATTGAATTCTGTTTGTGTTAGATGAATTTTTTTGTCTTTGACAAAAACTTCGTATTTATTTAAATCAACAGAAAGAATTTTACCAGCAGTGATTTTTTCACTATTTTTTATTTCACTTCTTCTTAATACACTTTTCACCCTTGCAACAAGTTCTTTTGGAGAAAATGGCTTTGTGACATAATCATCTGCTCCTAATTCCAGACCTATGATTTTATCTGTTTCCTCTGATTTTGCTGTAAGGATGATCACAGGAATTGAATGATAATCATGGCTGGTTTTTAATTGTCTGCAAATATCAAGTCCATCTGCATCAGGTAGCATCAGGTCAAGTATTATTAAATCAGGAATTGTTCTTTTGAGATAATTGAGAAAATTTTCTGCCTTACCAAATTCAATGACAATAAACCCTGATTTTCTCAGATGTAATGCTACAAGGTTTGAAATATCCTTTTCGTCTTCAACAACAAAAATTGTTTTGCCACTCATACAATTATTATAATGATTGAAACATTTATTGCAAAAAGGATAGTCAATTTCATTCAATGACAAAGTTTTCTTTCAAAAAAAGGTTGGTGCAGGCATCAACAACATTTTCATCAAAAAGTTTCCCTTTGGATTTTTGCAACTCATCTATAACCTGTTTAATGGTTTTTGCAGGTCTATACGGTCTATGAGAGGTCATTGCTTCAAAAACATCTGCCACAGCAATAATTCTGGCTTCAGTAATTATTTTTTCGTCTGTGATTTGATATGGATAACCCGAGCCATCAAGTCGTTCATGATGCTGAAGAACAGTTTCAGCAACAGGCCATGGGAATTCAATTTTTTTCAGTATTTCATAACCCGTAAATGGATGGGATTTTACAATATTATATTCATATTCATTCAGTCGCGATGGTTTGCTTAAAATTTCTGCTGGAACAATAAGTTTTCCTATGTCGTGTAACATTCCAATGATCAACAGTCCTTCTGTTTTTTCTCCAGGCATTCCTAAACGAATTCCTATTTCCCGTGCAATAATTGCGACCCTTCTTTCATGTCCTGCAGTGAATGGGTCTCTTTTTTCAATGGCAGTTGCCAGTGCATTGATTGCTCCATGCAGTGTTTTTTTAATTCTTTCATGACTATCTTTGAGAGTTTCTTCAACTTTTTTTAAATACGTAATATCCCTTAGAATAATGACTGCACAAGTTTGTTTTTCTCTTTGTTCAATGACTGGTTCCATTGTGATTTCGTACCACTTATTTTTTACTTCAATAATTTCACTTTTTCTTGTCATCTGGTTTTTCATTTCAAGGAAAAGTTTTTTTGATAAATCAGCAAGTTTTACATCCGACAACAGTTCATTAAATCTTTTTCCAATAATTTCAGAAAATGGTTTTTTCAGAAAATCTGCCATTGACCGGTTGCATCTTATGATTTTGAGGTCACTATCAACATAACAGATGATTTCTGAAAGGGCGTCAAATATGCTTCTCCATTGCTGGGCTGCTTCAAAGAATGCTGATGGTTTGGATTTTTTTAATGACTCGATATCCTGGTGTGCCAGTTCAAGTTGCCTTTCAAGAAAATTAATTTTCCTTTGTTTCTCATCTTCGTAGGGCATAAGGTCTCCGCTGAAAAATGTTATTCTTTGATTTCAGCGAGTTTTTTGATGTTTTCAGCGATCTCAAAGTAATCAAATGGTTTCAGCATACACATGGATGCACCCTTTTTCTTAATTTTTTCAATATTTTCTTTTGTTCCATAGCCAGTAATGGCAATGACCTTAATATGCTTTGTTTGTGGATTGGATTTTATTTTTTCAACAATTTCAAAACCATCAATTCCTGGTAGCACAATATCAATAATTGCAATGTCTGGTTTAAATGTGATCATCAGCATCCCGGCATCAAAACTGTTTGTTGTTCCATAAACATCAAAGGATGGATTCACTTTTTGTAAAAAGGCAACAAGGGATTTTACTATATTTGGCTCATCATCAACAATGAGAATTTTTATTTTTTTCTGATTTTCGTCCTGAGTTTTTGTTTTAATGGAAGGAAGTAATTTTTCTATACTTTCTTTTGGAATGCGATAGTGACCACCGAGTGTTCTTATTGCACTGATTTTTCCTGAATGAATCCATTGAAAAACAGTAACCCTTGAACAATTAAGAATTTTTGCGATTTCCCCTGTGGTATAAAATTTTGAAGTCAGTTCCATCGTTTTTATCCTTTTTAACAATTTTAACAATTATTTTTTTTCTGTCAAGTTGGACCCTCTGAAAGTTTTTTGTTTTTGAAAGATATTGAAACTGAAATATAAATTTGTGGTATAATAATATTAGAAAGATGAACTTCAACTTAATGGAGGTTATTGATGGGTTCTGTGTATAACTTTGGTTTGTTTGGACATAGCCGTTCTGGAAAGACAATACTTGCTGAAGCAATATTGTTTAAGGCAGGTGCAATAGACAGGATGGGAGACATCAATCAGGGAAACACTACGATGGATTATGAGGAAGAAGAAAAGAGAAGATTGATGAGCACAAATCTTGCTGTTGCACATTTTGAATGGAAAAAATCAATCTGCCATATCGTTGATTCTCCTGGATATATGGACTTTATAGGAGAACAGATTGCTGCGGTTGAAGCAGTTGATATTGGTATTTTGAACATTGCGGCTGATAATGGCGTTGAGGTTGGAACAGAAAAGTCATGGAATCTTTTGAAAAATAAGCAAATACCTGTAATCATTTTTATCAACAAACTTGATAATGAGCAGGCAGATTTTCAATCAACATTAAAACAAATTAATGAATTATTCGGTAAAAGAGCCGTAAATGTTATTGTTCCTGGATTTTCAGGAAATAAATTTCAGTCAGTTGTAAATCTTCTTGACCCGGAAAATCAAAAAAAAGTTGAGTTTCAAAATTTTGTGCAGAATCTTTTTGATTCAATCGCAGAAGTTGACGATGCATTGATGGAAAAATATCTTGGTGGGGAAAATCTTACACAGCAGGAAATTGTTTCTGCTTTTCAGAAAGGGATTGTGACTGGAACAATCATTCCTGTTTGCTGTGGTTCTGGATTGAATCAGATCGGGGTAGAACAACTGCTTGATTTTATTGTAAATTACTTACCTGATACATCCCATCTTCCACCATTGAAAGCAAAAAATCAAAATAATGAAGAGATTGAGATTCAGAGGAATAATTCTTCGCCCCTTTCAGGTGTTGTGTTTAAAACATTTAATGACCCTTTTATGGGAAGAATATCTTATTTGAAGGTTCGTTCGGGTGTTCTTGTATCAAACTCGAATTTTTACAATGCAAGTCAGGGTTCAAAGGAAAGGATTGGACAGCTTTTTAAATTAAAGGGGAAAAAACAGGAACTTGTTGCTGAAGCATTTGCAGGAGAAATTGTTGCTGTTGCAAAACTAACTGGCTTCAAAACTTTTGATACTTTTTCTGATCCTTCTATGCCTGTGATTTATCCTGTGCCACAGATTCCTGAGGCAGCTGTATCTTTTTCTATAGCACCAAAGGTGAAGGGTACAGAAGATAAACTTGGAGCTGCAATTTCAAAGATTATGGATGAAGATCCGACAATAAAAATTTTCAGGGATAATGAAACAAATGAAACAATTATATCAGGCATGGGAGATGTTCATCTTGATGTTGTCATCAATAAATTTAAGGAAAAATTTGGTGTTGAGGTTATCAGGGGAACACCCAAGATTGCTTATAAAGAAACAATTACAACCACAGCAACAGGAGAAGGAAAACATAAAAAACAAACAGGTGGCCGCGGTCAATATGGTCATTGCTTCTTAAGGGTTGAACCATTACCAAGAGGATCTGGCTTTGAGTTTGTTGATGAGATTTTTGGGGGGGCTATTCCACGTCAGTATATTCCCTCTGTTGAAAAGGGTGTAAGAGAAGCAATGTCAAGGGGGGTTTTAGCCGGCTATCCTATTGTTGATATCAAGGTAACTGTGTATGATGGGTCTTATCATGTTGTTGATTCTTCTGATATTGCCTTTCAACTTGCTGGAATTCTTGCGTTACAGAAAGCCGTGCAGGAGGCAAAACCAGTCCTGCTTGAACCAATAATGACTGTTGAGGTATCAGTTCCACAGGAATTTGTTGGTGATGTTATGGGAACGATCAATGCAAGAAGGGGAAGAATCCTTGAAATGACTGCTCATGGAAATAACCAGGTTGTCAGGGCACTTGTTCCACTGGCAGAGATGTCAAATTATGCCACAGAATTGAGGTCATTAACAAGTGGAAGAGGTACATTTACGATGAGTTTTTCCCATTATGAAGAAGTACCTCCACATCTGGCAGAGAAAATTATTGCAGCAAAAAAGTCAGCGAAAGAAGCCGAAAAGGAGTAGGATGGTCAGGGTGGAAGTTGAAAACATTGTGCTGAACATAACAACAAGTACTCCGATAGTAATTTTGAAGGACAGGAAAACTGGTGGCATTCTTCCTATTGTTATTGGATTGTTTGAGGCACAGGCAATACTACTGGTTCTTGAGAAGGAAAAATTTCCTCGTCCATTGACCCATGACCTTTTAAAATCAGTAATAGACCATATGAATGCAAAATTGAAACAGGTTGAAATTTATTCATTGAAGGAAAATACCTATTATGCCAATCTTGTTGTTGAGACAGAAAATGGACAGGAAATAAAAATTGATTGCAGACCAAGTGATGGTATTGCTCTTGCACTGAGGGCTTCAGCACCAATACTGGCTGCTGAAAATTTGATTGAATCTCCTGAGGTTATAAAATACTATAATACAAAGGAATCTTTGAAGGCATCGCCATTTGACAGACCAATTAATCAGAAGGAAGCCGAGGAATTCAGAAAATATCTTGAACAATTGAATGCAGAGGATTTCTGGAAAAAATTAAAACAGGAAACAGAAGAACCGTAAAATGAGGAGGGAAGATGTCAGGACATAATAAATGGGCAAGTATTAAGCACAAAAAGATGGCGATGGACGCAAGAAGAGGTAAGATGTTTACGAAAATTATTAGAGAGATTATGATGGCAGCAAAACTCGGCGGAGGTAACCCTGAAAGTAATCCCCATCTCCGTATGGCAATTGAACGTGCACGAAGTATAAACATGCCAAATGATAATATTCAGAGGGCAATCAAAAAGGGAACAGGAGAAGAGGGTGGAGTTGCACTTGAGGCAGTTGGTTATGAAGGGTATGGTCCAGGTGGAGTTGCAATACTTGTTGAGACACTGACCGATAATAAAAGAAGGACTGCTGCTGAAATTCGTTCAATATTTTCAAGGCACAATGGGAGCCTTGGAGAAAGTGGTTGTGTATCCTGGATGTTTGAAAGAAAGGGTATGATTACAGTGAAAAAAGAAGGAACTGATGAGGAGAAACTGCTTTCTCTGGTTCTTGACGCAGGAGCAGAAGATTTAAAGCTTGATAATGATCTTTTTGAAATTGTATGCCCGCCTGATAAGTTAGAGGCAGTCAAGAAAATTCTTGAAGAAAACAAGATTTCAGTGGAAAGTGCTTCTGTTAATTTGATTCCGAAAAATACTGTCAGGGTTGAGGGAAAAGAAGCAGAACAACTTCTTAAATTGCTTGATGAACTTGAAGAACATGAAGATGTTCAGAATGTTCATTCAAATTTTGATATCCCTGACGAATTGATTGAGGCGATGTCACGTTGAAGCAAAATACTGCAATCACTGTACTTGGTGTTGACCCAGGTCTTAATTGTTTTGGGTATGGTGCAATTTTTGAATGTTCAGGGATAATAAAAGCATTGAAGTACGGGCAGTATGTTATTTCTAAAAAACTTTCGTTTGAAGACAAACTTGTTTTCATTGGGAAAACCTTTGACACAATCATTGAAGAGATAAAACCCGATGTTGTTGCAATAGAACGAATCTATGTTGCAAAAAATACAAGGATTGCTCTTTCAATAGGACTTGTCTCTGGTATTATTGCTTACTCAGGCATTGTGAAAAATGTAAAGGTTTGTTTTATCACTCCAGGGGAGATAAAAAAAACTATTACAGGGAATGGGCAGGCACTGAAACATCAGGTTGGTTTTATGGTTCAGAAAATGCTTGGTATAAATGAACAACCTGGTGAACATGCAACTGATGCACTTGCAACAGCAATAAGTTTCCTGTCAGTAAACAAATTTCAAACCATGGTAGAAATGTTATGATATGTTCAATTGAAGGAAAAATTGTAAAGAAGATGCCAATGGAGGTTTTTGTTGAAGTCAATGGTATTGGTTATATTGTTAGGGTTCCTCTTTCGACATCCAGTGTACTTCCTGATGAAGGAGAAAATGTTCGTCTTTTTACATCAATGATCATCAGGGAAGAAAACCCTGAGCTTTATGGTTTTCTAACAGAAAAGGAATGGAAAATTTTCCAGAAGATGATTTTGCTTCCTGGTGTTGGTCCTAAACTTGCTCTCAGGATACTTTCAAGATTGACCCCTGATGAAATTGTTGGTGCTGTGTTATCTCAGGATATTGACTATCTGAAAAAAACTCCTGGCATCGGAAAGAAAATTGCTGAACGACTTGTGCTTGAACTGAAACATCATATGGAAGACCTGGAGCCAGTGGCAGAAGAAATTTCAGGAGATTTTATCCCAGAGGCAATTGAAGCATTGACAGTGCTCGGATACAAAAGGAATGAAGCCCAGCAAATTGTGAGAAAGACAGCAAAAGAACTCGGGAAAAAACCTGAGTCCCTTGAAATTTTTCTTAAAGAAATTCTAAAACGGGTATGAAATGGAAGAAAGAATTACTTCCCCATCTGTATCAAAAGAAGACCTGGCTTATGAAAGTTCATTAAGACCTCAAACATTTGAGGAATTTATCGGTCAGAAAAAGGTTAAGGAAAATCTTTTGATTTTTATCCAGTCAGCAAAAATGAGAAAGGATGTTCTTGACCATGTTTTACTTTATGGTCCACCAGGGCTTGGAAAGACAACCCTTGCGTATATTATAGCAAATACGCTTGGTGTCAATATTCGCGCAAGTTCAGGTCCTGTTTTAGAAAAGGCAGGAGACCTTGCAGGAATTCTTACAAATCTTGAAGAAGGAGACATATTTTTTATTGATGAAATTCATCGTCTGCCAAGGCAGGTGGAAGAATATCTTTACAGTGCAATGGAAGATTTTAAAATTGATATCATGCTGGGTGAAGGTCCAAAAGCAAAATCAGTAAAAATTCCTCTAAAGCCATTTACTCTTATTGGAGCGACAACAAGAATAGGGTTGCTTACATCTCCTTTGAGGAACAGGTTTGGAATCATACACCGACTTGATTATTATTCTGTTGAGGAACTCACCAGCATTATTATCAGGTCCTGTAAAATATTGAATTTCAAAATAGATCCAGAAGGTGCAATGGAAATTGCAAAACGTTCACGTGCAACACCGAGGATTGCCAATAGATTACTGAGAAGGGTTCGTGACTTTGCTTTTGTTAAAAATAAACAATGTATTGATGCAGAAATTGCTTCATATGCACTTGACCAGATGTCAGTTGATGAAAGCGGACTTGATGAGATGGATAAAAAGATTCTTGAAACCATTATTGAAAAATTTAATGGTGGTCCAGTAGGAATTAGAAGTTTAGCCATTGCAGTTGGAGAAGAACCTGATACCATAGAAGAGGTTTATGAATCATATCTTGTGAAGGAAGGTTTTATCAGCAGGACTCCGCAGGGCAGGGTGGCGAATGAAAAAGCCTACCGCCATTTGAATATTTCTTCAAAAAAACCCCCGGGGTTATTTTCTGATGCTTAAAGTTGAAGATATCGGTAAAAATTTTGGGAAAAGACAGGTTTTAAAGAATATTTCTTTGAATCTAAAAAAAGGTGAGGTTGTTGGATTGCTTGGTCCTAATGGAGCAGGAAAAACAACAACATTCAATATTATCATGGGTTTTTTGATGCCTGATTACGGGCACATATTTTTGAACGATAAAGACATCACTAATTTCCCTGTATTTAAAAGGGCACAATCAGGTATGAGTTATCTGTTTCAGGAACCAGCAATCTTTCACCGACTTAGTGTGCTTGAAAATCTTTTAATAATTCTTGAAAATTTTGTAGGAGATTATGACCGTCAGGTTGAGATTGCACGGAGTTTACTGAAAAAAATGGGTATTGAAAATCTCTGGAGTGTTTGTGCAGGAACCCTTTCAGGGGGGGAGAAAAGACGTCTTGAAATTGCAAGAAACCTGATTAATAATCCTGATTTTTTCCTTCTTGATGAGCCATTTTCAGGGATTGATCCGAAGACAGTTTCTGAGATTAAATCAATGATTCTTGAATTGAAAAAGGATGGGGCAGGGATTTTAATTACAGACCATAATGTCAGGGATGCATTGAGTATTACTGACAGGGCATATTTAATTTATGATGGTACAATTTTGATTGAAGGTACGCCTGAAGAGATTTTGAATGATTACACAAGTAGAAAGGTATATTTTGGACAGGATTTTAAATTATGAATCAGATTCCGGTTCATGTTGCAATCATTATGGATGGTAATGGAAGATGGGCTCAACAGAGAGGACTACCAAGATTTTACGGACATAAGGAAGGGATTTCTGCTGTGAGAAGGGTTGTAAAGGCGTCAAAGCAGGAAAACATAAAATATCTTACGTTGTATTCTTTTTCCACAGAAAACTGGAAAAGGCCGAAAGAAGAGGTTGAATTTCTTTTCTCGCTTATGGAATCTCAACTGAGAGAAGAAATGAACTCTTTGCATCAGGAAAATATCAGGGTTCGATTTGCCGGGAGAATTCAGTTGCTTCCTGAAAAATTGCAGACAATTATCTCTGACACTGAAAAATTAACAGACGCAAATACTGGCTTGAATTTAACATTTGCAGTCAATTATGGAGGAAGGCAGGAAATTTTAGATGCAATAAAGAGAATGCTTGAGGAGAATAGAAACTGCCTTATTAATGAGGACACAATAAGAAAGTTTTTTTATGTCCCTGAATTGCCTGATGTTGACCTTTTAATAAGGACAGCAGGTGAACAGCGACTGAGCAATTTTTTGATATGGCAGTCGGTTTATGCAGAGTTTTATTTTACTCCAGTACTGTGGCCTGATTTCTCAGAGCATGATTTTAAACAGGCACTTGAAGAATTTGCCAGAAGGAAAAGGAGGTTTGGTGGGATATGAAGAATGTGGCTGTTTTTGGTTCCACTGGCTCAATTGGCAGGGCAACACTTGATATCATTTCAAGATGCAGAGAGAAATTTTCTGTTTTTGGACTTGTGGCAAATAAACAGAAAGATTTATTAAATGAACAGATTCACACATTTGAGCCAGGGTTTGCTGTGTTTGTTGATGAACAGGGAAAGGATGGAGTAAAAAAAGGAAAAACAACATATCTTTACGGCAAACAGCATCTTGAATTTCTTGCCACACATCCTGAAGTAGATATTGTTGTGATGGCAATTTCAGGGCTTGGTGGATTGAATTGTACCATTAAAGCCCTTGAAGCAGGAAAAACCGTTGCTCTTGCAAGTAAGGAAATCATTGTCTGCGCCGGGCATTTACTGAAGGATAAAAAAGGGAAAATTCTTCCTGTTGATAGTGAACATAACGCAATTTTTCAGATTCTTGACAGAGAAAAAAACAGTGTTACAGAAATAATGCTTACTGCCTCAGGTGGTCCGTTTCTCAATTATAAAGGAGACCTTTCAGATGTGACAGTCAATCAGGTTTTGAACCATCCTGTATGGAAAATGGGAAAGAGAATTACAGTTGATTCAGCGACAATGATGAATAAGGGGTTTGAAGTTATTGAAGCATTTTATTTATTCGGCATTGAAAAAGAAAATATCAGGGTATTGTTGCACCCACAGGCGATTGTTCATGGTTTTGTAAGATTTTGCGATGGCTTTGTGAAGGCAGTTTGTTCAATTCCTGACATGAGATATTCGATCAATTATTGTTTAAATTATCCTGAAAGGATCGATGCTGGACTACCTGAACTTGATATTTCATCTGTAAAAAACCTTACGTTTGAAGAACTCAAACAGGGACTATTCCCATGTTTTGACCTTGCAAGGGAAGCATTGAAAAAGGACATCTCGTATCTTACTGTTTTGAATGCAGCGGATGAGGAGGCAGTTGGAATGTTTCTTGATGGCAGGATAAAATTTGATTCTATTCCAGTAATTATTGAAAAGGCACTTGAAAGGCATCATCCCGTTTATCTGGGAAATGTATCTGATATTTTAACCCTTGACCAGCAGGTCAGGGATGAAATAAGAACATTTGTTAATGTCTGAAATAGAAAATTTGAGGAGGTTTGAATGTTCATAATCGGGATCCTTGTGGTTTTCGGTGTTGTAATTCTCATCCATGAATACGGACATTTCTGGGTTGCAAAAAAACTTGGTGTAAGGGTTGAAAAATTTTCCCTTGGTTTTGGCCCAAAAATCTTTTCGTGGAAAAGAAATGAAACAGAATATTTAATATCACTGATTCCCTTTGGTGGATATGTCAAAATGGCAGGAGAGGATGCTATTGAAGCCAAATCTTCTGATGAGTATGCAGCACTACCTCCGGGAAAAAGGGCATTGATTGTTGCTTCTGGAGCAATCCATAATATTCTGATTGCATATTTTTTCCTGGTTCCTGCTCTCATGCTTGGAATTTCAAGGTATGATGGAACTGTTATTGGTAGTGTTCAGAAGGGATTTCCAGCAGAGATTGCAGGGATCAAGGAAGGAGACAGGGTGATTTCTGTTAATGGTCAGGTTTGCAGGGAGTGGTTTGATGTGGTGAAAAGTATCACTGAGCAGGCGAATATTGCACCTGAAAAACCTGTGATTATAAAAATTCAGAGGGATTCACAAATTCTTGAAATTCCTGTTGTTGCAAAATTAATGGAAAAAGACAGGTCAATGTTTAAGGGAAAAAAAAGATATGTCATTGGTATTGCTCCAAAGGAAGTAATTGCAAGTTATAATTTTTTTGGAGCCATTGGTGAAGCAGGAAAAGAATATGCGAGAATGTTCAGGGTAATTTTGATAAGTTTCAAATTACTCTTCACCAGGCAGGTTTCTTTCCAGGAACTTTCAGGTCCTGTTGGAATCAGCAGGATGACAATTGAAGTTATTAAAGCCGGGATTGCAAGTTTTCTGTATTTTATTGCTTTTATCAACGTCAATCTTGGAATTGTGAATCTTTTTCCTTTTTTTGTTCTTGATGGAGGACATCTTGTGGGATTGCTTGGAGAAAAAATACTCAGAAGAAAACCGCATAAAAAACTACTTGAAATAGGGCAGTTTGCAGGGATTATTTTTTTACTCGTTATGATTGTTCTTGTCACCTTTAATGACATCGTCAGGATTCTTACAGAGAAAATTTCAAAATGAAAAAGCGTTGTGTGAAAGTTGGGAATGTTTTTATTGGTGGAGAGGCACCTGTAAGTGTTCAAACAATGACAAAGGTTTCAACTTCAAATGTTCCACTTGTGATAAAACAGATTAAAAAAATTGAACAGGCAGGCGGTGAGATTGTAAGGGTGGCAGTGCTTGATAAAAATGATGCACAGGCAATTTCAAAGATTAAGAAAGAAACAGTACTACCCATTGTTGCAGATATCCATTATGACCATAATCTTGCTTTGTATTCCATTGAATCAGGTGCAGACAAAATTCGAGTGAACCCATCAAACATTCCTCAAAAGGGTTTAGGTTTGATTATAAAAATGGCAAGAGAAAAGAAAATTCCGGTGAGAATTGGTTTGAATTCAGGTTCAATCAAAATCACAGGTAAAAAACTTTCAACTGATATTGTGAATGCGGCAATGGATGCCATTAAATTTTTTGAAGACAATGATTTTTTTGATATTGTAATTTCTTTAAAAACACCTTATGTGAGAGAAACAATTGAGGCATACCGCCTGATTAATGAACAGTGTGATTATCCACTTCATCTCGGGATTACAGAAGCAGGTTCAGGAGATCTTGCATTTGCAAAAAGTATTCTTGGCATAGGGGTATTACTTCTCGAAGGAATCGGAAATACTATAAGGGTTTCACTGACTGAGACACCTGAAAGGGAAATAAGGGCAGGCCAGGTTATTCTTCAGTCCCTTGGTATGAGAAGATTTGAACCTGAAATTATATCATGCCCTGTGTGCGGTCGGTGCCAGGTACCACTGAAGGAAATTTTAAGAAAATTTAGAAAAAAAATTTTACTTATGGCAAAAAGGTATCCAGCAATAAATAATCTTACAATTGCAATTATGGGTTGCAGTGTTAATGGTCCAGGTGAAGCAAAACAGGCAGATATTGGTATTGCTGGTGGAAAAGATAGGTTTGTGCTTTTTGTGAAAGGACATATCACGGGTTCTTATTCTGTGAATGAAATTGAGGAAAAATTTTTTGAAAAAATAAAGGAGATAGCAAATGGTTAAAATAGGATATGGAAAAGAAATTGTAACACCTCCAATTGGAAGTGGTATGATAGGATATTTTGAGGACAGAATTTCAAAAGGTGTTAAGGATGACCTTTATGCACGTTCTCTTTGTTTGAATGATAAAGACAATTGTGTTTTTGTGGTTTCTTCTGATTTTTGCTGGATAGAACCATCTGTTGTTGAGAATGTGAAAAAGATGATATCAGAAAAATTGAAAATAGAAAAACCCAATCTTGTTATTCATGCCACCCATACTCATACAGGACCACTTACAGGATTCAATAAGGATATCATTTACACTGAAAAAATTAAGGTGGATGAAAAATACATTGAAAATCTTCCTTCAATGATATTCAAAGCAATTGAACAATCATACAGGTCATTACAGAATGTTTTTGTTGGTTTTGGAAGTTGTAATGTTTCTGGAATTTCATTCATCAGAAGATATAAAATGAAAAATGGGATGGTCATTACAAATCCTGTTGACAGAACGCAGATTGTGGAACCATCAGGTGAAATTGACCAAACATTAAACGTTATGAAGATTGTTGATGAGAAGAATCGTTTAATTGGTGTAGCAATGAATTTTCCATTGCATCCTGATACAATTGGAGGGGATTTAATTTCAGGTGACTGGCCTGGAATGCTTGTTGAAAAGGTTTCAAAAGAATTTCATTGTGAAGCAATCTTTTTCAATGGCGCTGCAGGAGACATTAACCATATTAATCCATTTGATAGCCAGACAAGGAGTCCTCAGATTACAGAAAAAATTGCTTCTACTATTTTTGATAGTGTCAGGAATATGCTACCAGAGATAAAATGTTTTTCTGTCAATAACATAGTTTTTTCTCAGGATGTTTTCAAGTTACCAAAAAGAAAAATATCAGAAAAGGATATTGAACAGGCGAAAAAAGATATTGAAAAATATTCTCCGAGCAATTTAAGATATATGGTTGCAAATGCCTTACTGATGCAGGCAAGAATAAAAGGAGATACAATTGATAATCCAGTCGCACTTCTCACACTGGATAACAAAATGGGGGCATTTTTTCTTTCAGGAGAATTATTTTCAAGTATCGGGTTAAAAATCAAAAATATTATGGATGTTGAATACAAATGGATTATTGAAAACTGTAATGGTTTTGCAGGTTATATCCCTGATGAGGAGGCATTTGCTGCTGCTGAGGAAAATAAGAGAATCAGGGGAGAAGAATTCCCTGATGTTGATGTTCTTGAATCCATTGGAATGGAAGCAAGTTATGAAACAAGTCCGATTTCATGCAGGGTTGCCCCTGAAGCAGAGAAAGAATTAATATCGCAATTTAAGAAATTGTGGAGCAGACATCGCACAATGAATTCAGGATGACCTGTATTCAATTTCAAAAATTTCTTCAAATTGTTTGAGTGCTTCAAATGTTTCAATAATATCTTTTTTCCCTCTCGATCTGCATTGTATTTCAACAATTGAGAGATTTTGTTTTTTTTGTTGTACAACTGAATAATCGAGGATGTTATAACCTTTATTTGAAAGGGTATTGAAAATTTCATCAAGAAAACCAGTGTCACCGGAAAATGTGATTTTAAAACGAGTATAGACATCGTGTGGAATTTTTGATTCAATTCCTTTAAGTGAGAGTAGTGTAATCAAAACAAACACTGTTGTTACAACACCAAGAAGATAGAATCCACAACCAATAGCCAGTCCCATTGTGCTTACCACCCACAAGCAGGAAGCAGTGGTAATCCCTCTAACATTACCCCTGTTTCTTATAATGGTTCCAGCACCGATAAAACCAATGCCAGTGAGGACTCCATATGCAATTCTTGCAGGGTCAATTCTTAAATATGATGATGGTACATCTGGAAAGAGTTCAAATATCCTTAAGGAAACAATCATCGCAAGGCAACAACCCATACCAACAAGAATCATTGTGCGAAAGCCTGCTGCCCTGGCATGTCTTTCTCTTTCCCAGCCGATAACACCGCTGAGAATTCCTGTAATAAAAATTCTAAGAATCCATTCCCAGTTGCTGACCATAATATCAATGTATCACATTTACACAACATGTCAAAATTTTCAACTTGTATTTTTTCCCATTTTTTCTAAAATATTGATATGAACGAGCAAAATATAAAACACGGTGTTTACCAGATTCAGGTCAATATTCTTTATCAGAAACTCCTTCAATGCTCAGCACTTGAATTGATGCAGATATGCGAAAATTCTGCAGAAGAAAATCCAATGCTTGAATTTGAGAAAATCTATTCAGATGATTATTCTTTCTCAAATTACGTTTATGAGAAAATTCCTGCAAGGCAGTTGTTTAATGAAGATTTAAAGAGACAACTTGCGTATATGAATCTTGAGCCCAGCATTTCAGAAATTGCAATGATGATCGTTGATCTGATTGACAGGGATGGCTTTTTGAGATTTTCAGTTGATGAAATTGCAGGGATGATAAAAAGGGATGTTTCACTTGTTAAGAAGGCATTAACAGCCATTCATTCGCTTGAACCACCAGGCATTGGAGCCAGGGATTATTTTGAATGTTTGATTCTCCAGATGAAGGCAAAGCACATGGAAAACAGTATTGCTTTTAAAATCATCAGTGAGCACGGAAATGAGTTGCTGGCAGGAAAATTTTCACATATCAAAAAACAACTGGACTTAACAGATTATGAGTTTTCTTCTGCGATTGAGGAGATTTCGAAACTTAACCCATTCCCTGCGCGTGCGTGTGTTGAACCTGATGAAATTATTCCAAGGTTTCCTGACATTATTATCAAATGCCTCGAACCTGATATCAAAATAGAATTTGGCGAGGAAAAAATCTTTAAAATTTACCTTAATGAAAAATACATAAATTTTTTGAAAAGCAGTTCAATCAGTACCAGTGAAAAACATTTTTTGAGTGAAAAACTCAATCAAGCAAGGTCGTTTCTTGCTCATGTTGAGAATAGAAAAAATTTCCTGGAGAAAATTATCAAATATCTTGTCGGGTATCAGAAACATTATCTTCTGGGCAAGGGTGCATTGAATCCAATCACAGAGAAGGATCTTGCAGAAAAATTTACATGCAGTCCATCGTTGATCAGCAGGTCCATTGCAGGTAAATATATCAACTGGGGTTCAGGAATTTTTCGAGTAAAAAAATTATTCAGTTATTCTTATTGTGAAAAAAGTCAGGATTTTATCATAGATGCAATAGAAGACATCATAAAAAATTCTGATACCTCGCTATCCGACAGGAAAATTTCAGAAGAACTGAAAAAACGTGGAATTTCCATTGCTCCAAGGACTGTGAACAAATATCGGAGAAAAAGGGAAATATTCAATTCTTACATCAGGCGTTCGATGAACTTGCTGGAAAACAAACAATAAATGTTGTTCCTTTTCCAACCTCACTTTCTGCGTAGATTTTTCCTCTGTGTGCTTCAATAATTTTTTTCGATATTGTAAGCCCGATACCAGTACTTTTTTCTGTTTTTGTTGTAAAAAATGGATTAAAAATTTTTTCAAGGATATGGCCAGGTATGCCTTTGCCTGTGTCAGAGATTTTAACAATTACACTCTTTTCTTTTTTCTCTGTTTTAATTGTAATTTGACCTTTTGAATCCATGGCTTCAATGGCATTCATAAAGAGATTAGTAAAAACCTGTTGAAGTTGTTCTGGTGATGCAGTGATATAAGGAATATCTGAATCAAACTGGCATGAAAATGTAACATCTTTTGCAATTGGGTTATCCTTAAAAAAAGAAACCATATTTTCAAGAAGTGTGTTAATGTTGACCTGAGTGTATTTAAAAGGTTTTTTTGAAACATCAAGAAAACTTCTTGTAATCATCTGGCATCTTTTTACTTCATTTTCTATAACTGCAAGATACTTTTGTGTTTCTTCTGGCGATGTTTCTTTTTTATTTGCCATCTCATATAGGAGCATTTGAACATAACCGAGTATGATTGTTAAAGGATTGTTGATTTCATGCAATAATTCAGCGGAAAGTTGACCTACCATTGCAAACTTTTCAAGTTCACAAATTTTGTCTTCAAGAGAAACATTAAGTTTTTTTAATTGCTCTGTGATGTTTTTTGCATACTGTGTAACTTTTTGTTTTTCGACTGCTCTTTTTACAATATCCTTCATCTCATTTATGTCAAATGGCTTACTGACAAATTCAAAAATATTTAGGTGCACTGCTTTTTGTGCTGATTCAAGGGTTCCAAAGCCAGTAAGGATTATTACAGGGACTTCATTATTGATTTTTCTTATTTCTTCAAGGGTTTCAATGCCTGATTTTCCTGGCATCCTCAGGTCAAGAATAATTGTATCAACTGAATAGGACTTTAATTTCTCTATTCCTTCATCTCCATTTATTGCAAGGATGACATTATAAGAATCCTTCAAGAGTATTCTCAGTGATTCCCTTGGACCAAGTTCATCATCAATTACAAGGACTGTTGCTTTTTCAGATACCTGCTGTATATCCGCACCCGACAAAACTTCCGGAAGATTTGTATATTCCATCTGTAAACCTCCCCTGTTGAATATTTCTTTTTTCAAACTGGTTATAAATGTAAAAGACAGAAAATCTGCCTTTTTTTGTATTGAAGGTTGTTCCAAATGTGTAAATATATCTGTTTGCATCTGGTAATGTTGGTTCAAAAGTACTATCAGGTACAGGTGATTCAACAAAACCAATTCCTGCATTGATACTGCATATTCTGCTTATTCTATATTCAATGCTTGCTGAATAAGTGCTAACATCATTCCAGTTTTTTACAATTTCAGGAATCAGAATGCTGTCTGGACCGGCATCAACAACAATGTGCTTTAAGCAGGAGTATTTTACAAATTCTGTACCTAACCTGATTGCTATTTTTTCGCCATTCCATTGATAACCAAGGGAATATATTTCAGGAAATTTTATACTGAAATTACTTTTTACAGATTTTTCAATACCTGAGAAAGGACCAGGTAATAAGGAGCGGTCAGGAAAATTTGTCATTGAAAAAGAACCTGAATAATTCATTTCAAACGGTGAGCTCCAGACAAGTCCAAAGGAATGAGGATTGTTATGATAATGAATACCTATTCTGAATGATGTTCCAGTATCATCTCCTTTAAGTATTGCAATTCCGTCAGGTGTTCCAGTGATATATGACCATGGTACTGATTGCATGGTCTTGACAGAACTGGTGTTTATATCAATGCCTGAACCAATGCTTAAATGTTCTGTAATTGGAAGTCCCATTGCTGCAGTGAAAGTTATAAATTTCATTTCCCCTGAATATGGGACACTGTAAGCCCAGGCAGATTCTGTAAATGCTTTATTCCATTCTGTTTTCTGACCATATGGACTTGTAATTCCAAAACCAAAACTCATAGGTGATTTTTCTGGAGCAACTGCAAAATACATATGGCCGAGAAGTGCAAAATCATTTTCCTTTTTTGCGGACGATAAACTGCCTGAATACTTTGTTTCAGAAAAAATTCCTAAGATTCCTGAGTGAAACTGATTTTGTTTTATAAGTACCAGACCTGCAGGGTTTAAAACACAACTTGAAGCGTCATCTGCCTGTGCGGCAAAACTTCCTGCATTCATCATTGCCTGTGTTCCAGCAGGAGGATTTCTATATCCCTGACAAAAACTCAGGTTAACCACAATAACAGTTCCTGCGATAATCTTTTTTATCATTTCGTGTCTCCTTTTTGCTTCCGATCCTTGTATTGCAAGAAGTGTGCCAGGTGTTTGAATGAACAACCAAATTTTTTTAAAACCGTTCATTTTCAAGGGTTTTAACAATTTTTTCATTCCATATTTTTTCGGTTTAAATTTACCAGAATAAAATTCAGTAGTGTACAATTTTGTTCACATTTGACATAATCTATTTCAAGCAATAAAATAAACTTATAAAAATGAATAACTTAGGATTTTTGTACAAAATTGAACAATAATGGGTACAAACTGGCTACTTATGTCAATCGCAGGGATGCCTAAGATTTTTTCTGATTTCATCCCTGATAACGGGCTTGCAATTCTTGCTGCGTGTTTGAAGACAAATGGTCATTATGTGAAAATTCTTGATTATAACACTGCTGACACACTTCAAAAAATATTTGATGGCAGGGGTCTTTCAGACATCAGACGCATTGCGGAAAAAGTTTTTATTGAAAAGAGAAAACCATCCATCCCTGATATATTCAAATTAAAAGTCATTTCCAGCAGGATTGAAAAACAGAAACAGGTTGTTTTTGACAGAATTACTGATGATATTTGTGAAAAGGTAAAACAAAACTCAATTGATGCAGTAGGGATCAAATTGTGGGCAGGGGATGGTTTCAATTATTCGCTGCTTCTTGCAAGAAAACTGAAAGAAAGGTTTCCTGACATTAAGGTTTTTGGAGGAGGTCCACAGGTTGATATTTTTCAGGAAGAAATTTTTAAAATCACTGATGATTTTGATGCTTTATGCTTTGGGGATGGGGAAGAAACAATCGTTTTGCTTGCAGAATCAGTTTCAGGAAAAATTTCACTAAAAGAAATTCCAAATATAATCTTCAAAAACAATGGCTCAATTATAAAAAACAATAAAAAATTTGTTGAAGATATGGAAAATCTCCCATTTCCTGAGTATTCACAGGATGTTTATGAAGGGATAGAAAACAAAATCAGAATGTTTGTTCTTGATGAAAGCCGCGGATGTAACAATCATTGTGCATTTTGTATTCATCCAGTGAAAAGCGGAAAAGTCAGGAAGAAAACTCCCGAAAGGATTATGAAAGAAATTGAATATTCAATTGAAAATTCAAGGGTCAATCTTTTCAGATATGCTGGTTCAAGTACACCTGCTGATATTCTTGAAGGCACAGCAAAAAAAATAATTGAAAAAAATTTAAAAATTGCATACACATGTTTTGGACATTTTGAAGCACTGGCAGAGACAGATTTTCAACTTGTTCGTAGTTCAGGATGTATGTCAATATTTTTTGGACTTGAGTCAGGAAGTCCAGAAATATTAAGCAGGGCAATGCACAAAAGAAATTGTCTTTCAATTGCTGAGTCAGTAATAAGAAACTGTAAAAAAGCAGGAATATTTACTGTTTGCAGTGTTATATATCCTGCACCATTTGAAAACAGGAAAACAAGAAAGGAAACAATGGACTTTCTTTTGAAAACCCGACCTGATTCAGTGCTTGTTCAATTTCCCGGGCTTTATCCACAAACTGTCTGGGGAAGAAATCCTGCAAAATTCAATTTTACCCTTGAAACAGACAATTATGCTCGTGATGTGATGACATATCAGATTAAACAATTTTTTCCACCAAGATACTGGAAAAGTTTGCCATACAGAATTAATGGAATGAGTTTCAAGGAATATGCACGGGAGACAGAAGAATTTCAAAAGGAACTGGCAATATCAGGCATTACAACTTTTGTTTCTGATGAAGCATATCTTCTCAGTAAGGCGGCTGGTTTCAAACATCCTGAAGAATTTGTCAATAAAAACAGATATTTTTTGTTTGCAGGGCTTGCTGAAGAAATTAAGAAAGAAATTGAAACCATAAACAACAATATTATTGAGGTGTGATATGGAATACAGGGTTGTTGTTACTGGAATTGGCGCAATTGCGCCAAACGGCATAGGGAAACAATCATTCTGGGATGCTCTTGAAAATGGTAAAAGTGGTATCAAAAGGATTTCAAGATTTGACCCTTCAGAATTACCGTGTCAGATTGCAGGTGAAATTCCTGATTTCAATCCTTATATCTTTATTGACAGAAAAACTACAAGAAGAATGGCAAGGGCAACACAATTTGCTGTTGCAGGTGTAAAACTTGCTCTGGAGGATGCTGGTATTGATGTTAGCAGAATTAATCCTGATGATGGTTTGATTACACTTGGAATTAGTAGTAGTGCAATGGATTTTATTGAAAACCAGCATAAGATACTGCTAAAACATGGAGCAGGTAAAGTATCTCCTTATGGGTTTATTGCTGCAACGCCTAACCGTGTCATTGGAGAAATTGTCGATATACTAAAATGGAAGGCAAGAACACTCTCTGTCACTGCTGCCTGTGCTTCAGGAACAGATGCCATTGGAAATGCTTTTACAAAAGTCAGGACAGGTGAGGTAAGAGTTGCCATAGCAGGTGCTGCCGATGCAATATTAACACCATTGATAGTGGCAGGTCTGGCGTCTTCAGGACTTATTCCTTCTATTATCGACTATCCCGAGAGAGCAAGCAGACCTTTCGACATGATGAGGTGTGGAGGTATTCCTTCAGAAGGTTGTGGAATTGTTATTCTTGAAGAATTAAATCATGCGATAAGCAGAAATGCAAAAATATATGGAGAAATTATCGGATATGGAACATCAGGAGAGATTTCTGAAGAAAATCCATCTTCAGGATTAAGAAATGCTATAAGAAGAGCAATGGAAAATACAGGTATTTCTCCTTCAGGTATAGATGTAATCAGTGCCCATGCTCCATCAGACCCATTGATTGATAAACTTGAAACAAAAATTATAAAAGAAATTTTTGGCAAACGTGCCTATGATATTCCTGTAAGTTCTATTAAATCAATGATAGGAAATCCACTTGGTTGTGCAGGTCCATTTCAAGTAATTGCTGCAATGCTCTGGTTTAATAAAAATATTTTGACACCAACAATTAATTATGAGTACCCTGATCCTGATTGTGACCTTTATTATGTTCCCAATAAAACAGAAAAAATTGTTGTAAATACCGCTTTGCTTAATTGTGGGGGACTTGGTGGAACATGTTCTGCTTTAATATGCAGGAGATTTAGAAAATGAATTACTGGATTGGGACTCTGTTGCTTACAGCAATTACAAATGTTGTCATTGCATTGCTTGTATTCTCGAGAAACAGGCAGAGACCACCAAACAGAAGATTTTCTGTTTTTTCTTTTAATCTGGTGGTATGGGCGTGTCTGGTAATTCTGGTGATGCTTAACAAAAATCCTGTAGACCTCATTTTTCTTATAAAAGCCATCAGTGTGGTGGGTGGTTTCCTTCCATCTTCGTTTATTTTCTTTGTAACAGGTTTTGAGGTTCCTCAAAGCGGAAAGGAACCTGCCTCGTTGAAAAAAATCAACGTGGCATTTTTCACTTCTTCCATTTTTGTATCATTGATGGTTCTGCATCCTTTATTTATCAGAGAAATTATTATCAGTGGAAAGATGGGAAAAGCCCTCCCAGGACCAGAAGTCATTTACGGCTGGCCATTTCTTATATATTCTGCCATTATCATCCTTTCAATGTTCTTCGGTCTGAGGTATTTGTACAGAATGATGAGAAGAAAAACAGGTACACAAAAAACTGAGATACAGTATATTTTTCTTGCAATTATTACCGGGACAATTTTTGCCATAGGCACAGTGATAATCCCGCCAATGTTTGATAATACAACTTTGTGTAGATTCGGTCCGATGTCATCAATTATTATGTGTTCAATTATCGCATATGCAATTGCGAGACACAGGATACTCAATATTTCTGTTTTCGCTGAAAAAACATTTGTTTATTCCTGTCTT
>Ga0078972_1004154_pt1 | contig 40881 bp, 36 predicted proteins | sample YelNatPaOPGAMG01_FD_67568 | JGI IMG/M metagenome (GOLD analysis project Ga0078972, IMG submission 67568) | Hot spring thermophilic microbial communities from Obsidian Pool, Yellowstone National Park, USA - OP-RAMG-01 (SPADES assembly) (version 2) | ecosystem: Environmental > Aquatic > Thermal...
TGAAGGGACATATCCTAGCAGCGCCATAGAATACTGGAAGGAATACATAGCCAAAGACGGGCTATTTGTGCCAGTTGGAGGGGAGACATGCGGGCTCAACAAGCCGAGGAGCGCCTGCGAAAACGCCATGTCTGAGATGGCGAGGCTACATTGGTCATATCTAAACTCGGAGTACCACGAGGATGTGATCCAAGACTGGGAGGAGGGCGGCTGTCTCGATGAGATCAGAAAGCACCTAGGTTATAGGTTCGTCCTTAAAGAGGCGTGGTGGAGCAAGGACCCGCATCCGGGCGACACCATCAGCTTTGGGTTTAAGGTATCAAATCTGGGGTACGCCGCGCTCTTCAACGAAAGGGACCTGTATATGGTATTGGATGGACCAACACTTAGGGTATATCCTTTGGATGCCGATCCGAGGCGATGGACCCCAAATGACTCCTCTGTAGATAGCTATCACGAGGTAGATGAAAAGATCCTTATATCCGATGATATGCCAACAGGCACCTATAAGATTGGCATATGGCTACCAGATGCCTCCCCATCCTTAAGGCAGGATCCGCGCTATGCGATCAGGTTTGCAAATGAGGGTTTGGAATGGGATGATGCGCGCGGATTTAATATAATAGGTGAACTTGAGCTCTTACCATAGAAGACAACGGCCATAGGATTTTAAAAACCGAATTGACTTTGATGTCCCTATTTTGGCATCTTACCTCCATGCGCTATGTTGATATCAGCGAGAAGGAACTGGATGATGCCATCCTAAGGGCGGTGAGGAGCGAACTTTCTCTTCAGGCGCCGGATGGTTGGTGGTGGTACACACTTGAGTCAAATGAGGCGATCGGGGCGGAATATGTCCAACTCATACACTTCCTGGGGTTGGATGAAAAGGCGGCGCAAGACGGCCTCATAAGGAGGATACTTAAGGAACAGAGGGAGGATGGCGCATGGTCGCTTTATTACGGCGACAGCGGGGACCTAAATGTCACTATAGAGTGTTACCTTGCTTTGAGGCTTGCCGGCTACAGTCCGGAGTCCGATTTTATGGTAAAGGCAAGGGATTTTATCCTTAGGCGCGGCGGCCTTACAAAGAGCCGTGTCTTCACAAGGATACACCTCGCTATGTTTGGGCTGGTGCCATGGGATGCCTGCCCTGCGATGCCGCCTGAACTCATACTCCTCACAAGCTGGATGCCCGTGAACATCTATGAATTCTCTAGCTGGGCGAGGTCATGCATTGTGCCCCTCCTTGTCATCATGAATAAGAGGCCTGTAAAGGAGGTAGGATTCAACCTAGATGAACTTTATGCAGAGGACAAGGAGAGGCGTTCCTTTTGCTTTACGCATTCGAGCGGCTTTATCTCGTGGGAGAACTTCTTTGTCAATATAGACAAGTGGCTCAAACTCTTGGATAGGATTCCATTTAGGCCCACGAAGGGCCAGGCATTTAAGGCGTGCGAAAAGTGGATTGTGGAGCATGTAACGCGGACGGAGGATATATACCCTGCTCTAGCCTACTCTGCTGTGGCGCTCCATCTCCTTGGTTATCCGCTCGACCATCCTGTAGTGAGGCTGTGTCTTAAGGGGCTTAGGCGATTTCAGCACATGTACAAAGGCGAGCTTCCCCCCATCCCACATGATTTTCGCGAAGAAGGCAAGGTTATGGAGATGGATGACGATGTCTTTGTACACCAGCAGTCTTGTATATCGCCAGTGTGGGATACGCCGTGGTCTGTGACCGCCCTGCTTAGGGCAGGCGTGCCATCTGATCACCCAAGGCTCATCAAAGCTGGGAGGTGGCTTATATCCAAACAGGTATTGTGGGAACACGGTGACTGGAAGATCAAAAACCCGCACGGCAAGGGTGGGGGCTGGTCGTTTGAGTTCAAGAATGAGCACTTTCCAGATATAGACGACACGATCCAGGTAATAGATGCGCTAAATGGCCTTGACCTTCCTAAGAGGGAGAAGGATTCGGCCATAAACCGCGGGATTAAGTGGGTTTTGTCCATGCAAAACAGCGATGGCGGCTGGGCCGCCTTTGATAAGAACAACAGCCTAGAGCTTTTAAACAAGATACCATTTGCGGATCACGGGGCGTGTCTGGACCCGTCTTCGCCAGACATGACGGCAAGGGTCGTGGCGCTACTTACCAAATTTGGCTATGGACTGGGTGATTCGTGTATCGAGCGCGCGCTTGCCTACCTCCTCAAGGAACAATCCGAGTTTGGCGCTTGGTGGGCAAGGTGGGCGGTAAATTATATATTCGGCACCTCCTTCGCCATTCAGGCGCTTGCGAGGCTGGGCTTCAAGCCAGACTCCTACCAACCGATGAAGAGGGGGGTAGAATGGCTGATGAGTATACAGCTCCCAGACGGCGGGTTTAGCGAGTCCCCAGAGTCTTACAGGGAAAAACGATATCTCCCCTACCCTGCCTCCGTCCCCTCCCAGACCGCGTGGGCGATCCTTGGGCTGATAGCCGCAGGAAGGGCTGCGTCGGACGAGGTAAGGAAGGGGGTGAGGTTCCTTTTAGATAGCCTTAGGGAGGATGGGACGTGGGAGGAGAGGTACTATACAGGCACCGGTTTCCCTATACATTTTTACATCAGGTACCATGGCTACCGATATTTCTTCCCCCTCCTTGCGCTTGCAGAATATAGAAATGCCGTCTTCGGGTTTAAAAAGATAGATATAGCCGATAACTAGGTTATAATTTTTTATATATTTCTTCGCAACTTTTCCTCCATACCTGCGATAATTAGGATGGAAGGGGAAGACCGTGTGGGGAGTGGTATGAAGAAAAGGTATGTTATATTAGCATTGGGCCTCATATTTGCCGCATGTAGCGATGGGCATCATATGAGACCTCCTATACCTATGCCTTCTGAAAATCCGATTACTGTATCGCTCGAATGTGTAAGTGTGGTAAATTATAAGCAGATAGACCCATCTACCCTCTCTGAGAAGACAGAAGGGCTGGTGGAGGGCGATTTTACACAGCCTGCCGCCACGGGGGGCGCTACGGGTGGTGTCACGGGTGGTGTCACAGGGGGCGGGCTCTCTCCAAAGGAGATGGTAATCCCGCCTACAAATATACTCCCCCTCCTCGTACCGGTAATAGATACGGTAGGAGGTATCCTAAATGGCGCAGGAAGCACGAGCGGCACGCCTACAAAGGCGGAGATACAGGCATGCATCAAGAAGGAACTCGACAAGGCCGCGGCGTGTGGGAGCGCGTGTTCTATATATTGGGGCGGTGGGACGTGGCTTGTAAGCAAGACAGGTTTCCAGTCAAAGCCACAATATTCCGAGGTATCAGTAGTACCATTTAAGGGGTGTGAACAGATTCAAAAGGCAACTTGCCTCCTTACAAACTACGAATAGGCCCTATTCATTGTTCTTAAGAAATCCTCTTCTCCAAGGCATGGATGGTCTTTTTTGTAAGCCTATGGAGTAGGCTTTTTAGTATCTGCGGTGGGATCGGCACAGCAAGCTCGATATCAGTTTCGTAAGATACCTCTGTTTTTTCTGGAGATATCTCTTTAAATGTCCATGTCCCGCTATTTTTCTTGAATATATCCCCTCCCAAGAGTTTCCAACTTATCGAGGTATATCTTTTTAGATGTAGCGCGAGTCTGTATCTAAACTCGGTATAGAGGATCTTGACGGTGAAGGTTGCTACTATCTTGTTTCCCTCCCTCTTTTCGATCCGAACCTCTTTCACCTCGCTTATAAGCTTCGGGTATATTTCGAACGAAGAGATTACGTCAAATACCTTTTGTATTGGGGCATTGAAGATATATCTTTCGGAGATCTTCATCTATATACCTTCCTCAAAGCTGTAATGCGGTTTTTTCTTAAAGTTGTGCACTGCCTCGATATATCTTACAGTCCCAGTCTCGGAGCGCATGACGACAGAATGGGTTTTTGCGCCGCCACCAAAGAAGCGCACCCCTTTTAGGAACTCACCGTTTGTAACGCCGGTCGCTGCAAACATCACATTACCTCTAGCTAGCTCCTCCAGTGTATATACCTTATCTATATTGTCGATGCCCATCTTCCTTGCCCGTCTTATTTCGTCGTCATTTCTGAACCTTAACCTCCCCTGAAAGTCGCCGCCCAGTGCCTTTAAGGCCGCTGCTGCAAGCACTCCCTCCGGGGCGCCTCCGGTTCCCATAAGCACATCCACACCGGAATCTTCCATACATGTAGCAATGGCGGCAGAGACATCCCCATCTCTTATGAGTCGTATTCTGGCCCCTGCCCTCCTCACTTCGGCGATCAGATCCTCGTGTCTTGGCCTATCTAAGATGACTACTGTGAGTTCAGATACCTTACACCCATTCGCTTTGGCAATCTCTTCTAGATTCCAGCGCGGCGGCCTTGTGATGTCTATTACACCCGCAGCCTTTGGTCCTACGGCTATCTTTTCCATATAGGTATCAGGCGCGTTTAGGAAGTTTCCCTTCTCTGCAATTGCAATCACGGAAAGGGCGTTTGTATCGCCCCTCGCCGTTGCCGTTGTCCCCTCCAGCGGGTCGAGCGCTATGTCTACCTCTGGCCCATCTCCACTCCCCACCTCCTCGCCTATATAGAGCATGGGTGCCTCATCCCTTTCCCCCTCGCCTATTACAACCCTTCCTCTTATCTTGATGCCAGCAAGCGCCTTTCGCATCGCCTCTACCGCCACGCGGTCAGCCTCGTGCTGATCTCCTCTACCCATGGTTCTTGCCGCTGCAATAGCGGCCGCCTCTGTAACCCTTACCATCTCAAGTGCAAGGTTGCGATCCATAACACCTCCTTGGTGAGAGGTTTTTAATTATCTCCTCTGCCATGTACGAACTCCTTACCAGAGGAGCAGCAAATACATGTTTTATCCCGATACTGGTCCCATACTCCTTGTAATACTCAAACTGTGATGGGGGGACATATCTTGCCACAGGGAGGTGCCTTGATGACGGCATGAGGTATTGACCTATGGTGACCACATCTACCCCTACCTCACTTAGGTCCCGGAGCGCCTCCAAGACCTCTTCGTCCTCCTCTCCCATCCCAACCATTATACCCGACTTTAGGATGATCCCCTTCGAACGAGACCTTACATATTCTAGTACCTTAAGCGACCTTTCATAATTTGCCCCCTTATCCCTTACGAGCGGCGTGAGGCGCCTTACGGTCTCCAGATTGTGGTTGAACACATCCGGAACTTCCTTAAGGACGGTATCTAGCGCATCCTCATTACCTTTGAAGTCCGGGGTCAACACCTCCACTGCTACACCTTGTATGACCCTCCTCGTTGCCGCTATTGTCTTTGCAAAGTGATCAGCGCCGCCGTCCGCAAGGTCGTCCCGCGTAACCGAAGTGATCACGACGTATCTAAGGCCCATCTTAAGGGCAGTGCGCGCCACCCTCTCTGGCTCTGAAGGATCGAGCGGGAGGGGCGCACCCTTTTCTACTGCGCAGAAGGCGCAGTTTCTGGTACACCTCCTGCCCATAATCATAAATACCGCCCTGTTCTTGGAAAAGCACTCGCTTATATTTGGGCACATGGCAGATTCGCAGACCGTCGAGAGTTTATTTGCTCTAAGAATGCTTTTTAGATTATGTAGTTGGTTAGTTTTCTTAAAGTAACTCTTTAACCATTCCGGTTTTTTCTTGCAGGCTATGTCCACGTCTTCTCCTTAACCAAGCGATAATAGTATCTTATCTCCCCACCTTGATTCAATCTCTTTTTTGAGCGCTGGGTATTTGTCTACGTCCAGTTTGAAGGCCATATCCTTTGCTACCTCGAGTATATCAGCGTCTCTTAGTATGTCCGCAACCTTAAATTCTGGTAGCCCTGATTGTCTCGTCCCCAAGAATTCGCCAGGCCCCCTTATCTTTAGATCTTCCTCTGCTATCTTAAAGCCGTCGGTGGTTTCGGCTATTATCTTGAGCCTTCTCATCGCCTCTTCTGAAGCGCGATTTGGTGCCATGAGAATACAATAAGATTGGAGATTGCCCCTCCCTACCCTTCCCCTCAACTGATGGAGCTGCGAGAGCCCAAATCGCTCCGCATGTTCAATAATCATGACTGTTGCATTCGGTACATCTATCCCCACCTCTACTACAGAGGTGGCAACAAGTATCTGTATCTCAGCCGCCTTGAAGGCGGCCATTATTGCCTCCTTTTCCTCCCCCTTCATCCTTCCATGCAGGAGCGCAACATTAAAACGTGGGGCAAATACCCCTTTCAAGACCTGATACATCTCTGTTGCGTTTTTCATGTCTATTTTTTCGCTCTCTTCTATGAGGGGATATACAACATACATCTGGTGCCCTTTTTCCAGCTCCTTCCTCATTCCGGCATAGAGGCGTTCCCTTTGTGATTCATAGTAGATCTTGGTGATGATGGGGAGCCTTCCCCTTGGCATTTCATCTATCTTAGAGATGTCTAGGTCGCCATAGAATGCCATGGCGAGTGTACGCGGGATCGGTGTTGCCGTCATAACAATCAGGTCTGGGAGCTCTTCTCCTTTTTGATATAACATTGTCTTTTGCTCAACTCCGAATCTGTGCTGTTCGTCTATTACTACCAGCCCAAGCCTTTTAAATCTCACACCCTCCTGAATCAGGGCGTGTGTACCAAATATACACTTTGTCTCACCGCTCTTTATTGCTTCATATATTTTATCCCGCTCATGTCCTTTGATAGAACTGCTTAGGAAGGTGCTTGAAATCCCCATCTTTTCAAGATGTGGAGATAGATTTTTAAAATGCTGCTCTGCTAGTATCTCTGTGGGTGCCATTATGGCGACTTGATATCCGTTGTTTGCCACCTGAATAGAAGCGATGGCTGCAACTACAGTCTTTCCGCTTCCCACATCGCCCTGAATCAACCTCTGCATTGGGATGCTTTTAGTCATATCGCCCTTGATCTCTTCCACTACCCTTTTTTGAGCAGTCGTGAGTTCAAAATTTAGGAGGGAGATAAATCTTTGTGTAAGCTCATCGCGCCAATTAAACGCGATGCCGCTGGCACTCTTTGTAATCTGCCTTCTCATGTGTAGCGCCGCCTCGAGTAGGAAGAATTCTTCGAAGATAAGCCTCTTGTGTGCTTCAGTCTTCTTCAAATTTAAGAGCTCTATATCGGCACTACTTTCTGGGAAATGAAGTGATGCAAGCGCATCTATTTTTTTTACAAGTCCAAGTTTTTTAGTAACCTCGTCCGGCAGTTCCTCCTCTATTTCGCCTGAATATCTATCCCATGCGTTTCTTAAGATCTTCCTCATCTGTCTCTGCGTCAACCCTTGAGTAAGTGGGTACACAGGTATAATTCTTCCACCTACATCAGATGTGGTATCTAGTTCTTCTTCGGCGCCACTTTCTAGTATGTCCACTTCCGGATGAATAAACTGCTTTGTATCTCTAAACTCAGAGACTACACCCGCTACCAGCAGTCTATCTCCCTTTTTGAAGCGCTGCTCTATCCCAGGATAGAAATTAAACCATTTGAGTGAGATGGAACCGGTTTCATCCTTAAGGATGATCTCGAATATCTTATGCCTCTTCCTTCCTAGCCATGCAAAACCGCATGTGAATACCTCTCCAATAACGACAGCACTTGTATCTACCACGAGATCCTTGATTTGTGATATGGATCTTCTGTCTATATAGCGCGCCGGTATGTGATAAAACAGATCGCTGACCGTTTCTATATCAAGCCGCTTGAGGAGACGGGCTACCTTCGGACCTACCGATTTGATGTACTGAACATTATCAAAAAGGGGCATGCAAGGCCTAATAGCCGAAACATGCCCCTTGATGCAAGCCTTATATAGAGGACATGGACACTACTTTCCAGACTCTAGGATGGTAAATTCTGTCCTCCTATTCTTTGCCCTTCCTTCATCTGTGTTGTTATCAGCAATAGGCATCTTCTCGCCGTATCCAACCGCAATGAGACGATCTCTTTCGATCCCATGGGCGACAAGATAATCCACGACGGCCTGCGCACGGCGCTCAGACAGGCGCTGGTTGTATTCATCCGAACCGATCCAATCGGTGTGACCTTCGACCCTCACCTTCTTTATCTGCGGATTTGCCTTGAGTAGAGCCGCTACGTCATCCAATATCGGATATGAAATCGGACGGATATCGTATTTGTTGAACTCGAAATGGATCTTCTGGGTGATGACAATTTTTTCCTGCAGTTTTGCCTCCGCTGTCAATAGGCCTGGTTCTTCCAGCTCAACTATATGCGGTTGCCTGTATTCTATACCTCCAAATACATGGAAGTCTGGATTTCCAACGCCCTTTGTAAAGCCGCTGCCACCACCAGCCGTGAAGGCAAGACCCCTTAGCGCCCCTTTAAACTTGGGCATGCACACAACAGCCGCCCTGCCGCTGATCGGCGTCTGACGGGCGCTCTTGAAGGCATTGTTTGCCACAGTTTCGCCATAAACCTCGCCAAAGAGTGACCATACGCTGTTTAGTCTTCCATATGCGCCGAGGCCGAAGGTTATAAGATCGTCTATCACGGCGTCTTTATTCTTGGTGTAATACTGAAACTTACCGGGCATGTATTCATAACCCCAGTTCATGGCAATCCATACACGGTTATATATATTTGCCTCTACGGCAACCTTACCACCAGCGGTTACCTTCCCATTCCCCAAGAAGTAGTCTCTGTTGCCAGTTGGGAATCTCATATATGGAATGAGGGCTATACCTATCGGATACTTGTAGTTATCGAGGAGTCTAAACTTTGTCTCAAGTTTTATATCTCCTAACCCGCTCTTTGTCTGCCACGCGGTAGCTGTAAGCGAATCTGGCGACCTATAGTTTTCATACATTACTATAGGTACGGATACGCCTGCCTCAAACCAATCTAAGAAACCCAATCCTGCCTGAACATGGGCAGTTGCAAGATCGTCTATGACGCCTATTCGTGTCCCGGTCGTAATATTCTTTACCTCGAGAGGCTCGTGTGCATAGTTAAACAAGAGCCCGAAGTGGTAACGCCACTGCATCAGCGTCTGCGCATCATGTAGGTTTAAATATCTCCCACCATCAGTTGTCGGATCGAATACGATGGCATCAACATTTAGCTGCTTTGCGTGAAGCGCCGTGGCTGGGCAAAGGATCGCCAAGGCCACTGAGACTAATAATAGCACCCTTTTCATGTTCCCCCCTTCTTTAAAATTAGGTTTTTTGAATTATACCGCCCCTCTATATAAATCCCGAGTATATTCTACTTGCGGAATTTCAAATGTCAATCCAAAATAAGGCAAAAAAGGAAATGTTGTTTTTAATGGATTGACATCCAATCGTTCCATCTGTTAAATATCGCCCTTACTTGACTACGGGCCGCTAGCTCAGTAGGCAGAGCAACGCCCTTTTAAGGCGTGGGTCCCCAGTTCGAATCTGGGGCGGCTCACGTCCCCATCGTCTAGAGGCCTAGGACACCGCCCTTTCACGGCGGCAACACCGGTTCGAATCCGGTTGGGGACGCACTTTTATGGCAAGGCATCCTACACGAGGCGACTTAAATATATCCCGGGACTTCCTAAGAAAAATACCGAAGACGGATCTCCATGTGCATTTGGACGGTTCTCTAAGGATTTATACACTCATCGATCTGGCAAAGGAATATAAGGTGCGCCTCCCCTCTTACACAGAAGAAGGATTGAGAAAGCTCGTCTTCACCGGGAATTACAAAAATCTCTCCGAGTATCTCAAAGGTTTTCAATACACCACCCAAGTCTTACAGACGCGCGAGGCCCTAGAGCGCGCCGCATACGAACTTGCTATGGATGAGTTTGGAGATGGCGTAAGATATTTGGAGGTGCGCTTTGCGCCGCAGCTTCATATCAATGAGAAACTTTCATTCGAAGATATAATGATAGCCGTGAACAATGGCTTGAACAGGGCAAAATGCGCAATAAATTCTCTCCCGCAGATAAGAAACGGCGCCGAACCACCGTTCGAATATGGTATCATAGGATGCGCCATGAGGAAGTTCAGCGAGGACTTTTCGGATTATTACAGGCAGTTTATAAAGGTACACAAATTCCTGGATGATGAGGAGAGATTTGCCCTTGCCTCTATGGAACTTGTGCGCGGTCTGGTACGTGTCCGCGATGAGTATGGTATACCCGTAGTGGGATTTGATCTGGCTGGAGAAGAATATGGCTATCCGGCCGAGGATCACCGCGAAGCCTTCATTTACGCCCACAAAAACTTTATGAAGAAGACAGTGCATGCTGGCGAGGCATTTGGCGCCGAATCGATCTTTCAGGCAATTACGGATTTGTATGCGGATCGGATCGGACATGGCACGCACCTATTCGATGCAGACATGGTAGATTTGCCCACAAGAAAGGAAAGAGTAAGATACGTAGAGGAACTCGCCCAGTATATAGCCGACAGAAGGATTACGATCGAGGTTTGTCTCACTAGCAATACAGAGACTGACCCCAATCTCAGAGATGTTACCAAACATCCGTGCAGAAAGATGCTAGAAAAAAACTTGTCTGTGACATTTTGCACAGACAACATGTTGATTTCAAACACAACCGTCTCTCGCGAACTTGAAATAGCTGTTAATACATTTGGTTTAGACCTAAAGAGGCTTAAAGATATAATTGTATACGGCTTCAAGAGGAGCTTCTTTCCGCAGAAGTACACTGAAAAGAGAAAGTATGTAAGGAGCGTAATCAATTTCTACGAGTCGCTGGAAAGCTCGGTCAGTTTGCCAACAAAATAGACGGTGTTTTATTAAATTCAAAATCTATCCTTATTTATGTGTTCTGCAATTTTGAGTGCCGCAGCCATAATCGTTATCTGCGGATTTACGCCTAGTGAGGTTGGAAATATGGAGCCATCTGATATGTAGACATTATCCATGCCGTACAACCTTCCATCAGCATCTACAGCAGATTCTTTCGGATTTGCACCCATCCTGCAGGTCCCAAGGGGATGAAATGCCTGCAGATCAAGGTCGCGCGCACTTATCCTCTTTTTGTATATTATATCAGCGCCGTCGTCTTTTGTGATGGCTGGGAATTTGTAAATACATGGGAATACCTTTGTTGCACCGGCGGCAAAGAATATATCCACCAAATGATGTATTCCTTTTTTGAATTTGGCCAGATCGTATTTATTTAGTGAGTACCAGATAAAGGGCTTTCCGTTTGGAAGCGCAAATACTTTTCCTCTGGAGGAGTCTTGTATTATCATTCCAAAACATGCAAGCTGATTGTATTTGGCCATAATTTCCGAATGTTCTTCACCGCTAAGGATTATGTTTGGTGCTACAAGTGCCGGCGGTGTGAATATCTGTTCAAATCTTATCCCTTCCGCGATAAGGTCGTCCAGATAGTAGCTTTGTGGAATTCCGTCCCATGCCCGCACCTCCTCATCAAATAGGGCTATTACCTTTGCGGCGGGATGTATAGTGAGATTTCTTCCTATCTGCCCTCCTGGATCGGGAAGACTAGATCTCTTCAGCAGTACCGGTGTATGTAGGGTCCCGCAGGCAACTACTATAATCTTTGCCTTGATTACAAGGTGCCCCTTTTTTCTCCTTGTGCTTGGGTCAATAAATGAACATATCACCTTCTTAGCAAGACTCTTCTCATATAATATCTTCTCTGCGCGGCAATTTGTGTAAAGCTCAGCCCCGTGTGAAAGCGCAATTGGGATATAATTTTGCTCCATGCTCTTCTTGGCCCTAGTTGGACACCCAAACGCACATACACCGCTCCCCTTGCAGTGAGTAGCATTCCTCGGGATGATGCCGCCCTTTAACCCCAAGCGCTCCAACCCTTTTTTAAAAACGCGCGTGTTCCCACCAGTAAGGTTTTCAGGGGGTACGGAGACGCCTATCGTCTTTTCAACCTGCTCGAAGTATTTTTTTAGTCTCTCAGGTGCCCATTTGGAGAGCCCAAATTCCCAAACCCAGCGATTTAAGACATGGTCTGGACACCTAAAACAACTTCCTGAATTTATAAGTGTAGTCCCTCCAACGCATTTGCCTAGTGGCAAGACAATGTTAGGAAAGCCGAATGTAACTAAAAGACCGCCGTCGCGATATAGCATATTTGTCATATGGATTGGATCATCGCGGAAGTCCTCTGCAGAAAAGAATCCACCTTCTTCTATAATAACTACGCTTCTTCCCGCCATGGCAAGTTCTGCCGCCAAGGGCGCGCCACCTGCGCCTGAACCTATAACACATACATCTTTTTCTATTTCAATTTCTCCCTCCATATTGGATTTGAGGTTTTCCTTTGGAAAAGATGGCGGCGGAAGTGGAGGCGAAAATTTTGGCCTCCAACCGCACTCAGATGCAACCTCCGGAGTGGTATAGTAATTCATCATGATCAGCGCCTCGACGAACCTTGCAATAATCCTTTTGGGTACGAGCCAAGTCCTGTGCCATGCCTCCAGATATTCTTTCCTTGTCTCTCTATCCATCTTTCCGAAGCGCTTGAACTTTAGTCTGTAGAACGGCGCGCCAACGGCTATGAGTATGAGAAAAAAGCGGTAGGCAAGCCTTGCCTCTTTTGAAAGGTGTCCAAGATGATACTCGACCTTGGAGGCTATATCCACATCAAACACACTCTTTTTAAAGATTCCTCTTGGATGCGGTATGATAGTGGATGCGATTGTCTCGAGTATCTTTCTTTCGTATTTGGTGAGTTTTCTAAATCTCATTTGAATATTCATGGATCACCTCGGTTTCTATGGTTTTCCACCCGACTTAAGATTTTTTATCAACGCTTCTACCTCAGCTTCATAACCTGGGTCATTGAATATATTGTAGACCTCGTCTATTTCAGCATAATAACTGTCGGGTGGTGCGTTTTCAAATCGCCCTGACTTTATATCTTCCCTGATAATATCGACATATTTGTCTGGATATTTTTTCATCAGCGTCTCTACATATTTGTTGAGGCGCTGGACAGCAGTCATTCTCCTCTTCCGCTTGATCATCTTCCAATTCTTGATGTAGTGTAACCTGCAATAGCCTTCTACGATTGCGGCATTTTTGCATCCCGGTTCTTTGCAGAGCTTTATTTTCGGCATCTAGATTGCTCCGGTATTATTTAAGTCCTTTCTCTTTTGCTCCAAAACCTTTCTAAATAATTTACCTGCCCTTACTCTGCTATTTCTTTCTCTATCTATCTCTTGCCAAACCTCTTTCCCCATTGCCTCTATGATACTCCTCTTCTCTCGCCTCCTGTCCCTTACAAACTCGACGATGAGATAAATCACAAGGAAGATGATAAGCAGTATAAAGACATATTTTGCTTGCATCAAACACCTCTATTACTTTCTATAGATTGTCTCTAGTATACCATCCCTTATACCTCTTATCTCTTCGCTGCTTGTGATCTTTTTGCCGCCTTTGCTTATGTAGAACACATCAATCACATTACCTGCAATGGTTACCGCCTTTGCAGTGTGTATGTAGTAGCCCTTAGAGTAGAGCCAGTACGCTATTTTATACAAAAGGCCCATCCTGTCCAACGTATGTACTTCAACAATAGTATAATCCGCAGAGACATCGCTGTCCACAACGACATCGGTTTTTGTGTAGCCGTTGTCTTTAAGGAGCAGACCGTATTTTGGCCGAAATGAATCTATTTTTAGCATATCGGCATCCATTGCAATAGCTTGGATGAGGTCTTTTTTAAGTTTATGGATATCTAGGTTGTATATCGGCATGCCGCTTTGGTTGACCACCTTGAATATGTCCACCACATCGCCATTACTGCCTGTGTATAAGTGCGCTTCAAGTATATTTATACCATTCTTCAGGAATGCGTAGCATATCTTTGCAAACAGCCCTATCATGTCCTTTGTAAGGATGGTAATGGTGTGATAATGGTCAGATGGCGCCAAAAGGAGTTCGGCAGAGTTTCCCGAAATAGAATTGAGCATGTTAAAATGCAACAAGATATCGGAAGAAGGCATATGTTGGACGTATCGTGGCGGCATCTCTTTTAACCATGCCTCTACCTTTGGCCAGCCTTCTCCCAATGCCTTTTTTATCTCATCTTCCTTGGCTTGTCTGCCTGCCCTGAGCGCGTCACTATCTTCTCCTGAGATGATATTTTTGGTGTTCATATATAGTTCTGTAAGTAACTGCCTTTTCCAATTACTCCAGACCTTTGCGCCAGCAGATCTGATGTCAGCAAAAGCAAGGAGATATAAGACAGTGAGTTTTTCCAAATCGCCCACCTCTTCGGCAAAATTGCCTAGCAAGGATGGATCATTGATATCTCGCCTAAATGCTATGTGTGGAAATGCAATGTGCAGTTTAATGACATCCCTTACAAATCCTGCTACCTCCGGCTCATAACCAAGTCGTAATAAAACGTCCTTGGCGATATCCGCGCCAATTATCTCATGCCGCCCCGATTCGCTGGTCCCCTTTCCTATGTCATGAAATAGACCGGCCAGATTCAAGAGTTCAGGCCTTTTTATAGATGTATATTCAGACGAAAATTCAGGAAAAGAATCTCTGTAATTTCCGCTTGCAAGGCGAGATACCTCATGTAGTACTTTAACAGTGTGTGCATCCACTGTATACATATGATATGTGCCGTACCCTACTTTACATGATATCCCCTGGAACTCCGGAATAATTCTGAATATGACATGGCTTGCAAACATAGCGGATATTATATAATCAAGCCCTATCGGATCTTTTAATATCTCCCTAAAATGCTTGTTTATATCTCTGTTTGGTGGTGAAAGGCTTATCCCATTCAAACTCGTCCTTATCTGCTCTATGGTTTCCATTGGGAGTTTTTGTTTTTGTCTATGGGCTATCAGAAATGGTTCAAGCAGGTTCCCTTCAGTGACAATTCCTGATTTGAAAGATAGAGAAGGTACCTTGTCACTACGGCTACCACCTTTTTGTCCCTTCTTACAACCGGTCTCCAGCGCCTTCTCAATGATAAGTTCTGTGGCATAGCTTATATCAGATGCGGATTTATAATACTTCTCCATCAATTTTAGTGCGCCATCTACCCCACTGCCTCCAAATCCCATTTCTGGTGCAACAAGGAATTGTGTTTCGTGGTCCAATATATCTTGCCTCCTATTTGAAACAAGGTGCATCAAGGCCCTGAGTCTCCATAGAAAATCTACCGCCTCTATTAGACCTTTGATCTTATCTTTGCTTATGAACTTGGATTGTAAGATTGAACCATTTGACTTGTTTTTTGATTTAGAGAGCGCCCGAAGCATCCAAATGGAAGTTTGGTAACACCTAAGCCCGCCCATCGACTCTTTTATGTTTGGTTCGGCTACAAAGACTGTATTACCTTGCTTTTCAAGTCGCTTAAGATATTCTTCATGTTTTTTCTTTATATATGAATCTGTTACATCTTCACTAAAGAAGTAACTTTGAATTTCAGAAATAAGTCTTTTGAATAAAATAGCATTTCCAGCTATGAGCCTTGAATCCAACATGGATGTAAGCGAGCGGACATCCTCTCTTGCTACATGGATGCACTCCTCTACACTTCGTGCTGTAATGTTCGCTTCAACACCGCTGTCCCAGAGTGGATAACCCACCCTACTAACAACCTCTTCTGGATCCTTTTTGATGTCGGGTTCATATAGTATAAGGAGATCTATATCCGAAAAGGGGGCCATCTCCTTCCTGCCATAGCCGCCAAGCGCGATCAATGCTGATCTTTCGTTATCCAGTTTCAGATTTGAAGTGTATAATCTTACTAAGAGGCGATCAATGGCCTTAGAGAAGGTGTGATTTAACTTTTTTCCAGAGGAAGAGTGTGCGAGGTCTCTCAACCTTTGGTGTGCAGATAGGATATAATGAGATATCTCGTCTTTTTGCAGCGGGAAGTTTTGGGTCTTGCTGTTATACATCTTCTTTTGTATTACTTAGGTGTTTTTCAATATAATCTTGGATTCCTTTGGCTATTGATGATGCTAACCTATCTTGATAGTCGGAATCTTTTAACCTCTCTTCTTCGATTGGATTGGAGATAAAGGAGGTTTCTATAAGTATCGAAGGACACTTCGTGCCGACCAGTACATAAAAGAGCGCCGTTTTTATCCCGAGATCCTTTAATCCGTACATAGACATGCCGGAAAGCACAGCCTTGTGCACAAATGAGGCGAGCACCCTTGATTCATCCGTGTTGATGTTTTGCATCATTGCAAGTATGATCTTATCAAGTTCATCCAGGTTTTTTCCCGCCGCACTATTTTCTATGCGCGCAAGTCTTTTAGATGCCTCATCGGTTGCATTGTTTAGATAAAATGTCTGATAGCCACTCACCTCCGAATTTTTGGACGCATTTGCATGGATTGAAACCAATATGTCCGGTGTAAATCCCTTCGCTATATTTATCCTGTCATCCAATGATAGGTATTTGTCATTTATCCTCGTATATTCTACATGGTGCCCGAATTTATTCCTTAGATGCCATCCTATTCGCTTGGCAAGTTCTAAGGTGATATCCTTTTCCATCGTGCCTCGCGGCCCTATGGCGCCTGTATCCTTTCCGCCATGTCCCGGATCAATCAGAATCACAACGTTCTTTTCCTTTTTTGTCTCACCTTGTTTGGTCTGAAGCGGTTCTAGCGCTGCCGGTGCATTTGAGGCTGGTATATCTATTTTTTTCTTTCTTTCCTTGTCGTTCTTTTCAGCACCCTTTTTCGATATCCCGCAGTGGATATTTATAATATTATTACTGCTGTTTAATGAACAGGTGGCATTTTCAGTAAGAACGACGCCGATCTCCGCCTGATCACGTTTCTTCTGAGACAACATGATATCCCTTACAACACTTTCTCCAATAAAACTATAATCAGGGGTTTTGAGAACGCGAGAGATAAATGTGTTGTTTAGTTCTACAGAGAAGAGTTTATGGTTGCTTAGTTCATATTTTCCATAGCTGTAGTTGTAGCCTGTCGGTGCAGAGAGGGTTAGTATGATATCTTCTTCTTTCCCCTTCTCGCGCCGTTCTATATTGATGAGCTTGACGAGCCTTGACACCTTCCTTGTCTCTGGCAGTTCTTCGCCTTTGGACGACCACTTTGAAAGGTATTCGCGCGCCTTATCTTCCATGTCTCCGCCAGGGTACCATTCCAAGACCTCTTTAAGGAGTGCCTTCGCCTCATCTACGTTTTCCAAGGCCTCCTTTGTAAGGAGGGCTGTATTGAGAAGGGCGTCATCCGCGAGGGTACTCTTTCTATAAACCTTTGCAAGCTTGCTGAAGCGATCTATCGCCTCTTTCGCATCTAGGCGGTTGCGAGTAATGTTATATATGTTTTTGTATGAGATGGCTGCAGAGTATAGGGCATTTGGTGCTAGTGGTGACTTCGGGTATTTTAGATAGTATTGGTCAAATTCGACACTACACTTGTACCACTTGGCGCGGGCGGCTGTGCTATCCTTCAACCTCTGAGCCTCTCTAAAGCATACGGCAGCATTTTGATATGCGGTTTCGATTGTGTTATCTTCCTTGGTTTTGGCAGGCAACGGAAAGACGATGATAAATATAGCTATGAATATGACTAAGCGGCGCATATACATAGCAAGGCTATTAGCATCGTTTTTGATTAGTTTCAATTTTAAAAAGAGTTTTTGCATATAGAAAAGCGCCCCCTTAAAAAGGGGGCGCTTCTACCCAACAAATCAACTTTATGAAACTTACTCCACCTTCACATAGAAGGTCGCGCTATCTTTAGGACCATTCCCATCCTGGAAGAGATCCCACGCGGAGACCTTGTATTTCTGCAGCTCGCTCTCTATAGCCTTGTAGAGTTCATAGTTGCTAGTCTTTACGTACAGGTTATAGTCGGTGTAGGTCTTCCCGAGTTTCTTTCCAGCTGTTTCGATTGCCACGCGCTCCGCCTGTACCTTCTGCGCGAGTTTGGTTAGGTCGCATCCCGTGATCTGCTTTGTCTTTGGGTTAAACTTGCAGGTGTAGTTGGCGAGGTCCTTGTTTAGCTCGTTTGCAACAGCACCCTTCGCCACATCCGTTGCAGCACTCTTTACTGCACCCTTCACAGCGCCGCCAACATCTAACGCCTTGGCGCTGCCCGTCGCTAGCATGGCAACTGCCACTGCCAGCACTACTACTCCCTTTCTCATATCTCCCTCCTTTTTATAAACTAGCGCTTGTATCACAACTTACACTCCGAAGCAAGCGATTTTTAACCTTACCTTATGCCGAGACCTGGGACGCCTTCTCTCCGCCAAAGACAAGGATTAAGAAGAGTATAATATTTATTATCGGCACGAGGCAGATTACTATTCCCCACCATCCGGGTCTACCCCTAGCCTCTGCTATCCTCATCCATACAATTATGAAGAAGATTATATTGAGTATTGGTATCATAAGTAGGAATATCCACCACCATGGTTTTCCAGCAAGCTGGAGTAGTAATATGATGTTGGCTACAGGGATGAGCGCCATTACAAGGCTGGTCCCAAATGGCCTACCTAGCTTGCTTGCGAGCGTCGCAAGACAAAACCCAAAGAAGGCGTAGAACGCTATAAATAATATCCATGTTCCTACGCCTATTACCGCCATGCCGGCTGTCGGCAGGGTCTGCACTACTTGTTCATGTCCCATATCCCCCTCCTTTTTTCTCTAAAAATACCAAATTGCTATGTGAGTTGCAAGGGAAACTTATCTTTGCAAACTATCTGAAGCGCAAATACAAATTCTAACAACTATCTTGGAAAGACTCGTCTTCCAGTCTTGATTACGTGTTTTATCAAGTTGGACCCATATCTGTAGATAGGCATATATTCGTTTGGGGCATCTAGTATGATAAGATCCCCTTGTTTCCCGACTTCTATAGAGCCTACTTCCTTCTCTAGCCCAAGGGCCTTTGCGGCATTTAGTGTGATGCCTTTGATCGCTTCATCTATCTCTAGTCCACACATGACACTGCTCATAGTCGCAGAGAGGAATAGGTCCAAAGAGGGGGCCGTCCCAGGATTATAGTCTGTAGAAGTAGCAAGGGTAAGTCCGGCATCTATCATGCGCCTTGCATCTGGTGGCTTGCGATTTAAAAAGAACGACGCACTAGGTAATATTACGGCAACAACGCCTTTTTCCGCCATCATCTCGAGCCCCTTTTGGGCTGCATGTTCTAGGTGATCTGCGCTTACAGCCCCCACCTCTGCAGCAAGTTCAGCCGCGCCGACCTGAGAAAGCTGATCTGCATGAAGCTTTAGCTTCAGCCCATTTGACTTGGCTGCACCTAGTATCTCTCGAGCCTCTTCTGTAGAAAAGGCAATTTCGTCTACGAATACATCGCAAAATCTTGCCAGCCCCTTCTTGGACACCTCTGGGAGTATCTTTTTTATTATATACTCTATGTACTCTAGGCGTTGGCTTTTATATTCCGATGGCACCGCATGGGCAAGGTAGGTAGGGATGAAGTCTATCGGATGATTTTTGTTCAGCCACTCTGTGACCTTGAGCATCTTCAGTTCTGTTTCTAAATCAAGGCCATAGCCGCTCTTTACCTCCATAGTTGTTATCCCCTTTGAAAGGGCCTCATCTGCCCTGTGGAGGGCGGAGATAGAAAGTTCTTCGAATGAGGCAAGGCGGGTTTTGTGCACTGTTGACATTATCCCGCCACCCCTCCGGGCTATCTCTTCATAGCTCTCGCCCTTGGTCCGCCTTGCAAATTCATCTTCCCTTGTCCCTGCATGAACAAGGTGGGTATGTGCATCTATAAGCCCTGGCATGACGGTCCCGCCCTTGGCATCTATAGATTCGCACTTATCTTCCTCTATCTTTGGGGCGGCCTTACTCTTTCCTATCCACATTATCCTCTCTTGATGTATGATACAGGTTGCATCTTCAATGACACCAAGTGGGCCATGGCCGTTTTTAGAGAGCGTTACTAGCCGCCCTATATTTTTTATCACGAGATATTCTTTCATACGGTGATACCAGGTATCTTTACCCCCTTCTTTTTAGCACATTCTATCGCCTCTTCGTAACCTGCATCCGCATGGCGGATGATACCTGTGGCAGGGTCGGAGGTGAGCACACGACGCACCCTTTCTTCGGCCTCTATTGTACCATCAGCGACCACAACCTGTCCGGCATGTAATGAATATCCTATTCCAACACCACCACCATTGTGGATAGACACCCAGCTTGCCCCATTTACTGCATTGATGAGCGCATTAAGTAACGGCCAGTCTGCGACAGCGTCAGAACCATCTTTCATCGCCTCTGTCTCCCTATAAGGAGAGGCTACAGAACCAGAATCCAGATGATCCCTCCCTATGACGATCGGCGCACTCACCTTGCCGCTCCTTACAAGTTCGTTGAATCTCACTCCTGCCTTCGCGCGTTCTTCGTAGCCAAGCCAGCAGATCCTGGCAGGGAGCCCTTGAAACTTGACTCTCTTTGAGGCCATCTCTATCCAATTATGGAGCGATCTGTCTTCCGGAAATAGCTCTGCTACTGCCCTGTCTGTTTCATAGATGTCCTTTGGATCTCCTGAGAGCGCCACCCATCTAAATGGGCCCTTTCCCTCACAGAAGAGCGGCCTTATGTACGCCGGCACAAAACCTGGGAAGGCGAAGGCATCCTTGACTCCTGCACTATAAGCCTGCGCCCTTATATTGTTGCCATAGTCAAAGACTGGTACTCCTCTATGGTGAAATTCCAGCATCGCCAAGACATGTTCAGCAATAGCGCGAAGTGCCTCTCTTTTATAGGCATCTGGATCCTTCTTCCTCAGTTCTATTGCCTCTTCCAATGTCATTCTATTTGGGACATAGCCATGTAGGATGTCGTGCGCAGAGGTCTGATCTGTGACGAGGTCTGGCATGACACCCATCTTTGCAAGTTTTGGATAGATGTCCGCAGCGTTGCCGAGGAGGCCTACAGATATCGGTTTCTTTTGGCGGCGCGCATCCTCTACCAGTTTTAGCGCTTCATCTAGGTTATCTACCGCTATATCCAGGTAACCGGTCTCTAATCTCTTCTTGATACGAGCTGGGTCTACTTCTACACCTAAAAACGCTGCCCCAGCCATTGTGGCGGCGAGCGGCTGCGCCCCTCCCATACCTCCAAGCCCGGCAGATAGTATCAACCTCCCTGCAAGCGGCACCCCATCGCTGTTTGCGCCATAATGCTTTTTACCTGCTGCTACAAATGTTTCATATGTGCCTTGGAGTATCCCTTGTGTACCAATGTATATCCACGAACCCGCTGTCATCTGCCCATACATCATGAGCCCTTTCTTTTCCAAGTCTAGGAAGTGTTCCCAAGTAGACCACCTTCCAACGAGGTTGGAATTTGCAATCAAGACGCGTGGCGCATTGGGATGGGTATCGATTATTCCAACCGGTTTTCCAGATTGAACGAGGAGTGTTTCATCATTTTCTAGCCTCTTTAGGCACTCTACTATCTTCCAAAATGAAGGCCAATCCCTCGCAGCCTTTCCCTTTCCTCCGTAAACAACAAGGTCGTCCGGCCTTTCCGCCACATCCGGGTCCAGATTATTCACGAGCATCCGCATTGCCGCCTCTTGGACCCAACCTTTGCACGATATCTTGTTGCCGCGTGGTGCCCTGATCTGAATCCTCTCTTCCATAACTTAAACCTCCTTTAAGCTGCCCCTTATCTCCTCTACCGATTTTATCTTATTTTCTATGAAATAGCCTTCCAGTTCATCCACCAGGCGCCCACCTACATATGGGTCTACGAGGTTTGCAGTTCCTATCTGAACGGCGGATGCTCCCGCTATGATGAATTCCAATACATCTTCGAGCGTAGATATTCCGCCGACACCTATTACAGGTATGCTAAGCGATCTTGCAAGGTCATATACCTTTTTTAGCGCTATAGGTTTGATAGCGGGTCCTGATAACCCTCCTGATACATTGCCGATCTTTGGCCTCCTCGTCCTTGTATCGATTGCCATCGCAGGGATTGTATTGATGGCAGATACTGCATCTGCGCCGCCGCCTTCCGCCGCCCTTCCCATCTCAGTTATGTCCACCCCTTCCATAGAGAGCTTTACGATGATGGGTAACTCCACCCTCTTTTTAATCTCTGAAACAAGTCTCTCTACACCTTTTGCATCCTTGCCCAGATGGAGACCCCCTGAACTTACATTCGGACAAGATATGTTTATCTCTATTCCGCCCACGCCGTGAGAATCCCCCAATTTCTCCGCAAGCTCTATATATTCTTGGGTGTTGGATCCCAGTATGTTGGCGATGATTATAGCGTTGGTCTTAGATAAGATTGGCAGGTATTCGGAGATGAAGGCGTCTATTCCGACATTTGTCATTCCGATGGAGTTGATTACACCCGAGGCCGTTTCACACATCCTCGGTGGGCGATTGCCAAAATTTGGCCTTAGCGTGAGCCCTTTCGTAAACACAGCCCCTAATTTTGAAATGGGATAAAAGTGCTTTTCGATTATGTCTCCATAGCCCGCCGTTCCGGAGGCAAGTGCGATCGGGTTTTTTAGTACAAGGTTAGGCGATATCTTGACCGATAGGTCTGGCTTCATAAAAATCTAATTTCATCCGTTTTAAACACAGGTCCATCTTCGCACACCTTAAGGTAGCCATCCTTCCCAGCAATGGTACAGCTGTTACAAAGTCCTACGCCGCATCCCATATATGCCTCGCAAGATACCTCTCCTACTATACCCTTTGAGTTCAGAAAATCAACCACGCTTCTTATCAACCCCTCCGGCCCACACGCAAACACTGTTAGATCTTTGCAAGAGTAGTTGCCATTGGGATCGCGTGGACCAGCCAGTTTGTTTGGACGAGCAAGGTCCTTTATAAACACATCTGTTATGAGCCCCTTTTGACCAACTGAACCATCTTCTGTTGCAATAAAGAGTCTTACAAAGTCCCTAGAGACCAGTCTGTGGAGTCCTGCCGCATTTGCATCTTTGGCGCCATAGTAAAAGATTACGTCTCTTGCCTTTCCTTCAATACGTCTTAGCATACCTACAAATGGCGCTATCCCTATCCCACCGGCGATTATTATAAGATTTCCCTTTTCCTGGTGGAGAGTAAAGCCTTTTCCCAATGGACCAAGCACTTCTATAATATCTAGAGGGCCAAGTTTCGAGAGGGCGTGCGTCCCATCGCCGCACACCTTATAAAGTATCTGGATCTCCCCATTTCCCGAGTCTGCAATACTAAATGGCATCCTTAAGAGACCAGCGCCCTTCGGAGGTCTTAACATGACAAATTGTCCCGGAGTATATTCGTCCCATCCGGTAGAGATGCCCATTAAGAAATAGCCCCTTTGAACCTCCCTATTGAAATTTATCTTTGCCCTTACGTCTTGCATCGCATCTCCTTAAGCATAAGTATCGCATCCTCGCCGTCCTTGTAATACCTTTTTCTCCTTCCTATTTCCACAAATCCTAATGAGGTATAGAGCCTTCTTGCTATCTCTTTGGACGGCCTCACTTCTAGAAAAACCTTATTGGCATTCTTGTTTGAGGCCAAAGATAAGGCCTCTAGCATCAATCTCTTGCCCACCCCCATCTGTCGAAATTCGGATTTTACAGCTATATCCGAAATGTCTGCCTCGCCGCCTGCAATGGTGAAGAGGATATAGCCGATGACCTTTCCGTCCAGCTCCGCAACGATACTATATAGTCCGTCTTGTGCCAGAAACTCCTTTATAAGGGACGGTGGAAACGGATCTTTAAATGAACTATTCTCAATCTCAGCCACATCTGGGACATCTTCTAGCCGCATTTCTCTAAATTTTACATCCAACATATTAGTTACGGCCATTCTTAAGTCCGAGCTCCTCTTCTATCCTTAGGAGCTGGTTGTATTTTGCAATCCTTTCTGACCTACAGAGCGAACCTGTCTTGATCTGACCTGCGTTGGTGCCTACGGCAACATCGGCAATGATTGTATCCTCGGTTTCGCCCGAGCGGTGTGATATGACCGTCTTATAGCCGGCATCTTTTGCTATCTTGATTGTCTCCAGTGTCTCTGTAAGCGTCCCTATCTGGTTCAGTTTGATGAGTATAGCGTTTGCAACGCCTTCTTTGATACCCTTCTTAAGTATTTGCGGATTCGTAACAAATATGTCATCTCCCACTATCTCTAACTTGTCTCCAAACCTCCTTGTAAACAACTTCCAACCATCCCAGTCGTTTTCTGCAAGGCCATCCTCTATAAGTATGATCGGATATCTTTTTAGGATCTCTGCATACCACTCAATCATCTCTTCGCTTGTTCTCTTTTCTCCATCGGCCTTTAGTACATACAGGCCGTTTTCATAGAACGAAGAGGCGGCTGGATCCATTGCTATAAAGACATCTTTGCCTGGGGTATAACCCGCAGAAGCAATCGCATCCATTATGATATCCAAGGCCTCCCTGTTAGACCTTAGGTTCGGTGCAAATCCCCCTTCGTCTCCTACCGATGTTACCCCACCCTTCTTTTTTATTATTCCCTTTAGATGATGGAAGACTTCGACCCCCGCCCTCAATGCCTCACGAAATGAGGTTTTTATGACGGGTGAGATCATGAATTCCTGCATGTCCAGATTGTTATCGGCGTGTTTTCCGCCATTTATAACATTCATCATCGGGGTAGGCATTGTAAATTGAGCATTCCCTGATATCTGCCCAATGTAGGCATAAAGGGGAAGACGCCTTGAGGCTGCTTCTGCGCGCGCCACTGCAAGTGAGACGGCAAGTATTGCGTTTGCGCCAAGTCTAGACTTATTCTCAGTACCATCAAGCTCGATCAGGGTTGTGTCTATTTGCTTCTGGTCTTCAGTGGATTTGCCGATGAGCGCCTCTTTGATTATAGAATTGATATGTGAGACCGCCTTTAATACCCCTTTGCCCAAGTATCTTTTACTATCGCCATCCCTGAGTTCCAAGGCCTCTCTTGAGCCGGTAGAGGCACCTGATGGCACTTGGGCGCGGCCTATTGTCCCATCTTTTGTAACGACCTCTGCCTCCACTGTTGGATTCCCACGCGAATCAAGTATCTCACGACCCCTTATATCCGCTATCAATGCCATATTAACCTCCTTGTACTTTTTGAAGTGCCTACACCTCTGGACAGGCCTTGTCAAGACATGGGAAAATCTGTGGAACGTTCTCTGAATTGCCTTGGAGGGAGGAATTGTGGGAGGCTTGACTTTTATAGGCAATATGTCTATCTTTTCTGAACATTGAAGGAGGTGTTTCAAAATGGCACGCGTAACTGTTGAAGATTGCTTAAAGTATATGAAGAATAGGTTTGAGCTCGTCCATGCAGCATCGCTTAGGGCAACTGAGCTCATAAAGGGTGCAAGGCCCTTACACCCATGCAAGAATAAAGAGATAGTCACAGCGCTCCGAGAGATAGCAGATGGAAAGATAAGATTTATAGTGGATGAGCCAGCCGAAAAGAAAAAGACGACCTCTAAAAAGAAATAGTGCCGCCACTTACTTAAAGCCGGGATGGCGGAATTGGCAGACGCGCTGGACTCAAAATCCAGAGGATTTTTCAAAATCCGTGAGGGTTCGACCCCCTCTCCCGGCACAAGGATGTGGTTTTATTGGCCGGGATAGCTCAGCTGGTAGAGCAACTGATTCGTAATCAGTAGGTCAGGGGTTCGAATCCCCTTCTCGGCTCCAACATTTTGGCATCTGATTAGCCTTAAAACATCTTTCCTACGAGGTTTGTAATACCACCTACTATCATCGAAGTAAGGAGCATGATCCCCGTAGAAGCAAGCATAAGTTTCCACTTCAATTCTTTAAAGAGAACCACAAAGCTTGCTACACACGGGAAGAAGATTGAAAGGACAACTGTTGCAGTGATAGTTTGAGGAAGGGTGAGGTGAAGCGGTTCCAACATTCCAACTGCTATGTCCTTTCTGATAAACCCAATTGCGATCGGCACTATGGCCTCTTTTGGGAGACCCCATGTTGTGTGAACTAGCGGCGAGGTTATATTTGCAACGTGTTCTATAAAACCGGTGGCAGATAAGAATGTGGCTACTATTATTCCGGTAAGCATTATAGGAAAGGCCTCTTTGGCGAAGTAAGATAACCTCATCCAATACTTTTTGAAAAATATCCGTGGGCTTGGAAATCTGATCGGTGGTACTTCCAGGAGGAGTGGCGGCGTATATCCCTTTACAAGCCAGTTTAGCAGAATTCCTATGATGACCCAGATTAGAAAGAGTATACCAAATACTAAAAACACGTATCTTATCCCCCACCTCCCAACCATACCTATTATCATTGCCTGCAGGGCTGCGCATGGCACGGCTATTGAAATCAGGGTGGCAGTTATAAAGCGCTCTCTCGTAGATTCCAAGATCCTTGTCGCCATGATTCCTGGGACATTGCATCCAAAGCCAAGTATGTTAGGAATCACTGCATAGCCATGGAGTCCTATGCGGTGCATGAGATTGTCGATTAGGACCGCGATCCGCGGCAGGTAACCTATATCCTCCATGAGCCCCAAGACCAGATAAAATGCTATGATATACGGAAAGACTGCTGCCGGATATAGGTATAGTCCTGTTGAAAGTATCCCCATAGATTCCTTAAAGTGTATCTTGCCATCCACCAATCTTCCTATCAGGAGTTCATGAAGGAAATGGTGGTCGCTTAGCGCCAAGCTAAGTCTCGTTAGCAGCGGCCCTACTACCTTCTCGAAGAACGGGTCAAAGATGTAATTTATCAATCCCTCACCGATGGCGCGCGTAAACAAAAACGATGCTGCCACAACAACAGCGGCAAACAAGAGCCCCCCCACTGGATGTATCATGAGATCTTCAAGCCTTTCTAATAGAGTGTGATGGTGGTGAGATATTCTTTGAACAGCCGAGACTATATTTCCTATTTTAGACCAACGTTCTTCTTCGCTCATCTTCTGCCAACGAATGTTAGGTTCTTTTAGAGATTCGATAATAGACATTGCCTCCTTAACGCCTTCGCCGGTCGTTGCTATTGTTGGTATAACAGGCACGCCTAGCATATTTTGGAGTGCCGGAACATCTATTGAAATCCCCTTGTGACGGGTCTCATCCCACATATTTAAGAGGACTATCATCGGCTTGTTAAGTTCCAAGAGTTCTAGTGTGAGATTCAGATTTCTTTCCAAATTTGTGGCATCCACTACATTTATGACGATGTCGCCTTTGTCAATCATCTCAACAGCCACGGCCTCTGCCTTTGATAATGGCAGGAGGGAATAAGTTCCGGGGAGGTCTATTATCTCCATCTCTTCGCCCGAAACGAATGTACTACCTATTAGATATTCAACTGTCGTGCCTGGATAATTTGAAACAGTGACATGCAGTCCTGTAATCCTAGAAAATATAGCACTTTTTCCAACATTTGGGTTTCCTGCTAGAATGATTTTTTTCTTGTGATTTGTATTCATACCTTTTTCACAAATATTCTCTCGGCCATCTTCCTGCCTATTGCTATATCACGGCCATCTACAGTCACGACAACTGGTCCGCAGAGTGGCATAATGTCTGCTACTGTTAGTATTTTCCCAGGACGCACTCCTATTGAGGAGAGCTTTTGCCTGAATTGCTGCCCCCCTCTCAACTCTACCACTTTTAGAGCTTCCCCCTTCTTTGCCTCTGCTAATGTTTTAATTGCTTCCATAATAGTTAGACCTTTCTAATTCTTAACTTCTGCATATATTTTACTATCTTTTCTATAGTTTTACTATGCAGGTAATGTTCTGCAATACATGCATCCTTTTCAGCTATTTTCCTATCAACACCAAGTACCTCAGATAAAAATGCACTTACTGTCCGATGCTTGAAGTCAAGGTTACGGCAGTATTTGGCGCCTATTGGAGTCAAATTTATAGTTTGATAACTATCATGTGTAACATAACCTGTTTTGGTAAGTTTTGCTACGGCACTGTTTACACTTGGCATCTTTACTTTTTTTCTTCTAGCTATGTCGCTTACCGTTGCAATGCCGTTTTCTTTTATAGATTCGTATATATGTTCAAGGTAGTCCTCAAGCCTCGTGGATATCTGGTGCTTTCTTTTGGAATTTGAACTCATAAAGTTAGATAAGACTAACATCACAAATAACTTAAAGTCAAGGTATATTTGTATTTAAGTTAAGGATTTTTGGCGATAAATATTTAGCTGATACCTAGCTTTTTAAGGAGAATTTTTAATATATTTTTGTCTATATGTCGCCACTTTCCCGGGGGCAAATTACCCAATTTCACAGGACCTATTCTTATCCTCTTTAACCGCAAGACAGGGCATCCTATATATTCAAACATCTTTCTAATCTCTCGATTTTTACCTTCTTTTAATGATACCAAAAGCCATGTACTTTTTGTAAATCTTTTCTTGATTGTGATTGAGGCCGGCGAATATACTACGCCGCCTATGGACACGCCTCTTCTTAGACGGTTCAACTTATCTTCTCTTGGAACCCCTTCTACTTTGACTATATACTCTTTCTCCACTTCAAAACTAGGGTGTGTAAGTCTATGTATTAGCCCACCATCGTTTGTAAGTATTAAGAGTCCTTCGGAGTCAAAATCAAGTCTGCCGGCCGCATTGAGCTTGTGTTTGAAACCGCTTAAACTTTCCCAAATCGTTCTTCTTCCCCTCTCATCCTTCTTTGTAACAAGTTCAAATCTGGGTTTGTTGTATATAATATATATATGTTTACTGCTGTAGCGGATCAGCTTCCCATCCACGCGTATCTGATTTTTTAAGGGATCTACTTTGGTGCCTAAATTCGTGCATACCTGCCCGTCAATCTTTACCTTCCCGCTCATTATTAGGGATTCGGCCATCCTCCTTGATATCCCCATTGCCTTCGCTATTATCTTTTGCACCCTCTCCTTCATATTCAGCCTTTCTTATAGCCACTATCTCTGTTTTTGAATTTCGGTATATCTCTTTTTCTGTGCGGCAAAGTCTTTTTATGGAGTCTTCAAGTTCTTCAATATCTCTTTCATCTTCATCTTCTGTGTTTATTTGATCGTTTGAATGTAGTCTTGCTAATTCACTGATTACATTTCTTATCCCCTCTCCTTCATCTTCAAAGAGTTTTGTCTGGGCTGGACTGCTAGGAGATCCTTCTCCATTGACACTCTCTAGCGGCGGTAGATCGCTTAGACTACTCAAACCAAATGTACTCAAGAATGCCTTAGTAGTACCATAGAGTAAGGGCATCCCAACTTCATTGCTTCTGCCCACTATTCTTATAAGCCCTTTTTCAAGGAGAGTCTTTAGTACCCCACTACAATCAACGCCTCTTATGCTTTCTATCTCTGATTTCATCACCGGTTGCCTATAGGCAATTATTGCCAAGGTTTCTATTGCAGCCTGGGATAGATGAGTTGTTTTTGGCAGATTTAGTTTTTGTATCCACGGAGCGTTCTCCGGTTTTGTGCGAAATTGGTAACCACCTGCTACTTCGGCTATCCTAATGCCTCTGGATGGGCTTGCGTCATATTCTTTTATGAGTTCACTTAGGATTTCCCTAAGAGCCTCTTTGGCAACTTCAGTATCTTGGAATAAGGTTTCAATAGTCTGTATTGTTATAGGTTCATCAGCGGCAAATATGAGCGACTCGATAATTGATTTAATCTTTTCTCTATCCATTGATTTCCTCCACCTTACCTAACTCACGCCTAATTTCGGAAAGCCTCTCCTTATCGTCTAGAGTATCAGCGATTCCTGTAATATATATGCTAGCATATTTGCCAGGTTGAGATACTTTTATTATCGAAAGTTTCACCATCTCAAGCAGAGCGAGGAAAGTTATTACCAGATCGTATCTCGAGTAATTTTGTGGGAGGAGCGCATCTATAGATATGGTGTGTCCTTTTTTTATGATGTCTATTATCTGGAATATTCTTTCGCCTACACTTATTCTGTCTACCTTGATTTCCCTTGCCACTTCCTTTGAAGCCTTCTTGATCAAGAGTGAAAATGCTTCTAACAGGCGATACGAATTTTCTTTAGCGATGATCTCTTCTCTTTGAACTATGTTTTCTGCAACCCTGTGTGTGAATTCATCTCTGAAAAGGAGTGGCCTCTTTGAAAGCTCTAGAGAGGCCTCTTTGTACTTCTGATATTCGAGAAGCTTATTGACAAGGTCTGCGCGCGGATCCATCTCCTCCTCTGCCTGATCATCTTTTGTAGAAGGGAGCAGCATCTTTGATTTGATATAAATAAGCTCGGCTGCCATCACCAGATACTCACTTGCAAGATCAATGTTTAGCTCTTTCATTGTCTCTATATATTTGGAATATTCTTCGGCAATAAAGGCCATTGGAATATCTCTTATATCTATATCATTCTTCTTTATTAAATAGAGGAGGAGGTCCAGCGGACCCTCGAAGATGTCCAAGTTTACTTTGTATTCTTCACCAACTTGCGGAGTGTTTATAAAATCCATCATCGGCTCCTGTAAGATATACCAACGATGTCTCTTACTTTTTTTATAACAGACGATGCTACTTTTCTTGCCTTAACGCAGCCGCTCTCAACAATCTCCCATACATCACTAGGATTTGATATGAGTTTGCTTCTCCTCTCCCTTATTGGATCCCAGAATAGATTCATGTATTCTAAGAGTTTGTTCTTGCAATCAACACAACCTATGGCTGCACTTCTACATCCGATTTCACACCACTCAACTATATCCTGTGGCGAATAGAGTTTATGATAGTCATGTATTATGCATACATCTGGGTCGCCAGGGTCGCTCCGCCTCATCCTTTGCGGATCTGTGATAGCGGGCATTATCTTCTTCTTTAGTGTTTTGCTGTCATCGGATATAAAGATACAATTGTTGTAACTCTTGCTCATCTTTCGACCATCAAGTCCCGGTACCTTTGGCGTGGGAGTAAGGAGCGCCTTTGGCTCTTTTAAGATATCTGTCTTGTATATATCATTGAATCGCCTTACGACTTCACGCGCCAGCTCTATGTGCGCCACTTGATCTTCACCCACCGGAACATATGCGCCTTTGTATACTGCTATATCCGCGGCCTGCAGAAGTGGATATCCCAAGAAACCATATGTAGTAAGGTCCCTGTCTTTCAACTGCTGTATCATATCTTTGTAAGATGGTACGCGATTTAGCCAACCTAGCGGTGTCAGCATGGAGAGAAGGAGGTGGAGCTCGGCGTGCATCTCAACCTCGGATTGTATAAACAAGACGGCCTTTGAAGGATCTATGCCCAGCGCCAGCCAATCTACAAGCATTTCAAATACCCATCTCCTAATGTCAGAGGGGTCTTTGTATTCTGTTGTGAGGGCATGCCAATCTGCTACAAAATAGTAGCATTTATATTTTTCCTGTAGCTCGATCCAATTTTTAATAACGCCATGATAATGACCTATGTGGAGAGGTCCTGTAGGCCTCATGCCACTTACCACAATTTCCTTTACATTCCGCATAATACACCTAAAAACTAAAGAGCAGTTTAAATATATAGTCAGCGGGCATCAGAAAGAACCTCACTGCCCCAGTCACTACAAGTCCGAGGAGGATAATTATACCATACCTACCCAAATAATCAAATTGTGTGAGTAATTTTTTTGGCAGGAGACCTCTTAAGATTCCGCCTCCATCGAGGGGGTGTATGGGTATGAGGTTGAAAAAGGCTAGATATAGGTTTAACAGCGAACCAAGGAGCATCCATATACCTAAAAGGGCATAGATGTTTGGTACAACAATCCCCTTTGCTATGAATAAGAAAAAACTGTTTAACATAATATCTTGTGCATTTGGCTTTAAAAACAAAATCACACGTAGACCGAGCGCAAAGATCAGGGCGAGGATAATATTGGAGAGTGGTCCTGCGAGCGATACCCACAAGACTGCGCGGCGTGGGTTTTCAAAATTGTAATGGTTGACCGGCACCGGTTTCCCCCATCCAATGAGGCGGGCGCCGGTAAGTATAGATATAAAAGGTAGGAGAAATGTTCCGATGGGATCTATGTGCCTCATAGGATTTAGAGACACCCTTCCAAGATAAAGCGCCGTTGGATCCCCTAGCCTTGCCGCTGTCCATGCATGTGCGCTTTCATGTACTGAAAGCGAAAGGAGCATCATGGGATAGAATATAATAAAGAATAAAATACGTTCCATAACTGCCTTGAAATGATTGTTTAGAAGAAGTTTCCTATCATGAAGTTAAATACCACCTTTTCGTCGCCAGGCCTGCGATTTATCGGCAGACCCCACTCAAACCTGAATGGACCCATTGGCGAATTCCATCTGATACCAAAACCGTAATTCATGCGCAGGTTTTTAAAAGAGTAGTTTTCGGTTTCTCCAAAGGCATTTCCAGCATCAAAGAAGACCACGCCTTTAAAGCCGGCTGGCTCATAGAGCGGCAGTTCGAATTCGGCATTGAATAGAAGCATCTTGTTGCCGCCATATACAAAATCAGTCGGCTCGCCTGTGGATACAAATGTCGTCTTTGTGCTTGGGCCTACTGATAAAGGATAATAGCCGCGAAGCGAATTCGGACCTCCCAAATAAAATCTCTCAAACAGCGGTACTAAATTTTCATCTAGGCTCTTTACATATCCTATCTTCCCTTGGCACTTAAATACAATACCCCATTTGATAGGTAGATACCAACGGCTGTTAGCTACTACCCTGAAGAAATCTCGGTCAGCGCCGATGCTGGAGCCAGAGTAGCTAAGATCTATTGCATTGTATGAACCTTTGTTTGGCGTAATTCTGTTGTCTCTTGTATCGCGTGATATAGTAAGCGATACATTGGAGGTCTTTCCACTAAGTCCGCTCTTAAAGGCATCTGGTATGACTACCGTGAAATCTGTGATTGAGGCATCCTCAAATGAATAGCCAAGCGACACAGAGGAAAAATCAAAGAGTCTTCTTCCAAGCGATATTCCACCACCTAGAGTCTTTTTATCGAAGTCTTGGTAGCGGTACATTTCTCTGTAACCAGAGAATCCAAGAATCCAGTTTGTGTCCAGAAAATATGGGTCTTCTGCCTCTAGGTAGAAGAGCTGCGTCCTCTTGGATATCTCTGCCGCTATCGTTCCACTCCACCCATAACCAAAGAAGTTTTCTTTTGAGATAGAACCGCTAAAGATGAATTTATCAACAGTTGAAAAACCAGCGCCAACGTTGAAGCTGCCGGTTGGTCTTTCTTTCACCTCTATATTCAAAATTAGAGAATCGTCTCTACTGCCGCGTGGAGTAGAAAAGTTGACAGACTCAAAATAACCGAGCTGCATAAGCTTGATGCGACTCAATCTAACAGCATCTTCATTGTATATATCATTTTCCTTTATCTTGAGCTCTCTTCTGATTACCTTATCCCTTGTGGTCTTATTTCCTATGATGTTTATTTTCTCTATTCGAATCCTTTTCCCCTTTTCGATAAAATATGTGACATCCACCGTACCATCGTTGTCATTTAACTCTGGCACAGGCCTTATATTTGCAAACGCATAGCCTTCATTCCCGTACATCACAGTAAGCATATCAATATCAGCGTTCACCTTCCTCTGATCATAAAACTCCCCGCTCTTTAAGCTTAATTTGGAAATAATTTCCTCAGGCGTGGTAAGTATATCGCCTCCCACATTTACATTTTTTACACGATATCTTTTCCCCTCTTCTATCGCATACGTGATGTATATGTATTTTTTGTCCTTAGTGATTTCAATCGTGGGTGGCGTTATGCTGGCTCTTAGATAACCATTATTTAGATAGTGCTGGTTCAGGAGGGCAATATCGGCGTCAATCAACTCCTGCTTTAGCTTGCCAGAGCTTGTGATAAATGAAAAGATGCCGCGCTTCTTGCTCCTGATAATACGTCTGAGTTTAGAGTCCGAAAATACCTTGTTGCCTACGAAAGATACTCTGTTTATATATGCCTTGCTATTTTCCTTTATCTTGAATACTAATTCCGCCTGACCCTGTTCTAATGGCCTTATGTCGTATGTTACCTCAACAAGGTTGTATCCTTTCTTCTCATACATTTCTTTGATTTTGTCGATCGCTTCTAGTATCGACGACTGACTGATTTGGGAGTATAGATTTAATTTTATTTCCTTCTCCAGCTTTTTGGCTTTTATTACCTTGTTGCCTTCAAAAACTAATTTCGTAACGATAGGGGTCTCCACCACATTGATTACAAGTCGCACCCCCCCATTTTCGTAGAAGTGCTCTATCCATACGTCTTTAAATCTTCCAGAGTTAAAGAGCGCCTTCACATCTTTGTCTATCAGTGTCTCTGAAAATTCAGATCCAACACGACTTTGTATGATGCCGATAATTGTGTCAGATGAAGTGATTGTATTTCCCTTGACTTCTATTGAGCGTATCGTCTCAGCAGAAGCCACGCGGCTCAAGAGCAATACCGTGAGAAATACAAACAAGCACCCTTTAAATCTCATTAAGCCTTCCATCGCAAAGCTCCATCTTTCTGTCCATATCATTAATAAGCGACTGGTCGTGAGTAACCATAATTATGCCCACTCCATACTTTGTATTTAGCTCTTTTAATACTTCTATTATTTCAATTCCAGTCTTTTTATCTAAATTACCTGTTGGCTCATCTGCAAGCAATATCTTTGGAAACATTACTATTGCACGGGCTATTGCTATGCGTTGCTGTTCTCCTCCCGAGAGCTCGCTTGGTTTGTGATGTATGCGCTCCAAAAGGCCAACCTTCTCTATTGCGGATAACGCCATTTCCCTTGCTTCTTTTTGCTTGATGCCACTTATGAGCGGAGGCATCATGACATTTTCCAGCGCCGAAAATTCTGGAAGAAGGTGGTAGAGCTGAAAGACAAATCCCACTGTTTTATTCCTGAAGGCGGACAATTTTTTGTCGTCGTAGGCATATATGTCCGAACCATCAAAAAGTACCTTTCCTTTGTCCGGCTTGTCAATACCCCCTAATATATGTAGAAATGTGGATTTGCCGCTTCCTGACGGCCCATATACACCAACTATCTCTTTGCCATGATAAGCAAAATCAAGCCCCTTTAAAACAGAGACCTCGGTGCATCCCTTGCCATAACTTTTGAATATGTTTACCGCCTCAAGCATTGCTTCTCCTCACAGCCTATGTAGCTCCTTTGTTATTGGAAGCTCGAGTACCCTTTTGGACGAAACCAGACTCGCCAAAAAGCACACGAACACACCAAATATAAAAACTGCTATAGTAACCTTCCACGAAAATGATACAGGTAAAGAAGAGAGCAAGTATACCTCCTTCGGTATCTTAATCCACTTAAATTTTTGAATAGACCATACTATAGCACTAGAAACTAGTATGCCGCTAAGGACACCGCACATACCTATTAATAACCCCTGATACAGAAACACAAGTCTTATATCTCTTCCAGGCATTCCAATTGCCCTGAGTATAGAAATGTCGGTGGCCTTTTGAAGTATATGCATAACGGTAGTCCCCATGATATTAAAAGACGCCACGATGATGAATAGGCCCATGATTATTGAAAAACCGAGCTTTTCCAATTTCATCGCTTTCACCAAATCTTTGTTGATCTCTTCCCACGATGTAGCCTGTATTGGATAATCCAATACCTCCATAAGGGCGTTACTTGCCGATTCTGATCTGTTCGGATGTCTTAGTCTTAGTTCGATACCAGAGGCAATATCTCCAGCACCAAATAACCTCCTTTCGCTATCTATCTCCATAAGTACAAACTGCGAATCAAACTCATACATACCCGAATCAAAAAAGCCTGCCACCACAAGTTCTTTGAACTCCTGAGGCGCACCATTTGACACCGAAACCAATACCCTTACAGTATCTCCAATCTTTATTCCTGCCTCATCCGCAATAGATGATCCTATAACAACCTCGCCATCTTTCAAGGTAATACCGGACACCCTCTTTATATATTCGTTTGGCGAACCTTTAAAAACCACGCCCCTCACTTCTTTGCCGGCCACAATAAGCGTCTCGCGCCACAAGAATGGGCTTGCATTTTCTAGTTCATCTCCCAATGCGTTTTTTACCTTTTCTATTACGGCAGCGTAGTTACTTATTTCGGTTGGGGCACTAAGTATAATGTGTGAGTTAAACGACAATATCGATCTCTCATAGGCATCTTTGAAACCGCCTGCTATAGAATACGAAGTGACCAGCGAAGCAACGCTAAGCATAATACCAAGAATAGATATGAGAGTGATGATTTTGATGGTCTTGCCTGTGCTGCTCCCACAGAGATACCTCGCAGCAATTTTTGTTGAAAGCCCCATAGTTATTCACACCTCAATAATGAAACAGGTTCTAGATCTCTAGCCTTCTTCGATGGATAATACGCCGCCGCCACAGATATTAATATCCCGCCAATAAATATTATAAGTAACATTGGAAAGTTTAACAGCGTTGGTATGTGGTCTAGATAATATGTCGCTGGTAGCTTAAACCCGTTGATGGCGCGGCTGCCGATTATGCCAATGAGTATCCCGAATAGGCTCCCTATAGCGCCTAACATTGCCGCATATAGCGTAAATATAAGCAATATGTCTTTCTGGGACGAACCCAACGCCTTCATTATTGCGAGATCCCTTCTCTTAGAAAAATAAATTATTGCCGAGAGGCCGGTTATGCTAAACGATGCGATCAATATTATCAGGATGAGCAGTATAAGCATCATCATCCTTTCTAGCTTCAGCGCCCCAAGGAGTTTTTTGTTTTTCTCCTTCCAAGTGTAGATCTTGCAGGATGGCAGTAGTCTTTTCAGATCATTGTAGGTAGTCTTTAGTTTGGTCTTATCCCCTAAGGTTACCCAAACACCTTCCCTCCCCTGTAGGCCGAGTAGTTTCTTTGCGGCATCATATTCTAGAATGACGAACCTTGAATCATATTCGTAGAGGCCGGATTCGAATTGACTGATGATCTGGTAGGTCTTTTTTGTGGGTGAAGGATTTCCAAGCGGGTCAACAGTCCCAAATGGTACTACTAGCTGAACCAAGTCGTTATAGTATGGCGACATCCCTGCCTGATAACCGACGTCAATGCCCGTTATTATCCCAAACCGGAGCGGCAATACATAGCGAATCCACCATCCCTTGCCCCAGAAGAACTTCACCTTTTCTAGCAGGTGTGGTGGTAGGTATGGAAGGCCGAGTATCTTAACTCCTGTAGGCGACATATCATCGAGTTCGGATACCTTTAGGATGGCTTCTCCCATGACAAATGGAACTACTTCATTGTCCGGCGATATTTTTTCTTTTATCAGGTTTGACAACTTTCTAGCATCTTGTGAGTCGGCTTCACTTAAGACGGTTATATGCGGCTCAAAACCAAGTATCTTATTTTCCAATTCATGTCCGAAACCGAACATAATGGAGACGGTAACGGTGAGGGCGGCTATCCCAATGATCACGCCAAGGATAGCAACTACCTTCAAAAAACCAGAAAACCTTACGCTCGCATTGGAGATAAGATATCTCTTTGCTACCCAAATAGGGAACCTGATTGGTTTCAGAATAGCCATTTATTTATCTAGGTCCTCCTTTTGTCTCAGATGTGGAAAGAGTATAACATCTCTAATCGATGCTGAGTTAGTAAGTAGCATGACGAGCCTGTCTATGCCAATGCCCTCCCCTGCAGTTGGCGGCATACCATATTCCAATGCCCTAATATAATCGCTGTCGAAGTACATCGCTTCATCGTCTCCTTTCATCTTTGCTAATGCCTGCTCCCTAAATCTTGCCTCTTGATCTTCGGGATCGTTTAATTCCGAAAATGCATTTGCAATCTCCCTTCCATATATAAACAGTTCAAAGCGGTCAGCAATGCTTGGATCTTTGTCGTTTCGCCGCGACAGCGGAGATGCCTCTATTGGAAATTCAATGATAAATGTCGGTTGTATAAGTTTTGCCTCCACTATCTCTTCAAATAGTCTTACAATGATATGACCAAGCGATGTGTCCTGTGGCTTGAGTTGAATCCCTATGTCAGTAGCATATTTTTTTGCCTCTTCCAGTGAGGTGAGCGCCTTTTCAGGTACATTTCCTATCTTAATAAGGGCTTCCTTCATTGTATATCTCGGATACGGACCAGCAAAATTTATTTTTACACCTTGGTATTCAACCTCGGTCTTGCCACACACCTTTTCTACAACCTGTTTTAGCATATCCTCCGTCATGTCCATTAGATCTTCATATGTGGCATAACTCATATAAAATTCCAACATCGTGAACTCTGGGTTGTGCTGGATGGATATTCCCTCATTCCTAAAATTCCTGTTTATTTCAAAAACCCGCTCAAAACCTCCCACAACCAGTCTTTTTAGATAGAGCTCCGGAGCAATCCTCATGTACAAATCCATATCGAGTGCATTATGGTGTGTGACAAACGGTCTTGCGCATGCTCCCCCAGGTATTGGATGCATCATGGGTGTTTCTACCTCTATGAAGTCTTTCTCCACCAAATACTGTCTGAGTTCAGCTATGATTTTTGCCCTCTTTATAAACGTCTCTTTCACAGATGGATTTACAATAAGGTCTAAGTATCTTTGTCTGTACCTTGTTTCGACGTCTGTGAGTCCATGCCATTTCTCTGGAAGCAGGCGTATGGCCTTTGCTACAAATTTTAAATGCGTTGCGCGAAGGGTAAGTTCCCCGGTCTTTGTTCTAAATAGGCCTCCTTCGAAATAACCAAAGTCACCCACATCAAACATTTTAAATGTCTCAAACTCATCTTCGGAAATACTGTTTTTTTCTACAAAGACCTGAAGGGTTCCGGTTCTGTCTGCAACCTTTAAAAATGCTGCCTTTCCAAATAGTCTTATAGCCATTATCCTTCCAGCGATAGAGAATATTCTGTTTAGTGATTCTAGTTCTTCTCCCTTCATCTCATCAAATGAGCGGCGGATTTCAGAAACAGTATCTTTGGGTTTTATGTTGTTTGGATACGGATTTATTCCACGCATCCTGAGATCCCTGATTTTATTTCGCCTGACCTGCATGTATTCATTTTCACTCTGCATATCATCACCTCTTTTTTGCCCCGCCCCAAAGACGCTCAATCGGTCTTTTGCAAGCGGCGTAAGTTTAACCCTTCCTTTTTCCAATTAGAAAGGCATATATAAAATCGTCTATCCCCCCATCCATCACCTTGTCTACATCTCCAGTCTCTATGCCGGTGCGGTGATCCTTTACCATCCTATATGGATGCATGACATACGATCTGATCTGCGATCCCCATTCAATCTTAGCCTTTGCCGATTCATAAGCTTCCTTTTCTTTTCTTCTCTTTTCCATTTCCAACTCGTAAAGTTTTGCCTTGAGCAGTCGCATCGCAATTTCCCTGTTTCTATGCTGTGAACGCTCTTTTTGACACGCCACTGCAATCCCAGTAGGGATATGTGTAATTCTCACTGCAGAATCCGTTTTGTTTACATGCTGCCCGCCTGCACCACCTGAACGAAATGTATCTATCCTCAGGTCCTCCTCCCTTATCTCAATCTCGATATCCTCTTCAATATCCGGTATGACATCTACTGACGCAAATGAGGTGTGTCTTCTCTTATTGGCGTCGAAGGGTGATATCCTTACAAGTCTATGGACTCCTTTCTCAGCCCTCAGATAGCCATATGCGTATTTTCCACCTATTGTTACCGTAACACTCCTGAAACCAGCGCCATCGCCAGGTGTAAATTCTACCACCTCATTGGAGTATCCATGGGAATTTGCCCACATCCTATACATCCTAAGGAGCATCTCCGCCCAGTCACAGGCCTCTGTTCCGCCTGCACCAGCGTTGATTGAAAGTATTGCGCTGCACTCATCCTGTTCTCCGGAAAGCATAGCCCGAAAAGTCATCTCTGATATAGAGTGCTCCGCCTTATCTAATTTTTCAATTGCCTCCCGCTCTAAGTCTTGGTCCTCAGTGTCGCTGGTGAGTTCAAGTATAGTCTCCACCTCGTCAAGGAGAGTGTTTAATCTACGAAACTCCTCTACTTCGCTTTTTAAACCATCTAGTTCTTTTAAAATTGTCTTTGCTGTGTTGGAATCCTTCCAGAAGTCGTCTGAGCTTGTTTTTTGTTCCAGCTCTTCTATTTTTTGCTCTTTTGTTTCGATGTCAAAGATGCCTCCGCAGATCATCTAATTTGGAGCGCAGATTTGTAAGTTGTATTTTGACTTCGCCAGACATAGGTTACCTACCTTTACATTTTATTACATAATTCAGCAAATACTTTTTTCCATACAAAATAACCAAAGACGCCAAAACTATCGCAATACAAGCATACGGCAAGATATCGCCAAATCTTACATAAGCCGTTTCGTAATCAAGTAGAGTAGCCTTTGATATGGCTATAGCCTTATCATATATGGAAGACGCCATCACAAGCCTTCCATAAGGATCGATCACGGCTGTTATTCCAGTATTTGCCGCTCTCAGTAGATATCTTTTTGTTTCAACAGCCCTAAATATAGAGATAGCGAGGTGTTGGTATGCCGCAGACGAACGACCATACCATGCATCGTTTGTGATATTTACGAGGAGTTCAGCACCATTTTTCACAAAATGGCGCGCAATTTCTGGAAAAACATCTTCAAAACAGATAAGAGGAGCTATCTTTGTAGTATTCCCAATTGTCAATGGATTATAGCCATCCCCTCTCTTTAAATCGCCTATCTGAGATGCGATTGCCTTTGCAAAGAAGAGCAACTTTCTCATTGGAACATATTCGCCGAAAGGAACGAGATGAACCTTATGATACGCGCCCTTTACGGTACCGCCGCTATCTATTAGTATTGCGCTATTATAATAGCCATAATACGCATTCGAGGAGTAAGAAGAGAGCGCACCAAATAGCAGCCAAGGTCTTGGCCCTTGACTATCAAGGCCGAGTATCTGCGGGTCTATCTTATCTT
>Ga0078972_1000160_pt1 | contig 40880 bp, 36 predicted proteins | sample YelNatPaOPGAMG01_FD_67568 | JGI IMG/M metagenome (GOLD analysis project Ga0078972, IMG submission 67568) | Hot spring thermophilic microbial communities from Obsidian Pool, Yellowstone National Park, USA - OP-RAMG-01 (SPADES assembly) (version 2) | ecosystem: Environmental > Aquatic > Thermal...
CTATCCTTCGCGCTATGAAACGCTACAAGAAGCTAAAGCCGGTATTGGAGCATTTATATTGACATATAACAATCACAGGCTGCATCAGTCCTTAGGATATAAACCGCCGCTTAAGGTTTACAGAGAATATTTCGAAAAAGCGGCATAAATAACGGGGTTAAATGCAGGGAGCACATCCCCCTGACCCCCTAAAAGACTATATAAAAATATAACTATTGAAAAGATTAAAAAAGAAAATGAAAAAGGAAGTAGTAAGTTAAAAAAATTGTCTTGACAAATGGGTGCACTTTATTTTTAATAACAGCCGTTAAATTAAATGTCCGCCTATTTTTAATGACAATTCAAAATAAAAACATACATTACAATACATTGCTGTAAAGTCAGCGTTTATACGGCTTCTTAGGTTTTCGGCTTTTTGCATAGTATGCAGTTGGTGTGTTAAAAAAGAGAGGCGTGACAGGATACGGCTTTTGTAGTTAGGTTTTGTTCGATTTGTTCTGTTCGGTTCCGCTGCTTTTATCGACAGGCTTGTTTAAAAATGATTCTTTTTTTGGCTGTCGACAGGCTATTCAATGACTGGCAGGCTTGTATGATGTCGGACGGCAGTTTTTTTAATGACCGCCGGCTCCGTTGTTTTATCGGCTGACAAAAACAGCAGGCAGGGACGGCGGACGGCTTTGTTAATTTGTTTGATACCGGACAGCAGTTAACGCCGGCGGAGTTAAAAAAACGGGACGGCTTTGTTAATTTGTTCCTAACGGCTCCGTTATTTTTAACGACAGGCTGGTATAGGACGGGACGGCTTTGTTAAAATTTGTCAATGACATGTCTCGGACATCCGTCGCCGCTTTTCTTAAATTTGAGAGAAGCGTATTTAAAAGGAATACTAAAAAAGAAAGCCTCTTAATAATATCGTAGAGGCTTTTTTAAATAAAGTTAATATATAAAGTGCACCCATTTGTCAAGACAATTTTTTTAACTTACTACTTCCTTTTTCATTTTCTTTTTTAATCTTTTCAATAGTTATATTTTTATATAGTCTTTTATAAGGTCAGGGGTACCCCTGACCAACTTTCATTTATGCCGCTTTTTGAAATATTCTTTGTAAACCTTAAGCGGCGGTTTATATCCTAAGGACTGATGCAGCCTGTGATTGTTATATGTCAATATAAATGCTCCAATACCGGCTTTAGCTTCTTGCAACGTTTCATAGCGCGAAGGATAGATGTTGTCGTGTTTAATAGTGCGCCAGACTTTTCTATTTTAACGCTAACATTAATTTTAATAGATTTTTGCAATTATGGGAGTTAGATTTTAAAAAACCTGTCTTGTTTTATGTGTTTATTATAGTTTTTGTGGAACAGAATAATTCTAATAGCCGTTTTTCATATCCGACATGCGAATGCGATATATGCGTTGTATCAGATGTTTTGCCATACCCATTCAACTTTTCCTATTATATAGCTATCTTCTTTTTCGAGTTCTTTTAATGGAATCGTAATATTGCCAAACATTTCATCTTTTGATTTTAGGGTTATCGATCCGAGACTTTCTTTTATAACATATCTTATTACTGTTCCGCTATAACTTGATGAATAAACACAATATATATAACCTGGCAAGGGGTCATTTTTTTCCTTATCTATTCCTACATAGGCTCCGATTTTTATAATAGGTTCCATACTTTTGTCGGATATTTTAACTATGGCGATAGAACTAAAATTAAATTCTTGAGGGACTGTTAAAGTATCTACCGGCTTTATTTTAGTTAAATCGGTAAATTTACCGGCCTCTGCAAGAGTATACACAGGGACAGCTTGATATTTAGAGCTGTCCAATGCGGTTTCGTCAGAAGTAGATAATGCAGGGATAGCTGATATTTTAGATTTATTTTCTGGGAAAAAATAGGAAATATCAACTTCAAGAACCTCCGCAATTTTTAATAAATAATCAATTGCAATTTTACTATAGCCTGATTCATATCTTTCAATAGATGCGTAACCCATATCTATTGATTTTGCTAATTCTTTTTGAGAAAACCCTTTTTCTTCACGTTTTTTTTTGATTAAAGAACCTACTTCTTTAAATATTCGATTATCCTTAGATTTAGGCATAATTCCTTATATTATGAATATAGATTAGATATATTTTATTATGACATTAAATGTTTATAAACATACATTAAATGTCATAAAGTTATATCATTATTTTAATTGACTTATAACATTTATCGATATATAATTTATATTATATACAATAAATGTTATAAATAAAAGTATTGATGTTGCAATTATTGTATTTAACGATATAAACCATTTGACTAAGGCTAATCTAAAACTAAAATTAAATAATATTATTGCAAGCATATACGGCTTTTTAAAAGAATTTAGATGAGTTTAAATAATATGAAGGATGTTTAAAACGTTAGCATAAATAACTTGGTTATTTTTTAAATGGCTATGTTAAAACACACATCAGATTTTCAGCGGAAAATTATATTTATAGGCGGAATACATGGCGTAGGCAAAACGACATTATGTAATTCTATATGTTCGGAATTTAATATAGAGCATTATTCCGCGGGAGAATTAATATCTCGTTTTAATAAAATCAATTTTTCAAAAAATAAACTTGTTAATAATATTAAAAAAAATCAGGATATCCTTGTAGCCTCAATAAATAAGTACTTAAACACTGAAAAAAATTATATTATAGACGGACATTTTTGTTTATTGGATAAAAACGGAAACATAATAAATATACCTCTTTCGACATATAAAGAGATAGATATTATTGCAATAATAGTTTTATTTGATAATCCAGCCAATATTTATACCCGTCTTGAATCAAGAGATGAAACAAAATATGATATCAGCTTTCTATCGTCCTTTCAGAAAGACGAAATTAGTTACTCAGAGTCGGTTGCAAATTATTTAAACATCCCGTATTTAAAAGCAAATCCGTTTTCCGATAATGAAATAATTTTAAAATTTATAACTGATATTCTCTAACGGAGAGGCAAATATGAAAGTTTTATTAGACACAAATATTTTAATTCACAGGGAAGCTAACAGCGTTGTCAACGATGATATAGGGAATTTATTCAACTGGATAGATAGGTTGCATTATGAAAAATGGATTCATCCGTTATCTTTATCCGAAATAGACAAGCATACCGATAAAAATTTGGTAAAAACTTTTAAAACTAAATTACAAAATTATAATGTTTTAAGAACAGAAGCAAAAGAAACTCCAGAAATAGTTGCAATTAGAAAAAAATTCGATAAAAACGAAAATGATAATATTGACACATCTCTAATAAAAGAATTATTCTCCAGCCGAGTAGATTTTTTAATTACGGAAGATAGGAAAATACATGAAAAAGCCAAGGAAATCAAGATATCAGATCGTGTTTTTACTATAGACGGTTTTTTGGAGAAAGTGACGGTCGAAAATCCAGATCTTTCCGATTATAAAGTTTTATCGGTAAAGAGAACTTATTTTGGTGATGTTAACCTTGATGACCATTTTTTCGATTCTTTCAAAAAAGATTATCCCGATTTTGAATTATGGTTTAATAAGAAAGCCAATAAAGAGGCGTATATTTGTTTATCAGATAATAAAAAAGTGCTCGCATTTCTTTATGTCAAAAAAGAGGATAAAGAAGAGAATTATGGCGATATCGCTCCAATATTTCCGCCTAAAATTCGTCTTAAAATAGGAACTTTTAAAGTTATTTCGAATGGGTATAGGTTAGGAGAGCGTTTTCTTAAAATAGTTTTCGATAACGCCCTGAAAAACAAGGTAGATGAAATCTACGTCACTATTTTTAATAATAGAGAGGAGCATATTAGACTTATAGAATTGCTTTTAGACTGGGGTTTTGAGTATTATGGAGAAAAAAGAAATACTTTTGGAATAGAAAAAGTTTATATTAAGAATTTTCATCCAATTCCAGATAAACAAATGCCAAAAAAAACATATCCTTTTATTTCTTTGTCGGACCGGAGAAAATATTTTATCGTACCTATTTATCCGAAATATCACACTGAATTACTGCCGGATTCTATTTTAAATACCGAATCGCCGAAAGATTTTGTTGAAAATTCTCCTCATAGAAACGCTATTCAAAAAGTTTATATATCTAGATCTTTGGATCGAGATTTAAATCCCGGTGATATTATTTTGTTTTATCGCACTGGGGATAAAATCCGTCCGGCGCATTACTCGAGTGTTGTGACAACTATTGGAATTGTTGAAAATAAAATTGATGCTATAACGAACGAAACTGAATTTATTAATTTATGCCGTAAAAGAAGCGTTTTTTCCGATAATAAACTAAGAGAACACTGGAATCATAAACCTAAAAGCAGACCTTTTATTGTTAATTTTTTATACCTATATACTTTACCCAAGCGACTAAATTTAGAAATATTAAAAAAACTTAATGTAATAACCGATGCCCCGAGAGGTTTTAAGGAAATGACCCTTCTCCAATTACAAACCATTTTAAAGGAGTCTAAATCAGATGAAAGTTTTATTATCAATTAAACCTGAGTATGCAGAAAAAATTTTATTAGGGCATAAAAAATATGAGTTTAGGAGATCTATATTTAAATCTTCTAATGTTAAAAAGGTCGTTATTTATGCTTCGAGTCCAATAAAAAAAGTTATTGGTGAATTTGAAATAGAGTTTATTTTGTCTCTTAAGTTAAGTGAATTATGGAATAAAACTATGAATTTTTCCGGGATTGATAAAGAGTTTTACGACAATTACTTTATTGGGAAAGAAATAGGGCATGCAATCAAAGTAAAAAATGCAAAACGATATTCGGAATATTTAGATTTAAATTATTTTGACATAAGTCAGCCTCCGCAATCTTTTCTCTATCTTAGGTAAAATAAATGTAAAAAAACTATCGATACTTATAAAAGTTAACCCCATTTTAGTTTTTGTTAGACAAAACAAAAATTTATATATATTCTAATGATAAATATAAATACAGATAAAAAAGAAAAAAAAATAGGCGATTTCTATTGGGCATATGCTGATATATTGAGAGGCATAGGAATCAACGAGTCAATGTATGATCAAAGAATTATGGCATTTATGGTCATTAAACTTTTAATTGACAACAAAAAAGTAAAGTTTAATTTTGATTATCAAAATAATTTTGGATTGGATTATAAAACGTATATAAAATATAAAGGTGCGAATTCAAAAGAAACATTTTTAAATATAATAAAAAATATTGATAAATTTGGAAAAAATTTAAAATATTTTTTTCAAGAGAAAATATTTAACCCAGATCAAGAACATAAAAACATACTTTATTATTTAAATCATAAAAAAACTTTTACTTTAGAGCTATATATTAATGAATTGCCAAATAATTACTTAGAAAATGTTTTAAATATATACAATGAAAAAGCAGATTTTACAGATTATCCTAAAGAACAATATAAAGATTTATATGAGATTACCATATCAAGAATGAAAAAACTTAGTGGCGATCTTACAGGACAACATTTTACTCAGAAATCAATTATTCATTTAATGTGTGAAAGTGCCATAGGAAATTTAAAAAATTCTAAGAGTGACAGATTAGCAATATATGATCCTACTTGCGGAACAGGCAGCATGCTAATGGAATCCTATTTCTATTTTAAAGAAAATGGTATAAATAAACCTATAGAGGTATACGGACAAGAATATCATGGGCAAGTGTGGCTATTATGTAAAATATTTTTGGAAATAAGTGAAATTAATAATATAATTGCTTATGGCAATACTTTGGCGAACCCTGCTTTTAATAAAATCAATGGCGATGATAGTTTTGATTTTATTATAGCTAATCCTCCTTTCGGTATGGATTGGAAACATGATTATGAAACAATTATTGAAAACATGAATCTATATAAAAAATCAAATTATTTAGTAGTTTATGACGAAAAAGGTAAAATTGTCACACCTAAAAAAAGTGATGGTCAATTTTTATTCATGCTTCATATTATTAAGCTTATGCAAGTGAGTAAAAGTAAAAACAAACATGCTATGGCGGCAGTAATTAGTTCAGGTACGTTAATTTCTAACGGAAATCAACGAAGTAGTGAGTCAAAAATAAGAAAGCGGATATTTGATTTAAATTATCTGCAAACATTATTAGAGCAGCCAAATGCAATGTTTACCAATACAGATATAAACTCTCATGTTTGGTTTTTTGATAATTTTCATAATAGTACTAAAGTTAAAATTATTAAATCATCAGATAAAAAAGACAATCTATTTATTTTGCATCCTCAGCCTAAAGATAAAATGAAAAATACTTATAGCGATAAAAATATTAAAGATATAATCAGTTTATTTAGGGCAAAAGATAAAAAATACATATCAAAAACTATAGACATAAAAGATAAATATGCGGTAAAAATTGCAGATTTAATAAAAATTGAAACTCCAGAAGATATAAATCTTGAAGAACTTTTTAATAATATAGAAAAAAGTTTTAAAAACCTCTGTGATTTGAAAAGTTTAAAGGATTAATTATGAATTTTGAAATTGTAAAATATTTTAAACTATGGCAGGATAAAACAGGAAAATATAAAGATGTTGATATCGAAACTGTACAATTTGAAACTAAAAGAATTATATCAGACGATGAAAATGAATCCGTTTGCCATAAAAGGATAGGTTTTACGCCAAAAAGGGATCCAGAAGGAGATATAAATTGGTTTACCGTGGGTGATTTAACAAAAATAGATGGTATATTTGTTAATAATCCAAATACTAAAGAGAAAACTACCCGCATTTTTATAAATGAGGCAATAGATAAAAATGGTACCGATAAATCAAAAAAATTAAAAAGTATTGAAAAAGGAGATATTTTAATTTCTTTTAAGTTGACCGTTGGTATAGCAAAGATATATAATTCAAATGATGTTGCCTATTGCAATGAGGCTATTGATATTTTAACGGTTAAAGATGGTTATTATAATAAATATATAGCTTATGTTTGCATGCTTGAATATCCCAAATATGCCCAAAAAACAAATAATGGATTCACCCTTAATGATGAATTAAAAAAAAATATACCTATATTAATACCAAAAGGGGGAAATTCATTATTAATACAAGAAGCCTTAGTTGAATTTATAGATTATTACAAATCAATATTGCAAGAATATAAAGAATTTAAAGAGATTGTAAAAAAAATAGATGAGTTTTATAAAGCGCTATTGACTAAAATTTTTCAAGATCAAAATGATTCATTTTTAAAAAAGAAATTTAACGAATGGATTGTTGAAAAAAATAAATACAATTTGCGATGGGAAGATATTAAATTTAAAACAGTTTCTATAGATGAAGTGTTTGAAATTAAATCGGGGTCGTCTTCATATAAAAAAGAATATAATAATAGCAATAAAGGAAATTATCCTCTCTTTACGGGATCATTAGAATGTGCGGGATATGTTGAATCAATTAGAGAAAAAGATATTATAAAAAACGAAAGTATATCTTACAACAAAGACAATGATGCGGGTTCTAAGGCTTTCTACCATAAAGATCCATATATAATAGGACCTCATCATTACGGAATGTTTTTTAAAGAGAATCATAGGAATAATTCAATGAAATACTGCTATTATTTTATGGAAAATTTCTTTAATCTAAATAAATTTTATCAGTCAAAACAACCAGTTGCAAGTTCAACTCTCGTAGCTGGTAAAAATATAAGATTGCCATATTTAGAGTCAGGCAAAATAGAATCTTTGGATATTCAAAAAATTATTGTGGAATTTATTGAAGAATTTAAAAATTGGAAAGATAAATTTAATAATGAAGCGGGCAATCTTATTAAGTTATTAGATGAAGCAGAAAAATCATTATTAATTAAAACATTTGAAGTTGGCAATAAAAAATGAATTTACAAAATAATGAAAAAGAAGCAATATATAAAAAAATCCTGGACTTCAATAACTCTCTATCCGATCCTTCAAAAGCAACCAGCCCTTCTTATCAAGAAGCATATTATTATGTTAATGATGAGACTGCGAAAAACATGGCGGAATTTTTCAAATATATACTTGAAAACAATACACAACACATAAAGAATATTATAGATTTAACTTTTGGCAGTGGAAATTTGACATCTCATTTAATCTTGGATAGTAATATTGACGCAGAACTTATTGTATTTAATGATATAAATTCTGATACTAAGGCTAATAAAAAATTAAAAATAAATAATGTAAGCAGCATTACGGGAATTGATATATTAGACTCAGAATTTAAATTAAAATTAATAGAATCTTTAAATATAAAACCTGATATACAGGATATAAAATTTGACTTAATAGTGTTTAATCCCCAGATTGGTGGTAGTTATACAAACGGCGAATTAAAACTTGAATCTATAACGCCCGTGGTGTCCGATAAATCAATTGAGAATTACATTAAAGATGAATTAGGTGTGCAATTTAATTTTAATATTGAGCCGAATAATACAGACAAGTCGATTTTAATAAGTTCGGATGAAGCCCCTAAAAATAAAATGATAGATAAATTAGGTAAATTTAAGATTTTTAATTATTATGATATTTTTTACAAATCTACAAAAGCTAAAAAAGAAGGGGAGCGAAGCAATATAGTTAAATTAAGAAGAAATATCGAAAATATAGCAAGTGATAACCATTGGATTGTTTTTTTAGGAGAAGAAAAAAACTTTAATATTATTTTTGCTGATTATAATATTGTTTGGCATTATTTAACCAATGGAGGAAAGGATTTTTTTATAGCCAGTAAAAATAATAATAAAAATGAAGCAAAAGTTTGTTATGAAAAAAATGAAATGAATGTCTTTATAGTAAATAACGATTGCCAGAGGACAACCGTTTTAATTGATAATAAACAAAATTTAGAGAATTTATTTGGTTCTATCGGCGAATATATTTCTAAAATAGTTAATTTTTTTAATGAAAATCCATTAGGCGCTATAAGTGATAATAATTTGTTGGGCGGTATGTCGCAGCAACAACATAAGTTTTTTGCAAATTTTCTTCTTAATGCGGTATTGTTACCAAATAAAAATGATAAAAAATTTATAAATTTTTTAAATCAAAAAGAAGTTCATAATTTTAATAGCGATGATAATCAAAATTTCAAAAACTTTCTAAAGAAGGACGAAGAATAATTATGGAGCATATTTATTTTAAAATAGGACAACCAAGTACTGGTAAAAGTTATAGCTTCGAGAAAAATAATTTAAATAAGTTAAACGAGAAAGAGTTTGAAAGCGAAGCCATAGAATATTTAAGGATATCTGTTTCCGGGGGTGTTGGAAATGAATACAAGGGTCTTCAAAATACAGATCTTGCTATTTCGTATGATCCTATAAAGCAAAATTTAAGATTTGGTGAATTTTTACAACATTTTATGAAATCAATAATTAATCCCGAAAAAAAATTTATAGTTTTTTTAGATGATTTTCACAATCAAGACATATCTTCTCTGTTATCTGAATATACACCCCTTTTTAAATCTCAACAAATAGTAAAGGTGGATATAAAAAGCGGCAACATACAAAAAGAATTAAATGAAATTTTGAAAGAGACAATATTTAATAATGTTGATGATTTTATAAGGAAATGGAATTTATTTATTGATAATCTAAACATCGAGGCCCCTATTATTCCTATAACTAATAGGATTTCGGGAGAATCAATTAAATTAATTTTTCCAGATAATTTTTATTTATTGTGTGCCGGCAATTTTAATGAAAAAACTATTAATATTTTTGCTGATTGGGCGGATAGGGCTCATATTGAGCATGTAGATCCTTTAGAAGAGATGAAAAATGAAATATTTAGAGAAGACAACGAAAATAAAGATTTTATTGACGCCGTAAAACAAATGAATAATATATTAAAAGAAGAATTAGAAAAGAATGATATTTTCGATTATGAAAAATATTGTTTTGGAATATGGAAGATAATTAACTCGGATAGAAAAATTGAAAATAATTTAAAAGAACAAAAATCGTTAATTAAATTCTTTTTTAGTATGATAAAAAATTCGCTTATATATAATAATAAAAATAGTCTTATAAATGAAATTGGATGGGGAATAATAAAAGGAATGCAAGATAATTCTTGGTTCAAAGATAACATTCAAAAAATAAAACTTGATGACGAGATTAATAAAAAAATTTTACATGAATTAAAGATTTACGAAAGTTAATGATTATTATTAAGAAAATTAAAAACAATATATATATTATATTTCAGGAAGCGTTAAACATTTCACTGCTTTTTAGTAAAATCGAGGAAACGCTGATAGATACTTCCGAAGAATTAAAAAGTAAAATTTACAATTTTTTAAATGAAAATAAATTAAATGAAAATAATATTAAAAGACAAAAAAATTATATAAGTTATTTAAAAACCTATATTGATATAATAGGTGGAATCAAACCGGTATTTTTACATATTTATATTATTCCCAAAGATATAACAATAAAATATGATGAAAATAATATCTCTGATAGCACAATAAAAAAAATTGAGAAATTTTGCCTTAACACTTTTTATTTATATAATCAGCATATAAAACTGCAAGATATAGAATTTAAAATTGTTAAAGAATATAAGGGTGATAATTTCTTAGAGCTTGAAATAGAATTTTATATTAGAGAATTTGAACAACTTTATAGTTATCTCTTAAATTATAAAAAAAATTTAAAAGATAAGATTGTGATTTCAGACAAACAATTAGGCATACCTATAGATGAATTAAATCGATTAGAAGGAGACAATTCTAAGATATATCAATTCGTAAAGGTTCCATATCAAAAAGATTTAGTCATATTTATATTTTCGCTTATTGAATTTTTTAAAGAGTTTAGATTAAGAAATTTCAGAGAACATAGCCTCTATGTTAAGATTAAAAACATAGTAGATAAAATTTATAACTTCTTATTTAAGATTTCCTCCAATGGATGCTTAAAGAAAGAAATTGTTAATCCAAATAATATTAATGTTTTTTTTGAACGTTTTAAAAAGTCACCTGAAATACGCAGGAATAAAAAATTATATGAAATAATGGAATTTATATTTACCAATCAACTCAATAATAGTGTATTTGTTTTTAAATCTATTGATATGATAAAAATGTTTGAAAAAATTGTAGAAAAAAATTTACGAAAAACATATGGTGATAATTTAAATATTGGCGATGAAAGTTCGCAAAAATTCATAGGACAAGATTCAGAAATATTAAAGGGTATGAAATATTTATTGGGTGGCGATAATCTTCCTCAGTACCCTGATTATGCTATTAAAAGTGGAGATATTTTTAATATAGTTGATGCTAAATATAAGATTTATAATAATTTATGGGAAGATTCAAATGCCTTTAGGCAAATTTTAATTTATTCAAAACTTTTCAATAAAGATAAAGATATTACAAAGGTTAATAAGATGCTTGTTTACGTTAAAAATTACAATGTTGATATAGATAATTACAAAGATATTTCGTTAAACGATGAGAATATAACATTTAATGAAAATATTGAGGTATACACTGATGCAATATTTAATTCTTCTATAATATTAAGGGGGTTTTCAATATTTAAATAATCAGAAGTATTCTTATCAATACCCTGCTGGTATCTTTAAGGGCTCCACAGGGTATGAATATGTAATTATAATTTAAATTTTTTGTTCAAAAGACTCAATTTAAAAACAATTTTTCTTTTTTGCTGCGTAACTCATGCCAAGAATCTTGTATAAATTTTTCAAGGTAGGATTTATCCCACTATTCATTAAATAAATCATAGCATTTCTGGTTTCTCTGATATTATATGAATACCTAGTTTTGTTCATTATATCATAAATTTCTGAAAACCAATAGGGCATATACGGCAAATCTTTCGTTAATTTCTTGACCGTTAATCGGTTATCTTTGCAAAATCCTATTATACTTTCTTTGTTTTCAAATATCCGCATTAATCCAGAAAACAGCGCGAATTGCTGTTTTATATCAAGTTCCATTATAAAAGGTATTCCCGGTGTATTTGAAACAGGCAACTCGTCATTTTTCAAAATACCTTTTTCGACAGGTAAATTTTTCCTATATCCTGCTTTTATCAGATTTGTAAACCTGTTGAGTATATTAAAAAAGAAGAAAGAATAATTATATTTATTTTCAAATTCAAATATGCCCGTATCAAGTATATTATAAATGTTTTCTATTGCTTTTAATCCTGATGATTTTTCGTCAATAAATTCCGGTTCCGCCGATTTAAAGGAAAATCCGCATTTACGGCAGTGCGGAAAATCGCCGTCGAAAAGTCTTTTATGGATAACGAAAGGCGTATCGCACGAAGGACACCTATCGATTAAAAAACACTTATGTTTTACGCAAGCAGTAGAAAAAAACAGTCTCCATTTTTTTCTTAAATAAGGCTGATTATCCTCTTTTAAGCACAAAGGGCATATTCTTTGCGCATGCTGTCTTATATTTCTTTTACGTCTGAATATCGGAATAATAAAAGCGTTTCTATTGTTAAAATGTATCGTTTCCGAAAGATAACTTTCGTATGATTTTAGCGTTAAGCCGTAAATTGATTCTTTTTTAAGTCCTGTTTTTACAGATAATTGCTCAAAAAAAGAACTATTATCGTAAAGATCTAAGTCGTTATCCCATAGATGATAATCGTATTCCGGAAAATATAAATTCAGAAATGTTGCCGGGTCAGTATGATGCAAATAAGCCGTTCTTATCAGCCACGACGATAAAAGTTCGTCGTTAAGCGGCAGAGGTCTTATTCTGAATTTAGAATAGGATATTGACCTTTTATCAACGCCTCTAATCTTATATGCAAATATTTTATCCGTTACCGCCTGCATTATACCGCCTCGAGATCGTCTATGCTTCTTCTTAAAGAAGGTTGAACATAACCCGCATGCTTAATTTCATCTAATGTTATTCTTTCGCTTCCCGATTTTATAGCTTCTATTGCCGATAAATTTATAATTTCTATTATCTCGCCTAACAGACCTTCGCTGTTTTCTATGATAATTTCAGCAAATTTGTTATCTCCGGCAAGATTAGATTCTTTTTTTAACGGCAGTATTTTTTCGATAGACTTGAGCAAAGACAAATATTCGTTGCCGAAGTTCCATCTTTTAAGATACAGAGGTTTAAATCTCGAACTTATTTGAAAATCAGTATTTGTGGCGTTCAGGGCTTCTTTAATTCCTACAAGGACAATCGGTATTGAAAGTTTATTATTAAGGTTTTTTAAAGCGTTCATAAATTCCTTTTGTTTTGCGACAGAACCGCTTAAAATATTATGTATTTCATCTACTATGAGCATTTTAGTTCCAAGTTTGGAAAAATAATAAGTTATCTCGGATTCTTTTCTCGATAAAGAATCGCTTTTTTTAAACGGTATTAAAATTTCGTCCAAAATAGAGTCGTAAAACATAGCAGTATCAGGTTTAGGCGGAGCCTGAACGATAATTACGGGAACGGCATCGGTCTCTATTCCGTCCGTCGGCATATGGGCTTTAAAGAATTTTTTGACAACGCTTGTTTTGCCGTTATTGCTGTCTCCGACTATAAGCAGGCACGGCATTCTTGATTTTTTAGGTTCTATAAGCAGTTCTTCAAGCTTGCTTAATATTTTTTGGGCGGCAGGGTATACTATAAACCTTTCCTTTTTGATATATTCGATTCTTTCCTCATTGGATTTCTCAAGATATTCCATAGATTTTGAAATCAATCTGTTGTTCGGAATACCGGCAATATTCGGAGTCTTACTTTCCTTATTCATTTTTTATCCATCCTTTTTCATTTTATGTTAATCGTCGTATGTATCTATGTCGAAAGCTTGTATCTCATCAGGTTGTTCTTGTTCTTTTAGTAACTTATTATTAATACGGGATTTGTCGGCGGTATCCGGTTCTTCCGTTTTATTATCAATGTATTTCTCTGTATTTTTATAGGCAGGCTGTAGTTTTAGCTGACTTTCTATTTCGAGTTTCATTTTGTCTTTATGATGATTGTTGGACGAAAGTCTTCTGCGGGCAGATTTTGTTTTTTCGAATGATTCTGTTTCAATCTGTTTTAATTTTTTTAGCGCCTGGAATAACCTGTTTTCGTCGTAATCTTTCAATCCCTCTTTTTTAAGATATCTTTTTGCCTCTCTTATATCCCAGATAGAAACGCAAGGGTTGCCCATATTGCGGTAAGGTATGGGAAAATATATTTTAAGTTCAGGTTCGTAAAAGTAAATTTTGCTGATATCTCTGGGATCGTATTTTACGACGAAAGTTTTTCTTTGTTTGCCGGAGATGTTTTGCGTTCCGATATATTTTCTTAATACGTCATGATAATACTTAATATTCTCAAATGAAATGCCGTCTTTCTGGATAGTTCTTTCTACAAACGGCAGAAGTGATATTCTTATTCTTTCCGCTTCTTCTCTGTCTATAATATCCGGCAAGCCGGTTCCGGCGATATTGTCGTTTCCGAGTATTCCCGTTTCGTATTTTTTTTCGGGAGTCATATCAAGCTCTGAATGAATAGTTTTATGGTAAACATTCACTATAAATTCGGCTATCCATTTTTCGAGTTCTTTTAAGGTAAATACCGCTTTTGATTCAGAATCGTATTCGCCTCTTTCTTTAGGATTGGAAAAAGTGGTGCCGGAAAGTGTATGAATTTTCATATTCATAGTTTTGACTATTCTTTCTATATGTCCGCCGTAATAGGGTGCGCCTCTCGGTCTAAAATCAATCCCAATATTAAATTCCTGGCAAAACCGTCTAAGTGCCTCTCCTCTGAATTCAGAAGCGTTATCTATATGTATGGTCATAGATTTTGGGATTCCGTATATATTCCAGGTTCCTTCTATACCTAAACTTTCAAGATAGTTGTTTTTTGGCATTATTCCCATATATAAAGTCTGTCCTACAGAAAAAAAACTTGGCGCTTGTAACGTTACATAGAAACCAAATACCATTCTGCTGAATATGTCGAGCGCTATCGTAATATACGGTCTTCCTATTGGTTTTCTCATTATCTCGTCCACTACCATGATATCTAATGGCGAGTGATCTATCTGGACTATTTCGAGCGGAAAATCGGCGTTGAAAGACTCCTGAACAGGATGAAACTTGCTTAAAAATGAACTTCTGCCGTTTCTGAGCCTGAAAACTGTTGCCGGATTTTCCGCCTTTATTCTGTTTCTTACGGTATTATCGGAAGGCGGGATTTTGCCTAACTGTTTAAAATAAATTTTAATATTTTCTATAACTTTAGTTGCGGGCAGTTTCTGTATAGAAAGGTATTCATTGTCAATATAACTTTTTATTATTTTTTCCGTTTCTTCGTCAAGCCTTGTTTTTCCTTTTCCGCCTCTTTCGCTAAAGTTAGGGACGAGTGAACTGATTGTTCCCGTGGATGAATATCTTTTGATCCATCTGTATAAAGTCGCATAAGACTCTCCGAATTTTTCGGCTATTTCAATAACCTGTTTTTTTGTCTTGCCTGCCGTAAGAAGCGGTTTTATGATGTCAAATCTTCTTTGCGCTTCTTTCCAATCTTTTTCGCTGTAAATTTCTAACGGAGTTTTGTCTTTGGCGGTTTCGGTGTCCGGGCTGGATAATTCTTTTACGGGGAGTCTGTTTATATCGCCGGTTTTTAAATTTCTGCCAAGAATAGTCTCAAGGTCTATAGCATTAATAATCTCGTATGTTTCGTTTTTATATGAAACCTTATTTCCCTTACGCAAGGATAACATTATTTTCAGCCTCTCTGTTAAATGTTACCAAGACATTGTTGGTTAATGGATTATAAAGATTTAATGACAGTTTCTTTTTAAAAACCAGATGCCATATAACCGGCAGTATAATTATTTTTTCCGAATCGTTTAGCGCAACTATATTTAAAAGTTCGTTCACTCTTAAATTGTTTCCGTATAAAGCTGAACATATTTTGATTTCGTATTCATCATATTTGCCGTTTAATTTAGGTTTTTCGGAATATCTATAGAGAAATTTTATGTTGTCTATATATGTTTCGTTAATCTTTTTATCGGTAAATATCTTGAACATCAAGCCGTTTTCTTTGGAATATTTTGAAACAGCTTTAACTTTATTGATTATCTTTTCTTTCTTTTCGCTGATTTCTTTTAAATATTTTATTTCTACAAGCAGAGGTTTTTTATTTAATTCCTGCTTAAAGTAAATTAAGCAGTCAGGAGTATAAGTTATTTTTTTTGCGAATAGAACAGTTTCGACCTTAACCGGTTGTTCCTGATATCTTTCTATTTCGTCGTCAAACTCAAACATAAGGTAAAATTTCTTTTCAAGTTGAGATTCGAAATCTATATTTCTTTTATTTTTGACACTATAGAAATATCCTGCCACAGACCTCGTTTGAACGGGAATTTTCCTTACGGAAGCCATTTTTAATTATCCGATATAAAATTTATTAAATTTAACCTTGTCAATATAGTATCATTTACTCTTGAAATTGTCAAGGCATTTTCATTATATTATATCATAGTGTCATTAAATTTTGTAGTTTTTATTTTTTAAAAATATGATAAAATTTGATAAAGTTAGTTTAAATAGTATCGTTAACTTTTGGAACTTACATCTTGCTTTTCAATCCGATATTATTTAAAATTTTTATAGCAATATTTTAATTTTATAGAATTCACTATATCGCAATCGTTATTAAATTTAAAAAAATAAATGATTTCGGCGCCAAAGCCCATATCTATCAATTTCGGCACTGACGGTTTCAGGGGCATTATAGGGGATAATTTTACGTTTGATGCCGTTTCCCGCATTAGTTTATCATTAGCCCGGTATTTAACAGCGGAAGAAAAAGAAAATACCGAAAAAACCGTTGCCATAGGTTACGATACGAGGTTTCTTTCCAAAGAATTTGCCGCAAAGGCTGCTAAAACCATTGTTTCTGCCGGAATAAACGTCATACTGAGCGATAATTTTTGCCCATCCCCTGTTTTATCCTATTTTGTAAAAAAGAAAAAATGCGCCGCCGGCATAATGATAACCGCGAGCCATAACCCTTATATGTTCAACGGATTAAAATTCAAGAGCAGGTTCGGTTCTTCAATGCTCGAATCCGATGTTAAAAAAATAGAAACAATCGTCAACGGCACAGATTTTGACCGCATCTCCGGCGAAGAAAGCCGTTATGCCGGTGAGGCGGGCAATTTTCAATATGCGGATTTTAAAAAAGACTACATAAAGCATATAATCGATTTTACAGGGTTGGATAAAGCGGTTAACAATGCGGATAAAGATTTATTAAAATCTTTAGACATTATTATAGACCCGATGTTCGGCGCCGGCATAGGATATCTGCCTTCGATACTGAAAGAGTTTTCCATTAAGCACGGTTCAATAAATAATACCGTTAATCCTGCTTTCCCCGGATTAAATCCTGAGCCCATAGATAATAATCTGCATAAATTGAAATCGTCTTTGAAAAAAAGAGGCGTTAAAAATAAATTTGCGGTAGGTTTTGCTACCGACGGAGATGCCGATAGGATAGGGGCTGTAGATTGCCGCGGCAATTTTATCGATTCGCATAAAATATTTTCTATAATTTTAAATTATCTTGTCAAGGAAGGCTATTCCGGAAGCGCGGTTAAAACCGTTTCCGTATCCAGGTCTATAGACGATATCTGCAAAAAGCATAATATAAAACTTTATGAAACGCCGATAGGATTTAAAAATATTGCCGCTCTTATGACAAAAAACGGAAGTGACGTATTTATCGGCGGCGAAGAATCGGGCGGAATCGGGATAGCATCGCATCTGCCGGAAAGGGACGGCATTTTTAACGCATTAATGCTGCTTAAAATTATGCTCGTCAGCCGAAAGAACTTAAACGAACTTTTAAACGATATATTTGATGAACCTTATCCGTATTTGTATAAAAGGGAAGACTTGCATCTGGATGACCAAAAAAAACGGCAATTAATCGAAGCATTAAAAAGCGGAAATTTTAATATACCGCTTAAAAATGATTTAATTTCTTCTAATTTCATAGACGGATTCAAATTTGAATATAAAGACGGTTCGTGGCTTTTAATACGCCCTTCCGGAACGGAACCGGTTTTAAGAATTTATGCCGAAAGCAGGGAAGGCGATAAAACTGATTTACTTATAAATTATGTTCGGCAGGAAATAGGCGGATTATAAAAAAAGATAAAAATCTATTTTTAGATGTAAAAAAAAATGCTATAATGCTTAAATCATTTCTTAAAATTAAAATCTAATATTTTTCAGGGGAAAATTTAAAATGAGCGAAATTGTCGATGTAAAGGGGAGGCAGATTTTAGACTCGAGAGGGAATCCTACGATTAGCGTAAAAGTTTCTTTGGAGAGCGGCATGAGCGGTTTTGCCTGTGTTCCTTCGGGAGCATCTACCGGAGAATATGAAGCTTACGAGAAAAGAGATAACGACAACTCTATTTACGGCGGAAAATCTGTTCATTCCGCTATAGAAGGCATCAATGATATAATAGCCAAATCTTTAAACGGCATAGACAGCTATTCGCAGAGGCTGATAGACGATATAATGATGAATCTCGACGGCACCCAGAATAAGTCTAATTTAGGCGCAAACGCAATTTTAGCCGTTTCGCTGGCGGCGGCCGTCGCTTCCGCAAATGAGCTTGAAATCCCGCTTTACCGTTACTTGGGGGGTATTAACGCCTATGTTATGCCGGTTCCTATGATGAATATTTTAAACGGCGGAAAACATGCAAACAATATGCTTGATTTTCAGGAGTTTATGATAGTCCCGGCAGGCGCAAAATCCTTTGAAGAAGCGCTTAGGATGGGAGCGGAAGTCTATCAAAAGCTTAAAAAAGTTTTGGACGAAAAAAATATGCCCACGGCTGTCGGCGATGAAGGAGGATTTGCGCCTCAGCTCCAGAATAATATGGAAGCGATAGTATTAATAATGGAAGCCATAGAGAAAGCAAGATATCAGCCCGGAAAAGATATCTTTATCGCTTTAGACCCCGCGGCAAGCGAATTTTATGCCAACGGCAAATATACGCTTAAAGAAGCAGGCAAAAAAACCGTGCTCGAATCGGACGAGATGGTTGCAATGTATGCCGGTTATGTAGAAAAATTCCCTATTATATCGATAGAGGACGGCATGGCGCAGGATGATTTCAACGGATTTTCGCTTTTACTTAAAGAGCTCGGAGATAAAGTTCAAATAGTGGGAGACGACTTGACGGTAACAAACCCTAACCGCATAACAAAAGCCATTGATTCCCGCTCGATAAATTCTGTTTTAATAAAATTGAATCAAATAGGCACTTTATCTCAAACATTAGATGCGATAGAACTGACTCAAAAAAATAATATGAGCGCGGTTATTTCTCACAGGTCGGGAGAAACCGAAGATACTTTTATTTCCGATCTATCCGTTGCCGTAAATTCCGGATTAATTAAAACCGGAGCGCCCGCCCGTTCCGAAAGGGTAGCAAAATATAACAGACTTTTGCAGATTGAAGAAGAATTAGGTTCCAATTCTTTATATAAGGGGCTTAGAGCTTTTAAGGGCGCAGGAAGCCGTTTAAGCTGAGACTGTTTAAGTTAAGAGATTCCATAAACAAAAATAAAAAATAACCATAAAATTAAAAAAAGGAGGCTGTTATGGCTTTTATTATTACAGATGAATGTATCGCTTGCGGAGTTTGTGTCCCGGAATGTCCGAATAACGCAATTTCTGAAGGAGATGTATATGTTATAGACCCAGCTCTTTGCACGGAATGTTACGGATATTTCGATACACAGCAATGCGCTTCGGTTTGCCCGGTAGATTGCTGTATTCCGGATGAAAACCACAAGGAATCCAAGGATGAACTCAAGGCGAAAGCAATGAAGGCGCATCCGGATAAAAAGGACTGGAAATTCTAATAATTTTTACGTTTTATTGAATTTAAATTACGTGTAGAAGCAGGGCGGCATTTTTCGGCGTCCCTGTTTCTACCGATATGCTCTTAAAAATTTTAGAATAAAATATGTCCATTAAACGAGAAAATATAAAAGGATACGAACTAAACTCCTTTGATAAATCTGAGCCGTGGCGGCTTTTCAGGATTATCGGAGAATTTGTGGACGGATTCGATATTCTGCCGTCCGTATGTCCTGCCGTAACTATATACGGGAGCGCAAGGGTAAGTGAAGACAGCAGTGTATATCAAAATACTAAAGATATCGCTTATAAACTTGCGTTAAAAGGGTTTTCCGTGATTTCAGGAGGAGGTCCCGGCGTTATGGAGGCCGCAAACAGGGGTTGCAGGGAAGCCAAGGAGCAACACGGTTTAAACGTTAGTTCGGTAGGATTAAATATTAAGCTCCCTCATGAACAGACCCTGAACAGGTTTGCCGACGTTACGCTCGAGTTCAAATATTTTTTCGTCCGAAAAGTCATGCTGGTAAGGTATGCTTCCGCATATATAATGATGCCCGGAGGGTTTGGAACTTTAGACGAACTTTTTGAAACGGTAGAACTTATACAAACCAATAAAACAAAGCCGTTCCCGGTGATATTATACGGTTCGGACTATTGGACGGGATTAATAGACTGGATTAAAAGCAATACCTTGCGCAATTCCTTCATATCCGAAAAAGATTTCAACATAATTAAGATAATGGACGACCCGGACGAAATAATCAATTATATATTGAATTTCAATTTATAACATTATAATAACGGCGCCAATTAAGCAAGGGTTAAGATAAAATATGATTAAAAACGATAAATGGATAGAAAAAATGGCTGAAGGCGGAATGATAAGCCCTTTCGAAAATTCTCAGGTCAGGGACGGTGTTATATCTTACGGCGTATCTTCCTTCGGGTACGATTTAAGAATATCGAACGAGTTTAAAATATTCACCAATATAAACAACACCGTCGTGGATCCTAAAAATTTCGACTCGAAATCGTTTGTAGATTTAGTCGCCGATGTCTGCATAGTTCCTCCAAATTCTTTTGCTCTCGGCAGGTCGGTAGAATATTTTAAAATACCGAGAAACGTCGTAACCATCTGTCTCGGTAAATCTACTTATGCAAGATGCGGGATCGTGGTAAACGTTACTCCGTTCGAGCCGGAATGGGAAGGATACGTAACGTTGGAAATATCAAATACTACGCCGCTTCCGGCTAAAATTTACGCCAACGAAGGCATTGCTCAGGTTCTTTTTTTTGAAGGAGAAGAGCCGAGGGTTTCATATAAAGATAAAAAGGGCAAATACCAGTCCCAGGTCGGCATAACCCTGCCCCGCCTATAAAAAATATAAAATTGCGTTTTTTATTTTATTACCCTTTTTCTTATAAAAAAAACCGAAGCATAAAAAAATAAAAGCGTGAATATTATTATAATCAATAAGTAGGAAGACAAAACCAAAGGATTTATTCTGCCTTCGTCAAGCATTCTTATTATGCCCACGGTGTAATACAGGGGCATAATATAAACGAAATATTTTACTAAATAAGGAAGAGAGGAAACGGGATAGAATACTCCTGAGAAAAGGAACATAGTAGATATCGCAATGGTAAAATAATAAGAAAAAAAATCGTAAGACGGTGAAAACGATGTTATTAAAAGCGATAACGAAGAAAATAAAATGCCGTTCAATAAAATAACGACTGGTATAAGTAGGGTAAAAGGGGATATGAGCCATCCGAAAATTGCCCCTATTATTAAAACCGCCGCCCCGCTCATAAATGCTTTTGCCGTACCCCAAAAAATCTCGCCGGAGACAATGTCTTCTATCCCTACTGGGGTAAGAAGAATGGCCTCGTAAATTCCGTTGGTAACCATTCTTGTATATGCGCCGAATGTAGATTCGAATGCGGCCGCATACATAGAAGAAGATGCTATTATACCAGGAACTATGTATTTGACATATGATACCCCGTCTATACGGTGTATAAACTTGCCTATCCCGAATCCAAGCGCCGCAAGATATAAAAGGGGCTCAAGGATATCGCCTATTATACCCGGTTTATAATATTTAAGCCAGACCATATAGTTCCTGTAAAAAACGGTTAACGACCTTAGGCTTAAATTTGAATTTATATCATTTATTTTTTTTATTAATTTCACTTAATTTTTGGCAATATCAAGAAAAATTTCTTCTAAAGATTTTTTGTTTAAAGTTATATCGTTAATTGTTCCGTTCATGACAATATTCCCGCGATGAAGTATAATCACACTTTTAAAAAGTTTTTCCGCTTCTTCCATATAATGGGTGGACATAAGAATGGTAACGCCGTTTTTGTTTAAAGTTTTTAATCTGCCCCAGATATTCTGCCTGTATTCGGGATCTAATCCGCTCGTAGGTTCGTCAAGTATGATTAACGACGGATTATTTATTAATGCCCTAGCTATCATAAGTCTCCTTCTTAATCCGCCGGATAAATTTGCAACTTTGGAATGCCTTTTGTCCTCTAAATTAAAAAAATGCAGGAGTTCGTCCGACCTTTTTTTGGATTCTTTTTTAGGAATGCCGAAATACATAGAATATATCAAAAGATTTTCGTAAACGCTCAGGTCTTCGTCTAAATTATCATCCTGAGGAACAATGCCGAGGCTGTATTTAATCTTTTTATAATCGTATTTAAGATTAAGCCCTTCTATGCCGACAAAGCCTGAATCTGGGATTACAATGCCGTAAAGTATTTTTAAAAGAGTAGATTTTCCGGCGCCGTTAGGACCTATAAGTCCAAAAAAATCCCCGTATTTTATACTAAAAGTAAGATTATTAAGGGCTTTGAGCCCGCCGAAATTTTTCGTTAAATCTTTTACCTTAAGAATATCATTTTTCTTATCATTAGCTGCCATAGTTAAATTAATTATATCACGTTCGATATTAATAGTGAAAAATATATAAAATGAAGAAAAATTTAAAAAATCAATAATAAATTTTAAAAAATTTAGAAAATCTGATTTAATTTGACTTATATTCAAAAATGCAGTATAATCCCAGTAATCATTAAAAGATTTATAGTATTGTTTTTTTAAAAACATAAGTGTATATTAAAAGAGTTAGCACTCAAACATTATTAGTGCTAATTATTCTGCAAATAAAATTAATAATTAATAAGGAGAAGAAGTTTATGAAAGTTAAACCTTTACAGGACAGAGTCTTAGTAGAAAGACTTCAGGAAGAAGAAAAAACTAAAGGCGGATTATTTATTCCCGATTCCGCTAAGGAAAAACCGATGCAGGGGAAAGTCGTCGCGGCTGGAAACGGAAGGGTTATGGAAGACGGAAAGAAAATCCCTATGGATGTAAAAGTGGGGGATGTAGTTTTATTTGCGAAATATTCCGGCAATGACGTTAAAATAGACGATAAGGAATATCTCATTATGAAAGAAGACGATATTTTAGCGATAGTCGAAAAATAGGCTTTTTTAAAAATAAATAATTTAAATTCGGAGGAATAAAATAATTATGGCAAAGGAATTAAAATTCTCATCAGAGGCAAGAGCTGAAATTCTTGCAGGCGTCAATGCTCTTGCAGACGCTGTGAAGGTGACGCTTGGCCCTAAAGGCAGAAATGTCGTTATAGAAAAATCATTCGGTTCTCCTACAATTACAAAAGACGGCGTTACCGTTGCAAAGGAGATTGAATTATCGGATAAGTTTCAAAATATGGGCGCGCAGATGGTAAAAGAAGTCGCATCCAAAACTTCCGATACCGCCGGAGACGGAACAACCACAGCTACGGTTTTAGCTCAGGCAATATACAAGGAAGGCGTTAAATATGTTACCGCCGGAGCAAGTCCTATATACGTTAAAAGAGGGATAGACAAGGCTGTAGAAGAAATAGTAAAAGAACTTAAAAAAATTTCCAAGCCTATACAGGATCAGAAAGAAATCGCTCAGGTCGGAACTATTTCCGCCAATAACGACGAAACAATCGGTTCGATTATTGCAGAAGCAATGGACAAAGTAGGCAAAGAAGGCGTTATTACGGTTGAAGAAGCAAAGAGCATGGAAACGACGCTTGAAGTAGTCGAAGGAATGCAGTTTGACAGGGGTTATTTATCTCCATACTTCGTAACCGACTCGGAAAGAATGGAATGCGTTCTCGACAATCCTTACGTTTTAATTAACGAAAAAAAGATTTCCGCAATGAAAGATTTATTGCCGATTCTTGAACAAATTGCAAAGTCGGGACGTCCGTTTATTATAATAGCCGAAGAAGTCGAAGGGGAAGCCCTCGCGACACTCGTTGTTAATAAATTAAGAGGCACTTTAAACTGCTGTGCCGTTAAAGCGCCGGGATTCGGCGACAGGAGAAAAGCTATGCTCGAAGACATAGCGGTATTAACCGGCGGTCAGGTAATTTCCGAAGATATAGGCGTTAAACTTGAATCGATTACGCTTAAGGATCTCGGTCAGGCAAAGAGGATTACGGTCGATAAAGACAATACGACGATAGTGGACGGATCCGGCGCCAAAGCCGATATAGAAAAAAGAGTCAAACAAATCAGAGCGCAGATTGAGGAATCTACTTCGGATTACGATAAAGAAAAACTTCAGGAAAGACTTGCAAAATTAATCGGAGGAGTTGCCGTGATTAACGTAGGCGCGGCTACAGAAACCGAAATGAAAGAAAAGAAAGCAAGAGTCGAAGATGCGCTTCATGCCACGAGAGCGGCTGTAGAAGAAGGAATAGTCCCCGGAGGCGGTGTTGCGCTGTTAAGGGCGGCTAAAGCAATAGATAAACTCAAAGGAGCCAATCACGACGAAGAATCCGGTATTAAAATAATTAAAAGAGCTGTTCAGGAGCCCTTAAGGATGATTGCAGAAAATGCCGGAGTAGAAGGCTCTATAGTTATAGACAAAGTGCTTAGCAATGACGGAGCATCTTTCGGATATAATGCGGCGGCTGATAAATACGAAGACCTTCTTAAAGCCGGAATTATAGACCCGACAAAAGTCGAAAGGACTGCGCTTCAAAATGCCGCAAGCGTTTCGTCGCTGATGCTTACTACCGAGGCAATGATAGCCGATAAGCCTGAAGAGAAACCTGCCGGAGGAATGCCCGGAGGAATGCCCGGAGGCGGAATGGGCGGAATGTATTAAGAAATTAATCGCGACAGTATAACAGCTAAATAAATAACTTATTAACGATGCCGAAAATGTTAGGATTCCAACATTTTCGGCATTTTGTTTTCAGTCCCCTAATCCCGATTTAGCGCAATGACGGGATATCGGAATTGTGTCAGTCAGCCGCATTTGACTTTTTTGCCCTAATAGTTTAAAATTCAATTATAATGGGACATTTAGAGCACAAAAAAGATATAAAAGCAGCCAAGCTTTTAGATGTTTATGTCGTAACGTTAAGCGATACCAGAAAAGAGAATGAAGATGAAAGCGGAAGCTACATAAAAGAAAGGCTTTTGTCCGTTTCTTATAAAGTGTCCGGCTACAGTATTATAAAAGACGACAGAGAACTGCTGGAAAATCTTATCGTAAAAATTTGTTCTCCCGATTCTAAACTGAAAACCGATGCTTTGATTGTAAACGGCGGGACAGGAATTTCATTTAAAGATATAACTTATGAAACGTTAAAAGATTTATACGATAAAGAATTATACGGTTTCGGAGAGCTGTTCAGAAGTTTAAGCTATAATGAAATCGGATCATCTGCAATAATGTCTCGCGCTTCCGCAGGAATATATAACGGGAAGATAATTTTTTCCGTCCCCGGTTCCTTGAATGCCGTAAAATTAGCTATGGATAAGATAATCCTCAATGAAATCGGTCATATCTATTATGAAATATCAAAACATCTGCCTATCCTATAAATAATATGATAAACATAAAAGTCCGGCTTTTTGCCGCCTTAAAAGAAATAATCGGAAAAAATAGTTTAGATTTGCAAATTCCAGAAGGTTCATCAGTGGGATACGCTATTGAGTCAGTAGAACGGTCTTATCCGGCGGTGAAAAAAATTATAGGAATTTCTAAGTTTGCCGTTAATATGGAATATGCGGATACCGAAAAAAAGCTGGACGAAGGAGACGAAATAACTATTATTATGCCGGTAAGCGGCGGTCTTTATTCCGGAGCGGAAAAGAATATACATATAGAAATAACAGCCGACAAAATAGATGCCGCTAAAGCTCTTGATTTCGTTTCGGATGTTTCGGCAGGGTCGGTTCTTTTGTTTAACGGAACGGTAAGGGATAACGATGACGGCAAGCCTGTAGAATATTTATATTATGAGGCGTATGAAGAGATGGCGGTTAAAGAAATTAAGAAATTAATTGAAGCCGCATACGATAAGTATGATATTCTAAAAGTCTGCGTTATACACAGGACGGGAAAAATAGATACCGGTGAAATTTCTATTTCCATAGGGGTTTCAAGCCCGCACAGGGAAGATTCATATCTGGCATCGAAATTTTTAATAGACAGCATAAAGGAAACAGTGCCGGTTTGGAAGAAAGAAATGTTCGAAGAAGGCGGCAGATGGAAAAGATTGTAAAAAAGAATAAATTAGTTTACGAGGTTTATGTGCGATGAAAGAATATAATAAGGAACTGTATTTAGGCATAGATATAGGCTCAACCACCGTTAAATTTGCAATTTTAGACAAAAGCCTGAAAGTTCTAAAAAAAGATTATATAAGGTCAAACGGCGAATCCATTAAGACGGCCTATAACGTTTTAAAAAGTATTTTTAAAGAATTTCCGGAAAATTCTTTTGCCGGAATAGGAGCTACCGGTTCAGGTTCGCGGACGGTAGGCGAGGTTTTAGGCATCCCCAACATAAACGAACTTGTTGCGCAGACGGAAGCCGTAAAATATTTTTATCCCTATGTCAGAACGGTAATAGAAATGGGCGGACAGGATTCTAAATTTCTTATGCTTAAGAAAAATAAAGAAACCGGGCAGATTTTTTTAGAGGACTTCGGATTAAACGATTTATGCGCCGCCGGAACAGGTTCTTTTCTCGACCAGCAGGCGGAAAGGCTTAATATAAATATAGAAAATGAATTCGGAAAATTAGCCTTAGAATCGAAAAATCCTGCAAAAATAGCAGGAAGATGCACCGTATTTGCCAAGTCGGACATGATTCATCTTCAGCAGGTTTCGACGCCGATACCCGATATCGTCGCGGGATTGTGCTATGCCGTCGCAAGAACGTTCATAGGAACGGTTGCAAAGGGCAAAAAATTTGAAAAGCCTGTTATTTTTCAGGGCGGGGTGGCATTTAATCAGGGCATGGCGAGAGCATTCAAGGATATTCTGAATCTTAAAGACGGCGAACTTATTATACCGGAACACCATACGGTTATGTCTGCTATAGGGATTGCCATAATTTCTCAGAATGAAAAAAATTTTGAATTTAAAGGTCTGGAACGTCTTAAAGAATTCATTGAGAAAAATAAATTAACAGGCAGATACAGAGACAGGCTTAAGCATTATTATTCGGAAGACAAAAAAGAGAACCATGCGGATTTAGACAATTTAAGCGCGCTTAAATGCCGTTCCGGTTTAACTGTTCCGGTTTATATAGGGGTAGATACGGGTTCCGTTTCCACAAACATAGTGTTATTAGACGAAAATAAACAGCTTCTGTTAAAAAAATACAAAAAGACCAACGGAAAACCTATAGAGGTCGTCAGAGACACACTTTACGAAATATATCTGGAATTAAAAAATTTTAACGTTAATGTTTCCGTTAAGGGTGTATGCACTACCGGTTCAGGAAGATATCTGATCGCAGACTATATCGGGGCTGATGTAGTTAAAAATGAAATAACTGCTCAGGCGGCGGCGTCTATCTTTATCGATAAAGACGTAGACACCGTTTTTGAAATCGGCGGACAGGACTCAAAATATATAAGAATTAAGAACGGCGTAGTAATAGATTTTGAAATGAATAAAGCCTGCGCCGCAGGAACCGGCTCGTTTCTGGAAGAACAGGCGCAGAAGCTGAACATAGATATTATTAAAGAATTTGCCGATAAGGCTTTTAACGCTTCAAGTTCATGCAACCTTGGCGACAGATGCACGGTATTTATGGAATCCGACCTGGTATCCCATCAGCAGAAAGGCGCCGATAAAGACCAGCTTATTGCAGGTCTCGCATATTCAATAGTCGAAAACTATTTAAATAAAGTTGTTTTAGGTAAGCCCATAGGAGACCATATACTTTTTCAAGGCGGCGTCGCATTAAATAAAGCGGTAGTAAGCGCTTTTGAAACTCTTCTCGATAAAAAAATAACAGTTCCGGAACACAATGAGGTAACAGGGGCTATAGGAAGCGCCCTAATTGCTTTTCAAAATAAAGGTCCGTCTAAATTTGTCGGTTTCGACCTCAGGAACAGAAATTACTTCAGGGAATCTTTCGAATGCCGGAAATGTTCTAATTTATGCGATGTTAATAAGGTTACCGTGGAACAGGAATCTCCACATTATTACGGTGCAAGATGCGATATATTTGAAATAGATAAAAATAAAACAAAAAAAGGAGAAAACTTTTTAAAATTCAGAAAAGAACTTTTGTTTAACGGATATTTAACAGAAAACGAATCCGATTATTCAAAAGTTCGCGTAGGTATTCCTTTATGTTTAGAAACATACGATCTTTTTCCTTTTTATAATGAATTTTTCACTAAACTCGGATTTATTGTTATTTTATCCGATGAAACTAACAGACAGATTATAAATGATTCAAATATGCTTTCCGTAACGGATACATGTTTTCCTGTAAAATTAGCATCCGGACATGTAAAAAATCTGATAGACAAGAAAGTTGACGCAATTTTTCTGCCGGCGCTTGTAAATAGAGAAAAAAATCACGATTTCCAGGAAAATACATATCAGTGCCCTTATATACAAGGCGTTCCCAGCATAGTAAAATCTCTTTTAGAATTTAATAAAATAAAGGTTATTGCGCCTGAAATCAGAATGTTTGAAGACAGTTCCGATTATAACCTTACTATAAGCAATATCGCCAGAAATTTAAAAGGTTTTGGCATATCGAAAAAGAAAATTGCGGACGCTTTTCAATGCGCCGTTCAGAAACAAAAATATTTTTTTGAAACGTTAAAAATGAAAGGGAGAGAGGTTATAGAAAAATACGGCAATATTACGGTATTAATAGGAAGACCTTACAATACCCAAGACGACGGCATTAATTTAGCTATTTCCAATAAAATAGCTTCTCTGGGCGTAACAGTTATCCCGATGGATTTTCTCGATATAGGCGAAGTTTCTATTTACGGAGAGCATGATAATATGTTTTGGCATTCGGGACACAAAATTTTATCCGCGGCAAAGATAATAATGGATAATCCTAAGCTTAACGCCGTTTATGTTACTAATTATGCATGCGGCCCCGATTCGTTTATTAAGACTTTTTTTGCAGACTATATGAAATATAAGCCGTACCTTGAAATAGAAATAGACGAACATAATGCCGATGCGGGTTATGTAACGAGGCTTGAGGCTTTTTTCGACAGCATAAAGGATTTCAGTCCAGAAAATATTTGACATTTTTTTATTATTATATAATAATAAATATTATGAATTCAAATCACAGATTAAATGAAATATTGTTGAAAATAAAAAAAATGGGTTACAGTCTTACCCCGCAAAGGCTTGAAATTATTAAAATAATTTCCGAGTCAAAAAATCATCCTTCCGCTACGGACATATACAACAAAGTTAAAGAATTATATCCGATGGTTTCTTTGAATACCGTCTATAAGAATCTTTCTATGCTTTCATCTCTGCACGAAGTTAAAGAAATCAAAACTATGCAGGATTCGGTCCGTTACGACGGCGATATTTCACTGCATGGGCACGCTATATGCGAAAAATGCGGAGAAATAATCGACGTAGAGATAAACGAGCCTGATTTTAAAAGATTTTTTGAAACTAAAATAAAGAATAAGTTGAAAAAGAATTATCGGATAAGAAATTACGGGGTTGAATTTTACGGTTTATGCGGCGACTGCGATAAAGAATCCGATTCCCCTTCCAATACATAATCGTATCCCTTCAAGACAGCCTGAATGACATTTTTCTTTTCAGCGTCGTTTTTAGAAAACAAAGCCGTTTGTCTGAATACGGAATCGAGATCAATCAGATTGCTTTTTGCTATAAAAGCGCCTATAAGCGAATTATATGCGCTTACTTTGTTTTTTCCCATGGCATCGGTATCTATTATATTTTTAACGGGTATTTTATATATATTTGCCGTTTTTTCGTTTAGCTTTTCAGAAACTTCATCGTTATTTGTCAGCCAGTAATCGCAAACGTTAAATGCCGAGTAATCCGATATTACCAGAGTATTTTCATTTATGTAAGGGAGGTAGTTCAGCGTGGATTGGTAATCTAAACTGATGACCGCATCTATGTTTTGAAGACAGCTTATGGACTCAAACTTTCCCACTTTTATAACCGCGTATGTGAGAGAATAATTCGATATATTGGATGCAGGTTTAATTAAAAGAGATACATTAAAATTTTCGCTTTTTAAAGAAAAGTAGAGAAATTTGCTTAAGTATTTAATTTCTTTAAAATCGGAACCGTTTAATATAAGATTATAATTTATATTTTCCATGTTATTTTAAAGATTAATTTTGCTTTCCAAAGATTTTTTTAATTTAATTTTTTTTCTTTTTTTTGATTTTATCGCGTTATGAGGACATATATCTATGCATAGTTTGCAAAAATTGCATATTTCAGCATCTATAAATATATTTTTATTTTCTGCTATTTTAATTGCCGGACATCTTGTCTTTTGATAACATAATCTGCATTCAAATTTATCACAGGCAGAATTATTAATATATAAAAATGAAGAGTAATTTAAATTTCGTCCTGATTTGGCAAAGTTATCACAGTCGTTTCCTATAAATATTAAAGACAAATCTTGCATCGCGCTTAAATCTTTCAAACGGGTTCTTTTTTTTACAGCTGTTTTTTTAAAAGATTTTAATAGCGGATGCGAAATTAAGTTTTTCATATTATAATCTGAATCGAAAATTGATTTATAAACGACAAACGTAATTTTGCCTTTAGAATTTGCGCCGCCGCTTATTTTAACAAATTTATCTATCTGTTCGGAAAATTTGAGGGCTGAAATAAAGATATAAAAAGTCTTATTCAGGTCTTTAGAACACAGATTGTACGATAAAAAAAGAGGATTTTCGGCAATAATTATGTTTTGAAAAGAAAATTTTAACGGGCTTGAGTTCAAAAGAGAAAAACAGCCTTCTTCGCCAATTAATACATAATGCTCCGGAACGCCGATTTTTTTCTCGAGGGACTGTAAGAATGTAAACAAAGTACAGCCGGGGCAAAAAGATTTTTCAGATTTTATTTCAGTTATTTTAAAATCATCCGAGCAAAATCCAAGTTCGATACCGCCATTGTTGCCTGATTCGATAATTCTTAAGTTTTCGAAGTTTAATGACTGTTTATTGCTTTCTAATATGCCGGTGATCTGATGCCGCAATAAATCTTTATCATCGAATATATATATATTTTTATAATAACTGCCGCAACTGGATGCGATTAACTCAAGGAGTTCGGATGAATTTAGCGGATTAAGAAGATTAAATAGGATAATATCCGAATTTTCCGAAAATTTTTTATTTTCTATAATTCTGTGAAAGTAAGCCGCATCGGTCAAAACAAGATTGTCCCCTGTTTTTCCTTTGAATAGTTTAATATGCTCGCCCGTATTCTTGAAAAATTGAATATTTTTTTTCAGGTCGTAAGCGGCATTTTGCCCTCCGCCGCTTTCAAGAGACAAAGACAAATGAGGTTTTGCCGCCGTTCGTTCGATATATTCTTTTTTTTCGTCGAGACCGTATTCGTTCATAACCGAGTTGTTAAGATAAATGAGAACCGGTAATTTTAATTTCTCGGAAAGCTCAAAGTAATACGGCAGATAATCAACAAATTCCGATATCTTGTAATAATTATAGACAGGGAAAATACTCTCGAAAGAAAAGGAAAATTTTTTGATGCCCTCTTTCTTAAAAAGAAATAAGACAATGCCTCCGTTTAAGTTTTTATTGCCGATAAAATATTTTTCTAAATTTACGAAATTCAAAAAAGACCGGTCGAAAGCGAATGCCATGGCTCTTCTGTTAGTTATGGCGAGAGAATAAACTTCCGTCCATAAAAAATCCGTATCCTGCTGAATTCTCAAAAAAGACGTTTCGGTGATTTCGGGGAAATTTTCCGTCAGGTTGGCGTCGATAAATATATTATTAATCCCGTTATTTAGAGCCCTTTTTAAAATAAATTCTATGCCGCAGGTAATTTCATAAGCGCTGTCTTCGGTTAAAATATTTCTGTTTCTCTTAAAAATTCCCATAATTTTTCAGAATTGGCTACATTAAATCGACAGGTTCGGCGCCTTCGATTTTTTTAAGTTTCACATCCTTTTTGGCGACGGAAATAACAGTTGCTGTTAAATTTATAGCCAAAAGCGAAATCATAACGACGGCAAATCCGTGCATAAATGCTGAAATATAAACCGATTCAGGCATTTTAGCGTGGATGATTGTGCCTGAATGAGACATCTCATAGCCATGCTTTAAATACGTAAATAATAGCCCAGATATGGCAACCCCGAATATAAGCCCAAGCGCTCTCATCATATTCAATATTCCGCCGGCAACTCCAAGCCTTTCAGGCGGCGCCGAAAGCATTATCGCGCTGTTGTTGGGAGGCGTAAAAATGCCCATTCCGACCCCGAGTAGAATGAATTCAAAAATTAAAAGGTACAAGTTTACGGATGAAGTTAAAAATGTTAAAAGCAGTGTCGAAACGGCACAAATAAACATTCCGGCCGTGGTCATAATACGGGAGCCTAATTTGTCGGAAATTGCTCCGGCAAACGGAGCAATTATAGCCATTGAAAGCGGTATAGGCGTCAAAATAGACCCTGTTACGGCCGCATTATAATGCAGAACTTCTTCTAAGTAAAAAGGCATAAGAAATAAAACGGCAAACAGAACGTAATAAGATAAAAGACCCGTAGTGTTGCCTGCAGAAAACCCCCATTTCTTGAACATTTTAAGGTCTATCATAGGATGTGTAACCTTCAGCTCGGTATATACAAAAAGCGGCAGAAACACAGCTGCAATAAGGAAATAAGTAAGTATTACGGGGGAATTCCACCCCAGTTTTTCGCCCTGATTAACGGCTAAGACTAACGAAGCCAGTCCAACGGCAAAAAAAGATATGCCGAAATAATCTATTTTTTCTTTCTCTTTGCCGAATTTGGCTTTGCTTGACGGAAGTATAAACAGCGCCATAAATGTGCCTATTATTCCTATGGGAACATTGACGTAAAATATTAACCTCCAGTTTACCGCGGCAATAAGCATGCCGCCCACAAACGGACCGACGGACATTGCAATTGCCTGTATCGAACCCTGAAGTCCTATGGCTTTTCCCAATTCGTTTGAAGGGAAAGCCTGTGTGATTATGGCAACGGAATTTGCCTGAAGCAAGCCTGCGCCGACAGCTTGAAGCACGCGGGAAAATATTAAGAAATTGGCATTGGGAGCCAGTCCGCACAGCGCCGAACCAACGGTAAACACGACAAATCCGATATTATACATTTTTGTTCTTCCGAACATATCGGCAAGCCTGCCGAAGAGAGGCAAAAAAACAGTGAGTGTCAGCATATAAGCCATAGCAACCCACTCTATCGTTGACATCGGAACTGCAAAACTGTGCTGCATCGTCGGCATTGCGACATTAACAATGCTGACGTCCAAAGCGGACATAGTCGCGCCGACAAGAACCGTCGTAAGTATAAACCACTTCCAGTTAGGATGAGATTCAAAGTATGGGTGTGGAAACGTTGACTTTTTTTCCAATTTGATGCCTACTGTGATTTATTTTAGACCGTTTAAATTTTGTGTCAATTAGTCTGCCAGCTAAACAATGACTAAGTATTTGTCCTTAATTCCCCTATAATTCAGACTGATACTAAATTTTAAACGGTCTCCTTTATTTATTATCTGTTATTTATTGTTTTATTATTTCCCGCAACTTTATTCCAAGTTCTTTAAGCTGACCGTCTTTTACGGAGGAAGGGGCATCCGATAACGGACAATATGCTTTTTGAGTTTTTGGGAAAGCAATTACGTCCCTGATAGAGTTTTCATTTCTTAACAGCATTAATATTCTGTCCACGCCGAAAGCTATACCGCCGTGCGGAGGCGCCCCGAAACCGAGAGCATCCAAAAGAAATCCGAATTTAAGTTTTGCGTCTTCCGGCGATATGGAAAGAATTTCAAAAATTTTACCCTGCAATTTAGGGTCATGAATTCGGATACTGCCCCCGCCGATTTCTTCGCCGTTAAGCACCAGGTCGTAACTGTCGGATTTAACGGATAGAGGGTCGTTTTCGAGCATGCCCAAGTCTTTTTTTACCGGAGAAGTAAACGGGTGATGGACTGCAACGATTTTTTTTTCTTCTTCGGAGTATTCAAATAAAGGAAAATTAACGACCCATAAAATATCGAATTTGCCTTCAGGTATAAGATTATATTTTTTAGCGAGATGAAGCCTTAATCTTCCGAGGACGTTTTCTGCGGTCTTTTTTGAATCGGACTGGTAAAAAACAATATCGCCGTTTTTTGCCCCAAGCCTTGAAACAGTTTTATTTCTTTCGTCGTCGGATATAAATTTTGAAATTCCGCCTTCGAAGGCGCCGTTTTCTCCGACTTTAGTCCATGCAAGACCTTTTGCCCCGAAATCTTTCACGGTATTTAAAAGTTCGTCGATGTCTTTTCTGGATAGGAGATTAGAACCGTCGGACATACAGACTGCTTTGACAACGCCGCCTTTTTTGATATTGTCTTTGAATACGTTTAACTGAGAGCCCGCAAAAATATCGGTTAAATTATTAATAACCAGTCCGAATCTCGTATCGGGTTTATCACTGCCGTATTTTTCCATCGCCTCGTCGTAGTCCAATACCTTAAAAGGTCTTTCTAATTCGATTCCTAAGAGTTTATTGAATAAAGAAGCAAACAATTCTTCCGTAACCGAAATAACGTCTTCGGTTTCTACAAAAGACATTTCCATATCGAGCTGGGTAAATTCGGGCTGTCTGTCCGCTCTTAAATCTTCATCCCTGAAACACCTCACTATCTGATAGTATCTTTCGAATCCACTGACCATAAGAATTTGTTTGAACAGTTGTGGGGATTGCGGAAGAGCAAAGAAATGTCCGTGGTTTAATCTGGAAGGAACCAAAAAGTCCCTCGAACCTTCAGGCGTGCTTTTTGTTAAAAAAGGTGTTTCTATATCGAAAAAACCTTTAAAGTTTAAAAATTCCCTTATAAGATGGGTAAATTTAGACCTGAATATAAGATTATCTTTTAATCTTTTGCTTCTTAAATCTAAATATCTGTATTTTAACCGCGTAAATTCGTTAACCTCGCTTTCTTCGTCAATCTGAAACGGCAGGGTTTCACAGGTGTTAAGAATCTGGATTGACTTTGCAAGAATTTCTATGCCGCCGGTTTTTAAAGCCGGGTTTGCCGTTCCCTCGGGTCTTTTTCTTACCGTTCCCGTAACGGAAACAACATATTCGTTTTTTAATTTTTTAGCGACTAAGAAAGATTCTTTGTCGTTGATTTCGTCGAAAACTATCTGGAGTATTCCCGAATAATCCCTTAAATCGGTGAAGATAAGTCCGCCGTGGTCACGGTAGTGCATTACCCAGCCTTTAAACGTAAACTCTTTTCCGGTATCGGATTCACCGACTTCTTCGCATAATGTTCGCATTTTTATAATGTTTTCCAAAATTTTTAAATTAAATAAAAAATAAAAAAATAAAATGGTTGGATTTTTTAGTTCAATTTTAAAGTTTATAATTTTAGCATTGCTTATGTCAATAAAAATTTATCTATCTCTTTACTCATCGGATAATTTTCGTATAAAAAATCCATATGATTTCGTGCGGGAATATCGCTGATACGTGAGACGGTCAATTTTTTTTGCAATTCCGTAACGCATTTATCTTTTATAATTAAATCTTTTTTAGAGTATATAAGATTAAAAGGAATTTTTTCGCGGTTAATAATATTTAAATCGTCCCCGCAATGTCCGCTGTAATATTTAGAATACCTGAAGTCGTTTATTACAGACTGCCGGGGGCTTCTTTTTATATCCGTTAAAGCAACGTTTAAAGCATTTTTTTCATTTGACGCAAGAGCGTCTCTTAAAAAAAGCATAACCGTTCTGTCAAAAGACTTTTCCAAGCTTTTTATAAAACTGTCGCTTATGCCGGTATTATCACATCCTGCGATAAGCATGACCTTTTCGATATTATAAAAGAATAGAGACGCATACTTGATGCAAACCTGAGCCCCCATAGAATGCCCTATCAAAATATATTTTTTGCCTTCTCCGAGGAGTTTTGACGAAAGAGCGTTAACAGTTTCCGCGTAATAAGTTATGCCGTTCGCATCTTTCAACCGGAGAACGTAATGCAATATGCTTTCTCCGGCTTGCGTTGCAGACCTGTAATGAGACCTGTAATGGAAAGGAAGATCGAAAACCAGTATGTTAAAAATGCCGCCGTATTTTTTCTTTATATAATTAAAAATCCAAAGCATAGAGAGATGATTTCCTCCTGCGCCGTGAATCAAGATAACCGTTTTGGTTTTATCGGACGCCGGAGACCTATGAAGTATATAAAAGATTTCTATGTCGTTCAGTTGAATATAAGGCATAGGACGTATTCAAAAAATCGGCTAAATATGATATAATTAAATACTTGATATATTAAATATATTAAAAAATAAAAAAAATAGATTATTATTTAAGTTCGATTATAACGCTGTAAACGATGATATTTTTAAAAAAAGCAATATATTATTATTACAGAAACAAGCTTAAAAAGGAAGTATTAAGAAATAAAATTCCGGGCCATATAGGTATAATACTCGACGGAAACAGAAGATACGCAATAAAATGCGGCTTCCAGGATACACTTAAGGGACACGAAAAAGGCGCGCATAAACTGTATGAAGTTTTATCATGGTGCATAGAATTAAACGTCAAGGTAGTTACGGTCTGGGCATTTTCCACCGACAATTTCAAAAGAAACAGGTCGGAAGTAGAAAGTTTGTTCGAAATTATAAAATCGCAGCTTGAATTTTATATAAATTCCGAATTTATTAATAAAAACAAAATAAGGGTTTCCGTAATAGGAAAAAGAGAACTTCTTCCGGACGATTTAACCGCCGTAATAGACAGGCTCGAAGATAAAACAAAAGATTATTCCAATCTAAGTCTTTATATCGCAATAGGATACGGCGGGAGACAGGAGATATGCGATGCAATAATAAATTTTATTTCCGACAACATTTACATAAAAAACAGATTAAATCCCGTCTATGAAAACGGCGGGGATGAGTTGCCCCTGTGTCCTTCAGGCTTTACGGACGATTATGATTATCTGTCTAATATCATCACGGCAGAAAACATATCCAAATATCTTTATGCGAAAAGTTCTCCGGATCCGGACCTGATTATCAGAACGAGCGGCGAAATAAGGCTTTCGGGGTTTCTTTTGTGGCAGAGCGCATATTCAGAGTTCTACTTCTGCGATGCATACTGGCCGGAATTCAGGGAAATAGACTTTTTAAGGGCGATAAGAAGCTATCAGTCGCGTCAAATCAGGTCAGGAAAATGATTCCTAATCCCGACTCAGAGTGAGCGAATCGTTATTGCGAGCGAAGCATATCGGACCACGTGTCCGATGAAGCCCGTCTGTCATTGCGAGCGAAGCGAAGCAATCTCGTATTAGATTGCTTCGTCGCTAACGCTCCTCGCAATGACGGGATATCGGAATTAGGAATAATAATTTCAATTTTTTAAATAAGGGAGGTAATGTTTTGGCTTTTAACAAAAAGCAGAAAAAGACTATTGCGGCGATGAGTTCCGTCGTTGGACTAAGGATGCTCGCCGTGTTTCTTATTCTGCCTGTTTTTGTTCTTTTTGCCGAAAAGTTTTCGTCAAATTTTGTTTTAATAGGAATTGCATTTGGCATTTATGGTTTATCAAGGGCAATTTTTCAGATTCCTTTCGGCTATCTTTCGGATAAAATAGGAAGAAAAAACGTTCTGTTTTTCGGCATGCTTTTATTCGGTGTCTTAACGTTTATAATAGGCTTTGCTTCAAATATTTACGAACTGATTTCTCTCAGGTTTTTACAGGGAGTCGCAGCCGAAAGCTCAGTTGCATTCGCTTTAGTTTCCGATACCGTTTCAGAGAGCGACAGGACAAAAGCTATGGCATTTCTCGGTATTCCCATCGGTTTAAGTTTTGTCGCCGGTATTGTTGCAGGACCGTTACTGTCTTATTATTTCGGCTACCCGTTTTTATTTTATCTTTCCGGTATCCTCGGAATACTTTCGGCAGTCTTAATACTTGTCTGGGTGGAAGAACCTAAGAGCAAAGAAATGCTTAAAGAAATAGAAGTTTCCTTTAAAGACGCCGTTGCAGTTCTAAAAAATAAAACTCTGGGAAATCTTTCCATTCAAGGTTTCCTTTTGTCTTTTTTTATGACGGTTTTCTTTTTCAGCATGCCTCTGATAGTTAAAAACGAACTGGGAACCGGATACTATTACAAGATTTTAATACCCATGGTGGTTTTTTCGCTTTTTGCTATGATGAAGGCTTCAAAAAAAGCCGATATGGGATATGAAGTTCATTTATTAAAACTTAGCTTTATATTAATGGGTATTTCAAGCATTTTTATGTTTTCCGACGGAGGCGGCTATGCCTTGTTTGTTATCATTTTTGGCGGAATACTTTTTTTTACGGGTTTTTCTATTACAGAGCCTGTAATGCCTTCTTTAGTGGCTTCGTCGTCGGATAAATCTTTAGTAGGAACTTCGATGGGCGTTTATAATACCCTGCAGTTTTCAGGAAGTTTTTTCGGCGGAAGCATTGCCGGTTTGCTGTATCGCAGCTATTATACTTTTATACCGTTAATTTTAATTGCATCTTCTTTAATTTGTTATATATTGCTTATGAGGATTAAAAAATGAAAGAACTTAATAAAACAGATTTTAATAAACTGAAATCAAAAGTTAATGGAAGACCTTTATATTTTTGTAAGTGCGGTTTATCTAAAAGATTTCCTTACTGCGACGGCAGACACGGCTGCGATGAGCCGGCAAATGAAGGCAAAAACGGCGGACGTGAAAGCGGCGGGGGCGCCCAATCCGGCGGCGGTGAATAAATAATAGAGATATAATATTTTATATGTCGAACTCTTCTCCTATGAATTCCTCTTCTATTATCATTTTCATCTCTTCTTTTTTTATCGAGGTATTGATTGCTATAAAATAAAATAAAACTGCGGTTAAAATTACGGCAATCAAGTCAAAAGGCGATTTAATCAGATTATTTCCGCCAAAATTTTTGCTTCCGAAAAAGGATATCGTTAAAACGGCAATTATATATAACGGGAACCAGAGTCCCGGCACAACCGTTTCTTTAAAGTTCCCTTTAACCTTATTAAAATTAGTAAAAATAAAAAGTATTATTCCCGCAGATATTCCTATGCCGAGTTTCCATAAAACATCGAAACCTGACCAGTAAATTATCAGCGTTCCGACTATAAATGCTATCAGAGAAATCATATTTGCAAAGGGAAGGTAAAAAGGTCTCTTTTTACCGGAGTCTAATTTGCGGAAAACGATTAATCCTATGGGACCAAGAATATATGTAAATACCATTCCGGACGTAATTATGCCGACTAAAGACTGCCAGCTTGGAAACGGAAGAAGATATAATGCCGACAGGAAAAATGTGAAAATTAACGAAATGTAAGCCGTTCCGTACCTGTTAAAATTTAAATGAAAACTTTTCGGTAAAAATTTCATTTTAGACATAGCAAACGTAATACGGGAAGTAGTTCCCATATATACCAGTCCTGTTGCAAAAGGCGATATAACCGCTCCAAATATTACCATTAAAGCAAATGCCGAAAATCCGTACATATTAAGCAAATTTATGAAAGGCGAAGATAAATTCAGCGTATTCCACAGATTATTTTTTACCTGCGGAACGGATATTATAAAACTGAACGCAAGCAGGGTATAAATCGCTATGCCTATAATGACTGACAATATAGTGGCAATAGGAACGTCTCTTCCCGGATTTTTTGCTTCGCCGGATAAATCTATGGCCTGTCTGAAACCGAGATACGAAAATATAACACCCCCTGATGATATGCTTTTCATAATTCCATCGTATCCGTAAGGCATTAAATTATATTCCGTAAGGTTTTTAATATTTCCGCTCTTGACGGAAGCATAAATGAGCGCGCCTGCCACCGACATGATTGTTAAAATTTTAAAATAAGTAAGAAAAGTATTGGTTTTAGCAAATATTTTGGCTCCAAACAGATTGAGCAGAAAGAAAAAGACAAGTATTAAAAAAGCAAAAATTGTTCCTTCCGCAGTAAGCGATTTATTTAGAAAAAGTCCGCTGACGTAAGAGCTAAGATATTGAACAGTAGCTTCCGTTTCTATCGTGCTGACCGCGGCGCCTGCTATAATAAGTATCCAGCTCGTGATGAATCCTAAAAAAGTGCCGTGGGTATATTTAGGATATCTTGCAAGTCCTCCAGCCGCAGGAAGCATAGCCCCTAATTCGCTGTAAACAAGGGCTATAAGCATAACGGCGAATCCGCTGATAAACCATGAAAATATAGAAGACGGTCCGGCGTCTTTTGCACTGATGTATATGCCGAGAAGCCACCCGGAACCTATAA
>Ga0078972_1004155_pt1 | contig 40879 bp, 39 predicted proteins | sample YelNatPaOPGAMG01_FD_67568 | JGI IMG/M metagenome (GOLD analysis project Ga0078972, IMG submission 67568) | Hot spring thermophilic microbial communities from Obsidian Pool, Yellowstone National Park, USA - OP-RAMG-01 (SPADES assembly) (version 2) | ecosystem: Environmental > Aquatic > Thermal...
CCTTAAGCGCCGTAAGATTAGATATCTCCTCTTCCTTCTGTGCTTTAAGTTTGTTTAACTGTGCCTCTTTATCGGCCTTAATCTGATTCAACTGCTCATTGAGCCTGGCTATCTCCTGTTCCTGCTGGGACTTAAGTTTGTTTATCTCCTCTTCCTTTTGGGATTTAAGTTTGTTTATTTCCTCTTCCTTCTGTGCTTTAAGTCTGTTTATTTCCTCTTCCTTCTGTGCTTTAAGTTTGTTTAACTGTGTCTCTTTCTCGGCCTTAAGATTATTTAGTTGTTCACTAACCCTATTTATTCTCTCCTGGCTTTGCAAAATAAACCTATCAATGCTTTCTTGATAACTCTTTAGATATTCATTTAACTTTTTATCTTTCTCTTCAATAGAATTTATTGACTGCACCTGCTTTTGGATTAACCCTTCTGTAGCGTTTAATTTGAGGTTTATATCCTCAATTGCCCCTTGTTTTTCCTTTAACTGGCTATTTATTTTTTGTTTTTGTTTCATAATATTTGAATACTCTGCCCCAGAGGCAGTTAATTCTCCTGAAAATTTATCATAGTCTGCCTTAAGCGCCTGATACCTTCTGCTTAAATGCTGGGTTTGTCTAGTGGCTTCAGACAGCCCCTGCGCCAACTGCTTCGGGTCTTCTAAAAATCCCTGTTTTCCGTAGCCAGCCTTGCCTAATTCCTGTTTTAATCTTGACAGATGACCTTCTGTGATTTTTAGATAATCATTCAGGGTCTTGTTATGTCTCTTAAGAATGAATTCCTGGGTATTTAATTCTTTGAGTCTAATAAGTAGTTGCCTCTGTTGACTCTGAAGCGCTAACCTTCTCTGACTTATTTCGGATAATAAACCCAGGGAACCCTTAAGTTCATCCTGCATCTCGTCAAGTTTCTTACCTATATTAACAACCTCCGCCTCCCAGCGCGCCTTAAACTGTGCCAGTTCCTCCTGGGCGCTTAGGTTCAAAACAAGTTCAACCTTAATTTCCCTGAGCATATTATCCAATAAATCAAATAATATCTTATTCTCAGAACGCAATTCCTCTGCTATTGCGAAGCGATAAAAAAACGCACAAAAAAGAATGCTAAATACTAAAATCAAAAAACAATACCGGGTTATCTTTTTATTATTCATATTATTTTAATCCTTTTATAGGGATACCGCCTGTATCAAGACTAACAAAAACCTCAGACGGCATCTCCGGCTTAGCCTCCTCTTTATTGCCCAAGCCAGGGTAATCCTTAACGGATTTCATCATCTGGGTTCCTACTGCGCCGACCTCTGCAGAACTTACAAATACGTCTCCTGTAATCAATTTAGGCGTCAATATAATAAGGAGTTCTGTTCGTTCCTTGGTTTGTTTGGTTGAACTGAAAAGCGCCCCTATTATAGGTATCCTGCCAAGAAAAGGCGTCTGATTGACTGTCTTTGTCTTCTCCTCTTTGCGCAAGCCGCCGATGATAATTGTTGAACCCTCCTTTACCATTACCGTGGTTTCCGCCAAAGAGGTATCCAGAATAGGAATCTGATTTTTTGTAGGCGTTATTAAAATATCAATTACGCTGTTTACCTCTGCCTTAACCTTAAGGGTTACATAACCCTCATTGTTGATATTAGGCACTACAGACAAAAGCACGCCTACATCCACAAATGTAACCTGTTCGGATACAGTGCTTGTTGTCTGGCCTGTGGTAGTAGTGGTTGTAACATATGCCTCTCTCTGGCCTACGTGTATCTTTGCCTCCTGGTTGTTAACAACAGCCAACTTAGGGTTTGATATAATCCTGGTCTGACCTAAAACCTGAAGATATTTAAGCACTGTGTCAAAATCATGCTTTCCAATTACGCCTAAATGCATCTCCTCTGTTGCCAACCTTGGGGCGCTTGCAGAATAACTTGTAGATGTCCTTGAAAATGGATACGACCCGACATAACCTACCGCAGCCAGGGTATCTTTTCTTGAACGCCAGGCATCTGTGGCAGCCTGAACAGAACTAAAGGGATAAGAGCCTAAATAAGTCAAGCCGAACTTTCTGCCTAAATCAAATAACCCCTCCCACTCCACGCTTCTTGAAAGTTCGTCTGATAACTTCACCTTGACAATCCTTGTCTCGATAATTATCTCTTTTGTCTTCTCATCAAGTTGCGAAATTAATTTTTCAATCTGGCCCATACGCTCAGGCAAAGTCTGCACTATAACCTGATTATTTCTCTCATCAGCCTTTACAAGCCCGACCTTTTTAATGTCAAGTTGAGTCTTGATTACCTCCTCCACGTCTTTTGCCCTGGCGTAATTCAATTTAAAAACCTTTAAAGTAGATTGCTCCTCAAATGCCTGCAATGTCCGTCCGATAGTTTCAATCCTCTCAGGAGAATCCATAACCATCACACTGCCTGATTCTGTGTCAACCAGGACCCTGCCTATATCGCTTTTTAATGTATCCACTAAACTAAAGATGTGCTCTGGAATGGCGTATTTAAGGTGGAATACACCTACCTTTCGTATATCTGCAAAGTTTTTGCCATAAAGCGCCTTATACTCTTCCTGGGTCATCACATTATAAACCTCTCCCTGCTTATCGTAGGCAAGGTTATTGCTGCGCAGCATAATATCAAAGACATCTTTTATAGGGGCATTTTCAACTATAAGATTAATCCTGCCGCTAACGGATTTAGTAGTGATAATATTTAACCCTGTCTTAAGGGAAAGGAATTTAAGGGCCTCTATTATATCTATATTGCGCAGGTCTAAGGATATCCTCCCAGACATACCTGTATCAGGAGATGCTACCTTCACATCTTCATTTACTTGCCCTGAGACTTGTTGGGCATCCTGCGCATAGGATGCTAAGATAAAAAAAGACAATAGAAAAAGAGGCAATGCCGCCAATAATATAGGTAAAGATAAATTCTGCCTTAGGTATCTCATCTTAATTCCCAAACCTCATTATCATAGGTTAATACCACCTTATCCCGGGTAATATCCTTAACTTTAATTTCGCCAATCATCTGGCCCTTTTTTACAAAAAATGTCCTTTGCGCCTTGGAATCCTCTATCATTGCGTCTGGGTTGTCTGACCAGGCAATACCCACCAATTTTAAGTTCTGGGTTAACTCCATTATCTTTGAAGTATCGGCACTATTGGATTCGCTACCTGCGGTCTTTCTTGCCCCAATCTTAAAAATATTTCTCTGGCTTATTTTCTCAAGATAATAAGAATTTGATTTTAAAAGCGTGGATTCCTTTGATGCAGGCAGTTGCCTGGATGCCTCCTGAGTTTTAAATTTTAATATAGGCATTTTTTTTAGATTGATGATGGATATAGAAAGGTTGCTTACAAAATAGAATCCTAAAAACAAAATAGTAGCGACTAAAATTACATTTATTATCCTGACAATATCTGTATGCGCACTGCCAGGGGTGAATAAATTTTTTAACCCATCCTTTATAAAAGAAAACCTCCCAAGCCAGGCGCTAAAAGAAAACAGACTTAGGGTGTGATATTTAATTGCCTGCGCCTGGATAGCGCCAGCGCCTTTTGACTTAGGCTCTTCAATTAGTTTTAAAAGTTGTTTTTCTGGAGTAAGAGGTCCTTCCTGTGCCATCCTGACCTTTCCTCTTCTTCAATTATTTCCCTGATTAAACCTGTGTCAACAGCAAATTTATTCTTTAACACCAGGGCCTTTAATGCCTTGTGGCAAATCATAGTTATCCTGCGGGGATACCCGCGGCTATGCTGATAGATTTCTCTCACCGCATCCTCAAGAAACAGGTGCATATTCGCCTTATATCCCGCCTGCCTGATGCGAAATTCTATCATCTCCTTGGTTTCATTGAAATCTAAGGGATTCAATGTAAATTTAAAACTGATGCGGTCAAAAAAATTCGGGATATTCATTATCTTTGAATGGAGTTCAAGTTGACCCAATAGAATCAACTGCAGGAGTTTAAACTCATTGGTTTCATAATTAAGGAGAATCCGCAAAATCTCAAGGGAATTTTCGTTTAATTTCTGCGCCTCGTCTATAATCAGGGCGACTGTTTTGTTTTCGCTCACCCCTTTTTGAAACAGGAATTTCTCCAACGCCTCCCTTAGGTCTACAACTGTGGGGGATGGATGGCTGCTTGTATCAATATCAAAATTCCTCGCCAGGGAGGTAAGAAACAAATGCTCATTCTCAAAATTCGGGTCCAATACTATATGGAAAATAAAATCTTCTCTCTCTTTAAGTTCCTGGATTAATTTGCGCGAGAGGGTTGTCTTTCCAGTCCCTATATCTCCTAAGATTACGCTTAGCCCTCTTTTTAATCGCAACTCAATCAAGATATTCGTCAGCGCCGCCTCGTGTTCCCTGGATAAATAAAAGAACTCAGGGTCAGGGCTTGTAGAAAAAGGTTCTTTTTCAAATCCTAAGACCTTATAATAACTCATCTAATCAATCCGCCCTTTAGGCTTAATGTGTCTTATTTATATCAGGATAGACTACAATCTTTGCATCTTCTTTAAGTTTCTTAATCCAGGCGTTCAGGCCTTCATATTTTTTCTTCATTATTATTTGATTATGGTAAGACTCGCGTAGCCCCGGGTATTTAGATTCGTCGGCAATGCGTTTTTCCATAATCTTAAAGACCCCTGTTTTTCCGCCATAAATCCCGGTAGGCGGATATATATCCCCTATTTTTAATTTAAGCATTTTATAAACATCGTCTTTGGGAAACTTCCACATCTCCATCAGAAATTCCAAAGCGACAAATCCAGGCCGCCTGAAAAGTTTGGGGTTTTCTTTTACCTCTTTATCCCAGAGTTTTGGGTTTTTCTTAACCTTAGCGTAAAATGCCTGCGCATCCTCCTTCTTTTCAAACTGGGCTAATTCTACTGAAAGGGTATTGTATTCATTAAGAAATTCCTGAAATGCCTCCTCATCAGTGGCAATAGGTGTGATGCTGTCTAAAACCTGCTGGCGCAATTTCTGTAACTGTATAAGATGGCGCAACTGGTTCTCAAAAAGTTCGGTTGACTCCTGGGTCTTATCCTTTACCCATTTTTTATATGCCTCTTGGTCTTCCTTCCAATTAAACGTTACCTTTTCGTTAGCAAGAAGTTTACTCACCTCATCTTCTAATTCCTTTTGCTCAACGTTGATACCCCGGCGAAATGCCTCATATGAAAGGAGCAGGTCTTCCCAGGTTCTCTCCTCCCACTCTTCTTGCGTCTGCGGGTATCCACCCCATTTCGTGCCAAAAATCATTATTGCGCCTTTGGCAAAATAATAATTCCCTCTGGGGACCTTTATCCCAAAACCAGAAAATTCTCCAACAGGCTCATCTTTATCAAGTGGCTTGGATTCCTCGCTATAAACTGCGCAAATTAAGAATAATACCGAGAATATGCAAAGCAAAAATAAAATAACTTTATTGGAATATTTTTTAAACATTTATACCCCCAATAATTTTCTTCGTATCAAACGCAGGGAATAACCCTCTCTGGCTAATTTTGTTATTTTGTTTAACCTCTGCCTAACCTGCCTGCTGTCATAAAAACGGACGTTGCCCTTCTTAAACGCCAACTGCAACAGGCCAAAATCTGTATAGTGGTTTACCGCATGGTAAGAGATGTTATATTTGCTGACTATATCCTTTGCAGATATCATTTTATTATGCCTATTATTTTTTCTCATATCTTGCTTCCCTATTTATTTTTGTTTTAACAGATATATAAGTTATCGGAATTACCCTAAGTATCCTATATACCATAATAATCAGATTTGTCAATATATATTTACGTGGTCTCTAAAAAAACTATTCTTTACACAGATGATTACATCTGTGTGTAATCTGCGAAAATCTGCATTTAATTTAATTAAGGAAATAATTAATAGAAGGGTAGATATTTTAGAAAAAGGAAGGGCTATTTTTTAAGTTGTTTGTGCGTCCTTAAGGCTGATTCAAGCAAGGCTAATCCTGCCTGGAAGTCTTCGCCCTTATAAAAAACACCGGAGATGCCGTAATTAGTGGCTTCGCTTATTCTCTTATCATCCACATAGGCGCTGATGATAATTATGGGAACTGTGTTGTTAAACTCCCTGATTTTTTTTACAGTCGTTACTCCGTCCATAACAGGCATATTCAAATCCATAAAGATTATATCCACTGGCTGTTCCTTTATGATTTTTATTGCATCCTCTCCACTTGGCGCTACCAAAACCGAATAGCCTTTTGACTTAAGCCAGAATGACATTGGCTGCGTAAAATCCGACTCATCATCCACAAGTAAAATCTTAATATTTGTGTTATCCATTATATCCACCTCCGAATTGACCATTTTAAAAATAAATTAAAATCCCCTAATCACCCGCCTGCTATTTAGGAATAGATTTATTTCCTTAAAGGAAGGGTGAATGTAAATTTTGCGCCCATCCCCTTTTCGCTCTCAGCCCAGATTTTACCGCCATGCCACTGGACAATCTCTTTGGCAATTGATAAACCTATGCCTGTACCCGTTATATCAGTAACGCTTCTTTCATAGACCTGATAAAACTTATCAAAAACCTTATCCAGATGCTCAGGTGGAATGCCTATACCTGTATCTTTAACAGAGATTTCTATTGAATCTCCTTCTGCGCTTAACCCGGCGCTTACGGTAATAACGCCATTATGGGGCGTAAATTTAATCGCATTGCCGATTAAGTTTACTAAAACCTGCACTATTCTATTGTGGTCAACATTTACCTCTGGCAAACCTGAAGATATATTCCTCTGGATGCTTATGGATTTTGTATTCGCCCAGGTAAAAAGACCCTCAATAGATTCATCAATTATCTTTTCTACAGAGTCAGGGGCAGGGGAAAAACTCATCTTGCCCGCCTCAAGTTTAGAAAGGTCAAGTAGGTCGTTAATAAGATGGGTTAGTCTCTTTAAATTACGCTGGGCGATGCTAAGGAATTGCTCCTGGTTCTCAGTAATCGGACCTGTAGTCCTGTCTAAAATAAGGGATATGGATTTCTCAATCGCCACCAAAGGCGTGCGTAACTCATGGGATACGCTGGCAACAAAGGCGGACTTCATACGGTCCAATTCCCTCTGTTTGGTAATATCGCTTAAAACAGAAACCATGCCCACTGTCTCTCCGTCTTCGCTTTCTATTACGGCGCTTGAGGCGCGGATTACCTTTTTCGTCTCATCCTCCTGGCTGACTAATTCTATCTCCTTATTCTCCTCATCCTTGGATGTCTTAACCAAAGAAATCAGTTGTTCTTCTTTAAGGTTTTCTGAGATTGGCTTGCCGATTTTATCCTTGCCTGAAGCGCCCAGGAGTCTCTGGGCTGCGGGGTTCATCATAATAACCTTGCCCTTGGAATCCACTACTATTAAGCCCTCGGCAATGCTACGGATAACAGCATCTGTGCTTTTTTTCTCAGCAAGCACTTTTTTGTATTTCTTCCAGGCTATCTCCTCATTTATGCTTTTCTCTTTTATAACTGTCTCATACTTCTTGCTGATTTCCTGTTCCTTAATGCCTATTCTTTTCTGGACCTCCTGGGCAAAGATATCAGAAATCCTGTTTGTGACCTCCTGGGCGCGAGCCGAGGATGCCAGGGCCTCGTTTATCTCCTCATATAATGTCTTCTTGATGTCTGCGTCTGATAATATATTTTCAGATAAATAATTTTGTTTTTTGGCTTTCTTATCAGCGTTTATTTTTGCCTGTGCTGACAATCTGGCTATATAAGTCAACAGGATAGCGATTACAATGCCTACAACTGCGGCTGTCACATATATTATAAAGGGAGATGATTCCATTTTTAGAATATCGCTATAGCCATTTATTTACCTGCCACTATATTTATTAACCTGCCTTACATCAACACCCACGCAATAATCCTATCACAGAACTAACTATTATTCAAGAACCAAAAAATGAAACCAGCCGGAATAAATCCATAGCCAATAGAAACGAAACTAACAGCATAATGCCAATAATTATTTTATTAGGGATATCTGCCTTTCTTAAGGAGATAGACGCATTAGTTAAGTCATTTTTATAAATATAGGCTATCTCAGTCTCTGTTATTTTTTTTAGTTTATACCTTGAAATCACCTCGGCTAATCTCTCATCTTCTGGGGCGTCTAAATTCTTAAACCATATAACAAGCCTGGCATTGGATATCGGGTCAGGTTTAATCCCAAGCCCTACCTCACTAAGCATACCCTTAGAATCCGCCCTGTCAGAGAGAACAGCAAGCATAGTCCCTACAAAATTAAGGTTAGTAAAAATAATATCGTTGTTATGGGTGTTTTTCTGGATTAATCTTACCAATTCTGTTATATATCTTGATGATGCGATTGAATAATCATTCGGCCTAATGGCGTTTTTATTCAAGGCGGTTAAATTTAAATAGGTGGAGTTAAAAGGCAGGAATTTCCAAGTCTTTTCTCTTGTGATTAACAGGGTGGGTGAAAAAAATGTAAAGATAATTATTATTAAAATAATAAGCAAACTCGATGCCTGCTGAAGGCTATGCAAAACCAAAAAGCGATTAGCCATCGCGTATATCCTGTCAGCGCTTATAGAGGCAAGAAAAATTAAGCCAAGGAGCCCCTGTCCGCTAATATATCTGTAAGGATAACTGAAAATAAAAGGCAGCGTGGATACGGCTAAGGCAAACAAAAGGTAATACCTGCCCTTATCTTTAAATACCTTATTAAAAGCACCCAGGGATAAAATCAGAAGAAGATTTATTTCCAGGACAAAGTGTTCGCCTGCACAGGCATAACGATAAAAAGACCTGTTTTTAAAAAGATAAAGTAGAATTGGGCCAGAAACCAATAATGAAAATAAAACAACACTTAAGCACGACCTAAACCTTGCCCTGTTTAATGCCCCATAGACTATATAAACCACTACAAAAAGCCAGGGTATCTGGGCATGGGTATAAAAAGACAATGCCAATAATAATATGGCAGAAATAATCTTTCCTTTCTCTTGAGCCAGAAGCGAAAGCAGGCCAAAGATAAAGGCGACTGTTACAGGCATAAAATTGGATGTCCCAAGATAAAATGAATATAGCGAGGCGGATATTAAAACCGCAAAAAAAGCCAGGCGCTTAGAGAAAAGAGAACTGATAAAAAACCAGATTACTGCAAGAAATAAAGGAAAGATACATACATCCAGCAGCCTGCCTATAAATAAAGGCGAGAACCCTAATTTCATCAGAGACAAAATCACGAAATGAAAAAACGGCGGATAAAGATGGGGCCTGCCTAAAGGGGCGTATTGCAAAAAATCGCTCGTTACAAACCCTGCTGCCTTATCAAATCCCCTGGCAATCAAGAGGTGATAGTATATATCCAGAAAATTCGGCAATAACGGCCATCTAAACAAAAGCAGAAAAAATATAAAAGATATTACCAGGCACGCATAAACACTCCATTTCTTATCTATATAATCTATCTCCATATAATCCTTGTTCTTAAGAGGCGATGTTAATCAATTAAGTAACTAAGATGTATAAACTAAGGACTTTTTAAAAAGAACTCAAAGCAGAAAATACATCACATTAAGTTATGACTTCTGTTCTTTCTGTTTCTTTTTCTCTAATATCTTCTGGGCAATCTGCGGCGGCACCTGCAGGTATTTGTCAAACTCCATTGAGGCGCTCGCCCTGCCGCTACTTAAGGAGCGAATGTCAGTGGCGTAGCCGAACATCTCTCCCAGCGGCACCTGGGCAGAAATCATTTTGTATTTTCCCTTTGCATCCATAGCAATGACCTTGCCCCTGCGGGAACATATATAACCGACTATGCTATTTAGATATTCCTCAGGCGTTACTACCTCTAAGTCCATATAAGGCTCAAGCAGTATTGGCTCGGCTTTTAAAAACGCCTCCTTAAAACCAATGCTTGAGGCAATCTTAAATGCCAACTCAGAGGAATCCACCTCGTGAAACGAACCATCAATAAGGTTAACCTGCACGTCTACCACAGGATAACCTGCATAAACCCCTTTTTGCATTGCCTCAATAACGCCCTTTTCTACAGCCGGGATAAATGACTTTGGTATTGCCCCTGATTTAATGCTATCAATGAATTTAAATCCTTCGCCTGGAGATAGAGGAGAAATCTCCATAATTACATGTCCATATTGTCCGCGTCCGCCTGTCTGCCTGATGTATTTTCCTTCTGCTGTTGCTGACTTAAGTATAGTTTCGCGATAAGCCACTTCTGGCTGGCCTACGTTTACCTCTACCCCGAATTCATCCTTTAATCTGCTCACCACAATTTCAAGATGCAACTCTCCCATACCTGTAAGTATAGTTTCTCTTGTCTCTTCATCGGCTTCAACCTTAAATGTAGGGTCCTCCTCAACCAACTTAGCCAGGGCCTTACCTAATTTATCCTGGTCAGAACGATTAACAGGGGAAATACTTAACGAAACCACAGGGACGGGAAACTCTATAGCCTCAAGCAAAATAGGGCTATCCGGCTCGCAAAGCGTGTCCCCTGTTGTGGTATGCGTAAGCCCGACTATTGCAACGATATCTCCGGCAAAGGCGTTGTCTATATTTTCCTTTTGATTGGCGTGCATCTGCACAATCCTTGCTACCCTCTCTTTTTTATTTTTCGTAGCATTTAAGACGTAGGTCCCTGACTCAAGAACCCCTGAATATACACGCACATAAACAATCTTTCCCATATGCGCATCTGACTGCACCTTAAAAGCCAGGCCTGTAAATGGCTCATTCGCATCGGGTCTTCTCTGAATGATTTTCTCAGGTGCATCAGGTTCAAAACCCTCTATACCTGACAAATCCTTAGGGGATGGTAAGTAAAGGACAACTGCATCTAAAAGTTTTTGCACGCCTTTATTTTTAAATGCCGAGCCACAAAGCACAGGAACTATCTTATTGGCAACTGTCTGCCTTCGAATAACCTCCTTTAATTCTTCAGGTGTAATAGATGCCTCAGATTCTGAGAATTTCTTCATCAAAATCTCACTATCCCTAACAGCCTTCTCCAACATAATGTGCCGGTATCTCTGCGCTATGTCTCTAAATTCAACAGGGATATCTTCAACGCGGAATTCCTTGCCCTGAGACTCCTCGCTATAAACATATGCCTGCATTTCTATAAGGTCTATTACCCCGCGAAAATCACCTTCTGCCCCTAAGGGAATCTCTAAGGGTATAATATTCGCCCCTAATTTATCTTCTATGTCTTTTAAAACCCCAAAGTAGTCTGCCCCAACGCGGTCCATTTTATTTACGAACGCTATCTTAGGGACATTATATTTATCTGACTGTCGCCAGACAGTCTCTGACTGCGGTTCAACACCGCCTACCGCGCAGAAAACAGCCACTGCGCCGTCAAGGACGCGAAGGCTTCGTTCAACCTCAACTGTAAAATCCACATGCCCTGGGGTATCAATAATATTTATGCGATGCCCCTGCCAGTAACAGGTTGTTGCCGCTGCAGTAATAGTAATACCTCTTTCCTGCTCTTGCTTCATCCAATCCATCTGGGCATTACCATCGTGGACCTCCCCTATCTTATGGGAACGACCTGTATAAAACAAAATTCTCTCCGTAAGCGTGGTCTTTCCGGCATCAATGTGCGCCATAATACCTATATTCCTTACCTTCTCCAAATCAATTTTAGGAAGCGGCCTTGGCCTTTCTATTTTAGGCCTTCCCCTTTTCTCTTGCCTTAAAACCTGAGACACAGGTTTTTCTTCTGTTAAGTCCTGGCTAATAGATTCCTCCCCAAGGGCCTCTACACCTTTAACATCTTCAGTCTCTTTTGCTGGGCTTTCCTCAACAGGAGTAATCGTAGCGCCCTGGGCATCCTGGCGCTCTTTTGCAAGGAGTTTATTTTTTAATATTATTCTCTCCTCATCTAACTCTGCTATTTTTTCCTCTTTTAACTGCAACTCCTTCTTTTTCACAGCGAGTTGTATATGAAGATTATCGTATTCTTCTTTTAATTTTATATAATCCTTTTTTAAAATCCATTCGCTTTCTTCTGTCTGTTTTTTTAACTCCGCTATCTTGGCGAGGTGTTCTTGAATTTCATTAGTCTGCGCCTGCACCTTAAGCCCTGCCTCTTCAATCTTCTGGTTAAGCCTTTCAATCTCTGCTGATTTATTTTTACTTTCCTCTTCAAGTAATTTAAACCTTTCATTCAACTCCCTTAATTCCCTGCTTAAGTTTACATTCTTTGCAAATTCCTCCTGTATCTCCTTTTCCTTATCCTTTAAAATTCCCTCAAGTTCAGCATTGCGTTCCTGGAATTTCTTTGCAATCTCATCACCCTTATCAATCCATTCCTTTCTCTTTTCAAGTTGTTCTTTTAAATCTCCTTCTTTCTTTTTTAAAATCTCCGCCTCGTTATATAAGGCAGAATAATCTGCCTTTGCTTTATCCAATGCCGCCTTCAAGGAATCTACCTCACCTTGAAGCCTCTGGATTTTTTGTTCTCTGGAATAAATATCTGCTTCCTTGGCGTTTATTGGCAATCTGACTCTGGATTTTGTCTTCTCCTGGTAATCAGCAGATGGTAGGAAGGCGTAGATAGCCAAAATAACCCCTGAGGCAAACATCAACCATATTAAAATAAGCATTTTATTGTCTTATCGAGCGTATCTTCTCTGCCCGCTCCAATAATTTTTGTGCTTCTTGTTTGTCCCCTGTTTCACGGTAGAGTTTTGACATATTCTCTAAAATAATTACTAATTTAAGATTATACTGACCGAGCGCTGCCTCTGCCATTTTTAATGCCCGTTTATAATAAGATATGGCTTCTGCGTATCTACCCTGCGTATGACAAACCCTGGCTAAATTATTAAGCGAAGGCGGAATATAAAAGTGGCTTAAAAAAAGTATTTCTTCTGCGCACCGCAGTTGTCTTTTGGCAATAACACCTGCCTCAGTATATTTACCTTGTTCGTAAAAGGCATCAAATTCCCTATCCAGTTTATGCCAGGACATAGTTTTTATATAAATATAAACTGCCAGTATAACAGCGATAACTAAAATAATCCTTATAACCGCCTTCATTATCCCTCCTAATATAACAACTGTTAACCTCGGGGTCGATGGTCTATAGTCTATGGTCAATGATAAAAACTCCCTTTTTACTATCGACTATAGACCCTCTTGATAACGATTCTTTTTAACTGAAGAAAAAAGATGAACCTATGAATTTATTGGAGGTCTTCTTTTAATGCCTCTGCCTCTTTAGCATCAATTATACCGTCTCCATTCGTATCATATGCCTCTTCTATTGTAGTATCTACCTTAGCGTTACCCTCTGTCTTAATCAAGGTGTATCTGTCCTGAAGCAATTGTTTTGCTTCCTCAGGTTGAAGCCAACCATCGTTATTAGCATCGTATTTTTGTTCAATCTCTGTATTTACCTTCCTTTTTTTCCACAGGGCATCTGTCTTGAATTGCCTTCTATGCTCCCATCTTTTTTCCATCTGCATTTCCTTACTATCAACGATACCATCTTTATTTTTATCCGCATGACGCAACCTCATCCTTCTATTTGAGGAATCAGCAAACACCAAGGCAGTGATAACAAAAACGCTAAAAACAGCCGCCAGAATAATGAGTGTTTTTTTATTCATACCTCGCTCCTTTCTAATAAACGCCTATTCTTATATCCTTAATCTAGAAAAAAATTTATCTTATCTAATTTAAATCTGATTTCTTAACAACACTAAAATAGCAGAATGAGGCACAACAATATATTTCTTTTTTTCAAATTCTATTTCAATACCGGCGTTTCTTAAAAATATACAGTAGTCCCCTTCCTGCGCCTGCAGCGGAAAATAATGATTATCAAATTTATGGGTCTGCCAGGGCTCTATCTCCAGGGCTGCCGGGTCAGGTATAGGATATCCCGGGCCTGTCTTTATAACAGTTCCGCCTTGCACCTTTTCCTTTTCCCTGACCCCCTGAGGCAGATATAAACCAGTATCTGTGCGCTCTTCTCCTTCATCCGGCAATATCAAAACCCTGTCTCCTACAATAATAAGTTCCTTCTTCATCGCACATCACCTCTTTCAGATATCAATCTGAATATATTTTTTGACATAATTATACCATAAATATGCGCTGAGTTTATAATAAAAATAGGGACGTTTCTATTTAGCCGTTCCACAAAATAAATAGAAACGTCCCTAATTTTCTGATATAATTGGACATTTGCTAAAATACAGGGATAAACAAAATGAATTTTAAAATTATCAAAAATTGCATAATGGCGCCACAACGTTTGTTAAGGAAACTATATGAATGGACTATACACTGGTCAAAAACAAACCAGGCGCCTTACGCCCTCTTTGGCATTGCATTTATTGAAAGTTCATTCTTTCCCATACCTCCTGATGTCCTGTTAATTGCTATGGTTGTGGCTGACAGAAAAAAATGGCTTCGCAATGCCTCCATTTGTACAGCCGGGTCAGTATGCGGGGCGTTATTAGGTTATTTTATAGGCAGGGGTCTTTATGAGTCTATAGGAAAACTAATAGTCGGATATTATCATTTAGAAACAATAGTGGCGATGTTAGGGCGTAGATATGCAGAAAACGCCTTTTTTACGGTTTTTACAGCCGCATTTACTCCTATACCTTACAAGGCAATAACCATTACCGCTGGTTTGTTTAAAATTAGCATTGGTATTTTGCTCATCGCTTCGCTTATAGGCCGCTCAGGAAGATTCTTCTTGGTTGCCGGGGCATTACGCATATTTGGGAAAAAGATTGAACAGTCTATTGAAAAATATTTTGATATATTTTCCATATCTTTCGTTGTGCTTTTAGTCCTTGGATTTCTATTGTTGAAATTTGCCTTTAAGTAAAACAAACATTAACCCTTACCATCCCCCTTACAGAATTACATAGATAAACCTCATCAGCCCCTAAGAGTTCCTGAATGGTTATTGCCTTTTCCAAAACCCCTTTAAACCTGGCGATAAACCTTTGTCTATATATGCCGTTTAACAACCCGCAGGAAACAGGTGGCGTGATAAACTTATTGTCTTTTTTTATAAATATATTTGTTATACTGCCTTCTGTAACCTCTCCCTTTTCATTGGTAAATATTACATCAAAAAAACCACCCTTCCTTGCCTGTTGATATGCCTCATCATATAAACGCCTATTGTCTGTCTTATGGTAAAGAAACACATTACCAGAATCCACTTTTTTATCTGATATGACTGCATAATAAGGGTGCCTGCCATTCTCATCATCTATCAAGGAGTTCTCAATCTGAACATCTCCGTTTTTATCAAGTAAAATCCTGACTTTATATTTTTTACTGCTGTCTAAAAATTTTAAATTATTTTTAAGGAGATTCATAATCTTTGCGCAATCAAAAACAAAGGCGAAATAATCCGCAGAACCCTTCATCCTTTTAAGATGCCATTTCAGGAATGTGTATTTTCCTCCGCGGCAAAGTATGGTCTCTACGAGTCTAAAGTTTAAAGAAACCCAGGGGTTTTCTACGGCAGTCAAAAAATTCGCCTTTAATAAACACTCATTATATTCATCTTCGCAACGCGAACTCCAGGTAATGCCGCTACCTATACCCATCTGCCCTTTATTACCTTTTATCATAATAGTCCGTATTGCCACATTAAACACCGCCTCGCCAGCAGGCGAAAAATAACCTATGGCGCCTGTATAAACCCCACGAGGTTTCCTTTCTAAGGATTTTATTATCTCCATAGACTTTAACTTTGGCGCCCCTGTAACTGAACCTGAGGGGAATGCGCTTTTAAATATCTCGTAAAAACCAACGCCTCTTTTTAGACAACCCTTAACTATAGATGTCATCTGAAAAAGGGTCTCATACTTTTCAATTTCAAATATCCTTGGCGCCTTAACGCTACCTATCTCGCAAATCCTTCCTAAATCATTTCTAATCAAATCAACAATCATAATATTCTCAGCCCTGTCCTTCTCGCTCGCCTTCAGGGCGCGCCCCAACTTAGCGTCTTCGCTTAAAGACCTACCCCTTCTTATTGTGCCTTTCATAGGCCTGGCTGTTATTTCCCTGCCTTCTATGCGTAAAAATAATTCCGGGGAAAGGCTGATGATATAGGTATCCGCGTGTTTTATAAATGCGGCGTAACCCACCCTTTGCTTATCACGCAATCTGCTATATAAACTAAAGGGGTCGCCAATAAAATCAAAGTTGTATTTACAGGTAAAATTAATCTGATATACATTGCCTTTTCTTATATGTTCTTTTATCTTATCTATGTTCTTATAATATTCGCCTTTAGAGATATCTAAGGAGGTCTCACCTAATCTATAATCCGATTTATTATTAATAATATAGTCGCTTGAATCCCTAAATATCTTTGCCTCTTTATACACGCCCAACCATATAATAGGCGCTAAGGCGTTTTTAAAACATAGTTTTTTCAGGTAATCATCAAAGGCATAACCCGCCTCATAAGTAAAATACCCGGCGACAAAGTAACCTTCATTTAAGGCATCGTTGATTTTATCAAATACCTCTTCGACATCGTCTATTTCCCATGCCTGTATTGTCTTAATGGGTTCTAAAAAAAGGATGGTCTTGGTATTTTTCTCGTCATATTTAAGGGTTTCCAGAAATACAGCATTGTTAGAAGAACTTATAATGTCATTCATAATGAATGCCATATGTCTTACCCTTTGCCGCCTTAAAGTGCTGTAAGGGGAGTATTTGCATTTCAGGCGTTTTAGGTTATATTCTGACCCATTATCGTTATTGACTCTAAAAACTCTGCCTCAGATAAATACCATTTTTTATCTATTTTATCAAGTTTTATCCTAAATCTCCCCTTTTCCCCTTCTAAAATTTTCTCCGCATTATTCTGGTGGGTGTAGCCTATAACCAGCGCCACTATCTCTACGTCGGCAGAGGTCTTAAAATCATCAAATTTTATCTTGATAGCCTCAATGTGAACGAAAATCCTTTTATAATAATTGAAAACTTCTTGCACAGCGTAAATAAGGCCCTGCCTGTCATTGCCATACTTATCACTGTAATCCTTTGATATCATATCAGCGCAGGCAAAGATATTCTTTTCTTCTACCGCCTTTTTGCCCTTAAGGATAAACCTGCGCAGATGTGCCTCTTCCCCGGATAACCTATCTGCTATAAAAACAGAAAAGATAAAAAGAACTGCTATCCCAAAGATAACCCCTGCATAAATTCTGTATTCTTCCTTAAGATTCATCCTGGCTAATCCCCTTCAAAAACCCCAAAACCCTCCAATTTCTTGCGCAACTGTAAAATCCTTATGTCCTTTTTCTTCAACTGCTCTTCCTTTTCATTGAGTAATTCCTTCAGTTCCTCTATCTTTGCCTCCTTCTCTAAAAGAGACCCGTGGGTTTTTAAAAGGGAATTTTTTAACTCTGATATTTCATCTTTTAGTTTTTGATTCTTAGAAACACCTGCGCATCCGCTTAATACCAAACACAATAAAATCAATAAAATCCTTTTCATATTTTTAGATACCACTACCTGCAATTAAAAATCTGACTTTAAGGTATGCCCCATATCCGTTTATACTCGTCAAGCATCCTGTATGTATTAAAATAAGCGCCAGAGGCAATACAATCTATCATTGTATCTATCCAGAAAGAAGATATGTCCGCCTCTCCATTATTGTTGGTTTTGTAATAAAGTTGGACAATTTCCTCTAAAGCGCTGTATAACTGCCGGCTATCCTCGCTGATATGCAGGTCATATTCGCTGCCTATCTTGTCCTCTGGATTCTTGTATCCGAAAATTCTTCCGATATTTTTTTCTTCCGCCTCCCTGACCCATCCGTCAAGGGTGCTTAATTGCACTACGCCGTTTAAAATTGCCTTCATACCGCTTGTCCCAGATGCCTCAAACGGCGGAAGGGGATTATTTAACCATACATCAACGCTTGATACTAACATCTTAGCCAAGGCGATTTCATAATTTTCCAGCATAATTACCTTCAAGATATCGTAAACCCGAGTTAACTCATCTACAGTATCAAGCATCTTGTTTATATAAGTAAAACCTAAGTCGTCCTTCGGGTGTGCCTTGCCTGCAAAGATTATCTGTATTGGGCCGCATCTTCTGGCAATATCAATAAGTCTATTTACATCCTGAAGTATCAGACTTGGTCTTTTATACGCCGCCACCCTCCTGGCCCAGCAAATAGTAAAAACGTCTTTATCAATCCTCCATTTATCAAGAAATGCGCAGAGGTCTGATTTATTCCCCTGATGTGCCTGCCATATTAAGTTACGGAATTCATCATTGGCTTTTAGGTCTTTGACTTTTGCCAGTGCCATTGGGTTAGCCCTGACATCTCCCAAGACAGAGGCAAACCTTTCAAATACTGACATAAACCTTTCTGAAATCCAGGTATGGGTATGCACCCCATTGGTTATGTATTTAATCTGTTCCCTGTATTTCGGAAATTGCATATGCATAACCCTTTGATGGCCCTTTGACACAGCGTTAATTGAAGATGACACATTCATAGACAATAAAGTAAGGTTTATCGTCCCCTTTTCTTCCTTACCAAATTCTTCGGCAACTTTCAAATCCTCTTTTTTTAAAACCTTCTCTAATTCTTCAAACTGGAATCTGTCATGGCCTGCATCAACAGGGGTATGACAGGTATATGCAAAACGCCTCTTTAAATCCTCTATCCCTTTCTGGTCAAGCCCCCTGGATTTTTCCAAAAATGCGAAGACAGAATGCCCTTCATTTAAATGGTATATATAAACGTTATAACCCAATGCATCTAAAGCCGCTACGCCACCCATACCTAAAATAACCCTCTGCATAATCTTAACCCTGACGCTATCGCTCTTATAAAGTTGGTCGGTAAGGTGGCGACTTTCTTCTTTGTTCTGCGGGACATTTGCATCCAATAGAATCAAAGGTATGGCATAATCGCGCCTATAACTATAAATGTAATATTTCCACAAACGTAAATATATATCTTCGGATTTTAAAGAAACCTTAACGATTTCTTTTAAAGGTATTAATCCAGGGTAGGAGCGCATATCCCAGTGCATCTCTTCAGGGGTCTGGCCATATTTAAACCAGAACCTCTGCCTGAAGTAACCTGCGTTCCAAAGCATACCAACACCAACAGCAGGAAGCCTATAATCAGCCATTGTCTTCAGTGTATCCCCTGCCAATACCCCCAGCCCCCCGCTATATATAGGTAAATCTATGACGCCGTCCATCTTTAGGGTGAAAAAATAATCAGCAAGCCGATAATTAGAAAATACCTCATGCTCCTGGTATTTGTTTTTCTCATCTATATCGCGGTTTGAGGTAAACCGATTATAGAAACTACTTCCCAGACCATACTCCATTGAAAAATACGCAATACCCCTTTCATCTTTGGACCTGAGGCGTTTTTCTGATTCAATTATGCCGCTTAAAGGCATACCGAAATATTGCCCACGAGATATATCCTTGCTGTAAATCTCGTCAAAATCCTCTATCTGGACTAAAGATAAAAATTCAGAAAGCAAACTATCTTCTCCCATAAGCATTCGTTACCTTTCTCTTTTTTAAGGAATTAAATTAAAAATACCTTACCGATAATTACAAATCAAAGGATTGCCTTTTTTCTATTTCCTTTTTCTGAATCTCATCCAGATATGCGTCTGCCTCTTCTATGCTGGAAAAAATCGCTTCATTTGGAAGGGCCTTTATGATATCAAATACAGTCTTAACCTGCGGCTGAAGATTGGTCATAATCAACATACCCTTGTTTTGCTCAAGGGATTTTTTTGTTTTTAATATAACGCCTATCCCCATACTGCTTACATAATTTACACCACCCATATCAAATATAATCACCTTTGTTGAAGGAAACAAAATCTTGCCTACCTCTTTTTCCAGAAACGTATGCGTGGTTTGGTCAATTGAGCCAAAACAGGATACCGTAAAGACATTTTCTTCCTTTTTTGTGATATTCACCTGTAACGGCATACAACCTCCTTTTTTATGTTATCTTTTAAAATCCATTAGGACCTCTTTGAGAAGCGGCTTATCGCCTCTTCTTTGTCCCTGGCTATATCAAAGACCTTATCTAAATTCGTGATATTTAAAACCTCCTCCACCCTTTTATTAATGTTACATATGACTAAGTTCCCGCCTGATTCCTTTGCCCTTTTAAGCATATACACAAAGGAAGCCAACACTACGGAAGATATATAAGTCGTTTTGGATAAATCAAGAATTATATTCTTGCTACCTCCATCCAGCAAAGAGGTAAACTCTTTTTTTAATTGCTGGTTGTCATCCCATAAGATATTATCCAAAGTCAAGGTCATTATGGCGATATCGCCTTGTTTCTCTATCTTACAAATCTGTTCTTCCATACAAACCTCCATATTTAATGATTCTATTCTGTTAAATTTGACTATTGCACTGATTTCCTTGATTAAATTTAATCACATTTTTTTATAAAATAAATATTAAGCGCCCTAACTATTGAATGACATAACAATCAGCGTAATATCGTCATACTGCGGCAATGGGTAAGAAAATCTCATTACTGCATCTTTTATCCGTTTATTGATTATCTGGGAGCCACAAGCGGCATTTTCTAAAACTAAATCCTTTATCTTGTCTACCCCAAATTCGCTACCTTCCTTATTGCGCGCCTCTGTGATTCCATCTGTAAAAACAATAACCCCATCCCCATTTTCTATATCAAATTCTCTATCTTTGTATTCTGTGCCTTCCATAATACCTAAAGGCATTCCACTGGAAAATTCCATTTCTAAGATTCTATTTTCCTTTTTTTTATAAATTAAAAGCGGGCCGTGGCCTGCTGAAGAAACCCGTATTTTATGTTTATCCAAATCTGCAATCATATAGAGAGCAGTTACAAACCTGCTATCAAATTTTCCAGCGAATTCCCTGTTTAAGCAAGTTAAGACTTCAGAACAAGTTAAATATTGCCTGGAAAATACCCTGAATAATGAAATAGTCTGGGCCATAATTAAGGCTGCGGGGACGCCTTTTCCTGCTACATCTCCAATAAATACACCCATTCTTTTATCGTCTATGGGTAGAATATCGTAAAAGTCACCTGCAACAAATTTTGCAGGCTGTATAAATGGAAAGATGTCTAATCCGGAAATCTTTCTTATTTCTCCGGGCAAGAAACTCTTCTGGATGCTAAGCGCAATATCCAATTCCTTCTCAAGAATCTGCCTCTTTTGGGTTTCCTGAAAAAATCTATATGAAGTAGAGCCGATATAAGTAAGGCCTATAATCACTAAAGGCAGAAATAACGCAATCCAGATTCCCAAAAAGATGAAAAGGGCGACAGAAATAATAAAATAAACACCCCCAAATGCAATACTTCCTATAAATGCCCTCACCGGAGAAAGCCTGAGGCACAAAATAAGGCTGAATATAAAAACCAGAATGCTTATTAAGATATTAAAGAATAATCCGGCATCTATAATAAATTTTCCCTGGATTATGCTGTTAAATACGCTCGCCTGCAGACCTAACATAGGATATATATTCTCTAAAGGCGTGGGTTTTAAATCTGGCGTGCCTGTGGCAGTAAGGCCTATAAAACACACCTTATCCTTAATGATGGATAAATCTAACAGCGGCTGCCTGTTGAGTTTAGAATCCGTATAGGATTTAAGGATATCAAAATATGATAGGTGCCTGAAAGATTTTTCCCAATTCTCAGGATAATTTACCATAAATGCGCAGTTACGTAAAATCGGCAGGGAGAGTCTATTGTCTATAATTACCCTGCCCCTTTTAAACTCTATATTTTTATTATTTAAACCCAACCAGTCGCACGCCGCCTTAAAACCAATGTGCGGATAAAACTCTTGATTATATTCTATAAATAATGGTATCCTCCTTAGTTTCCCATCTGGGTCCACAAATACATTGATATGGCCGACTTTAACAGATGGTAACCAAAGGTCTTTAGATATTCCTGTTAAGATTGCATCGCCTTTAGGGGGCGCAAGAGTCCTGTAACCTTTGTCATTAATATAAAATACCAACGGTAGATACACATCCCCTGCCTTCTGGATAGCCTGTGCAAAGTCGCTATCATATTTAGTAGGCTCGCTAAAAATAATATCAAAAATTATTGCCTTTGCCCCGGCATCTTTTAAGACCTCAAGGAGACTAGTATGAAAATCTCGCGGGAGAGGCCAGTTGCCTAAGTTCTTTAAGGTATCATCGGAAATCTCAATAAGGACTATTGAATCCGACATCTTAAGCGGAGGCCTTAATTTAAATCTTAAATCGTAGGAAATGAGTTCTGGGCCGTCAAACAGCCCTGAAAGAAAAATGATGGGTATAATAACACAACTTAAAAAAAATACCCAGAATCTAAATGGGATTGCCTTGGGGAATGTCATTGATTAAAAATTATACTGCCAGCCGCAGGTAATCATATTGCCGGAGTACTCCTCAAGGGAGTCGTTAGAAGAATTTTCCCGATAGGAATAAACTAAAGACATAGAATTTTTTTCATTCACCTTGCACTTAAGGCCTAATGAGCCGGCGTAAAGATTATCCCTCTGCCTATAATCCTTTAAGGTTACAGTGCGGCTGTTGTAATTTTTCCTTAAGTAACTAAAATTTGAAATAAGATACAGATTTCCCAGGATTGCGTAATCAAAACCGCTGGATGCCTGATAAGCCTTATAATCATAAAAATCAACATACCTGGCGTTGGAGTCGTTAACTAAAAACATTGTCCTGAATGATAAACGCAACCTCCTGTTAACCAAAGAACCTAATCTATATTCTACGCCTAACCGTTTATCCTGGCGTTTTTCATCTTGATAGGTGTCTATCGTGTCTAAAAGGGCTTTCTTGTTGGTATAATCCTTAAGCCCTGCCTCAAATTGTATCTGATGGTATATCCTCTTTAAGATGTCCTGCCCTAAATAAACAAAGCCCTTATGCAAAAGAAAATCTCCGTCTTCATTATAAGGGTAATAAAGCATACCTAAGTCATATCCTGTGCCAATAACAAACGGAGAGAATTTTTTTTGTAGCCCAAGCCTAAAGTGGTCTAAGATACTGCTTGTATCTGTATACTCATTATAGTTTAAGGCGTAAAGGTCGTAGTCAAATGTAAATTTTATATCCTCTGTTATTGGCTTTCTGTAATCCAGGGAAAAAAGGATGGATTCAAAAACATCCCCTTTTCTTTTGGTGTCTAAATTTACATTGCTGTCATAACCAGAAAAAACGCTCACCCTGCAAGAAACCCTGGGGGTGAGCGGCCTCCTCTGCGTATTCTCTGCTGCTTTATAAGCATTCTCTACTTCCTGCGCCTTTAGTCTTTCCATTTCGCGAATCATCTTTTCTTCTCTTTCCTCTTGGCCCTGGGAAAAACATTCAGGCACTGCTAAAAGATAGACGCAGGAAAATATAAATAATCCTAAATAGATACGCCGCATTAACGACCCTTCTTTAGAATTATCATTTGTGCGCTATGGCGAGTTAATGGAGCCACCACCGGATGTTGTGGTTGTTTCTTCATTACGACGCCCCTCTTCAATGGTATTCTGCCTATTCCCTTCCTCTTGTTCTTGTTTTAAACCTCCCATATCTCCTGTATTGTCTATGCTGCCTATATCGTTTATCGCGCCCAAATTATCTATAAGGTCTGTTGTGTTATCTACAGTAGTTGGTTCTATATCTTCTGTGACAGCGCCTCTATCTTCTCTAATACCTATATCTTCTTTTATACCTGCACCTTCAGTCTCACCTCTTTGCACCTCTATATTTCCTTTAAATTCATTCCATTCATTATAATCCTTACTTTGAGGGACAAAAACATCTCCCAGCATCCCACCCTCGGCTATCTCCATACCAAAACCATCCTGCAGTTGCTGTTCAGCAGTAATATTACCTTCTCTGTCTAAGCCCTGGACATAAACCTTATCCTCAAAACAGACAACATAGGTTTTGCTTCCATCATAATCAGTAAGCCAGCCAGTGCCTCTTGCCCCTGATACAGCAGTAGGGGTCCTGATTTGAAATTTTTCTTCGCCTTTTATATTCCTGATTAACGCAAAGACCCTCCCCTCAGGAAGTAAAACATTTCCAGGTATTATGCTTCCTATTTTTATATTTGAATTCTCCTTTATGTATAAAGTATTCCTGAGTTCTTTATCAAACGTCAATGTGCAACTGGAATCCTTTTTGGTCCTTACTTCAGCCCCTTTATCCAGCAGCATATTAACTGATGCCTTCTGCCAGGGTTCATAAACCTGTTTTTTTACCTCCACACTGCCTTTTATATCTATAATCTTTGCAGACTGGGCAAACAAAATAACGGGAAATAAAAATATCTGAAACAAAACAAATAACAACCTTATTTTCCCCATAACCTTAGCCTCCTTTCTCTTCTCTTTCTAATCCCTTCTTAAGGAACTTTGTCATCTTTATTCCCCTGCCTGAATCAAAGATATCCACATCATCCATCAGGTTTTTAATCAAGAATATTCCCCTGCCTGAGGGTTTATGCAGATTAGTGGATTTCGTAGGGTCTGGAATCTTACTAAAATCAAAACCTTCCCCCTGGTCTTTTACTTTTATAGTCAGATAATTATCCTTCGCTTCTATAGTGAGTTCCACGGATAAATCCGGATTTAATTTATTGCCATGCCTGATTGCGTTGACCAGGGCCTCCTCAAGGGAGAGCCTTACGTGAAAGGCATCCTCTTCTGTCAAGAGGTGTTTAATCCTCTCCATTAACGCCGAGAGTAACCCTGGTATAACCTCTAACCGCGAAGGTATTTTTTCTGAAATAATCATCTTTGAAAAAATCTAATTAAGCAATAATATTATATGTTAGACTCTTTTCATATACAAGATGATTTTTGGCGCTGTGCAACATTATCTATAATCTTAAATCTTTCCTTTGCGCTAAGACTAAACCACTGCTATCTTTCATCCTTTTTTATCATCGGGACAAATCTTACAGGTATAATGTCTTTTTCTTGTATTTTGCCGCGGCTTTTCACTAATAACTTTAACTGTTGGAACTCCTTCCCTACTGGTAAAACCATCCTACCGCCCTCTGCTAACTGCTCAATTAATGCCTGAGGAATCTCAGCAGGCGCACAGGTAACTATAATGGCATCAAAGGGGGCTGCCTCTGGCCAACCCAGATAGCCATCACCACATTTAACCTTTATATTTTTATATCCCAAATCTAAAAGCAATCTTTCTGCACTGCGGGATAATGCCGGCAGGATTTCTATAGTATAAACTTCTCTGGTTAGTTCTGCCAAAATTGCTGCCTGATAGCCGCTGCCTGTCCCAATTTCTAAAACCCTCTCATTCCCTTTAAGGCAAAGCAGTTCAGTCATCAGGGCTACTATATATGGCTGGGATATGGTCTGCCCCTCGCCAATAGGCAAAGGGCCGTCACTATAAGCAAGCATTTGAAATTTCTCAGGCACGAATCTATGTCTTTCTACCTTAAGCATCGCCTCTAAAACCGCTCTATCTTTAACCCCCCTTGCCTCAATCTGATTTAATACCATATCCTGCCGCAATGCCTTAAAGTCTATCCTGGCTGAATCAGAGGTAAGCGCATCCTGAGCCGAGACTAATCCATAACTAATCAAAACCAAATGAACTATGTATAAGATATTCTTAAATTTCATTTTTCAATCTAAATCACCTCAATTGTTGATGATGGCTTGGGGGTAATATTAATGGAGAACCGCTCTTTTTAGTATTTTATAACCTCTACAACCGTCCCCTTGCCTAAGGATAAATATTTAGCCGCGCTTAAAAAGGCAAGGGAAATTTCTAAATTTCCAAAACTGTCAAATATCGCCAAGGGTAGATTTCTATTTGCCTCTTGATAACTGTGGCTGATTTTATTAATCATATGTTTTTTTACGCAAATCTTAAAATCAGAGTCGCCAATAAAATCTCTAAATTCATCTTTAGTTATATTGGTAATTAAATTCCCGAAGTGGTCAATATATATAACCTCGCCTATCAGTTTATTTTTAAACCTCTTTGGTTCGCTAAGGTCTAATGGCTTTATGCCTTTTATCCTTTTTCCGAAATCATAAATATCCCTGCCTAAAGAAAGATAGGCAGCCACCGGGGCAAATATATCCCTGCCGTGAAATGTATCAGATACGGGTTTTAAAAAATATTTCTCTTCGGTTATCTCTACTATCCCCTGTATCACCTCTTTACAAAGCGCAGGGCTTAAAACGCCATTATCAGGAGCCACAAAGTAATAATCCTGAGTTTTCACTAGAACCTTCTTTCTTGATGAACCCACACCAGGGTCAACCACCACTAGATGCACTGTGCCTTTGGGAAAATATCTAAAAGAATTTTTTAAAATAAACGCACCTTCTTGTATATCCTGGGGATTTATATTATGGCATAGGTCAACAATCTTTGCCTTTGGGTTTATCTTTAAAATAACCGCCTTCATTACGCCCACAAAATTATCCCGTTGCCCAAAGTCTGTTAAAATACTAACGATGCTCATTTATTGCCCCTACCAATATACATGGCTTAATTGAAATGCCTGTTTAAATTTACCAAACGGCGTACAAGCACTTGTTTAATTCCCATATATAGATTTTAACAACATAATAGAATTTTTAAAAATTAAGTCGGGGGTATTTTCTTATAAAGAAGGCAAGACCTAAAAATTTTTGTTTACTATTTACCGCGTCACCTTGGTAAAAAACAAATATAGTTTTAATTATTATGTAACGTCTTTAAAGACTCATGGATTTTATTACGATGTATAACCGGCTTATTTTTATTGTTATCGTCTCTATGCTGGTCTTTTTGTCCTTTATTATTGTTATCAAAGGACTTTTCTTTAAAACCTACTGAATGATTCTTAAACGGCGCTACAGGGGTATTTAATTTTCTTAATCTAGGGGGATTTAATTTTCTTCTAATCCTGGCCTCCTGGATATGCATTCTGACTTGGCGCCTAAAATAATCTCCTCTCTGATACACGTCTTTAGGAAGTTTTACTAGAGGCATAGGATGCTGGAATCGCTTAACAGTAGTCATATGCCCTGCCAGGACTATCTTTTTCTCAGACATTAACCTACCGTCTCTTTCAATGCCACTTACATAGGGATTATCTTTAAGCGCCTCTACTACTGTGTCGTCTTTACCAACCCTCGTTATCCACTCTGTCCCCCTGACACCAACCACAGCGGTAGGGGTGCGTATTTCAAATGTAGAACCGCTAGGCAGGGAAGAGATAGAAGAAAATACCTCCCCTTCTAAAACCTCTATCTTCTCATCTTCTTTTAATATTAAAACTGCAGATGTATCGGCATTTAATCTAACAACGTTATCCTGATTTTCATCAAATGCCAACTCTATATATGAGTCCTGCCCTGTCTTTATGCTATCGCCTGCATTAAGAAACATTCCCTCTTCTGCTTTTTTGTATTCGCTTTCTCCTTGGCTCAAAATCTCTACTGACCCGGAAACAGAAATAACCTCCACCCCTGATTCTTCATCAGCAAAGGCAGGAGATAAAACAAAAAAAAACGCAATCAGGAAATAAAACATCTGTTTAATTATCTCATCACCCTGTACAGTTATTTAGGATTAAAAAACTATTTATAAGCCTTAAATCCCGGTAATTCCTCGCTTTTTACTTTTTGGAATCTCTCGTCATTAACGCTCATTACACCTTTTATATAACGCCAGAGGATAAGTATATTAGTCTTAACCTCCTCTTTTACCTGTTTATGCGGAGGAATTAAATTCCCCTGCTCATCCCACCAGACGCCTAACTCATATGCAGGATTCTCTATCCAGATTCCTTCATTCTCAATCCCAGTTACTACAGCCCATAAATTTTCTCCATATATTTGAAAAAGTGTCAAATCGTCTTTTATCTCAGGGGAAAGTTTAAAAAGAACCAATTTGCCTTTTAAATCTTCTAAGCGCATTCTATCCACCTCGTTATAATATTATCCGGTATTTGACGACTATCTTCTGGTTGCATCCTGAAAGAAATCCCGTCGTATAAATACTGCAAGATAGGATGAGGGACGTTCGGTTTATAACAACAAATTAGATATTGTTTAGAACGTCCCTTTGCTGTTTAACCTAATATTTTATCAAATTCCTCTACTGTTATTGCCGGGGCAGTGGTAAAGGCAATACCTGTCAATTTGGTAATACCTACGGACGCCTTCATTGCCTCGTTAACACCTGGTAAATCCACTACAAAGGCTAAGTCATAAACCCCTAATAAGGCATACATAGAGTTTACCTTTCCGCCGACTTTTTCAATTGCCTCTATAACTTTCTTTGTGCGCTCAGATGCAATACCCTTTACCGCCTCTGCTGAATACTTTCCAAGCATCAAAAATTTTGCCATCTCATCTCACCTCCTTAAATAAATTGGGGACGTTTCTATTTTTTTAAACAAAGGAAACTTGCTATTTTTATATATTAATTATATATCCCCTGGCTAATTATGACAATAAATAAAAATAGGGACGTTTCTATTTTTCGCTGATTTTTTTTCCTAAAGCGAAAAATAGAAACGTCCCTATTTTTGTATTAGGTAATCTCCTCTAAATTCCAAACAAATGCCTTAACCCCTTCCCTGCCTAACTTTTTGCGCAATTGTCTGATACAGGAGAGCAATTGTTTAGTTTCTGTTTCTCCAGAGGCGGCAAATATAATGTTATTCCTGCCGGGCCAGATGTCGTCTCCCAAATGCGTGCCCGAAGTTTCACCCCGACCAAAAACCCCTGTTATCTTAGTATAATTTTTAAGCGCACAACTACCCAAAACCTCCATTACCTCATCATCAATTGCCTCGTTATAGGAAATCATTACCATTTTCATAATCCCGCTCCTGTCTTAACTGCCAATAACTAACTACCGCAAAGGCCTTTTATCATCGACTAAATTAACTAACGGTTTGTGTGACGGCTTTCTTTTTACCGTTGTTTTTAAGTTTTGCCTCAAATACCGCATAAAGCGTGGGCACAAAAAGCATCGTGATTAAGGTAGAAAGCGATAATCCGCTAATCATTGTAATACCCAACGGCTGCCAGATTTCCGAACCCTCTCCTGTAGAAAGGGCTAAAGGCAATAGCCCGACTAATGTCGTAACTGTTGTCATAAGTACCGGCCTTAACCTTTCTTTGCCGCCTATGGTTACTGCCTCCAGCATAGAAAGGCCCCTGGCGCGCAGGATATTGATATAACTAATCAAAACAATTGCGTTATTTACCACAATACCCATAAGCATAACCATGCCTAAGAATGTGATTACGCTTAAGGTTGTGCCGGTTAAAACAAACCCCAATATTACGCCGGTAAAAGTAAAAGGAATTGCAAACATAACTATGAATGGGTCTAAAAGCGATTCAAATTGCGCAGCCATAACCATATAAACCAGAATGATGCCTAAGAGCAGTAAAAAGCTTAAATCCCTGAAGGACTTTGCCTGCTCCTCTGCCTCACCGCCAAAATTTATGACAATATCAGAAGGAATAACAATCTTCGCTATTTCATTTTTAATATCCTCCAACACCTTTCCGCTTGAGCGTCTGTAAGTGTTGCACTCAACCCTAACTACCCTTTCGCGATTTTGGCGTTCAATTTCTACAGGACCGCTAGTTTCATATACCTTAGCCACTGTGCTTAATTTAACCTGCTTTCCTGTAAATGGCGAAACAATAGAGAGATTTTCTACGTCTTCGGGCTTTGCGCGGAATTTTTCTTCCAAACGCACATAGATATCGTAGGTATCTCCCTTTTCCCGGTATTTTGTTGCAGTTGAGCCTTCCACAAATGTCTTAATGCTGTCGGCAATGGTGCGCATATTCAAGCCTAAACTAGAGGCCTTTACCCTATTTACCTCTACCCTTAATTCAGGCCTGTTCAATTCGCGGGAAATGCTTATGTCTATTGCGCCTGGAGTTTTCTCCATAATCTTTTTTATTTTTTGCGCCAAGGCATCTGTATCTTCAAAGGAATGTCCTATGATTTCTATCTGAATCTGCTTGCCGCCAGTGCCAGTGATAATGCTTCCTAAAGGGTTGCCTAAGGTTATATCTGTCTTTAATACCCCGGGTATCTGCCTGATTTTCTTTCTGATAGACTGGGCTATCTCTTTATCTGAACGCTTCCTTTCTGTCTTTGGCACAATCTTAAAAAATCCTGAGATAATTTGGCTTCCTGAACGCCCGCCCATTACCGCCCTAATACCTGAACTCTGGCCGCTGGATATACCTATCACCTGTCTCTCAGGAATCTCTTTATCAACAATATCTTCTATTCTGGAGGCAATCCTATCTGTTTCCTCTAAGCGCGTCCCTACTGGAAGGTCAATGGTGGGTCTTAAAAACCCCGTATCCTGCTGCGGAATAAACTCGTTTCCTACAAAGCGCGTTAAAAATAAACTAAAAATAAAAGCAAACAGAAACCCAAAGATAACAATTTTTCTATGGCCTAAACACCAGGCAAGTGAACGGCTATAAAACTCCTCCCATGCCTTAAACCAATGTTCTGAAATTTCATAGAATTTAGAAAATAACCTGCTTTTTCCTTTAACGGCATTATTATTTCCTTTCATCCAATGGGAGCAAAGCATAGGACTAAAGGTTGAGGCAGTAAAAAGAGAGGCAAGAAGCGTCACGCTGACAATAACTGCCAATTCTCCGAACATTATACCTACCAGGCCTTTGATAAACATCATTGGCAGGAATACTACTACAGTAGTTAAAGTTGATGCCGCAATTGACAAAAACATTTCTTTTGTTCCGAAAATAGCTGCCTCTTGGGGACGCTGTCCCCTGTCAAGGTGCCGATAAACATTATCTACCACCACAATGGCATTATCCACCACCATACCAATTGCAATAGTCAGAGAAGAAAGACTGATGGTATTTATAGTCTTTCCGCTTAAAAAAAGATAAATAAAGGCAATCAAGAGGGAAAATGGTATAGTCAGGGCAATAATTAAACTGGGCAAAAATTGCCTTAAGAAAAACCAGACTACTAAAATAACCAATGCGCCGGCCATCCAAACCGTGGATTTAAGGGTATTTAAAGACTTAATAATATCTTCGGAGTTATCCATAATCACATACATCTTTACGTCTTTAGGCAGGATTTTCTCTAATTGCTTAAGTTTTTTCTTTACCCTGTTTGCCACTTCTACGGTATTTGTTCCGGTTTGTTTCTGAATTATCATCATTAAACCTGGATTACGGTTAATTCGCACAATCTGGGTAACTTCTGCAAAACTATCTTCCACCCTGGCAACGTCTTTTAGATAAACCAGATTTCCGTTACGTTTGCCTAATATAACTGAGTTTATCTCGGAAGGCGTAGCAAACTCACCAGGGACGCGCAAAAGATAATCTGTAAGTCCTGATTTTATATTTCCTGCAGGCAAGGTAATATTCTCCTGGGCTAATACGTTCTTGACGTCTAAAATAGAAAATCCATAACCTTCTAATTTATGCCTGTCTATCCAGACATTAATCTGGCGCTGCAAGCCGCCATTAAGTTGAACAGTGCCAACCCCTGGGATTTGCCTTAAAGGGTCGCCTACTTTATTGTCAATTAAGTCATAAAGTTCAGGATATGTCTGGTTAGCAGTTACACCCACAATAATAATAGGCATCATCGCTGTATTAAATTTAAAGATAAATGGGTTATCCATTTCATCAGGTATGTCCGGCAGAAACCTCTTGGCTAATTCAATGCGGTCGCGTATATCATTGGATGCCTCATCTAAATTTGTCCCCCAGATAAATTTAAGCGTAATGACAGAAAGGCCTTCGAGAGAACGGGAGGTAATTTTTTCTATCCCCGGCGTGGTGGCTAATTGGTTTTCCAGCGGTTCAGTTACCTTTACCTCCACATCCTCAGGGTTTGCCCCGGGATAAGCGGAAATAACAGAAATAGCCGGCGGCTCAATCTCAGGCATAATATCAATGCCTAACCGGCTTAAACTATATAACGCCAGGATAATAATCGCCGAAAAAATCATTAAGTTGGTAACGGGCCTTTTTACGCCAAATTCTGGAAGGTTCATTCCGCCTCTCCTTTATTATTTTCTATCTCAATACTAACCTGTGCGCCGTCAGACAACCTCTGCTGACCCATCACTACAACCAAATCCCCCTTATTTAGCCCTTCTATTACTTCGTAGTCAGCCCCATCGTGGATTCCTAATTTAACCTTGCGCAAACTCGCTATATCGCCATTTACAACATACACATATTCATTCGGCGCCCTTCCAAGAATTGCCTCTTTTGGAATCACTGGGACATCTTTACGCACCTCTATAATTAATTCTACCTCAGCAAACATACCAGATTTTAAACGATGGTCAGAATTGGCAATGACTATCTCAACAGGGGCAGTGCGGGTATCTAAGTCCAGGACAGGGCTGATTTTAGAAACCTCGCCTGTAAACTCCTCTTCAGGATATGCCTGGACCCTCACCTTGGCAGTCTGCCCAATGGCAATACGTGGCAGATACGCCTCTGGAATATCTAAGTTAATTTTAACTTTATCCATATCCACAACAAGCGCTATAGGAGTAGAAGGGGCAACATTTGCGCCTTTATCCACATAGAATCTTCCAATAATTCCGGTAAGCGGGCTTTCTACAGGCGCCTTCTCAAATTTAAAACCCACTTCGTCCCTGTCAATATAAGCGATTGCCTCGCCTTTGGTCACTGAACTGCCGTCTTCCTTAAGTTTTTCCATAACCTTGCCGCTTACCTTAGGATAAATTATCGCCTCATCCTGCGCCTTGATGTCTCCTACATAATCCAGCGTGTTTTTAATGTCCTTAAGGATTACCTTTACTACCTTCACCGGAATTGCTTCATTTTGCTGCCCTGCGGTTTTTTCTTTTTGGCTTACACCACAGCCGGAAATAAATAAAAAAGTTGCAAACATCAAAATCGCATCCTTAGATAAATAACCCTTGCCTTTTGTCTTCATCTTTACTCCTCTAACTTTATGTTGTTTTTCGCCAGGGTCAACCCCCTGGATTTATCCAAATTAATAAGCGCGATATTATAATCAATCAAACTCTTTACATAGTCAAGCTCTGCCTGCGATAATCTATCCTGATAATCCAGCATATCATGAGTAGAAACCTCACCTTGCGCGTAGCGCTCTTTCTGCGCATCGTAGTTCTGGGTTTCTTTTTCCTTGGAAAGTTTAGCCGCCTCCACCTGCTTCTTCTGCATATTGACTAATCTGACCTTATCCCTTACCTCAAGAATAATATTTTGTTCTAATCTTTTGAACAATAGCAATGCCTGTGCCTTCTCTAATTTTCTCTGGTCATATTTTGCCCGGTCTGCGCCGCCCCAGGGAAGGCTGAATTTAACTCCTACGCTCCAGTCTTTATAATCAGAGTCAACTTTCTTAAGGGCATCCTGATAATCCTTGCCTAAGCCGTTTAAACCAAAACTACCTATCAGGTCAACCTCAGGGTAAAGGGCATTTTTGGCAGTGGCGATTTTAATATCCTTATTTTGTAAATCAATTTTGGCTGCGTAATAATCAGCCCTGTTAGCAAATGCATCCTTTAAACTCTGCAATAAATCTACCTCCTCTACAATAAACTCCGGTTTATCTATCAATTCAACCTTAGCATTCCAGACCTCAGGGTCATTAACTAAATTTGTAATGAGTTTAAGGTCATCCTCTGCCTTTTTAACCTCAGCCTCGGCTGTAAGCAATGTTTTTTCTCTTTGCGCAACGGCAGCCTCTGTCTCTAACAAATCAACTGAACTTAAAAGCCCCTTTTGGTATCGGGCTTTGTTTATCTCAAGCAAATCCTGGGCGCGGCCCAAAGACAACTTGGCAATAGCGTAGTTCTCAAGGTAAAAGATATAATTGTAATAGGCTATTTTCGCCTTGCTTATAACATCCATCACGGTATCTTTAAAAGATGACCCAGATTGCAACCTGTTATTCCGCGCAATAATAATATCCGCTTTATTTATAAGCACGCCAGAGCCCTTAAAAAGAGGCTGGGTGATGGTAATCTTCGGCTCTGTGGTATAATAAGGATTAATAACCTGATATGAAGCGTTACTTTCATATCTTTTGCTAAGAAAATCCAAAGAATATCCTGCCCCTGAAGGAAGTTTTCCTTCCAGACCCGCATTAAGTTCTGTCGCCCTGGATGTTGAAACAGATGGGCTAAAAAAAGATGAATTAGGAGAAATACTTGAGGTATCGCGCAATGTGTAATCAACATTAAGAGTTGGCTCAAAAACTGCCTGCGCAATCTTTACATCGTCTTCTTTTAATCTTGGCTCAATGCGCTTTATAAGAATCTCAGAATTATTCTTTAAGACATAGGCAATGCAGTCAACCAATCCTATCCTTAATACCCTCTCCTGGGATGCGCTTGCCATAAAAATAGCCTTTTCTATCTCTTGAGCCCTTTGAGCGTCATCTGCCTTTTCATCTACGGCGGCAGATAGATGGCTTAAACCAAAAATAAAAATATTTATTATAAAGAAGGTTATCAGTTTTTTCACGGTCTTTGCTCAACCCCTTTAAAGAAAACCTCTAAAATAAAATCAGCCATATCTGTTATTTTTTCTCTTCTGCATACCCCTTTAAGCCAGGGTATAATGACGCCATTTAACATTGACGCCAATACATAAGCCAACCTTTTTGTATCTATATCCTGCCTAATAAGGGAATCGTCCTGTGCTTCTTTTAGCAATCTAGTCAAATAATTTATATATTCCTCAAATTTATTCACTGTTTCCTTTGAAATTCTATCTCTTGCCCCCCAACGTAACCCCTCTCTTTCTAAAAAATAAATCTTAAAAAAATCCTGATGCTCTTCAAAATACGCTAATTGCTTGCGCACAAGGACCTGAATTTTTTCTTTTGGCCCACCTACCTTATTGACTTCTTTTTTTATTTCCGAACTTAAATCCTTTAGTTTTTTTTCTATGAGTTGAAGATATAGCGCTTCCTTATCCTTAAAATATAGATAAATTGTCCCAACGGCATACTGCGCCTCTTTGGCGATATCCTGAATGGTTGCTTTATGATAACCCTTTATGGCAAAAACGCGTTCCGCCGCCTGCAAGATATCATTCTGACGCAGAAGCCTGTCCCTTTCTTTTCTTGTCAGACCAACCACAACGCCTCCCTTTATAACTATAATAATATTTCAATTTATGAATTAATATTCACAATTAAAATATAACATTCATTTTTAGTTTTGTCAAGCAAAAAACTAAAAGGACTATATCACGGTATCCTATTATTAAAAGGTGGACTTTAAGAAGGGTTTTTATTGGAAATGGGTTCTGGTATAAGAAATTTATTTAACTATTGCGGGTAAAACAATATTATCCGCTAATTCCCTTTTCTTTGGCGTGGGATAGAACTTAAGTTTTTTCCCAAGCATCATCCTGGTCTGGGCATCCAAAGCGGGGAATGACCCCAGGCAGGCGGAGACAAAGGGCGTTAAAAACCACTGCCATACAAAAGAAAGGTATATTAATCTTGATCTCCCTTTTGGCCGTGGCGGAATAAATTCTTTACTGATAAGCAAACATATAAACAAAATAAAGGTAAATATATGCCATATAGTCCGATTAATATAAGATAAATTAAAGAAAATTAATTCATCCTTTCCCTTAAGGGCTGTCCATAAAAGCACAGAAGGCACAATAAAACTGATAATAATTGACCAGGTTGCCCAGTTTATATGGCTATCTAAAATCTGGAATAATTTTCTAAACTTCAGGCGAAATGGAATTTGATTGTTTTCTAAAAAACCCATCCCCAAATAAACAAACCCCTCCACCCCCCATGCCCAGCGCCTCTTCTGTTTATACTGCACCCGCAGGGTATCAAAAAATCCCCTGCCGACAGCGATATCCATATATACAGGCACATCCAACGAATAGGTAGAATAATCCCCGTTAAATTTAAGAAAACAACGCCAGAAAATAAGGGAATCATCGGATACCATATCTACCGGCCAATAATCCACCTCGGCTAACGTCTTAAAACTCATACTATGCGAAGAAAAGGTAACAAATTTTTCATCGCGCATACTTTCAATCAACTGCCATAATGTTGAACCCATCTCTATAAGGCGCGCAAATACAGGCGTATAATATATATTATTGTTATAAACAGGCAGGGGCTGAAAACTTACCCTGTATCTTTTCGGATTAATTAAAAAATGGTATGTAAGGCAGGAAAAATACTGCCGATGCGCGCAGGTATCGGCATCAAAGCAGGAAATTAAAACATCACCCAAATCAATTTTATTTTTTTTAAGATAATCTTTTACATATCTGGCTGCATAGGTGGCATTCGCCCCTTTTGAAGCAATCTCGCCTGGCAGGTCTTTAGGGTGGATGGTGATGAGGATGTCTTTAAAATATTCTATGAATTCTTTTTGGATGCCTTTTAGTTTTTCTAAAACGCCCTCCTCGCGCTCTTCGCCTGCTAAAACTACAATCAGCCTATCAGATGGATAATCCACCTTTTTTAGCGACGACAGACTATCCCTGATTACACCCGGGGGTTCTTTATATATAGTATAAAGGACAATATGCCAGATATCCTCAAAACGTTTATCCGTATTTGCCTTTTTACAAAGATTAAGCCAGTTGGTATTTTTCTTTGAAAGCATACGATGATGCGCCAATATCAAAAGCAAACTCATATATAACAACCTAAAGAACCAATACATAAGATAAACTATCAGGGCGATGGCTGCCCATAAAGGCGCAATGCCTATCAAAAATACAAAAGAAAAAATAATAGACCAACTTATCGCCGCAGGCAATACCTCAAGAATCCTTTTAATCCTGTCCCTTTTCATATATTTTTTTCATTACATTAATTTTAAATAAAGAAAATGTCCTGGAAGGTTCAAGTTTATCTTTAATAAATAAGGTATCAGAAGAATTATCATAATAGACTTCCGAATCTTTATTATTTAACCTATAAATCTCAAATATAACGCTGTTATCTCTTATATTTATATCCAGGGCAATAATCTTTGTGCCCTCCTGGATTATTAGATAACGGTCTTTAAAGCCAAAGAACACCCCTCTTATTGGCTCGGCTGCTTTATAAATATGCTCCAAGGTGAGTTCCTTCTTTATGCTCCAACTGCCATAATCAATAAGCCAGATATCTTTTTGGTTATAAAAAACAAAATTATTCCTTCCTTCTTTTATATCTTTAATAGACGCAAGCGTCTCTTCGGTTAAATTTATTGGACTTGCCTTGGCTATCTCATCCAAATCTTCATTAAAAACATAAATGCCATCTCTGGCAAAGGCAATTATTTTTTTACCAAAGAGATGCTCTATAATAAAAAATTTATAGATATCTAAGTCGGCTTTTATTTTTTCAATATCCTTTATCTTTGGTATCAGCACCGCATCAAGAGGCGAAACCATAAAAGATTTTACCTCCACCTTCACCTCGTAGGGATAGAAACCCTCCTTTTCCAATTTAACCTTATATGTCCCTGGTAAAACTTCTTTAATATCACAAGGTGTCGGTTGGTTTATTTTTTTATTTTCTAAATATACCTGGGCTCCTGCAGGCAATGACTTGATTGTAATAACCCCTGTTTTCTGAAAACGTTTTAAATTACTATTAAACTGATAACCCAAAGAGTAAAAAATAATCAAAGGTAAAAGCACAACAAAAGCCACCAGGAAAAACCAGAAAAAAATCTTTCTAGCAATTTTATAGAATTCCTCTTCCATTGTATAACCTTTAAAAAATACCCTTTGAAAAGTTATGGTTTAACTTTATCTATTATAAACCAAATCTTAACTAAAGCCAGGTTTTTTAGATTAAAAATTTAGCCTAAAAATGCAAGGACAAACACCCCGAGCAATAAACTAAGAAAGGTTAAAGGCAGGCCTACTTTTAGATACTCAAAGAAACTCACCTTTACTTCATCCCTTGCAGATTCAAAGACAATGATATTGGCAACTGAGCCGATAATGGTTAGATTACCTGCCAGTGTGGAAGACATCGCTAAGGTAAGCCAGGCGAGTTTTGAGTTAGCCAGATTCGTAAAGAAATGTGAAAATAATATTACTGCCGGGACATTGCTTACAATATTTGAAACCACTGTTGAGCCTAAAGATAAATTAACAACCTGTTTTAATCTTCCATCGCTAAGGTAATGTTGCACATAAGTAAATATGGAATTAATAATGCCTGATTTTTCTACTCCTTTCATCACAATAAACAGGCCGGAAAAGAATAATAGCAGGGTCCAGTCCACCTCCTCCAATGCCTTTCTGGGCTTAGTGGCGCCGGCTAATATAAGAAGACAGGCTAAGGTTATAGCCACGGAAGGCGGATTAAAACCTAACGAAAGAAAAACCAAAAGCAGGGCTAGCGCAAAAAAGGAAACAAAAAGCAACTCCTTTTGAACTATTATTCTTGAAGAATCATTTCCTATAATCACAATAGGCTTACTGGCAATCTCTTTTCTATAAATAAAACGGATAACCAAGAAATTCAGGATTAAACCGATAATCGTAACAGGGGCTAAAATCATTAAAAATTCTAAGAAAGGAATCTTTGAATAAAGGCCAATAAGCATATTCTGGGGATTTCCGATAATGGTCATAACACTGCCGATATTTGAAGATGTAGCCAAGGCAATAAGATAAGGAATAGGATTAAGGGAAACCCTGCGCGTAAGCCTTAAGACAATGGGTGTCAATATTAGGCAAATTGTATCATTCATAAATAAACTGGAAAGAAGCCCTGAAGAAATAATCAAAAATAAAAGTAATGATGAAGCACTTTTTGCGCTTTTTAAAATGAAATCCTCGGCTATCTGGAAAAACCCCGATACTTCGGTATAGGCAACAATAATCATCATCCCCAAGATAAATAAAATGGTGTCCAGATCAATCGCGGCATATGCCTCTTTAATGCTTAAGACGCCGAACAAGACCATTGCCACAGCGCCCAAAAGGGCGCCTGCCGGCCGGTTGATATGTAACTTAGGGATATTTTGTATGCCGATAATAATATAGGTTAAGATAAAAATAATCAGGGCAATATTCATAAGGAATATTTTAAAACTAATTTTACTTATTGTGTTAATACTATAAGCAAATCCCTTGTCTTTGGATAGATAATAGTGGCGGCTATTTAACTTATTAGCCGCCACTATTTTATTATTATTTTATTTAACCGGTCCTGTTTATTCAGTTTCCACGGTAATACTTTCTACCTTTTGCTTTCCTGAAACGTCGGTGGTATATTTAACGATTACTTTATCCCCAACTTTTAAATCAGAAAGTTGCAAGGTAGTATCTGCCTTGGTGACTTTTGTTTCAGGCGCTACTTCAAAAGTGGTATTCTCGTAGGTAGAGGTAACTGCGTCCTTCAATTGCTTTACCACCACCTGAGATTTTCCCAGGTCTACAGAAACCACTTCCCCTGAAACTGAGATGGCCTTTTCTTCCGCTGCCACCTGGGCAAAAACTGGAAGTGCCATCCCCGCCACCCCAATTGCTGTTAAACACACGAGCGCTACTTTAATTACTCTCACCATACCCCCCTCACCCCCTTTCTTTTTTAGTAAAAGAAATTACCTTTTTGTGGCATCTTACATTCTCTCTAATTTTTTAAGATGCCTTTGACCATTTGAGAATATTAACCTCAATGCCTGCCTTTGAGTCCCTCTTTAACTCAAAACCATCTAAGAATCCAAAATTTTTATCTAAAAAAATGCCTTTCCTGTTTAGGTTGCAATTATTATCCAGGGCCTCTTGCGCTTTTTCCAAACACATATTCTTGTTATAAACATAAATTTCCAATCCCTTTTTTCTCTCCTGTTTATAACAATTTAAGCATATATATGCGTCAACCTGATTGAAGATTAATTCTTTGGCTAACTCAAAGACTAACTCGGCTAATTTCTCAATGTCTCCATCTTTAAATTTGATGGGTTTGATAAAATCAATTGTCTGAACCTTTATTCTCAGCAAATCAAATTCGCTATTTATATTTCTACCCTGAAACTGTAGCATTAGTATTGGCTGAATAATCTGGAGGGGTCCTGGCGGGAAGGACTATAAAAAATACCTACAACGACGATGCCTATACATAGAATTTTTGTTTAAAATTTATATATAAAAGCTAATCTAAGCCTTTATCCCAATTAATCCTTACTACTACTTCCCAAAAATCCAAGGACCCGATACCCCTGTTATCTTCTTTATTCCGCCTCTCCTTATTTAGTTTTTATTTTTCTTTACCCAGGATACTCAATACCTCTTCTGTTCTTCTAAGTCTCTTGCGCAACATTTCCGCTATCGGACGCAAGACATAAAAAATATTGTGGTCTTCAATATTGTAATAAATAGTCGTACCCTGCTGTCTGGACCTCAAAATACCGCCCTCCCTTAAAACCAACAGGTGCCTTGAAAGACTTGATTGCGGTATGCCTAAGGTCTTAACAATGGCTCCTACATTTTTTTCGCCGCTCTTTAAAAACTCAATAATCTGGAGTCGTACGGGATGGGCTAATATTTTTAAAAAATCCGCTTTTATCTTGTAAGCCAATTCTTCCATATTTTTTATTTCTCAATATTCGGATATAGCAATATCATACAACAAATCTATCTCTTGTCAAGACCAAAAATTATCACAAATTGGGGTCACACAAAATGGGGTCAGAATTATTTTTTAAAAAATAATTCTGACCCCATTTTCGAGTCTTATGCCATAATCAAGCCGAGCCACTCCCCATTTGGTAATATACCTTAAGCCAAAACCTGTGCCACATTTTAA
>Ga0078972_1004156_pt1 | contig 40865 bp, 26 predicted proteins | sample YelNatPaOPGAMG01_FD_67568 | JGI IMG/M metagenome (GOLD analysis project Ga0078972, IMG submission 67568) | Hot spring thermophilic microbial communities from Obsidian Pool, Yellowstone National Park, USA - OP-RAMG-01 (SPADES assembly) (version 2) | ecosystem: Environmental > Aquatic > Thermal...
GCCGTATCGGAAGGTGCGGCTGGATCACCTCCTTTCTAAGGATGAGGAAGAGAGATGCGGAACGATCTTCCGTGTGCATTCTTCTCATCTCAGGTCGATGTTCCGACCCTTGTCATCTGTTCAATTGTTCGTGAAGTTCATTTCCGCCCGGTTTTGAGGGATTGTTCCAAGGGAGAGCGTTAAGCTCTCCCTTTATTGATTCACCCCGTCTTCTTCGTCTTTCGCTAACGCACCATATAAGGTATAATTTTAAGTATTATGACGATGATTCTAATTGCGTGATCCCACTCGGGCTCCGCCTTCGGTTACGCATGCTTGATAATGATCGTCCGATTGACACCATGATTTTAGTTCGTATCGATGTGAAACTCCAACTGCGGATAGGGGATAAGGCTAATGAATAGACACGTCTTTTTGAACGGAAAACTGATAAACCGGGAGGAGGCATTCCTAAATATTTACGATCACGGATTCCTTTACGGAGACGGTGCGTTCGAAGGTGTTCGTGTCTATAATCGACGGGTCTTCCGTCTGGAAGAGCATGTCGCCCGTCTTTATCGCTCGCTGAAATCCCTTGGAATAAAAGATCCAATGTCGCCGGAATCATTTTGCGATTCCGTGCTGGAGACGGTCGCCGCCAATCAGGTGGAAAGCGGTTATATCCGAATCTCCGTATCAAGAGGCGTGGGGCTTGGGTTGGATCCGAAACACATGAATGACGCGCCCCCAACGATCGTGATCTCCACCGAGCAATTGAGCCTATATCCCGATTCGATGTATAAGAATGGGTTGGAGGTGATTACCGCATCGACTCGGGTGCCGCCGGCGGTTTGCATCGATCCGCAAATCAAGTCCTTGGGGAGGTACATCAATAACATCGCCGCGAAGATGGAAGCCAACAGGGTTGGCGCAGGCGAGGCTTTGATGCTGAATATGCAGGGGTACGTCGCGGAAGCCACCGGTGACAATCTGTTCCTGGTGCTCGACGGCAAACTGAAAACTCCTCCCACAAGTCAAGGGGCGCTACCCGGTATCACCCGAGCCACGGTGATGGATTGCGCGAACGAAATGGGTATTCCTTGCGAGGAAGCTCTGATTACGCTCTACGATTGCTATTGCGCCGAGGAGGCTTTCCTGAGCGGTACCGCTGCGGAGGTGATTCCGATGGTTCAATTGGATGGCAGAACGATCGGAGAGGGGAAGCCTGGGGTGATCACAAACCGACTTATAGAGGAGTTTCACAAGCGCACGCAGACCGATGGTCCCATGGCTTGGTGATCGCGCTTCCAACAGGTGTTCCCGCAGGCGGTGAACCGTGATTGAAACGAGATGTCTTTGGATACCATAAAATGTGAACGGTGCGGTGCAAACAAGGCTTTCGCCGGATATTCACAGGTCGGTTCACCCGCCATACATTTATGCAAATCGTGTCTGCGCTCCGTTTCGGTCAAAGGAGGCTCATTGAATTCCTTTGATTTTCCTCGTTTTTTTCTGGAGCTTGCATCGCCGCAATCACTTATTTCCGATGAGAATGTTTCATCCCTGCCCCCTGATTTGCGCTGTCCATTTTGCGGTATGACGATTGGAGAGTTGAATGAGATCGGCGCGCCGGGGTGTCCCGCCTGTTATGAAACATTTAGAGAGATATTGGAATCGGCGTTACGAAAGATGCAAAGATGATGGATTTCTCATCCGCTAAGATAAAGCGATTGTCCGATCAAAACGTTCCGATCCCGATGTGGCTTCGAGAGAGCGGGGAAGACGGGGATGTGGCGGTATCGACGAGACTGCGTATCGCGCGCAATCTTGATGGATGCAGGTTTCCATGGTGCGCCACCGATTTCGAGTTGGAACAAGTTGTGCAGTTAATGCATGATGTAAGCGTTCGAATGGGAAATCTGTTTGGCGGAGTCGCGATGCTTGATGCGGACAGTCTCTCCGACGAAGAGCGGATGGATCTCGTCGCGTGGAGATATGTGAGCAGGGATTGGGCGTTATCCGAAAAGAGAAGAGCGCTTCTCATTTTGGGGGATGGTGTCACCAGCGTGATGGTGAACGAGGAGGACCATTTGCGCATACAGGCGATTCTTCCGGGTCTTCAGGTAAAATCAGTACAGAAACATGCGCAAAATGCCGAAGAAAAGATAGCGAAACATATTCGCCTTGCGTGGAGTCCGACATTTGGGTATTTAACGTCCTCTTTGAGCAATGTGGGATTGGGAGTGCGTTTGGGTGTGCTGCTCCATCTGCCTGGATTAAGATACATGGAGCGCATTCGAGAGGTTCTCGACGCCGCCGTGCTTGTGGGCTGTTCGGTGAGAGGCACCTACGGCGAAGGCACTTCGGAGGCGGGCGACTTTCATTTGGTTTCCAACTCAAACCGAATGGGAGGGGATTGGGGGGAGATTACCGGACGTTTTATCTCCGCCATCGATTTCGTAACCAACGAGGAACGGGAGGCGCGATGCCTGCTTTTCGGAGGCGAGAAGGGGCGGGTGCGCTTGGAGGATACTTGCCATCAAGCGTATCGCTACCTCTTTGACGAGGAGCCGAATCTCACCGATCTGCTCTCGATCATTTCCGTTCTTCGGCTGGCGGTGGCGGAGGGCGCTCTGCCTGGAAGAATCGAGCGAACCGCACCGTGGATTGCGATGACCGGAGCGGAATGGGTGCGAGGGGATGCGGACAAGGGACGGGAAAGGTATCAAATCATTCGAAGAACCGCCATGCTCAGACAGTCCTTGAGAGGATTTATTCGCTCAGTCGGAACTTTACACCCTTCCGTAGCGAATTGAGATGTACATGTTCAACGGATTGAATGCAGACACAATGGAGATGGAAAATCGTATAAAAATATAGGCTGATGATTACTGTGCATCTTTTCCCCTAGGGAAACGGGCATAGAGGAGGTGATTCACGTTATGTGGCAACGATTTACGGAACGAGCGAGAAGAGTGGTATTCTTTGCTCAGGAGGAGGCGGGAAGACTGGGTGAGAGTTATGTATCCACCGAGCATCTGCTTCTTGGGTTGGTACGCGAAAATGACAGCGTCGCAGCCCGTATCCTGGAGAGACTTGGTGTGAGTCTTGGCAGAATACGGTCCGAGATTGAAAGGCAAGTGACACGCGGGGATGGACGTCTTGGCCAAGACATGCAATTGACACCAAGAGCCAAACGCGTGATTGATCTCGCCTATGACGAAGCACGTCAGCTCAACAACAACTACATTGGAACCGAGCATCTACTTCTCGGTCTCATACGTGAAGGCGAAGGACTTGCAGGCAGGGTGCTGGCCAAACTCGGAGTGGATTTGGAGCATACCCGAAGGGAAGTGATGGCATTGCAGGATAATGACAGTTCCGCAGGCGGTCCGCCTCAGGGCGGAGCCAACAGGCATCATCGCTCCCGAACCCCCACTTTGGATGAGTTTGGCAGAGACTTGACGGAACTGGCACGCAATGAAAAGCTAGACCCCGTTGTGGGACGCCATTCGGAAATCGAACGAGTAATTCAGATACTGTCCCGGAGAACAAAAAACAATCCTTGTCTGCTCGGCGAACCGGGGGTGGGCAAAACAGCCATCGCCGAGGGATTGGCGCAGAGGATTATCCTTGGAGATATCCCGGACACCTTGAAAGATCGACGCATTGTCGCCTTGGATTTGGCGGGTTTGGTAGCGGGCACCAAATATCGGGGCGAATTCGAAGAGCGTATGAAACGTGTGATGGACGAGGTGCGTAAGGCATCCGGCGACGTCATTCTCTTCGTGGATGAATTGCACACTTTGGTCGGCGCCGGAGCTGCGGAAGGCGCGATCGACGCTTCCAATATCATGAAACCTGCTTTGTCGCGCGGAGAGTTGCAGTGCATCGGCGCGACCACCATGGATGAGTTTCGCAAATACATCGAACGCGACGCCGCGCTCCAACGAAGGTTCCAACCCGTAAAGGTGTCCGAACCCACCGAGGAGGAGTGCATTGAAATCCTGAAGGGGTTGCGGGATCGCTACGAATCGCACCATCGCGTGAAGATAACCGACGACGCATTGGTGGCGGCGGCGCGCTTGGCGAGTCGTTACATCACCGATCGTTTCCTACCGGATAAAGCGATAGACCTCATCGACGAAGCGGCATCCCGGGTGCGGTTGCAATACGCCTTGCCGCCAACGGAGTTGCGACAGAAAAAGATTGAACTCAATATCGTGCAAAAGGAACTCCAATCCATTCTGGGTAACGGCAACAACCAGTATGAAAAGGCTTACGATTTGCAAACCAAGGAGCGAAAGCTGAAGTCTGATATTGACGAGCTTGAACTCGAATGGAAAAGCAAAAGGGAAGAGATGAGCCGTGTGGTGGATGAGGATGAGATTGCGAATATCGTGCAATCGTGGACCGGAATTCCGGTAAGCCGTTTGGTGGAAGCGGAAACGCGCAAGTTGCTACGGATGGAGGATGAGCTTCATAAGCGCATCATCGGTCAGCATGAGGCGATCGTCGCCATATCCAAGGCGGTTCGACGTGCGCGTTCCGGCATGAAGGACCCCAAACGTCCGATGGGAACCTTCATCTTCCTCGGACCGACCGGGGTTGGCAAAACCGAATTGGCGCGAGCCCTGGCGGCTTTCCTGTTTGAGAACGAGAACAACCTGATCCGCATTGACATGTCGGAATATATGGAGCGATTTGCCGTTTCCAGGTTGGTCGGCGCTCCTCCCGGATATGTGGGATACGAAGAGGGAGGTCAACTCACCGAAGCGGTTCGACGCAATCCCTATTCCGTGGTGTTACTTGATGAGATTGAAAAAGCGCATCCGGAGGTCTTCAATATCCTCTTGCAGGTTGCAGAGGATGGCAGGCTAACGGATAGTCAAGGTAGGATCGTGGATTTCAAGAACACCGTGATTATCATGACTTCAAACATTGGAGCGAGGCTGATCCATCGCGAGCCTGGCATGGGATTCCGTACTGCGGCGAGGGTGGATGAGGACGCCAGAAGTTATGAAGGAATGAAGGGCAAGGTGATGGACGAAATGAAGAAGGTGTTTCGTCCGGAGTTCTTGAACCGGATTGATGAGACGATCGTTTTCCATGCTTTGACAAGTGGCGAGATTCTCCAAATTGTTGATCTCATGGTGGAACGTGTCGCCAAGCAGGTTGAGAGCCAAGGAATGAAGCTGGAGCTTACCTCCGAAGCCAAGGAGCGACTTGCGAAGGAGGGCTTCGATCCGGCATTCGGAGCCAGACCATTGCGTCGGGCGGTTCAACGGATGATCGAGGATCCGCTTGCCGAGGAGATTCTGGCGGGTAATTTTATCCCCGGGGATACGATTCTCGCGGAGGTGAGAGACGGAGACATAGTTTTCACGAAGTCTCCCGCAGCGGGTCCGGATACTTTACCGCCGTTGGAGGAACCCGCCGGAGTGGCGTGATCCATCCATACGTGTTAAACGCGGGAATTTCATAAGGGGATTCCCGCGTTTTTGCATTGCAGTTTGCGCGAGGCGCCAAATGTTCGTGATGGCTCTCGCTATTGCGGGACGGAGGAGCGTCGGTCCGATCAATCCGGATTGAAATCACGGGGAGACTCCTACAGGTATCGTCGTCCATTTCAGACCATATTTCGGCGGCATGTCGGATACTTTCATACGTTTACTAGAGGCGATTGTCACGCCGCCGTTGGAATCGAAATCCACGCAATCCACCACCACCTCGGCGTTCCGCGCCTCAGGAGTGTCGTTAGGCAATAGAAAACCGATATACTGAGATGATCCGGAGGCGGTGTAGTTGCCCATTTGATGCTCGATGGCGCCAAGCTGCTGCATTCTGTCGAGAAGGTACTTGTTCATGTTCTCATAATGATGCGCGCACCCGGTCAATGCACTGAACGAGCCTATCAGGATTGAGAGATATATGATTTTGATAAACAATGATTGTTTCATCCGATGGGCAAACAACGCATCCTTATCACACTTCTTCATAACATTGGATTCCCTTGGAGCTGTGTAAAATATGCGTAACAACGCGCCTTCTTGGAAATGAAAATTCCCCTGAATTTCCGAAGGAGTATACGAAACCGGGTCTTTCTATGATGATCCCACGTCACGAAGAGCGCCTCATACGGAAGGAGTATGCGTCTAAGGCTATTGTACCACAGCGCGATAGAATATGATTTTATTCAGGATGGACGTAGGAACACGCTTCTGATCATCGCCAGACGCCGGTTTCGCGGGAACTTTCACTTCTTGATAGGAACAACTCGGAATTGGTCGGGAACCTAAATGGATGCATCAAATTGTCCGTATAGTCTATAAGGGTTTACGCCCCAATTACAGGCATAGGCGCGAATTTCGCATATCCGGCGGTATAAATAAGAGAGGAATTAGGTCTTTTACGCTTTCGGGGGGATCGCGCATGAAGAAGCGAAATGATAAGTTAACGAGCGGGGAAATGACGCGACGGCAGTTCATGGATAAGGCGATACGCATGGGGATTGCCGCCGTGGCGACGAGCTCTTTCGCGGAGACACGTGAAATCTCCGCTAGGGCAAGCTCGGTTTCCGAATTCGTCCACATTCAGGGGGAGGGATTTACGCTTAACGGGAACCCCTTTCGAAACATTGGAGCGAACATCCCCGATCTGTTCGTACGGTTTTTGCACGATGACGACAAGGCTGTCTCGCAAGTGGTTGAAAACGCCGCTTCCGTGGGGGTGCGTGTCGTGCGATGTTTCGGAAGCACGTGGGGATGGGACGATTTTCAGATATTCGATAACGACCGCAAGCGCTGGATAGCGGCGTATGATCGGATGATTCGGGTGGTTCGTGATGCCGGAATCCGATTGGTTCCATCTCTGCTTTTCAATTTGGAAATGATCCCCCGTTACTTGCAAAAATACAAGAACATGCCCGATGAGCAGGTTGTTAACCTTCTCACCCCTGGTTCGCCATCCAATCGGCTTGCATCGGAGTATGTTGCAACCATCGTGGAGAGGTACGCCGATAATCCGGGGGTGTTCATGTGGGAGATCGGAAACGAGTATAACCTTTCAGCGGATTTGTCGGCTCAGTGGAAGGAGCGACCCGCCAATCAAATCCCCACATCCGATAACATTCGCGCCTTCCTGCAACAGATCGCCGCGTTGATACGCAAAAACGACTCGCGTCATCCCATCACCAGCGGCAACGGCAACATGCGCACCTATGCATGGCATATTCGTCAGGGGATGCTGGCACATCAAAAGGACGCCAACCCGTTCGATTACCCTATGGATTGGAGCAAGGATACGCTGACGGAATATTACGAGATGATCAAATGGTTCGACCCCTCCCCTCTGGACGTGGTGTGCGTGCATGATTATCCCCCGGGGAAGGATGTTTACGCATGGTTGAATGTGGATGACACGCATGACCTGATCCTGCCTTATGCTAGGAAAGCGGCCGACCGTCTCCGTCAACCCCTTTTTGTCGGGGAGTTTGGGGGCGTGATCTACCAAAACGGAGCTGAGGTGACCTCTCCTTTCATTCAGGATATTCTCAAGCAGATCAGAGAGGGCGTCGTTCCCATCGCTTTGATATGGGCATGGGAGTTCGCCAATGGCGATCCAAATCAGAACACTTTTTCCCTGAGCCTTGATCGTACCCCGCGCCTCTGCGCGCAGATCAAGGAGACGAACAAGGCTCTTGAGAGTTGACACGATATTTCATGGAGAGAAATATGAAACACGCTATGAAACGTTTAATAACCGTTTTTTTGTCCCTAACACTTGCGGTCGCATGCTTGACCGTGCAAGCCGAGACCGTCAACGTTGCCAAGCATGGCAAAAAATTCATGATCGGACCGCCCGGGCATCGGATTACCGTGCTCTATCTGAAAGGGACCCCTTATGAAATGGGATACGCCGAGGGTAAATTGTGCGCCAAGGAGGTGCATTACATGGCGTTGCAGGTGGCGCCCCTTATGATGCTCGGGCTTCAGATTCATCCGAGCAAAGTGGATCAGATTTGGAAACTCTACCAAATGCATCTGCGTCCGGATTATCTGGAGGAACTCAAGGGGGAGGCTGCGGGTTCCGGTGTGTCGCTCCAAGCCATCGAAAGGCTGGAGGCAATCCCGGATATATCCGAATGGCATTGTTCCTTCTTCGCCGCTTACGGCAAGGCGACCCATACAGGAGACCTGCTTCAAATTCGCGCGCTGGATTACGCCACTTACGCGGGAATTCAGAAATACCCAGCGATCAAGGTTTACGACCCAGTTCACGGTATTCCATTTGTGAATGTGGGATGGGCGGGACTTTGCGGAATGGTGAGCGGGATGAACGCCGATGGCATCGCCATGAGCGAGATAGGTGACAACTGGGATATGCAGACCGACAGCTTTGACGGCCGCCCCCTAACCTATGTGATGCGGGATTCCGTAGAGTTTGGAAACACGCTCGCCAAAGCTGTGGATTTGGTCAAGAACGGCGCACGCACCACCTCGTTACTCTATTGTCTCTCCTCCGCGAAGGAGAGGCAGGTGCGCGCTTTGGAGACGAGCCACACGAAATGCTACGTCTACACTCCGTCGACATTGCCATTTCCGCATCTGCCGGATGTGGTCTATATGTCCATGGGCATGAAAAGCGACTGGAATCAGAAGCTGTATGAAGCATTGAAGAAAGTGTACGGGAAGATTGACGTGCCGATTGCGGAGGGGATTATGCACAACCTTAAGACCGGCAGCCTGCATGCGATCGTGTTCAAACCCGCCACCGGAGATTTGTGGGTCTCCAACGCCACATTCACGAAGAAGGCGTATGATTGTCCGTTCGTTCACTTCAACCTGAAGCTTGCGTTGCAGACCACTTTTTTCCAGTAAGCTCCCGTCGAGGCTTGGGTATCGGGTATCGGGGATCGGGGGGTGCCGGATTTGAACCAGTGACCCCTTCGGCGCAAACGAAGTGACAAATTTCACGCTCAAACGTGGGTCCTTCTACCTGCCGAAACTCGGGTAACGAAGTTAACGTCGCCCTTATTGCAATTCATGATGTGCGATACTTCGAGAATGAGAAAACTTGTTTGCGATCTCGTTGAGATATCACACGGATGGCCCATTGCGTCGGAAAGGCGGGAATGATGAAAGCGTAAGGCGAATGGGAGAGGATATGGAGATCGTGTCCGACTATTGGGAGTTCGTTACGGATGTGGATGGTTCGAAATTCATTTCAAAACCGGACTACGAATACAATGTGCCTCTGGTGGGTCCGATGCTTCAGAACCGTATCCGAAAGAAGATGGAGGCGAACCTCCATGCTTGAATGAGAGCCATTGGAAAAAAGGGGGAACAAAGTTGAGGAGGTTGCGATGACCATTCCTCGGGTTGTTCTTTATCTTTCACTCAGAAAAGCCAACTTAAACATTCGGAAAAATAATAACGGGATTGGTCCATTTTCTCTTTCGCCATCCGGATATCCCCTCGTTGCAACGCTTGCAAACTTCGCATCGCATGGCTTGCAGCGGCACGAAGCTGGATGCGTATGTGGCGTCGCCGCCAATAGGTTAATATCCGCTTATGCTCCTTGAGATTTTCCGGAGAGTCATACATTTTGTGATACATCCGGTTCAAAACAGGCTCCGTTTTTCCCCGGAAACCCTTGGATGCGTTGCTTTGATGGAAGCGATAATTCAATATCCGTTTGTCCACGAAGAGAAAATCTCCTCGTCGGCTCATGCGTATCCATAAATCCCATGCATCCAAGGGGACCAAGTCAGGATCGAACGGCTCCTTGAATGCCATTGCCGATCGACGCAGCAAGACCGTTCCAGGAGTAACCGTTCGGCACTCACACACCAGATGTGCGAAATCCGTAGGATGCTCCAATGTCAAGGAGATAATCCTTCCATCCCTCATGCCAAGACGATGGCGTTGCCATTCCTCCAAATCCGGGGGCGCCACGGAGAGCGCAGTATTCATGCGATGAGCCTCGATGATTTTCTCTGGCGGGATGGGGACACCGCCCTCATCAATGTATCGCGCCAATCCATGAGTACCCACCGCGTGCGGGTTGGCGTCCATAACAGCACTAAGAGTCGATAATGCCTCCTTTTCCCAGATATCGTCATGATCCAGGAAGATAACATATTCCGTGTTCGAGCCAAGTTCGTGGTATCCTCGATTTCTCGCTTTGGCGATGCCATGGTTTTCCTGACGGATTAGCCGAATGCGGGAATCCCTGTCGCACCATTGAGAGACGATGTCGGCTGTTCCGTCCATGGAGCCGTCATCCACCACCACGCATTCCCAATCGGCGAGGGTTTGAGTCACCACGCCTTCAAGCGTCGTCGAAAGAAATCTTTCGGAATTCCATGCCGGAATCACTATGCCAATCTTAGTCATAATAATTACTCAAAATGCTGGGCGATATCCTCCCAATTCCATCAAACACAATTATACGATACCGGACGTGGATGGAGTCAATGATATTAGTATCTGCATCCTCCTGTGTCTTTAGTGCGGGGGCGACAAGGGTATGCATAACCCCGTTCATATCGATGACTGCCAGTTCGTAAACATCATAAGTGACGGAATCCTGAGAGATATAATCGATTTCATGTGCATTAATAGAGTGTCCTGAGGCATTAAAGCTCACAGCCGTTGTTGCGGCAAGAACGGATTGTCCATTGAAAGTGGCGTCTCCCACTGTTAGCAACGTGGTGGATAAGAACGAGAGATGGCAACAACCGGAAGGAGTATCCAGGTGGTGCAGGTCAATGTGAATATGGCTAGCACAGGTTCAGGTGAACATTTCTGTTACAGGATAACTCGATTAATAACCGCAAGGGATGCGAGGCTTTCCGGTTTAACGGTTTATCAATTATGCATACAATCCCGCTTGGGAAGAACACATCGCGCATTGCGCTGGAAAGGCGGGATGATGGAAAGCGTAAGGTGAAGGGATCATAAGAGGATTGCTCGCGGGGAGGGTGAACGCTCAGGCTCCAAGCGTGCCAAACGTGATCAGGGCGCATTCGTTCGAACGGGTGAACTCGAAGGGAACTGTTGATGCCATCCTTAGACCATCAAGCGATATGACCGTAGGCGGAACTCCAGGCGTTGCTGTGTGCGACGTTAAGGGAAACACAATGGTGATGCATGGAGTTTCGCACATCGTGAACAAAGTGACCGGCGCGAAGACCACGACGGAACCCTCCCTCATCACGCTCTATGACGCCAATGGGAACGTGATCTTCCAGAAGCCTTGACACCCTTCACGCCATCCCTCGATGGGTGGTGTGATTGAACGTCTCATGCTCGCAACGCCACTCGCCTCGCTCAGCGACGGCTGTTAGACGTCTGAGCGAATTCGGAAGCTCCGCATGCATAAAACGTTCAATTTACGAACATCAGTATGCAAAAACATGGGCGGTACTGGATTTGAACCAGTGACCTCTTCGGTGTGAACGAAGCGCTCTGCCGCTGAGCCAACCGCCCGAATGAACTCTACAGGGGAGTGCAACCTCCATTAAATACAATCCATATCTTACCACATTCTTCGTGAGATTCCTACCCCATGAGCAAATTCAAGTTAGGAGGCTCTTGCGGGACGCCGCCACGCCCATCCTATTTCAAAACACCTTTCAAATGCTCAAGGTCAACTACCATAAGAAAACGGAACGCCAGAGAAGGCGTTCCGTTTTGAGCATTTGACAAGGTTCATCGATTCACCAAGCCTCAATTCCCGAGATCATGGGATTCGTGATTTTCGTCACTCCACTCCGAACATTCTGAATGCGGCGTATTTCGGGAAGTCTATGGCGAAGGTGAAGATCAGCGAAAACAAGAGAATCGAAAATACTTCGTTGGCAGGTATCGGAGTGATAATGACCCCGTAAATTCCAAGCAACACGAAACCGATTAAAGCCCCGACCGTGGAGAGTATCAAAGCGTTGCCAGGGATGGAGGACCAAAAGAACTTCCTCTCTCTTACGATCATAACCCTGAACTGGCTGGTGAACACCAGCATTAGCATAATCCAAGTCTGCAGGTGCTTCAAGCCGTGATGTCCGAGGCCGAAGTATCTCTCCCCCCAGATAACCGCCGCGACGCCCTCCACAACAAGTAGAACCCCGATCAGCAGGGAGGCGTAGGTGATGTTCAATACGTTCCATGCGTTGGGATTGGTGGTATGCTTTACGTTATCCGTGGCGAGTGACATGGTTACGAAATCGTTCGCAAACACAAGGAGAGCCATTCCCAGCATCGAGAGCACCATTTGATGATGAACCATGAAAAAACCCACCGTGAGCAACCCTATCACTTGGATGACTTTCGTCACTTTATTGATGACCCAGGTGAGCATTCTTTGGTAGGTTTCCCGGCTACGCTCAATCGCTTCCACAATCACTCTCACGCCGGGTTCCAACAGCACAACGCTTGCGGAGGCCTTTGCCACGTCCGTGGCGTTGCTCACTGCGATTCCCATCTCCGCCTGTTTGAGCGCGGGGGCGTCGTTCACACCGTCTCCAGTCATTCCGACCATGTATCCGTTTTCCTGAAGGAGTTTTACGATGCGGTATTTGTCCTCGGGGTAAATCTCCGCGAAACCGTCGCTGGATGCCACCTTTTTCGCCTGCTCCTCATGGCTGAGATTTTCGATGTCCGCCAGGCGAATGATGTTTTCACCGATGCCAACGTTCTTTGCGATCTCCTGGGCGATCGCCATATTGTCGCCTGTAAGCATAATCGGTTTCACACCAAGGCTTTTCATTTCGGCGATCATCTTCGCTGAATCGGCGCGCGGCGGATCGGAGAGCGGAAGCAATCCGACGAAATCGAGCGTGTCGAAATCGTTATCCTTGGAGCGCGCCACGGCGATGGTGCGGTACCCTTTGCGTGAAAAGTCTGCGATTGTCTGGTCAACCTTCGCCTTGAGTTCGTCCGTAACCCCGGAGCACATTGGCAGAATAATCTGCGAGGCGCCTTTGACGACTTTGAACTGCGAGCCGTTGTGTTGGATGATCGCCTCGGTTCGTCGGATGGCGGGGTTGAAGGGCGTGTAGGAGACCTGTTGATGCGAATTGGTGTCCACCTTGGAGTTCTTCGCGTAATCGATGATCGCCACGTCAATCAAATCCATTCCCTCGGCGCGGGATGCGAGTGCGGCAAGCCGGATGGAGTCCTCCTTGGAGTAGCCGGAGAAGGGGACGCTGTCCGTAACGGACAGCTTGTTTTCGGTGATGGTTCCCGTCTTATCGAGACAAAGAACGCTGATACTCGCCGCATCCTCGATGGAATCCAACCTGGTGACAAGGACGTTTGACTTCGCCAACTGCACGCCGGTCGCCGCCTGCACGATAGTCATGACGGCTGGCAGCGCCACTGGCACCGCACCCATGAGGAAAACAACCACAAATGTCATAATAACGAGAAAGTGTTCGCGATTGAGAAAGGCGTAGCCTCCCACGATGATGGATGCGGCGATGCCCAGATACATCATGTACTTCACGATAGCCATCATGATCTCTTCCTGATGGGATTTCGGTTTGGCTATCTTGACCAGTTCGGCGGTCTTTCCGAAGTAGGTGTTCTTTCCAGTATTGATAACGATGCACCGCGCCTCTCCTCGTCGTACGACTGCGCCGGAGTAGACGACGTCTAGAGGTTGCTTGTCGATGGGAAGCGATTCCCCCGTCAGAGCCGATTCATCGATGGCTATGTCGCCGGAAATGATCTTTGCATCCGCAGGAACGATGTCGCCCATTTTAATGATCATCACATCGCCCGGAACGACTTGGCTGGAGTCCTCCGTCACCCACTCGCCATTCCGAAGCACTTTCGCCTTGATGGCGAGCCGTTGTTTCAATAGCTCCACCGCTTTTTGCGAGCCTCTGGAGTGCATGAAGCCAATAATGGCGTTTACGGTGAGGAGCACGAAGATGATGATACCCTCAATTTCATGCTTTAGGATGATGGAGAGCACCATCGCAAGTTCCAACAACCACGGCATGGGGCCCCAGTAACGGCTGAAAAACTCGACAAACGGGTTTTTCTTTTTCTCTGTTATCGCGTTTGGACCGAAGAAGGCGATTCTTTGCTTGACGTCCGCATCCGTCAGTCCTTTTTCGGATGCGGATAGAAATTCATAGGTTTGTTCGATGCTGATTTCTTTGAACTCAGAAGATGGATTGATTTTGAAATCCATGCATTGCCTCATATTTTATAGATTTGGGTCGTTTGAACTTGACACGGTTAAGGCGCGTTAACCATTCGATCCGACGAGGGATTGCATCCGGAGCATAACAATCGCTTTCAAACTATTCTCATATTCATACGGAAGAATTGAGCGTTTCCTCATAATATTATACTTTTTATCTTCGGGGAAATCGAAAAATCCTCATCACACCGCCTTCATGGAGTAAAACCATGGAAAGGGATGCAACGTAAAAGGAAATAAAAAGAAAAGATCACATGGAAAAGAGGGGGCATGCAACCGATAAATCCTTTGGCTAATAACGGGTTTCACGATAAAAGACTCTCAGCGCAGCGCAATTTATGGGCTGCCGTTATTGCGGCGATCATCATTTGGTACGTGCCGGGTTTGAATATCTTGGTATGGCCGATGAAGATTTTCGTGGTGATCATTCACGAAGGTTGCCACGCCATGATGACCGTAATCACAGGCGGCGGCGTGGAAGGCATTTCCATCAATCCCGCCGGATCGGGGCAAACCATCTCCCTCGGAGGCGATCCATTATTCATCATCCCCGCCGGTTACCTAGGCGCCACCCTGTTCGGAGCGTTCACTCTTCTGCTGTCGAAGAGGGTTCAACTCGCCAAATCCCATATGATGCTGCTGGGGATTATCGTGCTGCTCATAGTGGGTTTTTGGATTCACCCTTTGAGCAATCCTTTCGGGTTTGTTGCAGGGGTGAGCATTGGTGTCGTTTTGGAGTTGCTCGCTCGAATTCTTCCACCGATTCCCGTCTCTTATCTGATGAGTTTTCTCTCCATTGAGTTGTGCCTGAATGCTCTGGAGGGGGTTTGGACGCTAGTCACGATCACGGAGAATACCAATATACCGAACGACGCGGTGTTTATGTCTCAGAACTATGGCCTCCAACCTGCGTTTTGGGCGATTTCGTGGGCGTTGATTTCGATTGTGATACTCTGGCTGGCCGTGAGAAAATATCGCAGCTGAGGGAGCGTGTCCCGGATCGCCCCGACAAAAGCGTCTTGACAATCATTCCGCAAAATGATATGATTTCGCAATGGATCGCAAGGAACTATCATTGGCTCAATTGGCTTTCCGTTCAGGCGACATGAATGGCCTTTTGGGTTCCTTGCAGTCGCATCATTTCATACAATACGCTCAGGAAGGCGGGAGATATGGAACAGTATTCCGTGATGATGAGGGAGCTTCCCACGGAGGAGCGCCCGAGAGAGAGATTGTGGTTATACGGCCCTCAGGCGTTATCGGTCACTGAACTGCTTGCGATTATTTTGCGCGTGGGGGTGACGGGTTGTTCCGCCGTGGGGCTAGCCCAGCAACTTCTAAGCAAATACGGGGGCGTTCGGGGGCTTGCGAACGCTTCCTCTCATGAGATGGCAAGCCATAAAGGGATCGGGCAAACGAAGGCGATCCAGATTGCCGCATGCGTGGAGCTTGGGAAAAGAATGGCGGCGTATGCATTGGATACCCGATGCGCAATCACCTCCCCCGAGGATGCCATTCAGATGTTGATGCCGGATATGCGCGATCTTCAAAAGGAGGTTGTCAAAAGCCTTCATTTGGATACGAAGATGAGGGTCATACGGATGGTGACGGTATCCATCGGGAGTTTGGATACGAGCGTGGTGCATCCTCGCGAAGTGTTCAAGGACGCTTTGCAATCCAGCGCCTCATCGCTGATAGTTGCGCATAATCATCCCAGCGGGGACCCAACTCCTAGCTCGGAGGATATACAACTAACCGCTCGGCTTGGAGAGGCTGGCAAAGTGCTGGGGATTGGTTTGATGGACCACCTCATTATCGGGGCGGATCGTTGGATTAGCATGAAGCGTCAGGGGTATTTGTAAACCCTATGACGTATCGTATCCCTTCAACGGGGATAAGTCATCCCAAAGCAGGGAGAGTTTCTCCTCTCCCTGCTTTTACACAATTTGCATCGGCATCAGAACGCATATGTAGTCATCCGGATCGTCATTTTCATTCTTCATCACCGGGCGGATGATAGCTGGTTTGAGTTGCTCGGTGATCTCAAGCAAAAACCCGTCCGTATCCAACACTCCGAGCATGTCGAGAATGTATTTAGAGTTGAAGGCTATCTTAACATCGTCCCCTTCTCGAATCGCCTCAACCTTTTCCAAAGCTTGTCCGAGCCGGGAGTTCGCAGTCACTTCCAACTCATCGTCCAACGTCTGAAGGATGATTCTATTGGCGTCCTCTTTTGCCACGAACGAGGCCCTTCTCACCGCTTGCTGCATTGGGACGGTTTGCAATGTGAGCCTTCTTGTATGGGATTCCGGAATCACACGTTCGTAATTGGGGAACTGACCTTCAATCAATTTTGCGATTAGTTTAATGCCATTCGGGGTGGTGAACTGAATCTGTCCTTCGGCGATGCACACCATCACCTCTCCAGGCTCGTCAAGTAGAATTCTTTGCAACTCGTTGAGAGCCCGCGCGGGGACAATGGCGTTGTGAAACTGCTCCCCACTCGTCTCGGATAGCTTCACCCGGGAGGTTACCGGTTGCTCGTCGCCTTCTTTCGAACTGAGACTGACCTTGCGGATCGCCAGCCTATGGGTGTCCGTCGCGACGAACCGAGCGCAGTCGTAGGACAAGTTGATGAAAACCCCCTTCAATATGGGGCGTGTCTCCTCGATGGATACGGCGAAAATCGTTTTACGTATCACATCCTTCAGAATTTTCTGCTGGATGGTGAAATGCACAGTGTCGGGAACCTCCGGCAGGCGAGGATACTCCTCCGCAGGTAACCCGGGAATGACATAGTCAGAACGATCGCAGTGGATCGCCACGTTATGATTCGATTCCATCTGAAGCGTGATATCATCCTCCGGAAAGGTTCCCAAAAGATCCGCGAGGAACCGGGCGGGGGCGGTGATGGCTCCGGGTTCCTGCACTCGAGCGGGGATATCCAAGGATATGCTGATCTCCATATCCGTGGCGATAAGCCGAAGGGAATTGACCATGGATTGGATATGGATATGGGACAGTATTGGTAGCGTGCTTCGGCCAGAAACCGCATGGGATACGGTTTGAACCCCCTCGAAAAGGTCTTTGCGCTGACAAATCGCTTGAAGATTGGATTGGGAATCAATTAACGTTTGATCATCCATGGATTCTCTCCTTTTAGTGTTGCAAAATGGGATTCAATCGGATTAGGGGCGCCGTAATATCCGGATGCTTCCTTAATTTTACCCCTATTCCCGCAAAACTCAATGAACCCCTTTAAATCAGGAAATATGCGCATCCCATGTTGGTGTTTGGTTTGGAGAGACATGGATAAATAGTTCATACTTATAAGCGGCGTCATGGTATTGTGGCTAATTTGATTTTGGATGGGATAAGGGATCACATGAAAGCGATAGGCGTCATAGCGGGGCTCACAATCAAAGAGGCGTTACGGAAAAAGGTGTATCTTCTTGCTATTCTGATAGGCGTCATATTCTGCCTCCTCTCCATCTTGCCCATGTTCATGGGGTGGTCCTTTAAAAGCGTGGGTCCCAGGGAGAGGGAGGTGTACTTCCCGGTCGGCTTGGTGGTGTTCCTAGGCATTCCCATGATCCGTTTTTTTTCCACTCTTCTAACCGTCCTTCTTGCCACAGGCACCCTTGCAGGTGAGATTGAGAAGGGTTCGCTTTTGGTCATCCTTCCCCGTCCTATCAGCAGACTTCAGGTGCTCTTCGGAAAATGGCTGGGAGTGATGGCGGTGATGTGTCTCAGCATCCTATTGTGGTCAGGGTTGCTATGGGCTTCGCTCTACGTTCAATTGGGGTATTCGTACCACTCAATCATGCTTGCTGCGTGCGTTCTGATGCTATATCCTGTTTTTTATTCCAGCCTAAGTCTCTTTTTCTCCGCTTTCACCGGGCAGATACTCGCTGCGGCGTTAACCCTGCTCTGCGGTGGGATAGCTTGGTCGGAGGGGATACTTGTTTTCATCGGAAAGCTTCCCTTTGTTCATCTCCATTTGCTGGTGCATCTGGGGAAGGCGTGCGCGTATGTGGTTCCGATGTCCAATGCGGACCGATGGGTGGAGAAGTCCCTAGGCTCGCTTAGCCCCTCCAATCTGATGATGATGCCAAACCGTGTAGCGACACGCCCCGCCGATGCGTTTGACCTGGTCTATATAGTGGTATGGACGTGCATCGTGTTGGCGGCAACCGTTCAGATTTTCCAGAAAAGAGACCTGTAGCGCCTCGCTCGCAAGTCACTGGGTTTTTCTTCCGAAGGGTTATTCCTATGCCAGATAATGACGAACGCCGAAAGTATACGATAAAGCGAGCGATGGCAATATTCGCTTTTCCCTCTCTTTCTCCATGCATCCGTTCAGATATGTCGCGCTTTTCAATTACATGAGGGGATTTGATTGATTCGTTTTTTTTCGATCGGACAAAACATGCGAGAATGGGTGGGCTCAATTCCACCTCGCGCCTATCAGGCCTGGAAGTGGGATTTCGCTTCCGGGACGTTGTTTGGACTGTATTCGGGCTGCATATGGACTTTCGTTCCCAAAATAGCCCGGGAGAATCTTCACGCCACCAGCATGGAGATGAGCTGGATCATGAGCGCCCCCGCGTTGGGCTTCGTTTTCGCGCTTCTTTGGGCGCAGCAGATGGACGGCAAAAGCAAACTGCCTTTTTGCTACGTCTCCTGGCTGATTTCAAGAGGCATGTTTCTTCTCATTCCTTTCGTGGATTCCCACGTGTCTTACACGGTGTTTGTATGTCTCTCCCCCTTCATCGGCTCCATATCCGCACCGGCGTATACTGCGGTCATGAAGGATGTGTATCCGGATGCATTGAGGGGGAGAATGATGAGTTATGTGCGCGTGGCTGTGAGCATTTCCACGTTATTGTCCTCCTTCGTGGCTGGTCGATTAATGGATGCTTGGCTCGATTGGCATGTCATATTCTTCATTGGCGGGATATTCGGATCGTTGACAGCCTACACATTCATGCACATGCCAGTGGTCTCCTCGCTTGGCGATGAAGGCGCAACCGCCTCTCCAAAGGAGTTTCTTATCGACACCGCGCGCATTTTGAGGCGCAACCCAGGGTTCAGGTGGTTCACGGCATCCGTTTTCATTTACGGTTTCGGCAACCTTATGGCTGGCACGCTGTATCCTCTTTTTCAGGTGGATCGTCTGCACGTAACAAACACCCAGGTGGCTAACTTGCAGAACATCACCTCTTTCATGACGATGGTGGGGTATCTGTTTTGGGGATGGTACATGGATAACAAAGGCCCCCTCGCTGCGGTATTATTGGCGATAAGCATCATCTGCCTGCAACCGCTCTGTTATATCTTCGCGCAAAATATCAATTGGTTGTATTTGGGGGCGATGGCGGCGGGGATGGCGATGTCCGGAACGGACGTGGGTTATCTGAACACCATTCTCCTCTTTTCCGAACCCGGCAAGGAGGCGCAGTATCAGTCAATACACTCCAGCGCTTTTGGAATTCGCGGCAGTTTGGCGCCCCATTTCGCCATACCGGCGCTTCAATTCTGCGGTTACAGGAGGGCGTTCACCCTATTCCTTGGGGTGATGCTTGGAGGAGTGGGCTTGCAAATCGTTTCGATGCGTGACTATCTGAAATCCAAATCCTCTCACCGTGATTAAGGTGCGCTTCCGTGGGCTGGAATTTTCCGCGTGCAGTGTTAAACTTTGATTATCCCCAATTGTTCCACTTGCAAAAAGGGTTGGGACTTGGTATCATGAGAATAAGGAAATTCGTACATTTCGTTGGAGGTCATATGAAATGTTACTCATCCCGTCATAATCACGCAAGAATGAGGCACGGATGTCAAGGATGGCGTAGGGATGAATAACGCAATGACCCATGGAGCATATCCTTTTATCACTTCCTCGGTTCGGCATTCGCGCCGAATGCCGAACTCGAATTCTACGGGTTCATGAGGTGTGAATAACCTATTGGATACAGACAAGGTCATCACCCCGCGCGAAAAGCGCACACTCACAGTAAAACAACAACGCATTACGGATAACTTGGAGCAACTTCTCGAGGCGTTGCCACCATTGATACGGGAAGAATTGGTGCGCCAAAACAGTTTGGACGAGCTTCTTGAGATTGTCCTGGATTTGGGAAGACTGCCGGAGGCGAGATACACCAACAAAGTCGTGGAGCTTAGCAAAGACCCCATCACCATGGAGAATATCGAATATGTTGTGAGCCGGGTCGGGTCTTTCGGCAAAGACAACCGCGCAGGCATTGAACGCACTCTCCATCGAATCTCCGCTATTCGCAATCGCAACGGAAAAATCATCGGTCTCACGTGCCGTATCGGGCGCGCTGTGTATGGAACCATCGACATCATCGAGGATGTGGTGGAACAAGGAAAAAGCATCCTTATGCTGGGAGGTCCGGGAAGGGGAAAAACCACCAAACTTCGTGAAGTCGCCCGAGTGCTATCGGATGAGATGAAAAAACGCGTGGTAATCGTGGACACCTCGAACGAGATCGCGGGCGATGGGGATATCCCTCATCCAGCCATCGGAAAGGCTCGCAGAATGCAGGTTACGGAGCCCTCCTTGCAGCACGCCGTAATGATCGAAGCGGTGGAGAACCATATGCCGGAGGTGATTGTGATTGACGAGATCGGCACCGAACAGGAGGCGTTCGCTTCGCGCACCATCGCGGAGAGAGGCGTGCAACTTGTCGCGACGGCGCATGGCAACAGCCTGGAGAACCTTCTCATGAATCCCACGCTTTCCGATTTGGTGGGAGGGATTCAGGCGGTCACCCTATCCGATGACGAGGCGAAACGGCGCGGCACCCAGAAAACCGTCTTGGAGCGAAAGGCGCCGCCGAGCTTTGATGTCGTGATCGAGATTATGGATGTGGACAAACTCGCCATCCATCATGATGTCACCACCACTGTGGACCATCTTCTCCGAGGGCGGCAACCTCGCCCGGAGATACGCGTTCGCAACCAAAATGGAGAGATCGAAGTGCTTCAAAAGGCTGAAACCGGTGATGCGGAAGTCGCCATTAGAGAGATCAGAGACAAGCAGGAGGACGATGAGGAATGGGAGAAAACCCGCTCTTCGGGTTCAAGGCGTCAAAATCTCAAGCTTACTCCGCAACCGCCGGCCATTCGGAAGGAGGGGTCTCGCACCACGCGCGTATTTCCTTACGGGGTGAACCGCAACAGGCTGGATCGAGCCATACTTGAGAGCCACGCGCCAGCGGTGATCGCCCGGGATATCAGCGAGGCGGATGTGGTGATCGCATTGAAGGCGAGTTATCGCCGGGCTCCGGCGAAAATACAGGAAGGCTCCAAACGCACCCTGCCGACGTACATCGTCAAGAGCAACACTTACGCGCAGATCGCCTCCTCTCTGAAAGAGATATTTCAAGTCGGTCCGTTGGAAAAAGGGTTCACCGACGATGCGCTCAGGGAGACTGAAGACGCTGTTCGGCTGGCTCTCGATTCCCAGGAGCCGGTGGAGTTGGCGCCTCAAAACAGCTATGTCCGCAGGTTGCAGCATCAGCTTGTGGAGAGATACGACCTGCTCTCCGAGAGCGTGGGGGTGGAGCCAAGGCGAAGGGTGAGGATTCTGCCCAATCCATGAAAGGGGTATTCATCACTTTTGAGGGATGCGACGGTTCCGGGAAAACCACTCAAATCTCCCTATTAGAGCGATATTTGCGCGATGAGGGGTGTAATGTCCTCGTAACGCGTGAGCCTGGGGGGGATCCCGTGGCTGAAAACGTCCGCAGTGTGTTATTGGCGTCCGAATCCCGGGTGTCCCCTCGCACAGAGCTCCTTCTTTTTCTCGCCGCTCGCGCCCAGGTGGTGGATTTTGTCATTCGCCCGGCATTGGAGCGAGGGGATATCGTGTTGTGCGATCGTTTCGCCGATTCAACCGTCACGTACCAGGGGTACGCTCGGGAACAGGATTTGGATTGGGTGCGCCGCCTCAACGCTTACGCAACAAACGGGCTGACCCCTGACAAGACACTTCTTCTTGACATAGACCCTTCGGAGGGACTATCACGGCAGACCGACCGTAATAGAATGGAGGCGGAGACTCTTGTCTTTCATCAACGAGTGCGAGAGGGGTACCTTGCGGAGGCACGATTGTTCCCGGAGAGGTTCCATGTGATTGATGCGTCCGAGAACGTTCGCTTAGTGCACCAAGCGGTGTTGGAAGCTTTAAAAGATATCCTCGAGGTTCGGAAAAGGAAAACGGGCATGAGCGCAATGCATCCTTAGGACTTTCGATGAGCGCGTACATCTGATATTCTCCTGCATCGATGAACATCACCATAGCTTCGGACGAACATGGAAGAGGAGATCGGAGTGCATGCGGGAGGGGAGGCAGTAAAATTTGCGCGGAGGAGAATCACCATGAAACTAGTTTTGACGGTCATCCATGATAGAGATAAGAACAAAATCACCGAGACGTTACTGCGAAATGGCTTCCAATTCACCAAGATTGGAAGCACGGGCGGCTTTCTCCGTGAAGGAAACGTCACCCTTCTGATAGGCGTGGAGAGCAAGGATCTCGATCGCTTATTGGAAATCATTGGAGACAGTTGCAAGACGCGTGAGCAGTTTGTGAACGTGTTACCCCCGGATGCGGCGCCTGTTGGAACATTCATGCCATCTCCCGTTAAGGTGCTTGTTGGCGGCGCGATCGTTTGGGTGCTGGATGTGGAGAGGTTTGAAAAGTTTTAATGAGGTTTTATTACAGGAATGAAGATCGCCTGCGTTTTAAGCGGGGGTGGAGTGCTGGGAGCCGCCCATGTGGGACCTTTGGAGGAATTGGATCGACTTGGCATACGTCCGGATTTCATCGTTGGCACTTCCGCAGGAGCCATTATCGGTCTTCTCTATGCTGCGAATGGCGTGGATGCCGTTAACGAATGTTTGGATCGTCTGATATCCCTCTTCACAATCCCAAAGGCTTATCTTTTGAACACCCCTATGAAGATATTCAATCAATTGGGAAGTATTTTGTCTGACTACGTTCCGCACGACCACGGGCAATTGCCCATTCCTTTTTACCCGGTCGCCACAAATCTCCGCACAGGCGCCAAACATATCTTCACCGATGGGGATTTAATCGCCGAAGTGTTAGCCTCCTCCGCCTATCCTGGGGTGTTCCCTCTGCAAATCATTGGCGAGGAACCCTATGCGGATGGCGGATTGATTGACAATCTTCCCGCCGACGCAGCTCTCGAGATGGGGGCGGAGATCGTGATCGGTTCCAGCATATACCTCTTACCCGATCTTTCCACCGAGAAGATCAAGAAAATGAACCTCATCAAGATCGCTCAGCGCGCGATCGACATACAGCAGGTGAAAATCGCGAAGGAGCGGGAGGGGTTGTGCGATTTTTGCTTTCAGCCTCCCGTGATGAGAGAGCATCAATGGTATCGCTTGCACGCCATTGCGGAGATAAGAGACAAGGGGCGAAAGTACGCACGAATGCAGGCGGAAGCAAGTGATTTCCTAAATCGGATTTTAAAAATGAGTTGAATTCATAAGGGATAATATATTCAAGCTCGGACGAATAGGGGATATGGTTATGGCGGAGGACGCTCGGGATGCAAGCTGCAATATTGAAATAGATCACCTTCCCTTTGTGAACTATGCGTTGATGCATAATGACGTGCCATTGATCCGTCGCATACGAATAGAATATGAAGGCGAAGAGACTCTTCAAAATCTTCAACTGAACATCACCTTCACCCCCGATTTCGCAAAACCCCTCTCATTGGATTTACCATTGCTCAAGCGATCGGATCGCTATGAATGGACATCCATTGAAATACAACTGGATCCAAAACTGCTATCTCAGATCATGGAGGCGGAAACCGGTGATGTGAATATCACTTTGGTTTCCGAAGACCAACATGTTATTGGCGTAAAAGATATTCGTGTGAATATCCTCCCCTTCAACCATTGGCCCGGTCCCCTCGTACTTCCCGAGATCATTGCGGCGTTTGTGGAGCCGAACCATCCGGTTGTAATACGTCTAATGGAGGATACAGTCGAAATATTAAAAGAGAGAAATCAATCGATAGGACTGTCGGGTTATCAGAATGGAGGCGGTGAACGCATCAGACAGGTGGTATCCGCTCTTTACACGGCGATCTCCCGTAAAAATATAGCCTACGCCTGTCCTCCTCCAAGCTACGACAAAGATGGGCAAAAAATACGCACGCCGGAAATGATAATGCGGAATCTCTTAAGTACATGCATTGATCAAACGGTGTTATTCGCGGCGTGCATGGAGGCGCTGGGGTTAAATCCACTGATTGTATTCATCACCGGTCATGCTTTCCCCGGGGTGTGGTTGCAGAATATGTATTTTCCTGACAAATACCGTGATGACCCGACCGACCTTACAAAGAGGCTGGCGGAGGATCAGGAAGTCATTTTACTAATGGAATCCACCCTTTCCATGAGCGGCAACGACAATGCAACTTTTGATGAGGCCTGTCGAGCATCGAATGAACATTTAACCGACCGAGGAGCTTTCCAATGCGTGGTGGATATCAAAGCTTGCCGTATGGCGGGTATTCGCCCGCTCCCTCTGCGTGATGTTTCAGGCGAAACCGTCATCATCACCATCGAAAACCCGTCGCCACAAGCATCCGAATTGAAAAAGGATGAGAGGGATATTACCGACACTCGAATTCCATTGGACTCCGCATCGGTGCGCACAAGACTTGACCTGTGGATGCGTCGTTTGCTTGATATTTCCGGGCGTAATAACTTGGTGAACCTACGTTGGACTCGGTCCATCCTTCAACTGCGCATCCATGATCTTTCCGAGATGGAGGATGCTCTATCCCAGGGGAAAGAGTATTCAATTTATCCGCGGATGGAGGAATGGGGAGCCAATTCTCTTCGTGACCGCACATTGTATCAAAAACGATCCGGCGATGATCCCATTCAAAAGGAACTGACGGAGAGTTTCCGTCAGAACCTCATTCATGCGGAGGCGGATCTGAAGCAACTGAATGTTTCCATCACCCAAATATATCGCGCGGCGCGAAACAGTATTGAAGAGAATGGAGCCAATACGCTCTATCTCGCCTTGGGGATGCTCGCATGGTGCGAGAACGATAACGGTGAGAACCCTCACCTGGCTCCCATTATTCTCATTCCTATGGAGTTAAGGCGACATGCCATGCAACCCGGGTATGTTCTCAAACAGGGCGAAGATGAACCAATGATCAATATCACTCTGCTGGAAATGCTTCGTCAAAACTTTGATATGGATATACCGATGGACTCTCTTCCACAGGATGAACAGGGTGTGGATGTGAGAAAGACGTTGAACACGTTTCGAAACATCGTGATGAAACGCCCCCATTGGGATGTATTGGAAGATGCCGCATTGGGCATCTTCAGTTTCAATAAGTTTATGCTTTGGAATGATCTGCATGCAAGAGTACAGGACCTGCAAAAAAATAAAATCGTGAGCAGTCTGATATCGAATGAACGAAATTGGAGCGATTCCGAAGATTTTCCGGCATCGGAAACTTTGGACAGCATATACCGCCCTGATCAGCTCTTTTGCCCAATGAGTGCGGATTCTTCGCAACTTGTCGCTATCGCCGCTTCCACGAAAGGGCGCAGCTTTATTCTGCTAGGTCCTCCCGGCACCGGTAAAAGCCAGACAATCACCAATATCATCTCCGTCGCATTGGCGCAAGGGAAAAAGGTTCTCTTTGTCGCGGAGAAAATGGCCGCGCTTTCGGTGGTGCAACGTCGACTTGAATCCTTGGGGCTCGGTGATTTTTGCCTTGAGCTTCATTCCAATAAAAGCGACAAGAAAGAGGTCTTGAAAAAGATAAACAAAGCTCTAAGTATCTCGGAAATCAAATCTCCGGAAACTTGGTTCGCCGAGGCGAATCGTATTTACAACCTACGCGCAGAGCTGAATCAATATGTTCGATTGCTGCATGAACGTCATAATGTCGGACTATCGGTTTTCGATGCGATAGGTCGATATGAGAAAGTCCGTCACGCCACCCCCGGGGTTCAATTCACTGCGGATGAATTGGAGAGAATCACCGATGTTACCCTGCGACTGTATCGTGAATTGTTGGAGGAGTTGTGCGCCACGGGTGAGGCGTGTGGTCATCCGTATGCACATCCACTACTGGGATGCAAGTTGACCACCTGTCCTCCCACCATGACGGATCAGGTCACAAAGACACTGAATGAACTTTCCGAGACGTTCTCTCAATTAAAATCAATATACGCCCAAGTATCCACATTGTTTTGCATGAACGGAAATACGCCCTCCTACAAGGAGATGGAGACCATCCTTAACCTATGTGAGCGGATTGTGTCCATGCCTCCGATAACCGGCAAGATGTTCGCTCTGCCGGGATGGGACAAAGCGAATGTGGCTTTGGAGGAATGGGTGCGACAAGGGCGTGAGCGTGATGCGCTCCGGTCGGAAGTTTTCCGCGTCTACACGGAGGCCGCGCTTCAACTGCCCGTGGCGGATCTACGACGGCAACTCGAGCAATCCTCCAACGCATGGTTTTTGCCACGTTGGTTGATTAACCGTCAAGTTGCAAAAAAGATTTATGCAGTCGCCAAGGGACACACTCGGCCACCGATAAACCTTGATAATGAACTGGAAAGGATGGAGAGCTTACAACGTGCAGAACAAGCTTTGCAAAGTGTGGGCGATAATGCGAGAGATTTACTTGGACAACTTTGGAGGGACGGTAATCCGGATTGGGATGAATTGGAAACCATACGGGTATGGAACACCGAAATGCGCAGTTTCTCCGCTCAAATTGCCGGTTCGTCCCCGGAGCGACTGAACGAACTGAGAACGCGTTGGGCGGCTACCCTGGACAGTTTCCAGAATGAGGGTGGCGTGGACAACCCTGTCGGACTTACCATGAAGACGTATATGGAGTGCGTCAATCGCTTCGTATCCAGTTGGTTATCCCTAAAGAATTTACTGCAAATTCATGAGGATAATATAGTATCCGATATCGAATCCCCCAACTGCTTGCAGGAGATCGCAGTCAAGATTGAAAGGTGGCGAAACAACATTCATCTACTTGCCAAGTGGGCCGCTTACAACCGTGCAAGAGATAAGGCGGAGCATGAGGGACTTGGCAATGTGATCGCCCTTTATGAGAGCAACCCCGAAAGGTTGAAAACGGATGATCTTCGAGATGCGTTCGATCGTGGTTTTTATCTGTCCTGGTTACAGAACACCATCGCGGCGGAGCCGACATTATGTAATTTCACACGTGAGGTGTTTGAAGGAAATATCTCTCGATTTCGCGAATTGGACGAGAATTTTTTATACTTGACAAGTAAGATGATCTATGCAAAATTGGCCGCCCAGATACCCCATGGTGACGGTCAAAATGCGGCTCCCGCTTCCGAGAGAGGGGTTCTTCATCGTGAGTTGCAAAAACAGAGAAGATTTATGGCGCTGCGAACTCTGTTCCAGAAGATACCAAACATACTCCCACGACTGAAGCCATGTCTGTTGATGAGTCCCCTTTCCGTGGCGCAATATCTGGATCCCGCCCATACGAAATTCGACCTGGTCATTTTTGATGAAGCGTCTCAAGTGCCCACCTGTGAAGCTGTGGGGGCGATTGCCAGAGGGACCAACGCCGTGATTGTTGGAGATCAGAAGCAGCTTCCTCCAACCACATTCTTCCAATCCAGAGTGGGCGATGACGATGACGAGGAGGAATCGCTTCAGGACTTGGAAAGCATCCTGGATGATTGCCTCGCATTGGATATGCAAAAGATAAGTCTGAATTGGCATTATCGCAGTCGCCATGAAAGCCTGATCGCATTCAGCAACCACACCTATTACGCCAACAACCTATTGACCTTCCCCTCGCCTGATGATCTGACTACTCGCGTTTCATTCAGAATGATCTCGGGTGTGTATGACCGCTCCAAATCCCGCACAAATCGGAAAGAAGCCGAAGCAATCGTTGAGGAGATAATGCGGCGTCTGACCAATGCGAATCTCAGCAAACACACTATTGGAGTGGTCACTCTTAATCAGTCCCAGCAACGCCTGATAGAGGATATGTTGGATGAGAAGCGAAACACCCATCATGAAATCGAACCCTTCTTCGAAAACGCTGCGGAACCGCTCTTTGTGAAGAACTTGGAGAACGTACAGGGGGATGAAAGGGATGTCATACTTTTCTCCATCTGCTACGGACCGGACCAGACTGGAAAGGTGAGTATGAATTTCGGTCCGATCAATCAAGCCGGAGGTGGAAGACGACTCAATGTTGCGGTATCGCGTGCGCGTCATGAGATGACCGTCTTTTCCTCCATCCGTCCCGATCAGATTGATCCTTCGCGTTCGACCGGCGGAGCGTTGGGCGACCTTAAGGCCTTTCTTGAATACGCTCAAAATGGACGGACGGCGTTATACAGACGAATTGACCCCAATCCCAATTCGCAGTGCGAATCGCTCTTTGAAGAGCAAGTTAGAACGACTTTGGAGCATGAGGGATACACGGTGCACCCGCAAGTGGGATGCTCCGGGTACCGCATAGACCTTGCAATAGTGCATCCCCACAGTCCAGGGAGATACGTGCTAGGGATCGAGTGCGATGGCGCCTCATATCATTCCGCAAAAACAGCGCGAGATCGCGACAAGCTTCGCCGGAAGATGTTGGAGGAACTGGGTTGGACGTTGCATCGGATATGGTCTATGGATTGGTGGGCGGATCCCAAGCGTGAGGTTGAGAGAGTGCGTGAAGCCTACTCCCGTGCGGTTGCGATACCCGTGGAAAGCGTTTCGCAGCCTCCTTCATACGCCTCAAAACCCTCAACTCCGCCAATGCAAGAGGCTAATCCTCATCCGATATTATACGGTCAAGAGATAAAAGGGAATACATCGATGAATTCGAAAAACTCCATCCCGTATCCCAATTTGGATTACCCTATGGCGGGTTCCCCTGCATTATTCGATGAATTTCGCGCAACATCGACAATTTCGCGGCAAATTTTAGCGGTTGTTGATAAGGAGGGGCCAATTAGTCAGTCGCTCTTATGCAAACGCGTCGCATCCATGTGGGGAGTCAATCGCGTCACCTCTCGGATAACTCAAAGGATACTTGCCATTTGTACGCCGCTCAAGTTGCGAGGCACACGGGAGCCTGATGGCGGGGTTTTCGTTTGGTCCGAATCTCTCCCGCCAAATAAACTGACCAAATATCGGGTTGCGCCCGCAGGAAAGTCATTGCGAGATTCCCGCGATATCGCCCGCGAAGAGATCGCCATAGCCGTATGGGTGATACTTGCGGAACAGTTTTCCATGCCGGAGTATGATTTGATCCGAGAAACCGCACAGCGATTGGGATACAACCGAATCGGTGGGAATGTGAAACAGTCCATGTTGCGCGGGATCGGTTATCTTCGTGAACAGAATCTACTGGATACGGATGAAGATGGGCGAATATACCTTAAGAACCAATAACTCTCTATCACCAACAGGTAATTGCAAAATTACTTATCGCTTCACATTTTGAGCGGAGATCGGAACGTTATCTGTCCTTTCCGCTGAATTTGGCAATTACCTCATCAAGTGAGATAGTCTTCATTGCTCGGAGATATAGATGAACAGAGTGACGCGAAAAGAATTTCTTCGGAATATGGGGGTTGTGTTTGTTTCGAGTGTTCTGCCAGCCGACACATCAGCACATCCGGTAGGGCACCCGTCATCGTCGAAGTTATCCCTCCACTCCTCCATACTCGATCAAGGGGATGTAAAGGTGCGTATCTCCCGCGCATACGCCATCATCGAAAACATCTTCCTGCGCGTGGAATACGATCTCTCTCTGGGGACGTATCGCGCCGTCAACAAGATGGCGAACGTAACGGGGTTCGCGAATGCGAAATCGAGCATCAACGGGATACAGTCCACTTCAGACACTATGCGGCGAACGGCTCAGTCCGTGACTGTCAAAGACAGTTTGGGGGTTGGCAAGGCGTTGCATATTCATTGCATGGATCAGGATGGGCTGGAGTCCGTTCTCGAAATCGCTCTCTACTCCCGCAAACCCTTCATCGCCTTCGGGGCGGGGATTATCAATCGCACCTCCACCCCCATCCGACTCAAGGACATTCGTTTTGTCGCCGATGCGGAGATGTTTCCGGATTCCACCACATGGAGCGCAGCGCAGACGTTGAACAGTGGATCCGGCGGCGGGGAGAACAGCGTGGAGGATGGCGGTGAAAGGGATTGCGTCAACAACCTTCTGCTCACCTTCAAGGATGAAGGGAACCGTCGCACTATGGTCGCGGGCGGGCTGACCTATCATGATTTCGTGAAATACATTCATCTTGGTAACCCCGAGGATCAGAGAAGAATGCGCATTCAACGATCACTGGGCTCGCATACGCATCTCGTGGCGTATCTGGATTGCGGGGTCGAAGATAACGTCCCACAAGCGACGCAGCCAACCATAAAGGTATTACGCGGGAAATCCTATGCATTCCCGGTGGATTCGAACGACAAACCGTTCGGAACCGTGGCATTCGATTCCGAATCCGTGATTTTGGAGATATCCGGGTTACATCAGGGCAAATCTTATCGTTTCGGATGGTCGTGGTGGGATTACGATAACGATGGACGGGTGGAATCCGTCATTGCGGAAAGCCCTGACGGCGTGCGCAAGGTCACGCTTATGAAGCATCGCTCCTTGCCTGCATGGAAAGATAAAAAGGAGCGACCGGCGCAATTATCCGCGGATATCCCTGCGAATCTGATCAACAACGGCAAAGTGCGGATTATCGTGACAAATGACGCCGATGTTCCCAACGCCGTCCTGAGCGAGGCGTGGTTGATGGAGATTAGCGCAGACGCCGCGAATCCCAAGGTCAAAGATGCGGATGCGCATCCGCTGGATTTGATCGCCTCCGATCCGGTTGGTAGGCTGACGGAGCCGGGGGAGGAGTATTTTTCCAAGGACCGGTTTTACCTCGATTTCATCACGGAGAACCCTTTCGACGCCTTGGAGAGATACGGGATGGCGGTTCGCGCCGCTCAGCGGGCGCACCCCAACCTGTACGATTTTCCTTCGGTTTGCGCCTGGTATGTGGAGGAGTACGACCACGGACCAAAGATCAACAACACCGCCGGGCTTGTGGAGGAGATGGATCGTGTAAAGGAGAGTGGTTTTCTGAAATACTCGCCTGTGGCGTTACGTTTGGTTCCGGACACCTACACGCCTGATAACGAGCAGGGATGGTGGGACGACGCTCATTGGCGAAAATATGGTCATTACACCGCACCTTACGACACCTCCGCGAAATGGGGCGGCGCGATTACGTCACGGGGCGGCTTGCCGCTTATCTATGTGCAGACCTGTTTCGTTTCCGCGGATTATTTAAAGGCTCATCCGGAATGCCTGCTGTTCAAGTCCAACAAGGGCTGGGAGAAACGATATCAGTTTGACGCCTGGAACTATGCCTATGATCATCCGGAGTTGCCGAATTACGATTACACCTCCAAGGCGTTTCGCGATCATCTGCTGCAATCTTGGGGAAATCTTCGCGAAGGGGGCGTGCAAGGTGTGATGTTCGATTATCCTGAAACCGCTTGGCGACCGAAGGGCGGGTTCGAGGATAAGCGCGCCACCTGCGCCTTCGCCTATCGTTCTCCGTTCCGCATCTGTCGGGAGGGGTTGGGACCGCGCGCATGGATCCACGAGCGGAACTTAGGCCCCGGTCCGCTTACTGATATGACGGCGGGAGTGGTCGATTCTCAGCGAGTCTGGGGGGATAACAGCGTTTTTGAACCGGAGATGGTGGCGAAATGCGCCCTGCGCTGGTACAAATACCGTACTCTCTACTCCTATGATATGGACGCGAAAAGCCTTTTCGCGCATCCCAATCCCGATAGAACCCCTCTAAGCCGAACGCGAATCAGGGCGATCCTGACCATGCTGTACGTTACAGCAGGAAGGGTTTTACTCGCCAACTCGTTTCGCGACCTCACACCTGAGATGCTTCACGATCTCTCACGCCTCTATCCGGTGCAAAAGGGGACCCACTCAGCACGTCCTATCGACGCATTCACCGGTGTCGCCTGTCCGCGAATATTTTTGGATCGCTTCGCAATGGATCGGGCGATGCTGGTTCTTTTCAATCCTGATTTCAATAACCCCTGTGATCTCGCCGTTTCGCTGGCTGGGGATCAAATTGAAGGCGCATTGGGCTTGAATCCCCGCGCGAAATATTACTTCTATGATTTCTGGAACGATCGGTTTGCGGGGAAACTTCTCGGAAGGGAAAAACTGGTGCAACGATTGGAGCCGGGAGAGGCAAGAGTGTTTGCGGTGCGTCGAGCGGGATTCCATCCGCAGGTGATTTCAACCAACCGCCATATCACACAGGGAGAGGTGGATTTGAAGCGCCAACCGGGGTGGGATCGAAACACCCGTCAGTTGAGAGGAACGGCGGGAGTTGTGGGAGGGGAACAATATAAAATAGTGATCGCCATGAATAATTGCGAGGTGCGGGGCGTACATGCAGCGAATGCAAACGCCTTCATGGAAAAGGTGCAGGGACATCCTGAATTGATACGAGTGGTCTTGGAAACGGAAAAGAATGCGGATATTTCATGGGTGGTCGAATCGTAGTACCTTGCACCGCCTTGCTTGATCCCCGCATCATCGTCATTGCGATGTCACCAAGGAGCGTTAAGACATCGGGGGGGCGAGACCATCACAGCCCCCCCATTTCTTCGAATAGGCGAAGCGCCGAAAGTGCGGGCGCCCTTGAACGTTCCGTCCTGCGCCTCAGGGATCTCCCCGCCGCAGTCGATTCGTTTCCGTGGCGCATCGCTGGAAATCTCAGAGTCCTGAAACAAAGTCTGCACCAGCCAGCGTTCCTGAAGGATTAGATTTCAATCTCCATTCGATCCACCTTCGGCGAATACTCGGTATATGCCGATACCTTCAGGGAGGCGATGGAGGGAGGGGTGGTTCCATCCTTGCTTGGACGCATCACGATCACCAGAGAATTGGGCTCCTCGCCGACCTTCAGCCAACAGCTTGGAAGATAAAACCGCGTCTGAGGTCCCTCGGGGAAGAATCGTCCCACCAGAACGCCATTCACCCAAATCTGTGCGTTGCAAGCGGCTTGCATCTCCAAAGACCACCGAACATCCCAGCCCTTCGTGTCAGGGAGATGAAACTGCGCACGGCACCATGTGATTTCATCCGGACCACTTACCTCCTCGACTTTCCGTGAGGACCATTCGCTGTCATCAAAATGAGGCGTATGCCATCCTGCAATCTCCCCTGCGAGTTTGGGATGGAATGTCATTTTCGCCAGATGATCTTCGGAACCGTTTCCTAGCAACTCCACAGGCCGCCATATCCCCCCCGGCCCATCAATGTTTTGCACGTAGACTGCGATCACGTTATCGCCAGGTTTCACATAGGGGTGGAGCGGGGCGTTGAAAGGCATGTTCCAGCCTTGATGCGACACCACCTTGTGTCCGTTCACGAAGACGACTCCGTTATCATCCACCCCGCCGAATCTAAGGTGAAGGGATTTGTTCTCATACTGCTGTTGGGTGATGTTCAGGTGAACACGGAACCATCCATTGACATTTCCTCCGTTAAAGAAAGGCTGCGTGCCATGCCCCACCTCGAGGGGGGTCCAATCGTTGTCGTCGTAATCCGGTTGGGCTTCAGGCGGGTTTTCGCCTAAGGCGCCCGCGCGTTTCGGGGAGAGTTTCCAGCCTTGGATTTGATTCTGACCAGTGGAAATGCGGATTGAATTAATTCCTTTTTCCTGCTCCATATACCCGCCGTTGGGACGTCCTTCGTTCTCGTAAAGTATCTCAATCGAATGGGTCCCGCTCGGATCCAATCCGATTTGTTCCGGTGAGACGGTTTGTGTGGCTGAGGTTCCGCTTAACTCCCGGATCCATTTGCCGTCGATATAGGTTGCATGCCAGTCGGAATCGTAAAAGACGAACTCCAAATCGCCCTGTTTGGAGATAGGCGACAGCTCCCCTTTGTAAACGGTGTATCCGAAAGCGTAATGTCCCATTCTATCCAAGGAGTTATACCCTCCATCCTTGTCAATGGTGACGTCCGACATGTGGACTGCGGGCGCTTGGAAGTCTCTGCGAATTCTCACCTCATGGATATCCACGGTTTCAAACGGAAAATCGGGTGCGTGATGCAAGAAACGCGACACATCCACGTTATTCAAACTCTGCTTTTTCAACTCAATCGCCTCGCCGTTAATGCGCAGCGTTTTGACGGAGCGAGGAGTGAGGAGAACGAAGTTGTTTTCTCCCGGCAGTGTCTCCACATCCAAGATCAGATTGCCCGATTTTTGCGGTTCTGGTCTTATGTCTCTCATGAAATAGGAATCGGAGATAATCACAACGGGTTGACCATCGACCTCGAAGGCTCTGGTTTTCCCGGCGCGCTCCCGAGAGACGAGAGCGGTGATCATATCGTTGGAGGATTGAATGACATCCGTTTCCCCAATCACGCCATTCACCGCCGTCCCATTAAACGACAGGGTCGCGTTGTCTCCCACGTCGCCGTAAGCCACCACAATCGGGGTGTCCGCCATGCGCACCGCCTCGGCGATCTCCAAATTGGAAAGCTCCATTGTCGTGCCCGCCATAGGCAAATTGAAGGCAAGGAAGCGCGCGTCACGCTCGCTCATGGGTACGGAGAGCGATATTGGGGCTTGCCCATTCAAAGTCACCTGGCAGGTGATGGTTCGAGGTTGTTCCTGCAAGTTGCGAAGGAACAGGAACCCAGTCTTGCCGTTTTGACGCAAAAGCGATTCCACTCCCGTATCCGTGACGGTCACCCCGCCGTCAACCGGTTTGGAACGAACGAAAAGCGGACCGGCTATGCGCACGAAATCCCCGATGAGTTTCACTGCGCGTGTTTTGTCCCATAACCCTCCTGGCTCCGCGATCGGTGCGGTGTAGTCGTAGGATGTTGTGCGTCCTGGAGATCCCCAGTAGCCGAAATTGGTACCGCCATATCCCATGTAATAACTCGACGCTGCGACGCCATGCGCCATGACGTACTTCGTGAGGGCGTTGATCTGATCCGGGCCGTAGTTCGCCGTGTCTCTGAGGCTTCCGCCGCCCACGCTCGAAAACCAACCGCCCTGTAATTCCGTGACCATCCCCGGGGAGTTCGGCTCTTGAGAGAGCATGGCTTCTATGGAACCAAGCGTACTGTCAATGTTCCAACCGGGATAAAAGTTGCATGCATCCAGTATCTGGGACATGATGGGATCGCTTTTATCCCTCGCCACGGATGTCCAGCAGGTGATGAGGGGCACATCAATATTATTTCTCTTGGCATCCTTGTAAAGGGATTTGATGTAGTTCGCCATGACAGTTTTGGGCTGACCGCTGAAATCGTATTCGTTTTCAAGCTGAACCAGAATTACATTGCCGCCATGGGTGATGAGATGCTTGCGCACCACCGGCAATACGGTGTCGTACCAATAGCTCGACCATTTCTCGTTCGCAGGGCTGTCGGTGCGATATTGGATGTGATGATGCGCCAGCCAGGATGGAAGCCCTCCGCCGTTCCATTCCGCGCAAATGTAGGGACCTGGTCTTACAATGACATATAGCCCTCTATTGGCGCACTCCGTGAGAAACGCATCTAAAGGCTCCATATCCGCCTTGCCGCGGGGCGTTCCAGGTGGCTCCTGCTGATGCCAGTTCCAAGCGACGTACGTCTCCACGGCGTTGAACCCTGAGCCTTTGATTTTATCAAGTCTATCCGCCCATAAGGGACGGGCGCATCGAAAATAGTGAAAACAACTGCTGAAAAGATACAGATCATGGCCATGGATGGTGAAACACTGATGATCGTAATGGATGATGTCCGGATAGAAGAACTTTACCGGCAACGCATCCCCCACTTGGGTTTCGGGGAGGAAACTTATGGTTTTAAAAAAGATCGGTGTGATTGCCGCCACCTTGACAAAGTCGCGGCGGGAGATTTTGTCGCCCATATGCTCGCCTTTCATGGTAACCCGATGAGGTTACCGTTATGATGAATGTTGTTGTCATTCTCTCTTTGAACTTGCTTGACCTCAAAAGCCTTCGATTCATCTAAGGATACCCGATAACGCCTTTTCACTCATGTCTTTCCATGGACGTTTGCGTTGAATCTTATACGGAAAAAACTCATCGTTCCTTTAAGATCAAATCAAGGATATCCCCGAATTTCGCGCGATTTACCGCTTCAAGTTGCAACTGAATGTGAATCGGCAAGTTTGAAGCCCTTGCATTGATCCACACTGCGCCGAAAGAACCGCTCCCTTGAAAGCCCGTATCCTTTTCCAAGGGCGCAATGGCGTGAACGTCGCCAGAGATACTTAGGATAACGCGACCAGAGTTGCTTCCCGATGGGTTCTTCGCCAGCCATTTCGCCTCCGCGATGTTCCCAACTCGAGCTTTGATTTCGATCGAACCTGATCCTTGCAAAGTAAGCGTCACAGGCTTCGCATTCGTCGGTAAATCCACCGTTTGCCAAGGTCCACCGCTGGTGCGGATTCGCACCTCCTCGAAAATGGAGTCGAGGAAGCGCAACGGTCCCGCGCCGCTCCACAAGCGTCCCGCCGGATCTATGAGAGGACAGTCGGCGGATGTCGTCCCAACGCCTTTAGAGCTCACATTGACGTGGTGACCTGTCGCCACAATGGCGGCGTATCGGTCTCTTAGACGGTCAAATTCGCCCACCCATCCTCCGATGTCGTTCTCCGGTTTGAAAAGGAGCGTACGATTCGCAGTGAAATGTTCGCTCGCATCGAACTTCGGGACGAATTCCCTTGCGACGGTGGCGACTGGACGCGGGGCGTTATCCGGATCCACCAACCCGCAATCGCTGTTCTCTCCAACGCGGAATCCTCCGGGATACCACCAGATGAAGTCCCCCCATGCTCCGGACTGCGTCATCATCGTCCAGAATTGCCGCCCCTCCTTGACCTGATATTCGTAACGCTCCGGTTTGATCCAAATCATACTGTCCTTCCAACTGGTCCCGTTCGGGTAGATCGGCAAGCCGAACTCCATCCAGATCACCGGCTTCCCACCGGATAGGAAGGAAAGCATCCTTGTGACCAGACCGCATCGGGAGATGAGAGGCCATGCGGTAAGATGACCGTAGAAAGGCTCGTAATAACCCTCCGGTCCCGCCCAATCCATGAAATGCAGCACCGCCGGCTGTGCGACGGGGAGGAACCCCTGGGGATCGGCGACCACGCTTCCTCTGAAACCGATCAAATGGATGGGATCGAGAGATTTGATCAGGTCATAGCTCCGGCGATATTCCACGCCAAGCTGCCAGTTCATGAAGGAGAAGTATGCGGCGGTCATATCATGCCATGTGCCGTTTGTCATGCACTGCTGGTCGCTAGGAGAAACCACCTCGTTTCGCGCATTTTTGGGCAAGGGGTACCCAAAATCCTTTTGCGCATTCTCAAGGCTTCCATACTCCCTCCTTAACCAATCCCGCCAATCGCTGTCATACCCCTGTCGGAGGTTGTAGTAGGTTGGCTCCCACGCTATGTCGTATCCCGCGATGGCGGGGTTGTTCCGCACATATCGGAGGATCTCCTTCGCCATGGCGTTATTGCGGCTTCGCGGATCAAGTCCGGGTACGTAGAGGAATACTTTTAGGTGATGCTCCTGGCATCTCCATAGAAAGTCATCGAGATCGCGCAATAGAGGCTTGTCCGCTCCATTGCCGAAGGGTGCGTCGGCGCCCACCCCTGCGATCGCCTTGAAGCCCCATTTCTCCATTTGCGCCAGATCTGCATCCACCACCGAGGGTTCGTATAGGGTTGGATCGAGGAAACTGAGGGCGTACGCCCCGCCTGGAATGCCTCCAAGGTAGTGCGGCCAGTAATCGCAGGATACGGGATGCCATGGTTTGCCATCTAGATAGAGAGCGCCTCCTTTACGAACCACGACATACTTCGGGTTCGGAAGGGTGGATAGTCTCGGGCGGACTAAAAGCGATTGGGTGATGCGATCCACCGTTTCGCCCCCGCACGCAAGAACGGCGGTCAATCGATAATCTCCCTCCGGCAATGAATGCAACGTGCCGCTCACCGTGCGCATTTCGTGTGGGCTTACCTTGGCGGACATGATAGCGGACAAAACTTTGCGAGAATGACATGTGACTGTAAAATGCACACGCACTGGCAAAGCGGTCGAAGCGAAGCTGGTGATATGCGCACCGACTATAAGTTTCTCGCCCGGGCGATAAAGATAGCTTTCCGCTCCTGCTTCGTAGAGGACGGGATAGGATGCCAAGCGCTTCATGGTGACGGTCAAAGCCTTCTGGATATCCGGTCGCCCCAGATCCGATATTCGAGTTAACCCGAGGCTGATCCATGCGGATCGCGGCAGGGGGAGCATGCCGCTAATGATGACGGAAAGGGGTGCGCCTCGATCGCGTCCGGTTTTATCGAACATACTCGTCAACGGAGCCCATCGCCACCATCGATTCCGATTGAATCCATCCCCTTCCGGACGCTCATTCGCCCCAAGCGATGGAAAAACCGATAAACGATTTCGCGGCAACCCCCACGCCTCCCCTATCACCGTAGGTTTGCAGAGCGTGGCGTCCTTGATGAGGTGGAGCTTGTAACCGGGGGAGACCGCTTCCAAATCCGGACATTGAGGCAAGGTGGCGCTCGTTAGCGATCCGGGGGGAGCCTGTTCCATCATCGGAGCGGTGATCCAGATATGATGCGTTTCAGGCTTCATGAGAACATTCGGAGTGTGACTGCCGGACAAGCCGAAATGTATTTGGTCGACATTATCAAGTCGCACGCTATCTCCCGGACCACCGCGCCCCTTGGAGGGGTTGTCCGGCCAATACAAGAAAGCCGAGGGGGGCAGAGCGTAAAATTGCCATATGGGTTTCAAAGTGACCACGGCGATCCAGCGTGACCCGTCCTTTTCCGTCCATTCGATGCTCATCGCAGATGTATGGGCGTCCCCTTTGGCCCAGAAGCAGGTCAGTTCCTTGCCGGGAGATGTGGGAACCTTCGAAAACTGGCGGTTCGCGGACCACCAACCGCTGTTGAAATGGGGCACGATGAATTCGACGGCATCCTGACGCATCGGGGCGACCCCTGCCTTAAGCTCTATTTTCGCTTTTCGAGCTCCGAATGCATAGACCTGAGTCCACTTTGCTATCTCTTTGTCGCTCCAAGCGAGAATAGGCTCTCCTTGATTGTTGTTCGCTTCGGTCGCCCGTTGGACGTAGTCGTTCCAATCCATCCAGCGTTTGTCGCGTAGGAAGTAAAGGTTCTCGAATGCGGGAGCCGTAAGGCTCACAAGAATCCCTCCGCGACGCATCCAAGCCGTCAAAGGCACCACCGCCTGTGCGGGAAAATTGCGCAAATCCGCTGCGAAATAGCGGAGTCCCGGATAGGTGAAAGTTCCGGAAGATGTCAGCTCCTCGCTTGAAAGGACGACGGAGGCGAAACCCGCTTTCGTTAACCGCTCTCTGAAGCTTGAAAGGTTAGGGGCTTTTTGGGCGTTCGGCATATCCGAGCCAAGATAGATTCCCACACATCCGTTTTTCGCGGTGGGATAACGTCTTGCCGATTTTCCGGAACTCAGCGGAGCGGTAACCTGCACGTCGGTGAATGTGGAGTTGAAATTGTTGCACCTTATTCCCGCCCAACCGCTTCGAATGGCGTCCGCGTTGCCTAAAAGATACCCCCAATGGGCGATGGGAGCGGTTTTGCCCTCCTCATAGACAAAACCATCAATCCGATTCGGAGCGAGGGTGAGACGAAGATGATAGACTTTGCCATATTGCCATTGCGTTCCGAATGTGTCGCTCACGGGTATCAATCGAGTCGATCCGAGTGTTTGCGCCTGGTTCACGCCTTGATACTGCTCCACCAATTCAGTGTAGTGTAATCCGTCAGGTCCCTCAACCAAGCCGAGGTTCCAGAAATTATCCGACCCTGTCGCGATCAGCAAACCCGCAGTAGCCCATCCACCCGGATAATTGCGACGTTGGATCGTCACATTCGCCATCACTTCCCCTTTCCCGCTAATCATCGGGCTATCCGTGAGATAGTAGGCGTTTTGCCCCGGTTCGCTTACTTGATAGGAGCCTGAGCGAACGCTCCATGAGCCGACGGGTAGCCCATCCGCAAGGGATGGGGATGGATTGAACGAGAAGGTCAGGAAGAGGCAAGAGATGAGTGAGAAAAGCGAATGAACGCGGAAAGAATTGATTCGCAGCATCGAAATTTACTCCTTATGATTGTAGACGGAGAAGAAACTATGGATTGCATGGATATGTTTTCAGATTACCACATATGCGAGAGATGAGGGTATATTTCACGAAGGAACCCTGTCGGGGCGGGACCCTTGTGGTCGCTCGCGCAAGCGTTCGCAAGCGGGCTATTGGCATGGATGGACTGGATTTGGAGGATATTCTTCCGCATTCGGCGGTGAATATAATTGTGGGGCGACCCTTGTGGTCGCTCGCGCAAGCGTTCGCAAGCGGGCTATTGGCATGGATGGACTGGATTTGGAGGATATTCTTCCGCATTCGGCGGTGAATATAATTGTGGGGCGACCCTTGTGGTCG
>Ga0078972_1004157_pt1 | contig 40861 bp, 52 predicted proteins | sample YelNatPaOPGAMG01_FD_67568 | JGI IMG/M metagenome (GOLD analysis project Ga0078972, IMG submission 67568) | Hot spring thermophilic microbial communities from Obsidian Pool, Yellowstone National Park, USA - OP-RAMG-01 (SPADES assembly) (version 2) | ecosystem: Environmental > Aquatic > Thermal...
TTTTTAAAGTAATGGAGGTTTCGCTTGTTCCGTAATATCCTGAAACCTCTACTTTACAAAAATTTTTGACTGCATCTGCTGACATAGTTTATTAAAGCCAGCCCTTGTTAAAGTAATCAATACTTTTCATTTTAATTGGCTCTATTACCTCTACTTTTAAATCGTCAATCATTTTCTTTAAATAAAACTGGTATAACTCAAATTTTCTGTTAGCGTCTGGATGTCCTATTTGTTCTAAATACTTAAAAGCATTTCCATAAACAAAAACATCATAATAAGTATCTAAAATTGCGGGGATTTCATCTGAAGTAGAAGTAAATTCTGGTTGTTTAACGATATACCAAATTCTTAATCCGTTTGCTTTGTCTTCTTCTGGTTTGGGAAAAATAAAAACTTGTCCGCCAAATAAATCCATTAATGGCTTTGTTTTTGGTTGGGTTTTTAATAATTCATACCATTCATAGGGCAAATTTCCCAAATCTGCTTGGTCTATTTTTTTCCATTTATCTTCGTCAGTTGGATCATCGTAGTTAATTTCTAATCTTAAAATAGTTAATAAATCACTCGGCAAAGAATAGTTTGCTTGTCCTGCCACTAAATCAGTTTTCTTAATTGTGCCAAATAATTCTATTTCTTCGTTAGCCAAACTTCTTTGAATATCTAAATAAGTCTCGTTAGTAAGAGATAAAAGGTCAACGTCTGATAAAGTCGTTGAATTCGTATTGGTTATTTTTCTGGTTTTTTCAAAGATGGTTGACAATTGCATTTTAGTAAAACGGGGGCGGAAGCCACAAGGATGCTTCCCTTACCCATAGCCCCCAATCAGGGTTTTTGAGTTCTATCTACTCACTATAAAGCGGTTGCCGCAGATTCAATTCTAATCAATCTTTCCTCTTGAGTTCTTGCAACCCCGATATTGGTCTTTGCACCAACCCATCCTTTCTGTCCTAATTGGTTGGTAATAGAAACAGCGTTTTCTGGAGGATACACATAAGTATTTACTTTTCTTGCCAACCAGTAAGAAATTCTATAAGCATCAGCAGCAATTAAGGTAGTCGGATAAACAGTCGTAGTTGAAGTAAAAGTCTGAACATTAGGAGATTGAACAATCCTTGCTCCAGCAATAGCGCCAATCTCTCCACGAAAGAGATTTTCAGGTTGAGCGTATTTGTGCATCTCCCAATAACTTGCTCCAGTTCCAGCAGAGGTCATTAAATCATAAGCAACCGATGGGTGCATTACACAAGCATATCCTCCGCCAGCATATTCGGGAGCAGAGTTTTTTCTTAATTTCTGGACTGCCTTAAAAATCAAGCCAACAGTAATCAAATCAGATGAAGTAATAGAGGATCTGGCGGTGCAGGTTCCAGGATAAACCACATTAGTTCCAGCATTAACAACTGTCTGAATTACCTCATCAATTTTCCTTGCCATTGCTTTACCAATTTCATTGAGGGTTGTATTTACCAATTGAAAGACAGAGGTCAAGGCGACCAAATCTGTTATTTCAACGCTAACCCCATATTGAGTTGGAGTCGTGTCAATGGCATTAACGGAAACAGAGATTGCGGTAGGAGTGGTTCCTTCGGTCAATTGTGTTACAGATGAGCTTGCAATCTGGTTAAACGTGAAAAATCTGGAAGTGTAGTTTCCTTCGGGGACAGTCTCAACAGTTCCAAATTGTTCAAAATAGAGGTGGGGTTGTAAACTTTCAATTACTCTCGTGTCAAAATAAATACCCAGGGCTTTTCCAGAAGCTTCAAGATTAGAAGTAGTAGTTGTTGCCATTGTAGGAAGTCTTTTTTATACGACCTTTCGGCGACTTCATACTTCATAAACTTATTCTATCCCAAATACTTGTTTAAAGAGTTCTCTTGCTATTTTTTCTTGTTCTTCTTTGGGCAATTTAAGGAAGTCGGGTTCAGATACAATTCTTGGAGTTTGAGCAGAACCCAAAGAAAATCCAGCCTTTTCCTCTCCAGAAGTTGCTTTTTTCTTGCCAATGTATCTATAAATTGTTTCCTCCCAGTTTTCTCCTTCTTTTCTTTCTTTCATTATGTTTTCTGCTTCGTCTTTTAATTCTGGGAATTTCTTATAAAGTAAATTCTCGAATTCAAGTTTGTCTAATTTATTTAATATCTCGTCTACGTTGGCAATTCTGGCAACCTCTTGTAGAGAGGAAATTTTTTCCTCTAATTCTTTTTTCTCTTTAAGTGTCTGCTCATATTTCCTCCGAAGAAGTTTGATTGCGTTTCCTTCAATTTCCTCTATTGTTGGACTTTTTTCCTCGGTTCTTTGTTCTATTGGCTTTTTTCCTTCTATCTCGTTTGTTAGTTGTTCTTGTTGTTCTTGTATTTGTTTGGTTTCTTCCATGGTTTTGTTTTACGCCCTTTTTATACGCCCCTTACATCGGGGAATGTAAGGAGGAATTAAATTACAAATTTATGGATTGTAAAACTTTAAAATTTTTGGTTTAGCATATCCACCTCTCAATCCTGCCTGCATTCTGCATCCCTCCGAATTACAAATCCAAGCCTTCCATTCTGGCACATACATGTAAATTGATTGATTAAACGAAGAAGGGTTATAACTTGCACCGCACAAACATCTAAATTTCCCTTGTGCGAATATCTCTTTGAAATGTTTACATTCTCTTGCTGGTATCCCGCAATATTCACAAATTCCACCTATAATTTTGGGATACTCCGTTGCCTCTTTTCTTTCCTCTCTTTTGGGCGAAACGCTTTCTTTTACTTCCCCTGGGATACTTTTTTCTGGCGCTATGTCTTCTTTTACCATTTTTCTTTTTGGCATAATGTTTTATTTTTTTTCGACCTTTATTCTTCTTTCCTAATTATCTCAATTTCAAGAAACTTTGTCAACTCTGATGGAAGGTTCAGCAAAAAATCTAATGCTCCTATTTGTTCTTTATAACTGATTAAAACCTCAAAGTCAAGGGAGGAAGATTTCAGGTTATCAATTATTCTTTCTCTCGTGTTTCTAATAATCTCCTTTAAAATTCTCCATTCAGGACTATTTTCAATAACCCTAAAACTTCTCACTAATTCTCTTGCTTTTTCTACATCGTTCCCAAGATATTCTGCTAATTCTTGCCCAAAATAATATTCTAATTTGGTATTTTCCATACTATTTCTTTTTCTTTTTGTGTTTTTTCGCATAACTTCGCTTTGCTTTTTCAAGTTTTCCCGTTCCCTTTCCGTGAATTCCTTTGTCTGGTATTTTTCCTTTAACCAAACTTGCATAAAAGATATTTTTTCCTCTTTCTCCGTATTGTTCTATAAATTTTTTAAGTAGTTTTTCTCCCTTCTTTGTCAAGGGCATAGTTTTGATTTAATTTTGCGACCTTTAAGGAATTATACTTTTCCCCAATTCTTTTGCTCCTTCTTGGGGAGATTGTAAAACCTGTTTAAGAATATCCTCTGATGTTTTGGTTGACATTCTTACTTCGGGGATCTCCTCTGGTAAGTTTTTTTCTCCCGCAGGAATTCCCCCTTCTGCCTCCTCGCCCCCTTTTGCTCTTTCCATCATTTCTAAATTTCTCTTTTCCTTTTCTTTTCTCAACATATTTGCTAAATGGGACGCAATATGAAGTTCCCTTGCCTCCGTTGAACTAATTCTCATGTGAACTGAAATGTGTTGCATATCGTCATCTTCTGAATCAATTTGAACCACTTTATTTAATTTCAAAATTTCGTTCTCTTTTTCTGCTTTAAACTCGTGAGGTGTTTGAGGTAAAATAGCCTCTATTTGGTCTGGGCTCAAATCTGTTAAAAAGAGCATATATCTTAACGCTTCTCTTGCATTTCCGCCAATTTGTGGCAATGTTGGTAAAATTTCTCCTAAATCTCTTCTTTTTATAATTCTCTGCGGTTCTGCCTCCAAAGACGAAATAATAGTAATTTTGGGATCAACTTGGGGGATAAATTCGGATTTTCTAAGCTCTAAAAATTCTTTTGCTCCTTGAAAACCAGTCAATTCTACCAATTTTGTATCGTTTTCGCTCATAAATCTTTGATGTCTTTTTAGCCAGCGATACCAGAAATCTTTTTCGCCCTCTATTATGTTTCTCATTAAAGAACTCATTAATACATCTTCTTTTGCTTTCCTTAAAGCGTATTCTGTGGCTGTTTTTTTTGAAGTTTTTCCCATTAGCGCTCCAGCCAACCTTGTTTGTCCTGCCATTCCCAACGCTTCAGATTGGATTAAAGACATAAAGGCCAAAGTATCGTTTGAAACCACATTCGTTTTGGGAAAGGGAACAATTTGATTTGCTGGATAGCCCCTAACTGGTATTGATTTTCCCATCTCTTTTGTCGTTAAGTGTCTTGGGTTAATGATTGCTTCATAGTTATACAAGAAAGTAGGAGTTGCGTCTAACTTTATCCCCTGAAAGAGATAGTTTTTCAAAACAACATCCGACCTGTGTAAATCCTCAACTTTCTCTGGTAAACCTATACCCCAAAAAGACAGATTTGTTTTTATGTAGTAGAAAGGAACAAAAGGAATTTTGCTTTTCTTATCTCCTGCGTCTCTGTAATCTACTTTTTGGTATCCCAATAGAATGCTTACTGCATTATCCGTCCAGACAACGTATAAATCATCTCCAGCATAAAGATACCATTCCAAAATTTCAATATAAGATTGGGGATGTAGAGGTTCTTGAAAGTTCAAGTTCCCAATTAAAGTTCTCCTTGCTTCATCTACTAATTGCTGTTTTTCGTAAGATTGTGAACCCACTTTTCTGGCTACCAATTCTTTTACTTTGCTCTCATCTATTCTTGGATCTTGTTTTAGCTCGTATGGAGTTTTATAAATGAATCTCCCTGCGTATCTTGCCTCCTCGATAGAGGTTGCTTGTTTGTCAACGAAAAAAAGCATTGGATTTACTGGTCTCGCTATCAAAAGTTTTCTTTTCTTGTCGTATAAAGAGACATCCAAAATCCCTATTCCAAAAAAGATAACATCCCAAATTAAACCTCGCATTACCTTTCCTAATTGCATTTCTTCGAAATCAAAATTTGCTACTGCGTTTGTGTATTTAACTACTTTAATGTCTGCTGGATTTCTTGCCTCAAATTCCGTCCTCCTTTGATCGCTATCTATCGCAGAGAAGGTTTCTTGAAATTGATTGAATACCAAATTAGAACCCAAATAAATATCGTCAGCAATTAGTTTCTTGTATTGGTTGAGATAGAGTTTAATTAAGTTTAACCAAATTAGTTTCTTTTGGTTTGTATCTTGGGAGGCGTCGGTGTGTTGAGTTTTTACAACCTGTAAAATCTCTTCTGGTTTCCATTCTTCTAGAGGTAGAAAAGGAAGTTCCAGTTGTCTATTGAATGGTATTGATGTTTCTTTGTTCATATTGTTGAATATCGTCTGGTGTTACAGGAACCAAATCAAACTTATTTAGAACATCTAAACATCTTTTTTCAAATTCTTCTTGTGTAATTTTTGGCATTATTAATTTTTTTAACCTATAAAGAAAACCTTTTGGTTCTGCAATTGTCATCGCTAAAAACGAGTTTTCTGTTTCTCTTATAACAATGTTTTCTAAAATTTTAAACTTTCTTTCTTTTGCCCCTTGATATATTTTCTGTAAAAGAATTTCTTTTAATTTCTCTTTAACCTCATTTTTTAAAAATTTCACAGGACCTCTTTGAACTAACCAATCTGGGTGAACTTTTTCAATTTCTTTTTTATCAAACCTTGCTAAAAGTATTCCCGTGTATTCTTTTGCCATTTTGTTATATTATAAAACTATTTTTTAAAGAAAGCAACCAATATTTATCTTCTTTGCTCAATTCTATGTTATCTATATTTTTAAAGAATGTCAATAGTCTAAATTTCCATTCAAGCAAGGGGGAAAATATGTTTAAAAAAACCCTAATAATAAACCACTTCCTTTTCATTCTTTTGTCTTTTTCTCTTTCTTCTAATTCTTTAAAAATTAAAATTAAATCTTTTTTGTTTTTAATTTTTTTGCCAGCAAGAACCCTTTGAAATCTCAATCTATAAGCACTGTCTAATTCCAAAATCATAAAAATTGAATAATAAAAATCTCTAATGTCATCTGTAAAATTTAGTCCGAAAGTTTTAATAAAAGCATCTATTAAGGCTCTAACAAAAGAACAAAAATATGGATAAGAAAATTCAAACCTCTTTAATCCCTTCCTGTAAATTGTCAAATAAAAACTTTTAAAAAACGGCAAAAGATAAGGGTGAGAAAGGTAAAACAAAAGAATATATTTTTGGATTGCTGCCAAATGTAAAAATTCTGGACTTAAAAACCCTGGGAATGGCTCTTTTTCCCCCTCAATATAAGTAAAAATTCCTTTTTCTCTAAACTCGATTCTTTCTACCTTAACATTGTCAGAAGATCCAGAAAAATTTGGTAAGATTTTTGTTATGTCCATAATTCATCTTCGTAAAATCTCATTTGGTTTAAATCCTCAACAAAAGTTAGAGCAAACGCATCCCACACGTTTGGGGAAGCAATTCCCTTTTTTAATAAGTTTTCTTTTGGTTCTATTTTTATTTTCCTGTCTGAATGGATTTTGTATCTAATGGTCAAGGCTTCATTCCAAGCATCGTTTTTTATCAGTTTTCCTCCTTTTAAAATCCATTCTCTGGCTTTCCAATACAATTGTGCTTTTTTATTGAAAAATCTTTCTTCCTCGTCTGCTTTAGAGCCAAAAACAACCCCATATGTTTTTTCAGAAAGCCTTGTCTCGTTTAATCTGTCATAAATTCCCTTTCCAACGCCAGTAATGTCAACTGCTATTGTTCTTGGAGTATAGACAGAATAAAACTCTGCTATTTTGGGTAAAATTGCCATTGTATCTGCAAGCCGTTGGTTGAATAAAACTTTGGCAGTTAATTGATCTCTTACCACGATTGCTGTCGTGTCTCCCCCTGCCCCTACATCTACACCAAAAATACAAGGTTGAGTTAAAGAATAATCTGTTTCAATAATGGCATCGTTTAACTGTTGAGATGTAATCAAACGCATGTAGCCTTCAATATCCATTTCGCCTTCTAAAGCATACCAATCACCATCAAGCAGTGCTTTTTTCATTTTCTCGTCCATTCCTTTACTTAATTCTTCATAATAACTTTCAGAAATGTATGGATTATCTCCTCTCTCTGCCTTCAAAAATCCTGCCTCTTTACATCTTTTATCTTTTGATGTTTTTTCAACAAAAAATTCTCTCACCCAAACAGAGAATTCTCCAACTGGATTTGTCACCGCTATGCATTTTGGGTTTTCGATTCCTGCCCACCTGTTCCTTTCCAGAATCAAATCAAAGGTTTCTTTTGGAATTTGGACTAATTCATCTATCCCTACAATTGCCCATTCTGAAGACTGTCCAACAAACATTATTCTTCCTCTGTGTCTGATTAAAATATTAAAATACGGAGGAACAACAGGTCCATAAATTTTCCCTTTATAATGAATTTTTTTAAAATTGTTGGTTTTATATTTTTTATTTCCCAAAATTCTTTCGGGATAAAATTTTTCACAAGCTCTTTCTGTATTTCTCTTATTAATAGTAAGATGAAAACTTTTTCTCCACTTACACAATTTTCCTCCCGCTATTCTTCCTTCGGTCTCTTCTTTTGCTAAGCACGTTACAGAATATCCTAACTTTAAACAAATTTCAGTTACATCATCTCTAAGTCTTTCGCTGGTTGTTACAAAAACCATTTTGTTTTTGGAATATTCTGTTCCATCTCCTAAAATTAATCCTTCCAATAGAATTTTCAAATATCGAGGTGGTAAATCTTTAAATTCTTGAGGAATAAATTTTTGGTATGACTTACCAAATTGTTCGAGATATAAGTATAATGCTTTATTGTTGAATGTGTAATCTTTCCCGTTATAATGCCAATTAACACCCAATTTATTTAGCATTTCGCTTATTTTTTCATGGTTCTTTCCATGACATTGTGTTATTTTTATCCCATATCTATTTCCATCAGTTGATGCACATCCTTCTGCTAAAAACCACCCTAAAAATCTCAAAAAATCTTCTAAGGAACATTCAATAGTCTTTCCTTTATTTCCGTCTGGTTTAAAAATAATCTTTTCTGACATTTTTTCGCCTTCCCATTTTCCAGTAACAGGAACATAAAATCTTTGGGGTAAATCTTTGGCTAATACAAATCTCAAGTCCTTGTTTCTCCTTGTTCTTATAAGCATTTTATGATTAGGAGTTACACAAAAAGAAACACCAAATCTTCCAAAATAATCTATCATCTCTCCATCATAATCATAAATATACATTTTTTTTACTCTATGCCATTCCATTGTTTTTGTTTTAGGATTTAAACTCAAACAAAAATCTCCTTCTCGTAAATCTTTTACAGGAATAAAACCCTTACCCCTTACCAAAACCTCTGTATCTTCGCTGAAGCACCTATATTTTTCTGGTTCATCAAGGTTTCTAAATGCTAATATTCCACCTCCGTATTCTTCTGATAAATGAAATTCGTGTTTTTGTTCCTTATAGGTTCCTAGCCACTTAGGAAATTCTTGCTTGATATATTTTAAATGCCTGTCATTTAGTTCTGGATATGTATTGCAAAATAGGCCTGCTTGTAAGCCTGTATAGCCTTTAGAAGCGTATTTTAAAAGGAGATAAAGTAAAGTCCATCTTAAACATCTTGAATTATGCGTTACTATTAAATCCTTGCCAGCAATAAAAAGCCCATTGGGATTATCTACTCTAATACAAGCCATTTCATCTTCTCCAATTTCTTCAATTTTCACAATTTTTCTTGTAAGTTGATCAAAAGAGGCTTTTGTTTGATGAATACGTTCCTTTTTTCTAGGCAAAGAAACAAACTGCTCATTGTGTTTGCTTAAAATGTATAAAACATAACATTTTTTACCCTCCCTTCTTGTCCCATCCGGTAATTTATAAAATGGTTTTTTTTCTGATGTCATAACTATTGCTCCCAAACTACGTAAAACAAATTTTAAATCTTCTGCTAATCTTAAAGAAGTTGTATAAAATACCAATCTTCCACTTTTTTCTACAAAACCAGCAGTATCCATTAATCCCCTTACTAATTCAATTCTATCCTCAATGGAAGCCCACTTATAGCAATCGGGAATAAATTTTTCATCACTTCTTTTATTGTCTAAACCCAATTCTTTTATAGGACCATAAAGTTTAGAAATGCTATAAACGTGTCCCCTGCTCCATTCACTTACTTTATAGCCCAATTTCCTTATTTTTTGAATTATAAATTCATCATAATTTGTAAGGGAAATTACACTATGATTACAAAATGTTCCGTCTCCTAATAAAACTCCTAAAAGATAAGGATGTATGGGGGGAGAATTTTTATAACGATTGAATTTTAAGGGTTCATTGATGGGTATATAATACCCCCTCTTTCCCATAAGAAATTTGGTTGGTAAAACTCTCCATTGAGCCTTTGTTTTTCTTTTGCGTTCTGCTCTTTTAACAAGCCATAAATGGTCCTCGGAGCAATCTAAATATGCTCCATCTGCAAAATAAACACGATAAGTTTTCTTTATTCCTTGTGGATAATAGCCAATAATAGTTTGAGCATCCCCATCGGGATTTAAAATAATGTCTCCCACTTTTAAATCTTTTAATTTTTTAAATCCATAGGGGGTTAGAATATCTTCCTCTAACTTAAGTGCTTTTCCAGTTCCAACAACACCACTCAATAACGTATATCTATAGTTTTTCACTAATTCTAAAAAAAGTTTTTGCTTGGGAGTAAAGTTTGCTAACTGTTGAAAACTTACTTTTTCCATCGTTTAAAAATGCTTTAAAAAATCTCGATTTTAATAGGCCTATTTTACAATATTTTACATCTTTTATCAAGAAAATCCTTCTAAAATCGCTTCAAATGAAAGATTTTTATCAGCATATACTTTTATACCTATCCCTTAAAAATCTTTTCACTCACGCGATTTTACAGCAATCTTATTTTTCTTCCCATAATTCAGGATTGGCAGTTATTATTCCTCCCCCTCTTTCCATAACTTCTTTAAAAAGTTCAAAAATTTTTTGAATTTCTGGGTTTTCGTATTCTGGTTTTTGCTCTTTTTTAATCCCTCTTAACTTGTATAATTTTCGTATATATTTTTGAAACTTCAAAATTTTTCTCCATTCTTCCTTGAGATGTTTGTATTCTTCGGGAGTAATAAGGATTCGAAAATCTGTGCTATAATCGGCAAATGGTTTAAGTCCTATAAATCCACATTCTTCGCACATATAAAAATTCGCTGTTTTAAATTGCTTTTCTTTTTTATTGGTTTGTTTATTTTTCTTCATCCTCTTTATCTAAAATCAAAATTCTTTTTTCTTCTGTTTCTATTATTTGTTTTGCTTGCCCAAATAGTCTATCAAGAATATCCTTGTAAAAGGCATAATTTCCTGATAATCCCTTTTTTGCTCCTACAATTAGCAGGGCTTTTAAAAAGTCTTCTGGTTCTTCTCCTAATTTTAGTTTTTTTGCAACTTCTTTTGCTGCTAAATTGAATATCGTTTTATAACTCAGAGCACCCTTGGGTCTTCCATTAGGATTTCCAGATTGGCCTTTTTTCCACGGTTTTAAGTTCTGTAAATTGGGCATTTTTCTTTGTTTTTTCAGTGTTTTTTAATCTTTCGTTTTTACACAATTTTATTTTACCACTTAATAAGGAATATCCCAAATATCTAAATTTTCTTGATTTTTTTTAACTTTTTTGCTTTCTTTTTTCCCCTTTGCTTGCTTTTCACTCCTTCGCTTTTCTTTGCGTTCTTCTTGAGCAACTTCAACAGCCATTTCAGATTGTTCTTTGCCATCAAAAACTGGAGTATTTTCAATTTCATATGGTTTTTCTGCTTTTTTTGAAGCATTTTCGAGTGTTTTTTCCTGTTTTACTTGCTTTTTACTTCTAACGATTTGCCTTTTCTTGAAATAGCACTCTTTGCAAATGTAAGAAGTTGAGGAACTTTGTAAGCAATCTTTTTTGTTTTTTGGATTTCCACAAAACCAGCAAATTACTTGGTCTGTTTGTTTTAAAGTTTCAGCCTTATTAGTATTATGGTCTATAGTATTCTGGTATATAGTATTATGGTCTATAGTATAGTAGGCGTTAACTGGAGTAAACGGGGTGTTAACTGGAGTTAACGCATCCGTTAACTCTGGTAAACGCCCCCGTAAACTGGAGTTAACGCTCTTGCTAGCCCGTGCGAATATTAAAAGATCAAGAAGTTCCGTAGGTGCAACGAATAACTTGACGTCCTCAACAAAGTATTCAAAAAGGCCCAATTTAACGAGTTTTAAGAAGCGCTTTCTGATGCCTGCTTTTGATGTAATTCGTAAGCTCGGAACTTGTTCAATGATGTGCTTATAAGAAATCCAGGTAAATTCCTTGCCGTCTTTGTTTTTTCGCAAAAGGCTTTTTGACCTTGAATTGCAGATATCACGCAAATAGTAAAGTAAAACAGCATCTATAATGTCCAGGTTTGGAAAATATTTGTAAATGGCATAAAGATTAATAGTGACCGTCCACCAAATTTTCCTTTCGTTGTTATCTAAGTTTTTGTTCTGTTCCATTTTTTGTTCCCCCCAAAAGAAAACGGGCGCCCCTCCGAGGAATTTTATAGCGTGCTAATGATAGGTTGGGTCGGGCGCCCGCTTCTCTCCTCGGAGGTATTGCCTAATTGCCGACCCATTTTCTTTCATTATATCTCAAGCTTTCCTAAAGTCAAATTCTTGAAACTGTTAATAACTTGTTGATAAGCATTCAAAAATATAGTTTTTTCGTATGTTTTTGAACGCTTATTTCAACACTTAAAGGACTTGACTTTTAAAATTTTGTTGTATAATCAAATTAGACAATTAAAAAATTAAGGCCGTAATTAAAAATGAAAAAATAAAAAATGGTAGATGAAGCAGGTGTAGGCGTATTCTTCCTTCTTTGCCTTATCGCTACACTTTTCGTCATATTAACATCAAAAGAAGGTCGAACTTAAAAATAAAAAATGCAATGGTCAAAATAAAAGTAACGGCTTATTGGACTGGATATCCTGACAAAGAGCGGGAGGACACATTTTATGTAGACGAATACAATGAAAGTGTAAAAAGGCATATTTATGATTGGGTAAGGTCTTATTTTATTGAAGACATTCCATCTGACGAAGAACTCGAGAAGGATTACAACCTTTTAATAGAAGTCGAAGGAGCTGTCTTTTTATGTGATTTGTGCGGACGAGAAACTGAAAAACTTCACACTATCTCTTTAGTTGAAAGCAAAAGGGATTACGGCGTATGTAAAAGATGCTTCCAAAGGGTCGAAAATAGCTTGGAGCAATTCAGGGAGGAAAACCTGGGATGGAAGACAGAAATACTTGGGAAAAAATAGAAAAGCAAATTCAGAGACTTCATTACAGCAAAGAAAGACAAGTTATCAAAACATCTTTATTCAATCAAGCGCAGGAATGGGCAAGATTGCAAGCACAGTACGGCCTTTCTGATGAGGAAATCGTAAGATTGATAAAAAAGTGGATAAAGAAATTATATGCAGAATGGAAAATGTGGGAAGCCGAATTCGATAGCTTATATTTTCAAAATCTTAGGTCGCAATTAAACAAAAAAAAATGAACAATGAACAACGATGAACAATTCGAAAAGCTTTACGAATTTACCAACGAAATTATGGATACTACTGATGATATTATTGACAAATGGATACACGATTTAGAGATAGAACTTGAATATGAAATGAGGGAAGAAATAGAAAAGAAATACGGAAAGCCTTGGTGGCAGGTCCTTAACCCTTCGTATGAGGTCGAAATTAAAGAGGAAGAAAACTAAATGGAGGAATACAAAAGTGTAAAAGAAATTATGAAAAACTTAAATCTGCCCAGATCAAGCATTTACTATCTCATCAGGAAATTCAATGTTAAAAAGAAAAAGGTCGGCTTAAGGAAGAAGCTTTATGATCTCAATCAGTTGAAGGAAATTCTCAAAAGGCACTACTCGAATGAAAAGTAGTTTATTCGTAAGAGCACTTCAATTAGAACAGCAAATGAAACTTTTAAGGGCAATGAAGGGAGAAATTGTCATTTTGAAAAAGCTCAAACCGTCAGAAAAAACAAAAAGGCAGTTGGGATTGCCTGATGATTTTGAATATTTTGTTGTTTATAATCCTAAAACGAAGAAATTAAGCTGTGATTGTATGGGTTTCATCACTCATAAGCGTTGTAAACATACAAAATATTTCGAGGCCTTTATTAAAGAATTAGAAAAACAAAATGGACGAATTTGACAAAATGAAATTAGAACAAATAAGAAAACTAAAACAATTGGACGATGAAAAATTATTAGAAGAATTCAAAAAATATGAAGAGAGGATTGATTATGAAAAAGAGCGAATATAACCTTGGCCACATTGATGGATATGTAAAAGGATATGAAGATGGCTTCCATTGGGGAGTATTAGAAACTCGGAAAATATTTTTAAAATTGTTTTCAGTATAAGAAAACCTAACTGCTTTAGCGAGCCTTAAGAATTAAGGAAACCGCTTCAGCAAGCGCAATTTAAGAACCCATGTTAAAATTAAAGATGAAGTCGCCATTGAGGTCAACCACCAAAATGAAACCCTCGAGTAAAAAAGCCAAAATTTTAATGGTTTTTTTGCTAATTCTGGTCTTAATCCTATCAACATGGCTCGTAAAAGGGGGTATCGGAAACATAAAAAATTCATTGGTTCAACTATCGGTTGTAGAAAACCATCAAGACGATGACTATTACGAGGAGATGGTTAAAAGATTGGCGGAATGTGAAAGTTCAAACAACCCTTACGCTATAAATCCATACGATAGCAAAACCAGTTCACTCGGCCTGTTCCAATTCAAGTTGGAAACCTTCATTCAGTATGCGAAAAAATACGGGGTAATCGGTGATAATACCAGCCTCAACTGGATAATCACGCTCGTCTTTGATAGGAAAACAAACGAATACCTCGTCCTACAGATGCTAAAGAATGAGGACATGGAGACATTGAAGAAACTGTGGGGGAATTGCATAAGGAAAATAGGGTTTAGGAAATAAGGTTGGAATTAAAAATTAAATGAAAAAATGAAAAAAAGAGAATTCAAAATAAAAATAAAAATCGAACCATTTAGTTTTATGAGAAAACAAATCAATATTATTGTTGAAGATTTTTATTGGTTTTATTTAGAAGATGACCTATTCTGTATCGTAAATGACCTAAAAGAAAAATATGGTTTTAATTTTAATTATGCTATAGAAAACAATTCTATAAGTTTTCATTTTTATGTCCCGAATGACAAATTAAAAGAATTCAAAAAAGATATTAAAAAAATGCTGAAACTTATTGAGAAAAAATCAACAGACAAAAAACGCTCTTCAGTAGAAATTATTAAGATAAAACTTCCTTTTGAAATAAAAAACAATGGACAACCAAATCTACCAGACAACTGACACGCTTGAGGCGGCGTATCTCGTCTCTGCTGGCTTCAACTACAATCAAATGGTAGAGGTAGACCAAGAAAGGGTTGCCTTTGTCTTCGATTTTTCCGATGAACTACATAAAGAAGTCATAAAATTCAAATCGGGAAAAGCTCTGATTGAGCCAACGAAATTTCTCTACAATTACAAAAAACTCCTCGTTGAAATTAAACATTTAAAGTCGAAGCATCAATGGCAAAGGTTAAAATCATTTCGCCTTCCAAGAACCAATTGAAGGAAGAAAAAGATTGCTTCCCATAAGGTTCGAATACAGAAAAAGAATTTATGAAACATACGAGCCATATTTCTTGGTTGCAATGATTGCGAAAGGGGAGAACATTTCAATCTCAGAATTATTATTGAGGGAGCTTCGAAAAAGTCGAAAATTAAATCAAAAATTCCCAAATGCCAAATAAAAGATATATTTCGGGTAGACGATTTGAATGGAAAATAAGGGATGTTCTTAAATATTATAATCATATCGTTATTAGGAGTGCAGGAAGCAAATCTGTATTTGATTTAGTGACCTTATGTTGGAATTCTGTAAGGCCAATTCCACAAGAACCTAGAACACTTAACGATTTTAATTTTGAGTTTTATATTGGTTTTTGGCAATTAAAAAAATCAATAACACACAAACAAGCTTCTAAGCTTTTGAGAGAAATTTTGAATAATTTCAATCTTAATTCTCTTAACAACATAAAAACAGAAGAACTTATTGATATACGCAAAAAGAAAAAGATAGCAGACTTGATTTATTGGCAAGGAATAACTGAAGACAAAAAGCCAAACAAATACAAATTAAACTGCATTAGGATTGGAGTAATCTACACTCTTCCCAAAAAGAGAAAACTTGAAAAGAAAAATCGTATAATAAAGGTAGACGAAACCCTAAAAGGAGGTGAGAAAGTTGTTGAGGCATCTTCTGGCTGACTATTGCCGTAAGAAGTACTTCGGCAAGGAGGCCCAGCCCGTGCAAATCGGGGTGTATCGTCCCTCTGTACTTTCGTGGAGTTGCGTCAGAAAGCAGTACAACTATTACAGCAACTTCTCGGGCAAATCCCCCGAGGCAATCCCGGACGACATCATCCTGTTGCTGTCCGGAGGAATTGTCTTCCATCGCCTAATCCAAAGCCTTCGACAGGACGGACAGAGGTACTGGGACGCCGTGGAAGTTACTTGCTCCATCGAGGTTCCCACTCCAGAGGGTTCCACCCTTACCATCCTCGGACACGCCGATGCCATTCGTGGAACTGGAATTGAGCGGAAAGTCTACGAATTCAAGCACGTCCGCCAGATACCCTCGAAGCCACAATTCGAGCATATTCTGCAGTTAAATTTTTACCTCGGAGCCCTCCAAATCCCACACGGAGTTCTCTGCTATGTGGGTTACCTTCCTGGAGGAGGCCTGGACATCAGGGAATTCCCGCACACCTTCAGTCATTGGCATTTCGAGCATCTAATCAACCGTGCAATAACGCTCCACACCCTGCTAATCCACCAGACTCCTCCGAGGTGTTCGTGTAAAGACCGCATTCACGAAGTGCAAATTTTGTAAGGAGGTGATGCTTATGCGTCTCTGTGAGTTGCAGCATCCCTTCTTCGAAAAAGAAAAGAGGCGGAAAACTGGTATTGACGTCGAGTATCCTATCCTGTATCCATACGGAATTCCGAAAGAATACCGCAGGTTCTGTTGCTTCATCGGAGCTAAGACAGAACAAGGAACCTGGATGGGAGCTGGAACCCTCATAGAGACCCGAGGAATTGTTGGTATTCTCACTGCCTACCATCTAATTGAGCACTGCCAGGAAGGCATCAACATCGCTTTCTTCCTCCAGAACGGTGATTGGACGGAATTCACAGTCCCACGTGGCTATGTAATAGTTGAAGAACCAAACCTGGACATCGCTTTTATAAAAGCCCCATACCTGCCATTGGAATTCCATCCTGTTCAAATCGGATGGGAGCGCCAAGTTGTCCTTTCCCTGCCATTGACCGCATTCGGATGTCCTAATGGAGTATTTGGTCACGTTTGGAAGCCTCAGCTGATAACAATCGCCGGAGGCATCATCTACACCAAAGGAATGGCAATTCCAGGAGTTTCCGGAGGCGGCATCTTCTCCAAAATCAAGAACAAGTTCTACCTCTGGGGAGTGCACATCGCAATCCATCTTTCTTCCTACACCCTGCTGTCAAGAACCGCAAAATTCGAGTTCCGGGACGAATAAGCCTGCCCAGCGCTGACCCCTCCTTGCCTTTCGGGGGGTCTCCATTGGAGACCCCCTTTTAATTCGTCACCATTTCAATGTTCTTTGATGAAAGGTATTATGATACCTATCTGGCAAAAATATTTTATCTGATGACGTTCTACGAGGGGGTACCTTAAAAAATGACGATTTTTCGTATAAAAAAAATTACGATTTTTCGTTGTTTTTAAAAAGCAGATTCCCAAAACGGTTTTTAGGCTTCTTTGGATGCTTGTGTAAAATTAAGAGAGAGCCTCAGCGGCTCCCCCCTAGCTTACTTTCTTGATTTTTGGGTTCCTTTCTTGCTTCTTGGCATGTTCTCAAACCTTTTAATCACGACCTCATTTGTTTCTTACCATTTATTTGCCCAGGATTTTCTTTATGACTATCCACCAACCTTGTGGTGCAACCAAGAATGCAATGATTTCGGCTATGTTTTCGTGGGGAACATAGCCCCATCCCATCAAAAGTGCGACAAAAACTGAAGCTACTATGGGAACAACAATATCTCTCAATCTTTCGCCCCATCTCTGCTCATTTAACCTTTTGATCAATTCCGTAAGCAAGATCACGACAGCGATTGATACAACAGAGACCAAAGGATGAGTTGAAGTTGTTACGGCAACAGTTGTAGTTGCCATTGTTGCTGTATCCATTTTTGGGAAAGAATTAATTACGACCTATTCCTCGACTTCCCCTTCCAATTCTTTCCATTCTTCCTCCATTCCCTCTTCCCATTCCTCTTCTTTAGGAAGCTCCAAGTCTTCCTCTGTTTCCGGTTCTAAAATTTCTGTTTCTGTGTCCATTTTTTATCACTTTTTAATTGCGACCAAAGATTTCATTGAATTTTTCGATTGTATTCAAGTCCGCTATTCCAGTAACCTGCAAGCCGTAGTTCTTTTGGAATTCCCTAACGGCCTGCCTTGTCAAGCCTCCATAGTATCCTGTGCATTCCTGTTCCGCAGGGAAATAGCCGAGCCATTGAAGGCCAACCTGCAATTTGACAACATCATTTCCTCTGTCTCCCATTTTCAAGTTTCTCGCATTGATTACCATTTTGGGCTTATTGAATGTTTGAGGCTGGTATTTGAAATCAATTAGATATGCTCCTAAAATTACTCCATTTTTGAATTGGTCTTCTGTAATAACTCCTAATCCGTTATATCCCCATTTTTCAGTCCAAGCGTGTTGGAAAACTAATGCTTTTTTGCCATTATAAAGAGTAGCATCAACTATATTAATTGCATGTCCATATTGTCCTTCTTTATCTAAAACTACAGCAGGATTAGAAAATCCCCCTGAGTTAAATCTTACACCTGCTAATAAAACTTTGTTTGTAGATTGTAGAATTCCTGCCCATATATCTATATCCAGCGGTAAGAAAACATAAGAATTTGCCTTATAGATTTGAGCAACCCATCTTTCATTTTGAGTATCATCTTTTACTCTCATTTGTTCTTCATTTAATCCATCAGATGGCATTTGCTGTTCTAAACAACTTCCTTCTTTTCTTGCAATTTCTAAAGCATTCAAATAATACATTCCTCCTCCCGTTTCTGCAACATATCCTCTTGAATAAATAAATCTTGCTGATAAAACTTCAAATTTATTCTCTTCTAAAAAGTTTTCAACTCCTAAAGCAAGAGCAATTGCGAAAGATACACAACTTCCTGACCCATTTTGATTTCTAATAGGTAAAAATCTTCTCCATTGCGAAGGCTTTTTCTCAACCCAATTGGGAGAAGGATAGGCCTTAAAAATTTCCTCCGTATGGTAGTTCCTTTCGTCGAGGTATTCTCTTTCGTCCCCCAACCAGCCGTACCCGAATTGTTCCTTCTTGAAAAGTTTTTTAATAAATCTCCACATTTTTATGGTGTCAAATTAGACGAAAATTAACGTTCTCCAAAATTCTGTTCCTGAATGCCTTCTGAAGTAAATATATTCGGCTCCATCTGGAGTTCTAACATAACATAACCCATCTCCGACAACTGCCGTTCCACCAGCATATGGCCAAACTCCACCAGGATACATAGTTAAGGTTGCTAAATCCAGATAATACATCCTATGTGTGTTATCTTTTTGTATCCAAATCCTTCTGCGAACTGGGTCATAAGCAGTAGTTGTTCCCGTTGTAAATGTTTCTGTTGCTGGAACATAAGTTACCGTTGTCCAAGAGTTTCCGGAGATTGAATAGCTGTAAAGGGTTGAAGTTCCTGCTCCTCTCAAAACATACAATTTGTCAACGTCTCCTCCTGTTCCCCAGTCCCAATGGATTGCACAACCTGCTCCTGCTCCTGCTGGAAGTCCTGCCAAAGTGGTCCAAGAATTTGCAGAAATGGAATATCTAAAAAAAACCGTTGAGCCGTTCCCAATTAGATAGATATAGTCATCATTTCCCGAAGTATGATAAGCAGTGCAGGTATGAACCAAACTTGCATCAGTTCCCCATTGTGCTGATAACGAGGGAACCGCTCTTGAAGTCCAAGTATTGTTTGCAATATCATAATAAGCGAAGACAGCATAAGGAGATGATGATAATGGTCCAAACAACCAAATATAACCCCGCGTGCCTCTCGATGGGTCAAAAACCATTGCAGTTCCGGCACCAAAGGTAAATGATGGAGGGTTTGCCAATTGTTGCCAGCTATCGGTCCAGATATCGTATCTCCAGAAGGAAGTTGCCGAAAAAATGAAATAAATGAACCTATTATCCCCATTCTCACTATTGCACATACAGGAACCTGTGGATGCGGAAACAGGCAAGAACCTCAACCATTGGTATACTGGCAAATCTATTCCTGGTTTTAAATTATGTGAGAATGCCATATTTAAATTTGTTGGTTATTTTCTAATGCAATTAATCTTTGGATTTCCTCGTCCGCCAATCGGTTTGCTTCTTCTTTTGTCATTGGTTGCCAACCCCCAACTCCAGGCTTGAAATCTTGAATAATAACAACTACACCATCTTTGAGAATTTTGTAACCATATCCTTTGTTGGTTTTAAAAATCTCTTTGCTATACATTTCATTACACAAAGGTGAATTTCGACCTTTGACACTCGTTGTATTCTATGAATGAAAGTTGAAATTGGATGTTGTCATTAGAATAAGTAGGCATCATCCAAGTTCCAGACTGCCCCATTGTCCAGGTTCCGGATTGGGTTACTGCCGTTGTGGGAGCGCTTTCTACAACTGTTCTTAATCTATTAGCAGAATCAATTGCCAACCTCCCCAATGGACCTTGAATTAACATCTTAAAAAGCTGAAGCAAATCATTAAGGGTATCTTCTGAAGCTCTTGATGACAATGGTAGATCGAAAAATTGTTCTATCACTGCCCTTATCGCTCCTAAATTGCCATCCTCTAAGGCTGGATTACCTGGTATTCTAGCGGTGAACTCTTTAATTGCTAAAAGGGTGTCTTCTGTGGCTGGCAAATTAGGGTCCTCATAAAAAATCATCAACTCGTCTGTGGGGCTCATATTCGTTGTATCATAATTTAAGGTCAAAACGTTATCACTGACACTTCCTCCCCTTGATGGGTCAGTGAAATTATAGATTATCTCGTTCCTTGTTACATTGACAACCAACAGAACCCTCTTCAATTCAATAGAATCATAATCATTAAAGGTTATCGTCTTTTTCTCTGGATCGAATGTGTAATTGTAAATAAGCTTTTTCATTTTAACCCAAGGCTATTGAATAAATTATAGCATCTGTTGTTTGGCCCTTAGAATTTATTTTAACATTTGCACGGCCCTCTTGTTTGTTCTCGGAGAAATCAAAAGTTATATTGTCTCCCTGCAAAAAATTCAATTTTGAATAGACTCCCTTTTTCGTATTGTCCAACAAAACCTCAATGCCGGAGGCGGATGGTCCGATGATGCCCGGCGATTTTAATATTCCTTCTCTGAAAAACTCTATTTCTTTTTCGTATTTGTTTATTTTTTCTTTTATCTTCTCCAGTTCTTCCAGAATCTCTTTCAAGGAGCTCTCGAAAAAGTCTTTTATATCAAGGGCTTCTCTTTCGCTTCGATGCACCCTATTGTCAAACTCTGACAATGTTTTTTGGATACTTGCAATTTGTGTGAGCAAATTTTCCTTGTTCTCCTTGTCCGCAATCCTTAAATTTTCAACGTCCTGATAAAGGTTTTTCAGTCCTGAAACAACTTCCTGGAATTGGGGAAGTTCCTCGATCTTCTCAAGCCTGGAGATTTTTTCCTCGATGGATCTTAGTTTGTCCGCCAGCTTTGATAGGATTTTTTCAGTGGCCTTTGTCAAAGCTTGAAAATATATTCTTTCGTTGCTATTTGTCATAGTTCCTCGATTTTCTTAATGAGTTGTTGAAGCTGATCTATTTCTGATGATTGTTCTGACCATTCTTTGGGCATTTCCCTTCCAAGGAAATTATACACAAACCTTATTCTTTCCTCGAAGTTCTGTGGATAATCGTTCCTTATCAAGTCAAACGCCCTTCTATAAAGCATCCCGGGGAAAACGAACGTTTTGCCGTCGGAAAGCATGCTGTCTATCACGTAGAAGTTCTCCTTCCAGTTGTCTCCTGCATAGGTTATAACCGCCAAATTGTGGTCAAAGCCAGCAGTGTAAAGTTTTCCGTTCTTCTTATAAACATCCCATAACCACACATTCGGATTGTTTTCGTCTGCTATGATACGCGCATCTCTCATAATCAGATGTTTAAAATTCCTGTCTTTTATTTCGTTGAAAACCCTAATGGAGTTTCCGAAGGGCTTCACGTCCCTGTCAAAAAGATACTGCTTGTTCATGATCCTTTCGTAGTATTCAGATACACTGTTAAATGTTGAAAGTTTATCAAATAAGGCCGAAAAACCTTCCCTGCCACTGCAGAATTCCGTGAAGTAGAAGGCGTCTCTGCTTGGAGAATACATGACTCCCGCATCCCATACCACCATCTCGTTTTTCCTCACCCACCTGTCTATAGATGGTTTGAAAAACAAATCATAAAGTTTTTGAAAAGCTGGCTCGTCTTTGTCGATCCAAAAGATGAAGCTCGCAGCATCTCCTGTCTGAAAGCCAATATTTCCAGCTCCTATCGGCTTGTTCTCGATGTCGATGTTTATGCCCACGATCTCGCCGTCGAAGGTTATGATTTCCGGTATGAATTCGATCATATCCTCGATCTTCTCCTCCAAAATGAAGCCTTCGCTTTCGTAAAGCTTCTGGTTGCCTATCATTACGTCTTCCAGTTCGTCATAGGCAATCTGTTTGTCATTCGACATCGGAAAGTATGTTGGCGCTTCGGGATTGAAGCCTTTGATCCCGTAGATCTTCTCGCTTTTCTTGAGGAAATTCAATGCCTCCTTGATGCTGTCGAATTCCTGTATATCCTGCTGTGAGAAGATGTTGTATTTTCTGAAAACGTATTCTTTTGCCTTGTTCCTGTCCTCCTCGAATTCGAAATCCTCCTTTGTGGGCAATAATCCTTTGAAACCCATTTTCTTTAGCTTCTCTGCGTAAGGATAAACATAATTGAAATCGCAAATCACGAACCACTCCTTGGGGTTCTCCTTCCTCATCTTTTCGATGAGCTCATCGGCGTCAATTTTTTCGATCACTCCCTCATAAAGGGACAGTCTCCTTCTCGTTAATTCTTCCTCCTCTTTAGGCATATGCTCCAGCTTTTTGACTTGTCCCATTATAACATCGTTACCCTCCAAAAGGAGTTTGTAGAATACTGGAAGGCCATGGCCGTCGTATGTTAAGCAGACGTATTTCATTGTTTGATCCCAGGAGTTGTTAATTTCGCTCCTTCTTTTTTCATCATTTCGTGGAATTTAATGAATTCTTTCTCTACAGCGTCTGTTAAAATCTTTCTCTCTCTTAAAATTTGAACCAATAAATCGATTTTATCGTCCGATAATTTAGGAACAATATCCTTAAAGTATTTGTAGAGGAATTTTGCCCTTTCGTCTACGCGCAAATCCTCTATGCCATAAGGGATTGATATTGGCAATTCTTCCGCTTCCTTCCTTTCCTTTCTTATTTCGAGGATCTTCTCCTTATAATCGTCTGGCAATTCCTGCCATATCTGCTTGAACTCCTCGTCCCTGTTGTTCTTTGCCAAAAGCTCCAGAAAGATTTCGGCAAACCTCAAAGCGGCGTTTTTGGCATTTAAGTCCTCAAAATGATAATCCCTCAAAGCCCTCATGATTTTCATTCCTTCCTCGATATCTCTTTCTGTCAAAACTGTTTCTGCTTCCTCCGGTTCTTTCCCTGTCAAGAACTTCTTAATTTTTCCTCCAATGCCTAACCTTGTCCAATCAACCCATTTCTCGATGTCCTCAAGCTTCATTTTCCCTTCGGCGTACAATCTCCAGGCTTTCCTTCTTCTTCTGTCTATTTCAAGCTCTTTTAGGGCCAAAGAGAGTGGCATGCTTGTTTGGCTGATCGGATAAGGAGCGAAAACCTGCCAGCGGTTGTAATCCGCCTCTCCTCCAGCGTTCTCGTATGCCTCAAGTGTCTGTCTTAAGAAAGAAAGATTTTCCTTTATGGGTCCCCAAAAATCCTGTCCTGTTTTCCTATAAACCGGATCGACAAACTTGGATATTGTTCGCAAAAATGATGTCAAAGGAATGTATTGTCCCAATGTTCCTCCCAATATTCCTGATACGCTGTAATCCTCCTCTCCGGATAAAACCTTTCCCCAAGCCATCAGGCCCGTCAAGGATGTCTGTGACAACAGGAATCTCGCTGTCGCAAATGATATCGCGGCCAACGTCTCGTCCAATCCAGCGCTCCATTTTGGCTGCCTTTCCGTTAAAGCCCATTGGATTGCGGCAGGAATTGCCATTGCTAATCCGTATGGCCCAAAATACAAAAGGGGGATGTCGTATCCCATTATGTTGATTGACATTGGTCTTCTGTGCTCATAAAAAAGCGCCCTTTCTTTGGGATCTGATGGAGGTAGCCAGGTGGTCCTTCCGTTGAATGCCCATATCGCCGCGGTCCCCATCGCCATTGTCCCCAGGATCGCCTGTGTCAATTTTTCAGATGTGTAATTGTCCCTTGCAAATCCCAGTGGAGAATGTTCCAACATCGCTATTCCGACATCTATCGGAGTTCTTATAAATGGTACAACCATTGCCAAACCATATCCCAACATTCTTTCTCCCCTTGTTTTACCATTTAATAATCTGTCCCTCGTGTTCATCAATTTTTCTCCCAGAGCATCAAGGGCCTGCGAAGCATAGCTTAACTCTTCTCTTTTAAATCCCAATGGTCTCCTGACCAAATAATCTTCGGCAATTTCCTGCGCTCTTTCCATGATTTCCTTTTCCACCTGTGGAGTTATTTTTATCCCCTTTCTTTCATACATGCTTCTCAACCTCGCCTCTTCGCCGGCAGCAATCAATGTTGAAAAGAACTTATCCGATGCCTCCATAGCATTAAGGATACCTTGGTGAATCTTTAAGAAAGCGGGAACACTGTTTTTATATCGTGCATAATTTATCATCGTCTCGAACATTTCCGGGTCTTTTTTGGCCAAATCCATAAATTTTTCCGAGGATCCTGCTCCCTCCTTCAGTATTTTCCAAAAAGTCTGAAAAGCAAGGGTTGCACTTCCCAATGTTTTTTTCCATCCCGCCTTGATATCTGAGAAAGTAATTTCCCTTTCCGCGGCATTCCAGGGATGCCTCATCCACTCTATGATTGCCTGCGTTGGCAAAACAAAAACGTTCCTGTTTATCAACTGAGAAGCGTTGAAAATGGCGTTCCTGAAATGGGTCGCTGGCCCGGAAAGCATATTACCGTACCTGAAAATGTCAAGTTTCTCCCTGAAGGTTAATGGCAATTGTGGAGCAATTTCTTTCTCAATCAATCTCATCAATGCCTCCTCCTGCTTCTTTGGATTATCAATATTGGCAAAGATGTTCCTTGCCTTTTCCTTTATGTCCTTCAGGAATTCCTCCGATAGTGCTATGTTCCTTTTCTCGGCCATTTCTCTGACAACATCGACAAACTTGTTGGCCCCCCAGGTGGCACGGAAGGCAGGAGATGTCCCGAAAATTTTGGCAACTTGCCTTGCGGTCTGAAGCGTATAACCGGCTATTCCATAATGGTGGATAACGTCCTCCATCAACTGCATAGCCCTTACTTTGTTCCCCGCCTCCCAGTATGATTCCGAAAGCAGAATCATTTTCACCAACTCGATCGCCTGCCTCGCGGGGTCTCTTGGCAGGTATTTTTGCCACCTCAATCCCACTTTTCTGTACGCCTCCTCTAACGTTTCATACTGAGAAAACTCTGCTATTGCTCTTTCAATGACTTCCCTGTTTTTCAACGGGGTGTAATAAACCGACAACTCGTCCAAATGATTTTGGAATCTTTCCCTGAAGGCAGGATTGTTTTCCCACAAATTTTTGAAGAAGCCTCTTAATCTCAATTTCCTGCCGTTCTCGTTGATTTCTGGCCTAAAAGGCAAGTCATCCAATGGAGGATTTTTGGGTGGCCTTGGAGGAATGGGAGGCTCTTTCGCTCCTTCTGCTGCTGTTTCGGCAACTGTTTGTGGTTTTTCCATTGGCTCTTCGACAAATATTCCAGCCTTTAATTCCTTCATTTCTTTCCTGATTTGCTTCAAATCCACTCCCAATTCTTTTCCTATGGCGTCAAACTTTGATTGCAACGTTTTTCGTATCATTCCAGGCTTATTTACGTTTACCAAGCTTTCAGCGATATCATCAACATATTTGGAGATTTTCGGATGGTGCAGTTCCGGAATTTCCTTTAAAAGGATATCCTTTATAACATTCTTATCTGTTGTTTTTGCCAATTCTTTCAAGGTCTCTCTTCGAAGCAGAATTTTGCCCGCCCTTCCTTCTCCTAAGGGCACATAAGCGTCCACGGCGGTGAATCCTAAAAACGCCAATGAACCCAATTTGTCTCCCCATTGTTCCCCAAAGGTCTTTCTTCCCCATTCTTTATATTTCGCCCATTCCATTTCAAGAGGAGATAAAGATTCTTCTCCGAACAAAAACCTTCCAACAACACCCAATTCCTCTGGTCTATATTCCCTGCCTGCTCCAATCAAACCTATTTTCGCTCCCAGCCTTAAAGTAGGTCTTATTGTCCAATCCATAACAATATCTAATGGAGATTTCGATTTCACTGCCTCCTCACCCAAAAACCATTTTTCTATTCCAGCTTGGGGAACAAACGTTTCTTCCTTGCCCGTAATTTTACTTTTTAACCACAAAAACGCACCAGCTCCTTCTCTAGCAATTCCCTGAACCAAGGAGTGAACCATGTCTCCGACAACACTTCCTATCTTTTTTGCTTTGTTTATGAGATTTTCCTGTTCCATTTATTTTTTGAACTCTTTTAAGATATCACTTATATTTTTTGTCGTTCCTTTTGTTTTTTCTGCTTGCGCTTTCGCCTTTTCCTTTTGATATGGATACAAGCCTGCTGCCCTTGCCTCTCTTGCCCTTTGTATCTGGAGCTGTTGCAAAATCCTTTGCCTATTCAACTCCTTTTCTTGGGCAATCCTCTGCGAGTATTGTATCCAGAAGTTCAATTCATCCAAATCCAAACCAGAGTAAAGCGGACTCATCGGATCAACTAATTTCGCCAAATAATCGGGGCTGGCGGTATGCAAGGTGCCCATTTTGGCTGCTTGCTCTATTGTCTTTCTGTTCTTGTCCTGTACATATTTTATAATCTGCCATTCCTGTCCCAAAATGTTTTTGACATAATTCTCTTCGAATTCTTTTATCCTCAACTCCCTGTCCAGCATCTTTTCCAAATCCTCCCTGTCCCATCTTGTATAGGTCATCAATTTATCCAGCATTTGCTCCTTTTCATGCAATAAATCCACTAAGGCATCGTATTGATTTTTTAGAATTCCCTGCCTGAAATTCAGGACTTCGGCAACCTGGCTTTCCGTCACTAATCCTCCCACCGCTGCTGCCTCCCTCATGATATCATCCTTTGTTTGGGTCATTATCCTTTCTATGTTCCTTATGGCTGCCATCGTCTCAGGAATTCCCAGTTGGTTCATCAAAGTTTCATATTGCTGCCTATAGGTATTGACATTAGAGAGTTGAAGATACCGATTGTAATGTTCGTCTATTGCTCTCAAGTTCTCCTCCAATGTCTGGTGAATTAACTGGAGTATTGACTGCTCGCTCAATATTGGCTGTGGCTGTGGTTGTTGAAGGCTTTCTCTTGCCCTTTGGTTTATCTCGTCAGCGGAGGTGAATTTCTGTCCCAACAAGGCTGGCTGTTTCAATTCTTTCTGAACAACAGGTATTCTTATCTCTTTCCCGGTAATAATCAAATCCCTGCTTTTGATCGCGTCAGTTTTGTCCCTGTTCAATCTCAAGATGTCCTCGACGGAGACTCCGTATTGTTGGGCAATCTTGGTCAATGTTTCTCCCGGCTGTATCACGTGCCCAAAGAAAGGAGTGGAACCTCCCAAGGGGTCCTTGTAAATCTGCACCTCGGCTCCAGGAGGAACATTGGTAACTATCTGAGGTGCGGGTTGTGTAGTTTGTTGTAATAAAGTGAACAAATCTTGAACAAACGGGATTTGTGTAATGTCAACTTGAGAAGTTGTGTCTTTTTCCGGTTGGGGCTGGGTTCCAGTCGTAATTTGTTCTTGGGCGGTTCTGCCCTTTGTTTGCGCCTGTTTTGTTTGTTGCAACTCCATCTGGGTTGTCAAATATGCCTGAGCGCCCAAAAGTTGCTGAGGAGTTGCCCTTGTCATACCTGCAGTTGGCGGAGGAGCAACAACAACAGGAGTGGATGCTGGAAAGGTCATCCCTGGTATTGGCCCTACCTTAGCTTTTGTCAAATCGATTGTTACATCCTTGGGTTTTGTGGCCATTACGGCCTCCCATTTTTTTGACAAAGACTGTTCTTTCTCCTTTGTAGGAGTTGGTTTTTGCCTTAATTTTTCTTCGATTTGGGAAACAGTAGGAACCAAAATAGAAGGCCCAAATCTTGAAGCAACCATAGGTTCAAAAACTCCAGGAGGTAATGTTGGTTTGGTAGTTGGCGGTGGAGTTCCTCCTCCAACTCTCGGAGCGGCACTTGTTGCATACGTCATAAAAGCTTGATGAATTGTGGCGGTTGGCCTTACTTGTTGGGCCCTTACCAATGCGGTAGCCAATCCCTTTAAGAAATCCTTGATTGCGCTCTCAAGCCTTTGGTAAATTCCCGAGACAGAAGTAGAAGTAGTAGGAGCAATAGCTGGAGTTGTCGTCCTTGTCGGTTGTGTCCTTATTGTCGGCTGTGGTTTTATCTGTATTTGGGGCATATTACGTGAGCGGTGAGTAGTAAATGATGACTCGTTTAAGTCCTCCCCTGAAGGAACCGTCCGTGGTGATTGAAACCCTGACCTCGAGCCTGTTGCCGATCAGGCCCACGGTGTCAAAAATGTGATAATTGTCCATTTTGTTGCTATCAATCGTAAGTGTCTGTTCATTGAAAGTTGTTTGTCCCTGGTATTCATCTATGGCCCTCAACAGGATGTCAATTTTGTTCGTCCCTGTCGGCTTGTTCCCGTAAAAGACGTCAACCCTATTTATCATAACCCTCTTGAAGAAATTAATGATGTTGCTGTAATAGCTTGGCACCGGTATCTGCGAGAAGCTGTTCACCCCGTTGTTTGCTTCGTATGAGTTCATCCCCTCGTTCGGCAAAACTAACCTGTGGTAGATCTTGTCCGCTTCATTTGAATTATAAAACACCCTGAGGTTCTTGGAAAGGTCCAGGACGCTCCAGACACCGTAAATCGTATTTGTCAAATCTAAAGCGTACAAGGCCATTGTTTCCTTTTCGAAGAGGTTGTACAGGATCAAGCAGTTGATGCTTAAATCCTTAATGACAGCAGGAAAAATTATTAAGTTCCCATACGAAGTTATGCGGTATTGTGGCAAGAATGTCTCGTTGATAACTATGTTCGGCAAAACATCAATCAGTCTCAGGGTATAGCCCGCAAGCTCGTAAATATACGTAGAATTTCCGTATCTCACGAAAATGAAGAAGGCACCACCATAGACTACGCTTCCGGAATAAATACCTGGCAATCTGATGATGTGGAATGGCCTGTTCTGGTATGAGCCGTCCCATAAAAACATATACTGCTCCGTAAAAACATTAGCATCGTTGGCAATTACTACCAGAAACCTGTTGTTGTTGTTGACGATATCCTGAATGTCCTTGTTCTGTCCGATGTCTAAGCTCCCTATCTGACTAAGTGAAGTATTATAAACCTTTATCAGGTTCCTGTATGCGTTCTCGCTTGCCGCCTTGTCAGCCACATAGAAGTAAACATTGAATGTCAGGCCGAATTTGGGAGAGACAAATCCACTTGTTGTGTCCCAAGTTGTTCCTGTTGATGTCTCTGAAATTGAATAAATGTTTGTTTGTGATGGATTAATAAAGAAAATTTTTCCAATAAATTTTGCCAATGTGGTTTCATTTTGGAAGGTTGTTAATGTTGCTGGTTGCCCGAAATTCCTTGCCACTCCTGTCTGCGATAGGGCGAAAACTTTTCCTGTTGATGTAGCGATGTAGATTATCCTGTTGTCATTGGCATTCGATGGCGTCATATAGGCAGTTGGATATCCGCTTCCGGATGGCAGGCTGATTGCCGTTGATGGCAAATGAGATAAAAGAGGATACGGCTTGTCTCCATAGTCCAAAAAGGAAGGATTGTCTGCAAATTTAAAAAGATAGGTTGGCGACAAAACCAACCTGTGCAATAAATCGCTATCGAAGGAAACCTCCCTTTTCACGAAACTTGACTTGCTGAAATTGTCAAGGACAAGAACCCCGAATTCTGATTTTGTTGTCTTTTTTCTCCCCTTTGGCATTAATATTTGCACAAGACGTTAATCTGGCTGTTGTCGTCCGTTGTTGTTGACTGGATGTAAATCACCCCGTTGTCCGTGTATGCCCTCAAGAGCCCAACCGTTGTTCCTATGAATGTCCTATGCGTCGCTATCACCACCGACGTTGTTTTCACTCTTGGATCGTAAATGACCGCTGAACCATTTTGTAATGTCACTATATATGCGCCAATATAAGTGCTATCTAAAACTGATAAATCCTCATAGTCCAAAGGGAAAGCGAGTCCTCCCCTCTGTTTGACCTCCTCCAATGTTGTTTTTTGCTTTATTTTCTCGTCCATTTTTAATATTTCCGGTTAATTTTCGCCTCTAATCTGCTAATCCTCTCTGTTAATTCTATGACAATGTCCTCCAGTCTTTCCACCCTATTTTCCAATGACTTCAAATGGTTCTCCTCGATTTCCTGGATTTTCTTGCCCAAATCACCACCATTCTTGTTTTTTGCAATTTCAGCCATTTTGGATAAAACAAAATATAAGGCTATCAAGATTGCTGTTCCTCCTCCATATTGAACTGCTAATTTTAATAATTCTTGTTCCATTTCATCTTATAAAAATTAATCGACGCCTTGTTCCGATAAATACAAGTTCCTCTGTCCCAACGCTTGTTGTTGGTTCTGGAGAAGTGTATTTGCGAACAAAAATCCAATCAAACTTTCCTCCATTTTGAGCTCTGAGTCTTATGTAACCTTGAGAAAAATAAGACCATGTTTGAGTAACAGTACCTAAAGTTGGATTGGACGTTCCCACAGTAGAATCAACTATCCAAGATTGCACAACATAATAAGTATTTAAACTTCCTGCAACGCTTCCACTAATATGAGTCTCACTACCCCCAACATATTTTTGAAGCTGTATCCCCTCTGAAGCATAAGTACTAATTCTGCCATTGTAATAGTTATTAGAATCAACATACCTAAAATTGGTATCTAAATCGTAGTCAGAAGTTATCATTCTTCTATCTTTCACCATTATGTTTCCTGAAAAAGATGTAGAACTTATCACGTAGCCCCCCGCACCCAGTATCAATTCTCCATTGGAAACGGAAGCTCCGCTAGATGAAGACCATTTAGCTGGATTTAAGCTTGATCCTGTAAAATCGTCAAAAAAATCAAAAGTATTATCTCCGTTACTTAAGCTTGTTGCATTTGGATTTCCATAATAAACATAAATTGTTTTTGTTGAGTTTGCAGGAATTGAAGGAACTTTTACCCATATATAAGTTGAACTTGTATTTATTCCACTTTCTACCCAATAATTTAACAAAGTTGTTCCATCACTATCAGTAAATCTTATATCTCCCCCATCACTTCTCATTTTCCCAGCAGAAATCAAAGAAGCAGTATCTAAAGTAGTCAAAATTTGATAATTCGTCAAAGAACTTGAATTATTTGAATTATTAATCGTAATCGGTCTTCTATATCGCCAACCAGCAAGCACACCCATTATACCTCATTTGTATATGACACCAAGGCTTTGCTTGTTGTCACATACTTAATGATAATTTCCATTGTTTTATTAGCAGTTGTAGAAGTTGGCAGGGCTTCGCCAATCCCAATATAATGAGTTCCCCAGGATATTGATTGCGCCGTCCCATTATCGGTTATGTAAATCACAAAAGTATCTCCAACAGAAGGATTATTCGCATTATTAATTGTTATCGCATTTGCCAAAGCAGTCACATAATACTCGTCATATTGAGATTTGTCAGGAGTAATCGATGATGGAGAAGGTGCTGTTGATTGCCTTGGTAAAATTCTTTTGTTTGATAATGTTTGAGTATCTGTTGTTCCAACAACATCTCCTGAAGGTGGAGTTTTTGTGGAATAAACATCTAAATTGGAACTTCTTGGCTGATAATTCCCTATTGGCTGGTAAATTGTATCAAAAAATGATTTCAAGGCAGACTTAATAGAAGCCCAAGTAATTTTCTTGGTTACTAAATTTGTCATGTCAACAATCAGCTGAACATCACTATCTTGAGGATTTGTGTATGATGGCAATTGTGATATCTTAGGCATCCTGCCAAATGGTTGATGGTTTTGTCAAAGCGTCCGACCAAGACAAGTTTGTTTGCTGTTCCGTGATTAAATTGTCATTTGTTTCTGTCAATAAATTTTCTCCATTTTCTGTTATTATCGTGTCCCACCAATTGAAGTCCTCCTCTCGCCAAACCGTTGATGATTTCGCCTCCTCAATCCAATTGGTTGTGATAATATTTTTTCTGAATGGGCTGTCCTTATAACTTCCTCCCAAAGGTTGTGATGAAATTGTTGTAATCATTGTTTCACAAGCCGATAATCGCAGTTATCGGGACTATCAAGCCTATTCCGTCCGCTCCCTTGTATGTTGTGCCTCCTCCCCCATCCAAACCTCCAGAAACATTAAATGTCACATCCGTTCCAGTTTTCGTTCCCCTGTAAGCAATTAGAACGCTTCCTCCTGCTCCTCCACCTCCATTTCCAGCTCCTCCAGAACCGGCAGAGCCATTAGAACCAGAGGCATTAATAGTGAAAGCTGAGGAGACGGTCAAGTTTCCGCCCACCAAAATTAGCAAACCTCCACCTCCTCTACCCCCACTACCAGGAGTTCCAACCAATGATGTACTGCTATCGTATCTTGTTCCTCCAGAACCGCCACCTCCTGGCAATGGCAAAAACGCTCTTGGAACAAATGAAGAAGTCACAAAATAAGGGGCCCTTGAGTATCCACGAGCATAAAAAACATTATGCGCGCCTGTCGCTGAAACTACTAGAAAACCAAACTCTTCCCTATTAGGGCTATCGTTAACAGAGGAACTACCGCCAGAACCATGAAGGGGACCGAAATTACCACGAGGACTAGAACCACTTACTGTTCCAACCCCTATTTTTACTACTCCACCGCCCATCAAAAACCATCCACTTCCAGCTGTTTCTCCTCCACCGCCTAGTCCTCCCAAATTCCTCAAATCAATCGTATTAGAAGCATTAGAGGTTAATTCACAATCTCCAGCGACTAAAAAAACAATCAAAGTTCCACTATTATGGGGATTAGTAAAGGTTAAATTAGCATTTCCTGTGATTTTCAAATTCCTGTATTTTTTTATGAAAACCTTGTTGCCTCCCAAATCAATTGTTGTTGTTCCTGCTGAGATTATCAAATCCCCGTCACTTCCATCACCAAAGTTGTATTGCATGAAACTTCCCAGGTTTAAATTTATCCATTGGTTACTTGCGTCATCACTAATACCGGTAAAATTTAGGAAATTCAATCTTGCTCTTTGTCCTACCAATATCCCGTTACTGTAAACTTCAATCGTTTGTAAATCCTCATAGGTCTTCTTCGTTAACGTCAGCATCATCTTGTAGGTCTTTCCCGGCAGGTTGTGGTTCTGCGCCGTTGTCCCCTCCTGTCCCCTTAAAATCGTCAATTGGTCTCCTGATTTTGCGGTTACTCTTACAATTTCCTTATATGGGTCATCTGATGGGTCCGAATAGTCCGTAGCATTCCACCAAACCAAGTTATATTGCCCCTCTGTTGCGGGATCCGGCAACTTGTTCCCTTCGCCCAACGCCAATTGGATAGTAGTGGCAGTGCTGTCATAACCCTGATTGACAATCACTTTAGCAAAGTTTCTCACTGGATCGAAGGCCATTTTTTATCACAACCATCCTTGGTTAAAGTAATCGACTGTTTGAACCTTGATTGGTTCTATTGTTTCAACCCTCAAATCATCAATCATTTTCTGTATAAAAGCCTCATATAGTTCCAATTTTCTGTTTGCTTCCGGATGTCCTATTTCCTCAAAATACCTGAAGGCGTTCCCGTAAGCAAAAACCTCCCAATAGTTCTTCAGGATTGCCGGGAGTTCGTCAGACATTGAGGTGAATTCCGGTTGCCTTGGAATGTACCAAAGCCTTATGCCATTTACCTGGGTTGCTGTTGCTTGAGGGAAAAGAAAAATCTGTGAAGCAAACAGATCCATCAATGGCTTTGACTTTGGCTGAGATTGCAAAAGATTGTAAAACTCAAAGGGAAGATTTGCCAAGTCTGTCTGGTTGACCTTCACCCATTTGGTATTGTCCGTAGGATCGTCATAATTCACCTCCACCCTCAAGATTGTCAGCATATCAATTGGCAATTGGTAGTTTGGTTGCCCCACCATTAAATCGGTCTTTTTGACTGTCCCGAAAACCTCTATTTCCTCCTGAGCCAACCTTCTTTGGATGTCTAGATAGGTCTCATTTGTCAAATCCAAAAGCCTTGCATCTGGCAATGTTACCGTTGTTGTATTTGTAAGCCTTCTTGTCTTATCAAAGATTTTTTGCAAGATCATATTGAAAGGTTCTTAATGTGAGGATGGGACGGGGAGCAACCCCACCCCATCCTGAAAATTAGGCATAGAAAGCGTCAACAGCAAAGGTGAAGGAAGGAGAGGTTCCTCCGATAACCCATTTGACCCTCCAAACATTGGAGACAAGAGAGGTTCCGAGAGAGTTGGCAGCAACTGTTCCATCGCCAACAGAAGAAGTAATTCTGTTGTCTGCCCCAACAGAAAGATTAAGGTAATGTGGGTTTGTCAATGCCCCTGTGACTTGCGGAAAATGGGCAACATCAACAAAGGTGGAGCCACCATCTAGGGATTGTTGGAAGTAGACATCTAAAGTTGGAGAGGTTCCCGAAGCGGCTGTTACGCTCAATCTTATCAAAATATTTTCCATATCCATATCGTTGATGACGATTGCCCCGCTATCCCCGCTTGATGTTCTTGCCGCTAAGGGAACCAAGTTTCGTGTTTTAAGCGGTCTTCTTAGGGCCATTTTGGACAAAAAGAGTTAATTATGACCATTAAAGGGGGGAACTGGCTCATCGCCAGCCCCCCCCCGATCAGATTATAGAGAAGATGCCGCACTTTCTACTCTAACAAGTCTTTCCTCCTGTGTTCTTGCTACTCCAATATTGGTTTTAGCACCCACTGAACCTTTCTGACCCAATGGGTTGGAAACAGAAAGATTACTTTCAGGAGGAAGAACATAGGTATTTACTTTTGATGCCAACCAATAAGAAATTCTATAAGCATCAGCAGCAATGAAAGTTGTAGGATGGACTGTAACTGTTGAAGAGAAGGTTACAACATTTGGAGATTGGACAATTCTTACGCCATCTATTGAACCAACTTCTCCGTTGAAGAGGTTTTCAGGAGCAGCATATTTGTGCATGTCAATCCATTGTCCAACAGATGTATTGGACTTGAGGTCAAAAACTACTTCAGGAGTTGTGATGGCAACATAACCACCTCCCCTGTTGGAGAATTCAGGAGCGGCATTCTTTCTCAATTTTGCAGCTGCTTGCCTTATTAGGTTGGCATCAATTAAATCTCCAGAGCCAAGAGCGCTTCTTGATGTTTTTCCTCCAGCATAGATTACATTTGTTCCGGCATTGACTACAGTTTGAATAACTTCATCAATCTTCCTTGCCATTGCCTTACCAACTTCAACGAGGGTTGTGTTGATCAAATCAAAAACAGCAGTTAAAGCGACTAAGTCTGTTAATTCCACATTGACACCGTATTGGGTTGGAGTTACATCAATGGCGTTGACAGAAACAGCAATGCTAGTTGGAGGAGTTCCCTCTGTAAGGGTTGATACAGAGGAAGTTGCGATTTTGTTGAATGTGAAGAATCTTGATGTGTAGTTACCTTGAGGAACATTAACTATTGTTCCGAATTGTTCGAAATATAGGTTTGGCTGAAGGGACTCTATGACAACTTTGTCATAGTAAATCCCCAATGCCTTTTGCGCGGCCTCAAGGTTACTTGTTGTAGTTGTAGCCATTTTGCTACATTTCCATCAGAAACCCCACAACCTGATTCACCAATCTTACCTATTCCTCTGGATAGTATAGTTTTTTGAAGAGCTGTTCCGCTTGTTCTTTGGTTAGAGCCTCTCCTTTGGGTTCTGATGGAGTAGAAGTTAATTTGCTCGAACCCAAGGAAAATCCTACTTGGGATGGTTTGTTTTCGATTGTTTTTTTGCCAATATACCTTAAAATCGCATCCTCTATTGGCTCTCCTTCTCTCCTAAACTGCATTATGTTTTCGATTTCATCGGAAAGCTCCGGGTATTTCTTGGTCACAAGGTTCTCGAGTTCCAGCCTTTCTATCTTGCTCATCAAGTTTCCTATGTCAGAGACACTCAAAAGCTCTTTCGCCTTCTTGAGTTCCTCCTCCAATTGCTTCCTTGCGTGGATTTCCTGCTCGAGTTTTTGCCTCAAGACCTTGACTGCCGGACCTTCTTCGACCTGTTGTGGTTCCCGGGAAACACTTTCCTCTTGGATTGGTTCCTCTTGTTGAAGTTGTTCTTCGCCCATTTGGTACGCTTTCCTGTCCGGGAGCAGACAGGAAAGGGAAAATTACGACTTTTGTTTTAAACACCCCATTATTACGCTTCCTTGCCCGGGAGCAGACAAGGAAGGACAAGATTGAATACTATGGAACGTAAAAGCGTAAAATTTCCTCTATAGCAAATCCTCCTCTTAACTCAACTTGCTTTCTGCAACCCTCGGAATTGCAAATCCAAGCCTTCCATTCGGGAACGTACATGTAAATCGATTGGTTGAACGTGGATTGTATCCTATACCCTCCGCAGAGACAATGGAATTGGTTGTTGTAAAAGACGTCCCTGTAATGCTCACATTCCTTTGCCGGAATTCCGCAAAACTCACAGATTCCACCAATTATTCTGGGATACTTTGTTACATTTTGGGATTGTACTTCTTGTTCGTTTTCCTTGTTTTTCTTTGGCATTTCCCAGAAATTATAAACCTTAATCACGGCCTTGTCAAATCAGTGAATTCTAGCTCAATGACCCTCATAAGATTTTCGGGCAGGTTTCTTAAAAAATCAAGAGCGGATAGGCTTTCCCTGTAAGCAATCAAAGTTTCCAATTGTGTTGGAGAATTCTCAAAATTCTGTATGACCCTTTCCCTTGTGTCCTCGATGATTTTCTGAAAAACCCTCCATTCCTCTGAAGCCGACAATGATTTCAGCCTCAAATAAAGTTCCTGCGCCCTTTCCGGATTATCAGCAAGATATTCTCTCAGTTGCTTTCCGAAGTATTCCTCGAGTAAGACTCTTTCCTCCATTATTTTTTCTTTTTCCTTTGGTGCGTCCTAATGGCTTTTTCCAATTTTCCGCTTCCCTTGCCCTTCGTGACCTTTTCGTGAGGGATTATTCCCTTAACGATGGAGGCATAGAAAAACCTCTTGCCCTCCTCTTTTCCGTATTGCTCCTGGAACTTTTTGAGTATTTCCTTGCCCCTTTTTGTGAGTGGCATAGCTTATTTGTCCTCTTAATTATGACCAAAATTTTGTTAACAAATCCTCGATCTCTTTTTCTATGTTTTCGTCTTTTTTCCTCAATGACCTTACCTTTGAAGCGATTCCTGTTTCTTGCGCTAACAGTTTTTTCCCTCTACTTTTTGTCTTAGGCGGAACCTTCAATTTCTTTTTCATTTGACCTCACTCGTTGTCTTTGGCATTAATTGACCAACCATTGACTGAATTGCTTCAGTTGGTACCTCTTGCGTTAATTCTTTTTGAACCTCCTCTGGCTGTTCAAGCTCCGGTGCCTCGAATTCCTCCTGTGCTCCCTGCTCCATGACTTTACTTCTACCTTGGAGGCCCTGCTTCCTCATAAAGTTCATCAAATGCGCCTCTATATGAAGTTTCACAACCTCGTTCTCCGTGAGTTTGTAATGTTCCTCGAGATGCTCTACATCGTTGTCGTTCTCGTCGATATCGATCCAAATTCCATCCTTCAAGTATTCGTTTTCTTGTCTTGCCTTAAGTTGATGGGGAGATGGAGGAAGTAACAAGTCTATCTGTTCCGGAGTGAAGTCCATATCCCTCAAGAGGGTTCTAACTGCGTATCTCACGTTTCCGCCTATTTGCCCCAAAACTGGGATTATTTCCGCTACGTCCCTTCTTCTGACAACTTTTTGAGGCTCTGCTACCAAAGAGGAAACAACTTCAATTGATGGATCAACCTCTGGAATGAACTGCCTTTTGCTGACCTCCACGAACCTGCTCGCCCCGTAGGAACCAATCATCTCGATCAGTTTGTAATCGTTCTCCTTCATAAATCGTTGGTGCCTCTTGAGCCACCTGTACCAGAAGTCTTTCTCTCCTGCAACAATGTTCCTCATTATGCTTGACATCAACATATCTTGCTTTGCCTTCGCCATTGCAACTTCTGTTGCCGTCTTCTTAACTGATGCCAATGAACCCCTTAAAATTCGTTGGCTTCCTGTTGCGCCTAATGCTTCATTGACGATCATCTGATAGTAAGCCAAAACATCGTTAGAAACTGCCTGTGTCTTGGGAAATGGCGCTATCTGTCCCTGAGGAGGAACTTTTGTAAAGACAATCTTGTTGATTTCCCTTGTCATCAAATCCTTGGGATTTAGAACTGCTTGGAGATTAACAAGGAATTGCGGAGTAGTATCAATTCTGATGCCCTGAAGCATGAGGTTCGAAAGATAAACCAAGATCCTGTGCGAATTCTCTAAAATATCAGGAAGTCCGATACCCCAGAAGCCGAATGGTGTTTTCTGGTAGTAATAAACTACGAATGGAATTTTGCTTTCTCCATTGCCTTTGTCCTTGTAGTCAACTTTTTGGTAGCCCAGAATTGTGGAGATTTTATTGTCAGTCCATACAACCCATAATTTCCCATTTGCGTACATATACCATTCTAAAAGCTCGAGATAGGCCTGGGAGTGAAGAGGCTCTTGAGTGTAAAGTCCTTCAAGAAGAATATTTTTTGCTTTTCTTTCCAGCACGGTTTTTTCCATCGAAGCAGGATAGCTTGAACCTGCAATTTTCTTCACCATCTCGGGATCCAGCCTGCTGTCGTTTATGAGCTCGTAATAGGTCTTGTAAATGTATCTTCCCGCATATCTCGCATCATCAATTGTATTAGCGTACTTGTCAACGAAGAAGGTGAATGGTGACTGAACAGATGGCAAAAGGACTTTTCTTTTCGTGTCGTATTGTGAGACATCTAAAATCCCTGTTCCAAAAAAGATGGTGTTCCAAATTAATTCCCTCTGCACCATTGGCATATTCATTTCTTCAAAATCGAACTTAGCGACAGCGTTGGTATAAGCAACTTTTTCCTCATCTTTGGGCATCCTCGCCTTAAACTCAACCCTCATCTCATCGTTATCAATCGAAGAATAAACCTCATGGAATTGCGTATAAAGCAAATTTGAACCAACTAACAAATCACCAACTTTTTTCCTTTCTTGGTTGAGGTAAAGCCTGATGTACTCGGTCCAGTAGGTTTTCTTTGTCCTTAATTCCTGCTGGCTGTCGTTGAACTGCTCCCTTATGTTCTCCAAAATTTCCTGCTCTGTCCACTCTGCTAGGTCCTTCAATGAAAGTTCGAATTTATCGATCATTTTGTTGCGGGTCTTGTAATTCTTCGACGTAAACTGGTTGGAATTCGTATTCGTTTATTTTTTCCAGTGCTCGTTTTTGGAATTCTTCGGGAGTAATTTTAGGAAGTTTCAAGAGGAACTTGAACCTTCCAACCCATCTTGGATAAGCCAAAGCAACTGCATACAATGCATCCGCTGTTTCACGGAAGACGATCTCGGAATAAAGGTAATATTTCTGTTCGTATGCTCGTTCCAAAATCCTTTCCGCTAAAACTTTTTTCAAAAGATGAAAAAATTCTTCTTTCAAAACATAAAACTTTTTTCCATTTGCCTCAAATTCTTTTAGCATCGCAGGATTGTTCAATAAAATCTCCTTCTTAGTTATTCTTGCTACTAGCAGGTTGCTGAAGTCTTTCAACATCTGGGGCTATAAAAATATTAATATTCGCCTGATAATTTATGAAACCGAAAAGCTTCATGGCCTTCCTTACAAGCTGGATGTGCTTTCCTCTTTTCCCCAAAATTTTCGCCTTCGCCTCCTTTCGCGGACAATCGAAGATTAGGTTTACTCCCCGTAAATCTATCTTGGCCTCCTTTAAGGTGAATTCCTCTTTGTAAAACCTTTCCAGGAGTTCCCGTACCTCATCCTTGATTAGATCAAATTTCTCGCCTTCCATAAATGCCTTTCATCTCTATTCTACCATAAACTCTTTCATTTTGTCAAACTCTAGCATTGCGGATAGGTCTACGGCAAATGTCAAGGCCAAAGCATCAGCAACATTTGGAGATTTTATGCCCTTTTTCAATAGTTCTTCTTTTGGTTGAATTCTAATAACTCTATCAGATTGATGCTTATATTTGATTTCCAATAATTCATTCCACCCATTATCTTTTAAAAGTTTTCCTCCTTTTAAAATCCATTCTCTTAATCTCCAAAAGAGTTCGGCTTTTTTATTGAAAAATCTATTTGGTTCATCTGCTTTTTGTCCAAAGGATATTCCTAAAGTTCTTGAAAATAGGCCAACCTCATTTAATCTATCGTAAATTCCTTTCCCTATTCCTGTGATATCTATAACAATTCCATAAAGCCTATATTGCTTGTAAAAATCAGCAATTAAAGGTAAAATTTGCATAGTATCAGAAAGTTGTTTGTTGAATAAGATTTTTGCTATTGAATTGTCTCTTATAACAATTGTTGTTGCATCTCCTCCTGCTCCTGGATCTACTCCCAAAACTGCAGTTTCAAAAGTGTATTGATAGTCTATAATTGCATCATTTAATTGTTTTGATGTCAATAATGGTAAATAACCCTCTTTATCCTGTATGTCATCTAAAGCATACCAATCACCTTCTAATAATGCTTTTTTAGTTGGTTCATCCATATTTTTAGCAAGTTCATCATAATAGTTTTCGGGTAAATAAGGATTATCACCCTTATAAAGATATAAAACTGCGGAATTTTCCAATTGTTTTTCAATAAATAGTCTTCTTACCCATTCCTTATATGGTCCAATTGGATTAGATGCTGCTATAAATTTAACATCTTTTAATCCTGCCCACCTATTTCTTTCTACCAAAATGTCAAAGGTTTCTTTGGGAATTTGCGTTAATTCGTCTACTCCTATAAAAGCAAATTCAGAAGACTGTCCAATAAACATTATTCTTCCTCTGTGTCTGATTAAAATATTAAAATACGGAGGAACAACAGGTCCATAAATTTTCCCTTTATAATGAATTTTTTTAAAATTGTTGGTTTTATATTTTTTATTTCCC
>Ga0078972_1004160_pt1 | contig 40853 bp, 33 predicted proteins | sample YelNatPaOPGAMG01_FD_67568 | JGI IMG/M metagenome (GOLD analysis project Ga0078972, IMG submission 67568) | Hot spring thermophilic microbial communities from Obsidian Pool, Yellowstone National Park, USA - OP-RAMG-01 (SPADES assembly) (version 2) | ecosystem: Environmental > Aquatic > Thermal...
TCGCCGTCATCCGCATCCCCACTACGGTCCGCCGCCGCCTCCGCCTCGCGCCCCTGTTCACCGTCGTCGCCGTCGGCCCTCGCCCCGCTTCCCTCGCCATCGCCAGACTCTGAACCACACAGTGGACCGCCTCGCCACGCTCGGCACTCGCGCCTTACCCGCTTCTTCACCCGCCTCGCTCGGCGCGCCCTCGGCCTGCGTTAAACTGCCAACTTATGTCAGCCCCTCAGTTGTCAGCCCCTCAGTCTCCACAAGCCTGGGAAAACCCCGTCCGTCGCTCGCTGCGCGAAGGCCGGCCCGTCATCGGCATCACCATCACCACGCCCTCAGTCGAAATCGCCGCCCGCGCCGCCACCCTCGGCTTCGACTTCCTGTGGATCGAAATGGAACACTCCCCCATCACGCTCGAAACCTTGCGCGCCATGGTCCTGGCCTGCCGCAACCTGCCCGCCGTCCCCTTCGCCCGCGTCCCCGTCAACGAACTCTGGACCGCCAAACGCGTCCTCGACATGGGCGTCCACGGCGTTATCTTCCCCTTCACAAGCACGCCCGAACTCGCCCGCCAGGCCGCTGCCGCCTGCCGCTACCCGCCCCGCGGCCGCCGCGGCTCCGGACCCTCGCTCGCCATGCTCACCTGGCCCGAACCCCAGCGCTACCACGACTCCGCCGACGAGCACGTCATGGTCATCGCCGTCATCGAGGAACAGCGCGCCGTCGAACACATTGACGAGATCGCCTCCGTCGAAGGCATTGACGTCCTCTTCATCGGCACCAGCGACCTCTCCTTCTCCCTCGGCCTGCGCGGACGCCAGGACGATCCCCTCCTGGAGGACGCCATCGCCCGCATCCTCGACGCCGCACGCCGCCACAATAAAATCGCCGGCCGCCCCGCCCGGGACGCCGATCAGCTCCGTCGCTTCCTCGACCAGGGTTTCCTCTTTTTCCAGGCCACCACCGACCTGAATTTCATGGCCGACGGCGCCCGCCAGTTACTCGCTCCCTTCGGCAAATTTATAAGTTCCCTGCCCGGAAGGACGATTTACGGATGAACCTGAGTAAGAGCCCTTACTATAAGTGGTACGTGGTCGGCATGCTCTGGTGGATTTCTTTCTTCAATTATGCCGACCGCCAGGCCATTTTCTCCGTCTTCCCCTTGCTCGAAAAAGAACTGCATCTGGACAGCGTCCAGCTCGGCCTGCTCGGCTCCTCCTTCGCCTGGATTTACGGACTTACTGCGCCCTTCGCCGGCCTCATCGTGGATCGCGTCCGCCGCAAGGCCGCCATCCTCACCGGCCTGCACGTCTGGAGCCTGATCTGCATGGCCACCGCCCTCTCGCGCAACTTCTACCACCTGCTGTTCTTCCGCGCCGCCGAGGGCCTGGGCGAAACCATCTACTACCCCGCCTCCATGTCCATGATCAGCGACTATCACGGCAGGGCCACGCGCTCCCGCGCCATGGGCCTCCACCAGACCTCCGTCTACGTCGGCACCATCGGCGGCGGCTTCTTCGCCGGCCTCATCGGCCAGTACTACGGCTGGCGCTGGTCTTTCATCGTCTTCGGTGGACTCGGCATCCTCCTCGGCGTCTTCCTCAACCGCTTTCTGGTCGAACCCGCCCGCGGCCAGGCCGATTTGGCCGAACTCGGCCCTCACGCGCGCCTCGCGACCCGCATGCCCCTGGGCCGTTTTCTGAAAACCGTCTGGGGCACGCCCACCGTCCTCATCCTCATGTGCGCTTTCATCTGCGCCAACTTCGTCGCCACCGTTCTGCTCTCCTGGATGCCCAAGTTCCTTTACGACAAATTCGGCTTCAGCCTGGCCATGGCCGGCTTGATGGCCACTCTCTTCGTTCAGCTCGCCAGCATGCTCGGCTCGCCGCTCGGCGGATGGCTCGCCGATACTCTGCGCCGCCGCTACGCGGGCGGTCGCATGATGGTGCAGGCCGGCGCGCTCCTGCTCGGCGCCCCCTTCGTCTTCCTGTGCGGCAGCACCCACTCCGTCGCCGCTCTCATCGCCGGCCTCATCTGCTGGGGACTCTTCAAGGGCTGCTACGACGCCAACATTTTCGCTTCCGTCTACGACGTCGTCCGCCCTGAAGCACGCGGCACCGCCGCAGGCTTCATGAACATGGTCGGCTGGCTCGGCGGCGGCACAGCGCCTCTGATCATCGGCTTCCTCGCCGCCCGCATCGGCCTCAGCGCCGCCATCTCCTCGGCCGCCCTGGTCTACCTCCTGGCTTCCTTGTTACTCACCACCGGAATCCTGCTCTTCGTGCGCCGCGACGTGGCGCGCATGCAAGCGGAACTGGCCGGCTGAGACGGAAGCCTATCGAGCCAGAATCAACTCCGCCACCCTCCGACCCGAAAGCAGCATGCCTCCGAAAATCGGCCCCATCCGCGGCCCGCCGTACGCCGCACACACGCTCATGCCCGCAACCCACAGCCCGGGGTAAATCTCACCCGTGTGCTCCACCACGAACTGCTCTGCCGCCGCAGCATCCATCGGCCCGTCGCCGATCTGCCCCGTCGGCGCCGGCAGCTTGAGCAGGCCGCGCCGCGTCAATTTCTCCACCGCCACTGCCTCGTGCCCCGAAGCGTCAATCACCCGCGCCGCCATGAGCGCGATGGGATCCACGTGCAGCGCGCCCGAGATCATGGTACGGTTCACCACCACGCCCGTCACGCGCCCCGAGTGCACGCACACGTCCTCGAGCGTCAGTAAGTTCAAAACCGCCGCCCCCGCGTGCAGCGCATCCAGGCACAGCCCGCACGCCATCTCGATCGCATCCACCAGAAACAGGCCGCCTCCCGCCGGACGCGTCCGCACACCCGCCCGCTCCAGCACCGCGACCGCCTCCTGCTGCACCACAACTTCGTTCATCCCCATCCCGCCGCCCCAGATACCCCCGCCGACCGAAAGCCTCTTCTCGATCACGGTCACGCGCCGGCCCGCGCGCGCCAGCTCCGCCGCCGCCGTCAAACCCGCTGGCCCCGCGCCCACCACGATCACGTCGCTGGCCAGGCTCCCCACCAGCTTCTCGTGATACGCCTCCGCAATCGCCCGCGAAATCGCATTCTCATGTACCTTGGACACTCGGAAAACCTCCCTTCAGAATCACTCGCCTTCCTTCCCAGCTTGCCACGACTTGAGCTTCCGGTACAGCGTGCTGGGATGGATCCCCAGTTCGCGCGCCGCGCGCCTGCGGTTCCCCCCGTGCCTCTCCAACGCCGCCTCGATCATCCGACGCTCCACCGCTTCCAGCGTCTCCGGGCCAGCCCGCCCGGCCTCCCTCCCCGCCGGCCTCAACTCGGGCGGCAGATGTTCCAGCTCGATCCGCCGCCCGCGACACAGCACGAAAGCGTGCTCGAGAATGTTCTCCAGTTCGCGCACGTTCCCCGGGAAATCGTACTCCATCAAGCGCGCCATCACTTCTTCCGAAACACCCTCGATCTCCCTCCCTTGCAACCGGTTCAGCTTCCCGATAATATGCTCCACCAGCAGGGGTATATCCTCGCGACGTTCCCTGAGAGCCGGAATTTTCAAATGAATGACCCGAATCCGGTAATACAAATCTTCGCGGAACTTACCCTCTCTTACTAACTCGGCTAGATCTTTGTTTGTGGCCGCAATCACCCGCACGTCCACCTTCACCGGCGCAGTCCCGCCCAGGGGCTCGATTTCGCGCTCCTGCAACACCCGCAACAGCCGGGCCTGCATGGCCGGGGAAACGTCGCCGATCTCATCCAGAAAAATCGTGCCCCCGTCGGCCAGCGCAAAACGTCCCGGCTTGTCGCGTCGCGCGTCCGTGAAAGCGCCCGCCTTGTAGCCGAACAGTTCCGACTCCAACAGCGTGTCCGGCAACGCCCCGCAGTTCACCGCCACGAACGGCTTCTTGCGCCGCGGCGAAAGATTGTGAATGGCCCGCGCGAAAAGCTCCTTGCCCGTCCCGGTCGGCCCCTCCAGCAGCACCGTGCTGCGCGATGCTGCAATTTGCGGCAGCAGCGCGAACAACCGTTGCATTGCCTCGCTGCGCCCCACGATGTCTTCCAGCCGATAGCGCCCCTCCAGCTCCCGCCGCAGCTCCTCCAGCGGCCGCAGGTCCTGGAACGTCTCCACGCCGCCCACCACCTCGCCGCGCTCATTGCGCAACAGGTTCGTGGACACCCGGATCGGCACCCGCTGTCCCGCTGCATTCACGATTTCCGCCGTGGCGTTCATCACCGGTTCGCCCGACTTCAGCGTGCGCCGCAACGCGCAGCCCTCCTCGCAACGGGTGGAGCGGAAAACCTCCCAGCATGGCCGCCCCAACGCTTCCTGCCGCGGCACCCCGGTGATCTGCTCGGCCGCGCGATTGAACGCCGTGATGCGCCACTCGCGATCAACCGTGAAGACGCCTTCGTTGATCGAGTCCAAGATGGGATCCCACATGGCGGGCCGTCTGCCTCGATTCTAGCACGGCCTGTTGCAATTTGCACACACGGGCCGGGCCCACCGTTGCATATCGCGCTGCCCGTACCGCCAACTCTTTGAAAGCTAGGCCCGTGCCTGTGGAACCCCACGTGCCCCACACTTGGGCGGATGAGAATCGCAATCCCCGTCTGGCAAGGACGGGTCTCTCCCGTCCTCGATTCCGCCAGGCGGATCCTGATCGTCGAAATCGAAAACGAGCGCGAGCGCCTCCGCCAGGAGCACGCGCTGGCTGGCAGCGATCCGCTCAGCCGTGCTTCCCAACTGCTCGCGCTCAAACCCGACGTGCTCCTCTGCGGCGCCATCTCGGCCCCTCTCTACGCCGCGCTGGCGTCCGCGGGCGTGCGCGTCTATGGCTTCATATGCGGCGCTGTCGAAGAGGTCCTCCGGGCTTTCCTCGATGGCGCCCTGACTTCCCCAGCCTTCGCCATGCCCGGTGGCGGAGCATGGCGCTGGCACTGGGGACCCAAAGGAAGATGTTGGATGCCTGAAGGCTTTGGAATGGGCGGCGGGCAGGGCCGCTGCCACGGAAAGGGCCGGGGCCGCCGGCGCGGCGGCTGCACCAATGACTCGCAAGCCGCCGGCCCCAAGGGCGAATGCGTTTGCCCCAACTGCGGCGAACGGGCGCCCCATACGGCGGGCCAGCCCTGCCACGAAACCCCGTGCCCCAAGTGCGGCACGCCCATGACCCGCGCCCGGTAATGCTCGCACGATTGGGAAGGAGGTGGAATATGCCGTTTGGTGATCGAACTGGTCCTCTCGGAGCTGGTCCTCGCACGGGCCGGCGCATGGGCTACTGCTCTGGCTCTCCGTTCCCCGGCTTCATGAACCCCGGCGGCTGGGGATTCTGCGGTCCCGGGGCCGGTCGCGGTTGGCGCCACTGGTTCCGCGCCACTGGCCTCACCGGCTGGCAGCGTGCCGCTATGGGCTGGCCGTGGTGGGGTTGGTGGGGCGCAGCCCCGACCCCTGAGGAGGAACTGGAAAGCCTCCGCGAGCGGGCGAGTTTCCTTGAACGCGCCCTCGAAAACATCCGCAAGCGCATCGAGGAACTCTCCCGCGAGTCAAAGAGCGAATGACCCCCGCGCTATAATCGTGCGGTATGCACGCCGCTGACGCCGCCGAAGCCCGCTTCCGCCAGGGTTATTCCTGTTCCCAGGCCGTGTTCTCGGCTCTGGGCGAACTCTGGGGCGTCCCCCTCCCCCTCTCGCTGCGCATCGGGGCGGGCTTCGGCGGCGGCATGGCCCGCACCGCCGGCGTCTGCGGCGCCGTAACTGGCGCCCTCATGGCCCTCGGCCTCGCCCAATCCAGCGTCAGCCCCGAGGAAAACCGCACCGAGCGCGAAAAAACCTACGCCCGCTGCCGCCGCTTCCTCGAGCGCTTCGCCGAGCGCCACGGCTCCGTCGTCTGCCGCGACCTCCTGGGCTGCGATATCTCGACCCCGGAAGGCCTTGCCGAGGCTCATCAGCGCAAGCTGACGCGCACCGTCTGCCCTCCCTTTGTGCGCGACGCCGTCCAGATCGCCCTCGAGCTGCTTGAAGAGGAAGGCATCACACCCCACGTCTGGGCGCCTGCGGACACCCCTGCTCCCCGCCCCGCTAATTGAAACCCGGACATTCCCCGGCGCGGGCAGCCCACCCCAAGCCAACGCCGCGCCCGGTCACGCAACTGCTTCGAACCGCTCGCGCGCAGCCCACAACCCCGTCGCCGGATTGCTGATAAAGAAAATCTCCTCCCCGTCCACCCGGTTGAAGCCTTCCGCCAGCCGCGCCGGATCGTAGCGCTTCATCATCGCCGCCAGATCTCCGTACGCGAAATTGACCCCCTCGATTTCATCCCGGCTCAGCCCTCCGGGGCAGTAAGTGATGCGGAATCGCCCTTCCGAAGACCCGTGAATCAGGTGCGCCGCGGCCGAAAGATTCGCCTCCAAGTCGGCGTTCTTCTGGACCGCCGCCAGCACGCGCTCCGTCCCCACGTAGCCGTATTTGCGGATCAGCCGGTCAATCTCCTCATCCTCGCCGAAACGGTTCACGCCCGGCGCCAGCACCACCAGCTCGCCGCCGTCGGCAATCGCCATCCGCGTCCGGTAAATCGCCTTGTTGCCCAGCCACGTGCTCTTGTACTCGGCCGGATCCAGATACGCCACCACTTTCGCCAGCGGACGCTCCAGCAACTCGACATTCACGCGCAAGCTCAGCTCGGCCGCCTTCTCAAAACACTCGCGATCTTCCCCAATGAACAGCCCCCGCACCACCAGCCTGCCCGCCTCGTTGCGCCCGATCACCGTCAGCACCCACAGGATGGGCAGGTTCCGCAGGAAGTTCTCCACACCGTAATCCAGCAGCTTGCGCACCGGATTCTCGGCCCGCCCCAGAATCCTCTCGATCCCGTAGACGGCGCCCAGGAAATGGCTCCGGTTGATTGCGTCCGCGCCGCCTGTGCCCACCAGCAGGTTCTTCGAGTAATTCGCCATGCCGCTCACCTCGTGCGGCACCACCTGCCCGATGGACACGATCAGGTCGAAGCCGCCCTCCACTAGCAGCCGGTTTACCTGCACCGGATAGGCATAATCCAGCAACCCGCCGGAGAGATCCTTTACGTAATCGCCCGGCGCTTCGCCCAGCGTCACTGGCGCTCGCCGCCAGTCGTGCACGCGGAACAAGCCCGGATCCAGATCCCCGTACATCTCGCGGATCTCTTCCGGCGTCATCGCCAGGTGCGTGCCGAGCGCGGGCAGAACGGCCGTCAGCCGCTCGGCGTAATAATCCCGCAGGTAGCGGGTCAGCTCGCCGGCGCGCGAGTGCAATCGTGTGATGTCCGGCGGTACCGCCACCACCTTCCGCCGTTCCCCCAGCTTGCCCAGCGCCTCGAACAAGCCGTCCCGAAGCTGCTCGCTCGTTAACTCCGCGTCCGGCGATCCGGCGCTCCACAACATGCCCATAGCTTTCGCACTCCTCGATGCGGCAGAATCGAACCCACCATTCTACCGCCCCGAGGCGTGCGCTCCCCCGGCGCCAGCTCTCACCGCCTTCCTCTGGCACGAACTCTTCCAGAAAGGGGAGAGGCGTCCGCTCCCCCGGCGCCGGCTCTCACCGCCTGCCCGCCACGGCCAGCTTCACCTGGCCCGCGTTCGCGATGTCCTCCCAGCGGTAAATCAGGAAATTCTTCGGGCCGCTGTTCATCGCCACCATCAGCCCGTTGGGAAAACGCGGCCCCAGCCGCGTCGAAGTGATTTCGATGCCGTCCGTCTCGTCCGCCCCGCCATAAAAGACCTTGAGCAGCTCGCTGTGATCGTGTGGGCGCCCGGGCGCTCCCTCGCGCCGGTAAACGTGATACTTCGTGTTGCCCGGAAGCTGGTCCGTGCACACGATATACCCCCGCCCGCCGGCCAGCCCGTAAATCGCGATCCCTTCGCGGTCCCCCTGAAAGCCCTCCCTGCCGAAATGCGCCAGTTCGCGCGCCGCCTCCGGATGATCAGGGTCGGCATGGTACTTGTGGATGCCGTCCCCTTCGTCCGCGTAGTACACGTAGCCCAGCTCGTCATCCACCGCCACCGCCTCGATCTCCTTGGTCCCGCTGAACCGGCCAAATTCACGCACCTTCTGCGCCCGCACCCGGCCCTGGCCGTCGTCCATCAGCCGGTACTGCCACAAGTATCCTTCCCGCGGTCCCTCCTTTCGGCTCACGATCGCAAAGATCGCCCCGTCGCGCGGCCGCTTGTATAAGGCAATCCCCATGGGCGCCCCTTGCTCGCCGGGGCAGCCCTCGAACACCCGCAGCCCCTCTGGCGACGACACATCCTCCAGCTTGCCCTCGGGCAGGATGCGGTAGACGCGCAGCCGCCGCTGCATCCTCTCCGTCGTCACGGCGATATCCACCCGCCGCCCGCCCAGCATCAGGCCGTACTCCACGTCCACGTTGTTCGGCCGATCCAGCTTGTCAATCACTTGCCGGATCTTGCCGTCCAGCCCGTAGACATACAACGCTCCGCGCGGCGCCGCCACCTTGTTGGTCGCGATGATCAGGCTTTGCCCCGGATCCCGCGGGTTCACCCAAATGGCCGGATCGTCCGGATCGTCGCTGACCGGCTCGGTCACCAGCACCGGCTTCACTTCGATCCTCCCCTGCATCGCCAGCCACAGCGACAGTACGAACACCCACACACTCATCGTTCGCGCTCCTTGCCTCAACCAGTTCTTCTCGCCCGGCTCAGAAGTTCAGCCGCAAAGCGAGCTGGATCTGCCGCGACGTCCCCGTCCCGATCGTCCGGTTCAGCGGGCTCCGGATCTGCCCGAACGTCGCCGGCGTCGAAATGTTCGCGCTCGGATCGCCGAGCTGCGCCCGGTTAAACAGGTTGAACACCTCGGCCCGGAAGGCAAGATTGGCGTTCTCCCTCAGCCGGAACTTGCGGTGAATCGCCAGATCCGTCTGCCACATGCCGGGACCACGCGCGATGTGCCGGCCTGCGTTCCCCCAAGTGCCGGCCCGCGGGACCGCAAACGCCGCAATGTTCAGCCAGTTCTCCGTCTTGGTCCGGTTGGCCGGGTACAGGGGCTGGCCCGCCACCACGTCCGGGCGCTGATTCGACGTGTTGCCGTCAGGCACGGCGGAAGAGCTGCGCGACACCGAAATATTGACTGCGCGGCCCGTGCGCGCCGTCCAGATTCCGCTCAGCTCCCAGCCTCCCAGCAACTTCGCCGCCACCCCGTTCGTGGCATAAGCTTTGCCCGGCCCGAACGGCAGCTCCCACACCCAGTTGCTGGTGAACGTATGGCGAATGTCCTGCGCGCTGTTGCCCCGGTCGCACGCCCGGCACTTCACATTCTGCGGCGCGTTCCCTTCCCCGCCGCCGAGGTTGCCGTCGTTGATCGCGTGCGACCACATGTACTCGGCGCCCAGCAGGAACCCGCGGTGGAACGCCCGATGCAACGAGACCTGCAAGGCGTTGAAGTTCGAATTGCCGTCGTTGCGCTTCTCATCAATCCGCCCGAACGTGGGCAGCGGGCGCCGTCCAATCGCCGGCTCGATCACATTGATGTAGGTCCGCGCGAACAGCTTGTGCCCTTCGTTGCCCACATAGCCGACTTGCATCACGAACTGCGCCGGCAACTGCTGTTGCACCGAGAACCCCCACTGGATGCTGTAAATGTCCCGGCGGTCGCGCTGGAGCGAGCGCGGCGTCACGCCGCCGGACTGCGCCAGCGGCACGAAGCGGTCAATCGGGAAGCTCAGTCCGCCCGTCACGTCCCGCGAAGTCAGCGAGTAGCGCTCCGCCATATTGTCCAGCGCAGCGTTCACATCGTCATTCTGCCCCGGCCCGTGGAAGACCCCGGCCCCGATGCGGAACACCGTCTTGTCCCGAAGCTTCGCCGGCGCCCAGGCCAGGCTCACGCGCGGATCAATATTGTTGCGGTCCGGGTAATACCACGGCGTGCCCGGCGGGCAGAACCCCTGGCACGCCCACATATCGAAAACCCGCTCCTGGTGGTTCACCTCGTGCGGTACCGAGTAGTACTCGTAGCGCGCGCCCAGATTCAGCGTCAGGTTCCGCCGCACCTTGAAGTCGTCCTGGAAGAACGCCATGTACCAGGTGCGCCGCGCCCCCAGCACCGGGCTGCCCGCGTTGATGCTGAACGAATCCACCCGGTTGCGAATCAGATCGTCCCGGCTGGCGAAGCTGATCGAGGTCGTGTTCACCGCCGGATCCGCCACGTTGACGTGCACCCGCCGCGCCTCGAAACCCATCTTCAGCGTGTGCCGCCCCTTGGTGATGGTGACGTTGTCAATCATCGAGTAGGAGGTCGGCCTCTCCAACAACATGCTCGTGCTGTTCAGCGTCATGAAACCGGGAACGCTGATCGAGGGCCCCAGCGGCCCGTAGCTGTACCGCGTCAACGCCGAGCGATTGTAACCCGCCCGGTACTCGTTGATCACCGTGGGCGAAAAGATGTGCTGGTATTGCAGCGCGAAACTCGAAGGCCGGAAGGCGCTCTCCTCCCGGTCCACCGGCAATACGCTCCGCGAGGCGTCAATCAGCCCGTCATCCACGTTGTAGCGCCCGAAGATCAGATCCTGGTCCGAGAACCGGTGATCTATCCGCAGCGTGCCCGAATTCTCGGTCCAGGCCTGCCGGCGGTCCACCCACAACTCGTCAATGTTGGGATCCGCCAGCGGCCGCATCCCCTTCGGATAAGCCTCGATGATGGGCCGCACGGCCGGCGAGGTCGCCAGCGCCCGCTCCCGAAACGCCGCACTCGGCACGCTCGCGTACAGCGTCTGTCCCAGCCGTTGCCGCAGCCCTTCATAGTTGGCGAAGAAGAACGTCCGGTTGCGCACGATCGGTCCGCCCAGGTTCCCCCCGAACTGGCTCAGCCGGAACGCCGGCTTCGCCGCGTCGAAGAAGTTCCGCGCATCCAGCTTGTCGTTGCGCACGAACTCGAACAGGCTGCCGTGAAATTCGTTCGTCCCGGACTTGGACACCAGGCTCACGTTGGCCCCGGCGCCGCCGCCCAGCTCGGCCGAGTACAAACCGGCGTTCACGCGAAACTCCGCGATCGAGTCCGTCGAAATCACCAGCCGCAGCGCCGCCTCCTGCCGCGGGTCCTTCACCCCGGTGGCATCCATGCCGTCGAACGTCCAGTTGTTGTCATCCCCCGCCCGGCGCCAGCGCCATCAGACTCGCCCAGTGCCGCCCGTTCAGTGGGATCTCGCGCACCTGCTGCGAGGCGATCACCGTTCCCAGCGCCGCCGTCGTACGCTCCAGCGGCACGGGCGTTTCCCGCACTTCCACCTCGGCGCGGATCGTCGCCACCTCCAACTGCGCATCCAGCGTGCGCGTATCCCCCACCTGCAAGACGATCTTCTCGAACCTCACCGGACGGAACCCGGGCGCCTCGATCGTGACCCGCCACGTCCCGATGGGCAACTGCGGCAGTACGTAGGTGCCCGCGGCCGACGTCGTCACCTGACGCTTCAGCCCCGTTTCCTCGTGCTCGGCCGCGACCGTCGCCCCTGCGATGACCGCGCCGGTCGGGTCCGTCACCGTCCCGTTCAGGGTCGCCAGATTGCCTTGCCCGCGCAGCGTTGCCGCTGCGAACAAAATCGCCACGATCAGTCTGAGTTTCTCCCTCCTCATCGAGACCTCCCTCTTCATTGGCCTCGCCCCGCGAGGCTGAATCCTGCTTAGAACGCGTACCGCACAGCCAGCTGGATCTCACGCGCCGGCTGCGTCAGCGACGTGATTGTACCGAACGCCGCGCTCGAGCGGTTCGAGTTCGGCGTTCCCAGGTTCGTCTTGTTCAGGAAGTTGAACGCCTCCATCCGGACCTCGATCCGCGAGGCTTCGCGCACCCGGAAATCCTTGTGCAACCCGAAGTTCATCTGGTGCAGCGCCGGCCCCACCGCAATGTTGCGCCCCGCGTTGCCGAAAGGCCGCGAAGGATCCGTCGGAATCTGCACCGTCTCCGGATTCAGCCACCGCTCGGCGCGCCGCTGTCCCTCCGGCATCATCGGATCGCCCGTGATGTTCGGCCGGTACGTCGGCGCCGAACTTACCTGGAACTGCGATGCCGGATTGTACGTCAGATTCACCGGCATGCCCGCGTACGCGAAATTGATCACCGCCAGCCGCCACCCGCCCAGCACCGCCTCCAGCGCCGGGTGCGCCGAGGCGCCGAAACGCCGCCCCTTGCCGTACGGCAGATCCCACAGCACCGTGGTCACGTTGATGAACGGCTGATGGTAGCCCGAGACGCCCTTCTCGTTCTTCAGATCCCGGTAGTTCACCCGCGAGTTGTCCCCGTTGTGGGCTTCCAGGTGACCGGATGCGTTGTCAATCCCCTTCGACCACGTGAATGAATTCAGCAGGTAGAAGCCGCCGGAAAACTTCCGCTCCAGCTTCGTCTGGAAGGCGTGATAGTTCAGGAATCCGCCGTTGAAACAGATCTGGATGTAGCCGAAGCTCTGGATCGGCCGCCGCGCCTGGATCGGCAGGTTCTCGTTGGGCTGGTTCGGCCGCGCCTGGTTGTAATCGCCCAGGATCGGCAGGTGCACGCTCCGGTTGCCCACATACGCCAGATCCAGCACCAGGTCCCGCCCCAGCTCGCGCTGAATCGTGAAATGCCAGCTCTGCGTGTACGCCGTGGGCGTGTTGGGCGGGATGTGGTTCGTGCGTACCCCAATCTGCTTGATGTTGGCCAGCGACAGGAAATTGTCCGGATAACCCATCTCCGTCGTGCGGAAGCACTCGAACGGGCTCTGCTTGGTGCTCGTGCACAAGGGCAGGCCCGAACCCGCCACGGTCGGCGCCAACTGGTCAATCACAGGATTGAGCACGTGCGGCAAATTGTAGGCCAGAATGTTCTCACCGCCCATGCGGTGGAAATGCATGTAACTCATGCCGTAGGCTGTGCGAATCACCGTCCGCCGCGTCAGCGTCCAGGCCAGCCCTACCCGCGGAGCCCAATTGGTCTTGTCCGGATGCACCAGCGCCCGGTCGTACAGCGACCCGCTGCGCGCCTGCACCAGCCTGATGGCTACCGCATCGAAGTTCGAAATGCGGTTCTCCGCTTCGTACTGCGGCGTCGCGAACTCGTAGCGCGTCCCCACGTTCAACGTCAGCCTCGGCGTCAGCTTGATGTCGTCCTGCAAATACCAGAAATGCATCCGCTGCCGGTAGTGCATCACCGGATCATTGGACAACTGGTACTGCGAGCGTGCCCCGAACAAAAAATCGGCCAGAAATTGCATGTCCGAGGTCGGCGTCCCCGGAACGCGCGAGAACCGCCCCGCGTAGCTGTCCGACCCGTACTTGGGGTGGAAGTCGTCAATCTCCGTGTTGATCCGCTGGTGTTCGTAGCCCGCCTTCACCGAGTGCCGGCCCGCCACTTTGGAGAAATTGAACTTGGGATTCACCACGAACGGATCCTGGAACTGCGGGTTGCTCGATTGCACGCCCAGCCCGGTGAAACCGTTGATGTTCTGCTTGCTGATGCCGCCCGAATAACGTGTCGCCTTCGGCACGTTGGGAATCCCGAAACGCTCGCCGATGGTCTGCGTGCCGCGGAACATCGGGAACTTGCCGCCCTCGGTCAGCGAAACGCCCATGCGAAACTCGAGCAGCGTCGTCGGACTCACCGTGTACGTGCCCCCGTATGCCCACTGCCAGTTCATCACCCTCACGTCGGCGTTCGAGTCCCCGCCCGAAGGCCCCGGAATCGCCGGCGGCTCGAAGTTGTTCATCAACCGGTGGCTGTACCGCAGGAACCCCGTCAGCCGGGAGCTGAAGTAATAATCCAGCCGGAGGTCGCCCTTGTCCGTCTGCTCCGTCCGCCGCGGTTCGCTCTGGAAATTGTTGGCCAGTCCTGGCCGGTTGGGCGCCGGCAAATCGTTCAACACTTCCCGCGCGAAACGCGTGATCACGCGTTCCGGCACCACCCCGTCCATGTAACGCTCGCCCGTGTACGGGTTCATGACAGGCACGCCCAGAATGCCCTTGCGCATCTCCAGCGTCGGAATGGTCGCAAACGTTACCGTCCGCGAGACCCTCCGGTATCCCTCGTAATCCGCAAAGAAAAACGCCTTCTCGCGCCGGATCGGCCCGCCCAGCGCCCCGCCGAACTGGTTCTGGATCAAAACCGGCTTGCGGTTCTGTACCGGCTTGAAGAACCCCGTCGCGTTCAGACGCGTGTTCCGCAGGTACTCCCACAGCGAGCCGTGAAATTCGTTGGTCCCGCTGCGCACCGCCGCGTTGATCACCGCCCCGCCCGCGCGACCGTACTCGGCGCTGAAGTTGTTGGTCTCCAGGCGGAACTCGGCCATCGCGTCCGGGGTGATCTGCACCACCTGGTTCGAAAAGCCCTGATTCGAAGTCCCGTAGGCGTTGTTGTCCACGCCGTCGAGAAGGAAATTATTCTGCGAACTGCGCATCCCGTTTACGTTGAACGAGGCGTCCCGCGAGCTGGCGATCACGCTCCGCCGCACGCCGGGCGCCAGCAGCGCCAGATCCGCGTAGGCCCGCCCGTTCAACGGCAGGTTCACCACCTGCTGCGTGCTCACGATCGTGCCGCGCGAGCTCGTCTCAGTCTCCAGCGTCAGCGCCGCCCCCGTCACCGTGATGCTCTCGCTCGCCGTTCCCACCTCCAGCGTCAGGTCCACCCTCTGCCGGGCGGCCACCGTCACCGTGAACGTATCCGCCACCGCAAGCTTGAAGCCGGGGGCCTCGGCTTTGACCCGGTACGTCCCCACGCGCACGTTGAAGAAGTAGTAGTTGCCCATCTCGTCCGTCTGCGTGGTGGTCGCGATCCCGGTGCCCAGATTCTCCAGGGTGACCTTGGCGCCGGTCACCACCGCCCCGCTGGGATCCCGGATCGTCCCCAGCACGGTCGCCGTCTCGAATTGCGCTCGCACCACCGGCGCCAGCCACAGCGCCGCCAGCGCGATCCCAAGCCATCCCTGCGCGATTTTTCTGCCCGTTGGATTCACCGTTCGCTTCTCCTTCCTGGTTCAGGATGCCCGCCCCGCATGAATGCCCGGTAAAGGGCGCGTGAGGAGCCGGTGACGGCGCCCTCGGCTGCGGTCATGCATACGTGTTCAGGCCTTGGCCACGATAATCCGACCCGATTCCCCCAGTCAAGCCCCTTACGCACCCTCGTTCCCGCCTCCCCCTTGACCCCGCCAGCCGGCTTCACCTACAATGGACACGTTTGCGGAAACCGTCCATCAAAGACATCGCCGCCGCCGCCGGCGTCTCTCACTCCACCGTCTCCCGCGCCCTACGCAATAGCCCCCTCCTCAAACCCGAAACCATCCAGCGCATCCAGAAAATCGCCCAGGAAAAAGGCTATACCGCCTCCGCCGTCGCTCGCAGCCTCGTCACCCGCCGCACCCATACCATCGGCGTCGTCGTCACCACCATCGCCGACCCCTTCGTCGCCGAGGTCGTCTCCGGCATCGAGCAAACCGCCAACGACCACGGCTATTCCGTCTTCCTCGCCAACTCCAACGCCGAACCCGAACGTGAACTCAAAGTCGCCCAGTCCTTCGCCGAACGACGCGTGGACGGCATCATCGTCACCTCCTCCCGCGTCGGCGCCCTCTATACCCCCATGCTCTCCTCCCTCCAGATCCCCATCGTCCTCGTCAACAACCAGCACCCCGGCCAGTTCGTCCACTCGGTCATGATCGCCAACTTCGAAGCCTCACGCGACGCCACCCGACACCTCATCCAGCTCGGCCACACCCGCATCGCCTACCTCGGCGACCGCTTCGGCTACCAGTCCGATACCGAGCGCTTCGCCGGCTACCGCGAGGCCCTGGACTGCGCCGGCATCCCCTTCTTGCCCGAACTCGTCTCCCACGGCGACGGCAAGCCCGAAGGCGGCTACGAGGCCATGAAAAAGCTGCTCGCCTTGCCCGAGCCACCCACCGCCGTCTTCTGCTACAACGACATGTCCGCCCTCGGCGCTCTCAAAGCCATCCGCGAGGCTGGCCTGCGCGTGCCCCGCGACATCTCGCTGGTCGGCTTCGACGATCTCTTCGTCGCCGAATATTGCGAGCCGCCCCTGACTACCGTGCGCCAGCCGCGCCGCCACATGGGACGCCTCGCCGCCGAGATCCTGCTCAAGCTCATCCAGGGCGCCGGCGCCGAAGAACTCATCCGCGTCCCCGGCGAACTCATCCTTCGCGAGTCCACCGCGCCACCCCGTTCTCTGGAGTCCCGATGACCGCTCCCCTGCTCGAGTTGCGCGACATCCGCAAGAGCTTCGGCGGCGTCACTGCTCTCGACGGCGTCAGCTTCCAAGTCCTTCCCGGTGAGGTCCACGCCCTCGTCGGCGAAAACGGCGCCGGCAAGTCCACTCTCATGAACATCGCCAGCGGCGTCCTCCAGCCCGACTCCGGCAGCATCCTCTGGGACGGACAACCGGCGCCCGAGCTCGATCCCCGCAGGGCCCGCCAACTGGGCATTGCCTTCGTTCACCAGGAACTGGCCCTCGTTCCCCAGCTCAGCATCGCCGAGAACATCTACCTCGGGCGCCACCCTACAACGCCCAGGCCCGTCGTCCAGTGGCGCGTCATGCTCGAGCGCGCCCGCCAGTTGCTCGCCGAACTCGGTCGCCCGCTCGATCCCTCGCTTCCGGTCTCACGTCTGAGCGTCGGCGAGCAACAGCTGGTCGAGATCGCCCGCGCCCTGGCCTTCCACGCTCGCCTCGTCATCATGGACGAGCCGACCGCCGCTCTCTCCGAACACGAGGTCGCGCGCCTGTTCGAGGTCATCGCACGCCTCAAGCACCGCGGCGTCAGCGTCATCTACATCACCCACCGGCTCAAGGAGATCTACCAGACCGCCGACCGCGTCACCGTGCTGCGCGACGGGCGCCACGTCATCACTGCAAGCGTGTGCGAATTGCCCCACGATACCCTCATCCGCCACATGGTCGGACGCGCCGCCCAGGACCAGTTCCCTCCCCCCGCTCCCCCACCCTCCCCAACTACCGCCCTGCGCGTCGAAAACTTCACCGCGCGCGGACGTTTCCACGACGTCTCCTTCTCCGTCCGCCGCGGCGAAATCCTCGGCCTCGCCGGCCTCGTCGGCGCCGGGCGTACCGACCTGCTTGAAGCCCTCTTCGGCGCCGCCCCCGCCGACAGCGGACGCCTCTGGATCCATGAACGCCCGGCCCGGATCCGCAGTCCCCTCGACGCCATCCGCCTCGGCATGGCCCTCGTCCCCGACGATCGCAAGGCCAAAGGCCTCATCCTCGGCGCGCCCCTCATCTGGAACGTGGTCCTCCCCTCGCATCGCCGCTTCCTCATTCGCTCCGCCGAAGAACGATCCCAGACCGAATCCATCGCCCGCGAGCTGCGCATCCGCGCCGTAGGCTTCGATCAACCCGCGTCCTCGCTCAGCGGCGGCAACCAGCAGAAAGTCGTCCTCGCCCGATGGCTCCTCGCCCGCGCTTCCATCTTCCTGATGGACGAACCCACGCGTGGCATTGACGTCGGCGCCAAGGCCGAAGTCTACGAGCTGATCCGACGCCTGGCTTCCGGCGGCGCCGCCATCGTGCTCGTATCCAGCGAGCTGGAGGAAATCCTGGGCCTCGCCCACCGCATCCTCGTCATGCACCGCGGCCGCGTCGCGGGCGAGCTGCCCCGCGAGCAGGCCACCGAAGAAGCCGTCATGCGCCTCGCTACCGGAGGTGTCGCGTGACGGCAATGCCTGCCTGGCTGGCCCGCGCCGCCTCCGAAGCCCTGCGCCGCTTCGGACCGCTGCTCGCCCTCCTCCTCATGGCCGCCGCTCTCAGCCTGCTCTCGGAACACTTCCTCACCCTGGACAACCTGCTCAACGTCTTCCGTCAGTCCGCCGTCAACGCTCTGCTGGCCCTCGGCCAGCTCACCGTCATCATCACCGCAGGGATTGACCTCTCCGTCGGATCCCTGCTCGGCCTCTCCTGCGTGCTGGCCGCCATGGCTCTCAAGGCCGGCGTCCCTTCCGCCGCCGCTGTGTTGCTGGCGCTGGCCACCGGCGCCGTTCTCGGCGCGCTCAACGGAATCTTGTTCACCAAGCTCCGCCTGCCGCATCCCTTCATCCCCACCCTCGGCATGATGAACGTAGCCCGCGGCCTCGCCTTGGTACTCACCGGCGGCTTCCCCATTTCCGAGCTTCCTTCCCCGTTTCGTTTCTGGGGCGCGGGCGCTGTCGCCGGCATCCCCATGCCGGTCATCGTCGTGCTGTTCTTCTGCGTGCTCTTCCACCTGTTCCTCACCCGCACCACGCCCGGACGCGACCTCTACGCCATCGGCGGCAACCGCCAGGCCGCCCTGTTGTGCGGCGTCCCCGTGGATCGCCGTCTCATCCTCGCTTACTCGCTCAGCGGGCTGATGGCCGGCGCCGGCGCCGTGATCCTCGCCGGCCGCATGAACTCGGGCTTCCCGCTGGCCGGCGTGGGCGCGGAACTGGACTCCATCGCCGCCGTCATCATCGGCGGGGCCAGTTTCTTCGGCGGCGTGGGCACGGTGCTGGGCACGCTGGTGGGCGCGCTCATCATGGGCGTGCTGCGCAACGGGCTGAACCTGCTCAACGTTTCCGCCTACTGGCAGACCGTGGTCATCGGCGCCGTCATCGTGGCCGCCGTCTGGGTGGACGTGGTCCGCCAGCGGGCCGCGCCCGGGAGATGATGGACTCATGCGCAACCGAAGATTCATCTCGTTCCTGCTCGTGATGCTCCTGGGCGGCGCGGCCTGCTCCCGCTCCGCCAAAACAAAAAAGCTCGATATTGTTCTAGTCACCAAAGCCCTCGACTCCGAGTTCTGGCAACGCCTGAAATCCGGCGCCGAACAGGCCGCCCGCCAGAATCCCGAAGTCCGCCTCGCCGTCCTCGCTCCCGAACGCGAAATCAACATTGACCAGCAGGTCGCCATCCTCGAAGACCAGATCCTCAAGCGCGTGGCCGCCCTCGCCGTCGCTCCCGCCGGCGTGGCCGAAATCATCCCCGTGCTGGAGAAGGCCCGCGCCGCAGGCATCCCCGTCCTCATCGTGGATACCGACATCCCCTGGCCGCACCGCGCCGGCTTCGTGGGCATTGACAATCGCCTGGGCGGGCGCATGGCGGCCGAATTCATCGTCCGCGCCATCGGCGGGCGCGGCAAGGTCGCCGTCATCCGCGGCGTGCTCGGAGTCGCCACCCAGGAAGATCGCCTCGCCGGCTTCCTCGACGTGATTCAGAAAGTCCCCGGCATCCACTTCGTCGGCGCCCAGCCCGCCAACAGCGAGCGCGCCCTCGGCATGACCGTGATGGAAAACCTGCTCACTCGCCACCCCGACCTGCGCGCCGTCTTCGCCACCAACGACCAGATGGCGCTGGGCGCCATGGAAGCCATCGCCGCACGGAACCTCACCGGCAAAATCGTCCTGGTCGGCTTCGACGCCGGCCGCGAAGCCGTGCGCGCCGTCCTCGATGGCCGCATGGACGCCGTCGTCGCCCAGTTCCCCGAACGCATCGGCGAGCGCGCCATCCAGGAAGCCATCAAGGCCGCGCGCGGCCAGCCCGTGGAAAAGTTCGTTGACATCGGCACCGGTCTGGTGACCAGGGAGAACGCTCATGAATTCCTGCGCTGATCGTCCCCTTGTCCCTCCCGGCCGGCTCGCCCCTCGATTTTTCGTTTCTATCCCACTTCACTTAAGGAGGCTTTGCGATGAAGGCTGTGGTTCTGTCTGCCAAATGGGAACCCAAGCCGGGTTTCCGGCTCGGACCCAAGGATATTGAAGGCAAGCTCACTTACCTGGGCAGTTACGTCTGGCGGTACCCCAAGTTGTCGGTCCAGGAAGTCGAGAAACCCAAAATCGGTCCCACCGAGTGCCTGGTCCAGGTCAAAGCCTGCGGCATCTGCGGAAGCGATGTCCACATGGCGCAGACCGACGATCAGGGCTACACGCTCTATCCCGGCTTGACCGCTTTCCCCGTCGTGCTCGGACACGAAATGTCCGGCGTGGTCGTGGAGGCCGGCGAGCGCGCTTACAACAAACGCACCGGCCGCCGTTTCGAACCCGGCGAACCCGTCTGCTCGGAAGAAATGTTCTGGTGCTCCTACTGCCGTCCCTGCGCCGAGGGCAACCCCAACCAGTGCGAGCAACTCCAGGAAATGGGCTTCAGCGTCCAGGGCGCATTCGCTCCCTACATCGCGCTCGATGCCCGCTACCTCTGGAGCCTCGCCGAGCTGCGCGACCGCTATCCCGGTGACGAGCTCTTCCTGGCCGGCAGCCTGGTCGAGCCCACCTCCGTCGCCTATAACGCGGTCATCGAGTGCGGCGGCGGCATCCGTCCCGGCGACAACGCCGTCATCTGCGGAGGCGGTCCCATCGGCCTGGCCGCCGTGGCCATCATGAAGCGCGCCGGCGCCGCCAAGGTCATCCTCAGCGAGCCCTCGGAATCCCGCGCCGAACTCGGGCGTCGCCTCGGCGCCGACCACGTCATCAACCCCATCACCGAGAACTTCGCCGAGAAAGTCCTCGAGTACACCGGCGGCCTCGGCGCTGCTCTCTACCTGGAAGCCACCGGCTTGCCCGACAAGGTCATCCCCCAGATGGAAGAGGCCATCTGGTACGGCAAGTTCATCGGCGCCAAAATCGTCCTGGTCGCCCGCGCCCCCATCAACCCGCCCATCAACTGCGAGGTCTACGAAGTCAAGAAAGCCAAAATCGCCGGCGCCCAGGGCCACTCCGGCTACGGCACCTTCCCGCGCGTCATCTCTTGCATGGCCACGGGCATGGACATCACCCCGATCATCACCAAGAAAATCGGCCTGGACGAGGTGCCCGAGCACGTCGTCCTGCTGCAAACCGACAAGACGCACTGCAAAATCACCTGCGTCTTTTAGAAAATTCGCCAGAAAGAATTACCGAAAGGAGTTACAAAAATGAGTAACTGGCTTGCAACCACACAACCCGACCTTTACTTCGAAGATACTCCCGTCGGGCGCATGAAAAAGGAAATCTGGGAAGCCGATGAGGCCAGACTCGACGCCATCCTGGCCGAGTACGGCATCCCCGCACCCGGCGGCTGCGAATGGGCCAAAGCCGGCTCCTACATCCAGACCACCATCCGCTGGCAGCTCGAGGAGCAGCGGCGCAAGAACGACGTCGTCATCATCCCCGTCGGCTCTACCGAGCTCCACGGCGCTCACACCGTCTCCGCCATGGACACCCTCTTCGTCAGCATGATCGCTGAGGGCGTCCGCCGCTACTTCGCGCGACAGGGCCGCCCCGTGGCCCTCGCCCTGCCGCCCCTGATGTACGGCTCCCATCCCGCTCACCACATCGGCATGCCCGGCACCATCATCGTGCGCGAAAACGTGGCCCGCGAACTGCTCATTGACGTCATGCTCGGCCTCTGGAACGACGGCTTCCGCAAGCAGATCATCCTCAACAACCACGGCCAGCTCTGGGTGCTGGAATCCGCCCTCCAGCAGTTCGTCAAGCGCTACCAGTTGCCCGGCATCTACCGCGTCATTGACTGGCACCGCGCCGTGCGCGAAATGTGGCGCACCAAAGACCGCGGCGGCGAATGGGAAACGAACTTCATCCACGCCGACGAAGCCGAAACCTCCTTAGGCCTGCTCTTGTTCCCCGAAATGGTGGACATGAGCCGCGCGGTGGAAACCGAACCCAAAGCCCTGCTGCCCGGCGGCCACATGGACACCGCCGTGGACGCCTTTGGCCGCCCCAGCCGCTGGTCGGAAAGCGAAGGCCACGCTGCCTTCGAAATCTCCGGCACCCCCGAAGGCGTCGTAGGCAAGCCCACGTTGGGCGAGGCCCGTAAGGCCAAGCGCCCCCTGGCCGCCATCCTCCGCTACCTCACCCTGCTCATCGAGGAGTGGCTCGAGGCTTTCCCGCCGGGCAAGGTTCCCGCGACCACCGACGTAAGCCTCCGCGACCCGCAGGAACTCGAGCCTTACCTGCGCGAACCCATGAGCCCGGGCTGGAAGTCCGTCTACGGCCTCCCGCCCATCCTCGATCTCTGACGCCGTGACCCGGATCTTTCCCATCGCCCTGACGGCCACGCCCGCCCAGGTCCGCTGCGCGCCCATCCTGCTGCGCGGCGACCTCGCGGGCGCTTTCCGCACGGCCGCCGAACTCGGCTGCGCCGGCCTGGAGGTCCACCTCCGCTACCCCTCGGACGTCCAGGCCGGCCGGCTCAAGCGCTGGATCTCTGACTACGGACTCGCCGTGCCCACCATCGGCACCGGCATGGCCGCCACCCTCGACGGCCTCACCCTCGCCCATCCTGACCCGGCCATCCGTCGCCAGGCCCTTGAGCGGCTCCGCGCTCACGTGGATCTGGCCGCCGAGATCGGCTCAGCCGTCACCGTCGGCAGCGTCAGCGGGCGGCTCGGCCTCGACGAGCCGCAGCGCTCCCAACGCCGCGCCGCCGCCTTGGACGCTCTCGCCGAACTGTGCCGGTATGCACACGCGTGCAGCGTCACCATCCTCCTCGAACCCCTGAACCGCTACGAGTGCGACTACCTCAACACCGTCGCCGACGTGCTGAACGTGGCCGAAGAAATCGGCGCGCCCAACCTGAAGTTACTCGCCGACACCTTTCACATGAACATCGAGGAAACCGACATCGCCGCTGCCCTCGCGGCGGCCGGCCCGCGCCTGGGTCACGTCCATCTGGCCGATTCCAACCGCCAGGCCCCCGGCCGCGGCCACCTCGACTTCACGCCTGTGCTGGCCTCCCTCGCCCGCTCCGGCTACCGCGGCTTCCTTTCCTTCGAAATTCTCCCGGTTCCGGATCCCCTAACAGCCGCGCAGCAGGGAATCCGCACCGTGCAAGCTCTTTCTGACATACTGACGGCTGCGCAGAAAGGAGAATGAAAACGATGCCTCAGGAAAAGCTTCGCTTCGCCGTCCTGGGCGTGGGCCGCATCGGCAAGATCCACGCCGCCAATCTGGCTACCCGCATCCCGCGAGCCGAGGTCGTTGCCCTCGCCGACCCCGTTCCCGATGCGCTCGCGGCGGCAGCCTCTCGCCTCGGCATCCGGCGCACTTTCGCCGACTACCGCCAGGCGCTCGAGTTGCCCGATGTGGATGCCGTCGCCGTCTGCACGCCCACCGACACGCATTACCAGATCTTGCTCGATGCCGCCAGCGCCCGCAAGCACATCTTTTGCGAAAAGCCCGTGGCCCTGGAAATCGAGAAGATCCGCCACGTCAACCAGCATGTGGCGGCCTGCGGCGTACAGATGATGGTCGCTTTCAATCGCCGCTTCGATCCCAACTTCGCCAAGGTCCACGAGCTCGTGCAGGCGGGCAAGATCGGCGTGCCCCACGTCGTGCGCATCACCAGCCGCGACCCCGCGCCGCCGCCGGAAAGCTACATCCGCAGCTCGGGCGGAATCTTTCTCGACATGACCATCCACGATTTCGACATGGCCCGCTTCCTCGCCGGCAGTGAAGTGACAGAGGTCTTTGCCCGCGCCGCCGTGCTGGTGGATCCCATGTTCGAACGCGCCGGCGACTGGGACACCGCCGTCACCCTGCTGAGCTTCGCCAGCGGAGCGTTGGGCGCGATTGACAACAGCCGCAAGGCCGTTTACGGCTACGACCAGCGCGTCGAGGTTTTCGGCAGCCAGGGCATGGTCGCCGTGTCCAACAACACGCCCGATACCCACGTGCTCTTCGACAGCACCGGCGCTCACGCCTCGCTGCCGCTCTACTTCTTCATGGAGCGCTACACCGAGTCCTACCTGCGCGAGATGCAGGCCTTCGTGGACGCCGTGCTCGACGGCAAGCCCGTGCCTGTCACAGGCGAAGACGGCCTGGCGGCTGTCCGCATCGCGCTGGCCGCCGCGTGTTCGGCGCGTGAACGCCGGCCCGTAAAGCTGGAAGAGATTCCCGCCTGAGCGCGGTCGAACCGGCAGGTCCCGTCATGGCCTCGGTCCTTCGCCTCTTCGCGCCCGGCGCTGCGCGGCCGCGGTTGCAAGATCCCGCCGAAATTGATCGCACCTATCGCCGCGCGCGCCTCTCCGTTCTGCTTTCCATCACCATCGGCTACGGAATCGCCTATACCTGCCGCCTGGGCCTTTCCGTCGTGAAAAAACCGCTCATTGACGGCGGCATCTTCACCGCCGAACAGTTGGGCATCATCGGCTCCGCCATCTTCTACGGCTACGCTTTGGGCAAGTGCATCAACGGATTCCTCGCCGATCACGCCAACATCCGCGTTTTCTGGCCTACCGGCGTTCTCGTTTCGGCCCTGCTGAACATCGCCATGGGCTGGTCCACCGTGCTCTGGATCTCCGTCGTGCTGTGGGCGCTCAACGGCTGGTTCCAAGGGTTCGGCGCACCTTCGGGCGTGGTCGCCATGACGCAGTGGTTCAGCCACAGCGAACGCGGGCGCATCTACGGCATCTGGAGCACGGCGCACTCGCTGGGCGAAGGCCTGACCTTCGTCGGCCTGTCCGCTCTGGTCACCTGGTTCGGCTGGCGCGGCGGCTTCATCGGACCCGGCGTGATCTGCGTCTTCGTGGCCCTGATCCTGTACTCCACCATGCGCGACCGCCCGGAAACCCTCGGCCTGCCCCCGGTCAACGAGTGGAAGAACGAACGTGGCGTGGTGCTGGAAACGACGCGTAGCCGCTCCACCTGGCAGGTTCAGCTTTCCATCCTCAAGTTACCCGCCGTGTGGATCCTCGGGCTGGCCTGCGCCACCATGACCATGACCCGCTACGCGGTCAACAGTTGGGGGATGCTCTTCTTCCAGGAGACCAAGGGTTACTCGGACTTGCAGGCGGGCGCCCTGCTGGCGCTTAACCCGCTGGCCGGCATCGTCGGCTGCGTCGCCTACGGCTTCGTCTCCGACAAGCTCTTCCATGCGCGGCGACCGCCGGTCAACCTGATCTGCGGCCTGCTTGAAATCGGCTCGCTCCTGGTGATCTTCACCGCGCACAACCCGCTGGTGCTCACCGCCGCCTTTCTGGTCTACGGCCTTTCCATCAACGGCCTCATTACTTCTCTCGGCGGCCTGTTCGCCGTGGATATCGTTCCCAAGCGCGCCGCCGGCGCGGTCATGGGCTTCCTCGGCATCTTCGGGTATGTGGGCGCCGCCATCCAGGAGCGCGTCAGCGGTTACCTCATCCAGCGCGGAACTTACTTCGTGGACGGCGTGCGCCACTATGACTTCTCCGCCGCAGTTACTTTCTGGATCGGCGCATCCGTGGTTTCGCTGATCCTGGCTACTTCTTTGTGGCGCGCGCGCCCCGCTGAGTAACCGGTCAACTTAGTAAATCCGCTTATGACTTACGATATCGTCCTGATCGGAAATTACACCAAAGATACTATCGTTTCTCCCTCGGGCGTCCGCCAGGTGGACGGCGGCGGCTTCAACTACGGCGCGCACGTGGCCGCCATGATGGGGCTGAAAACCGCCGCCGTCACGCGCCTGGCCGAGGAGGACCGCCGCGTCGTCGAACGCCTCCAGCAGCTCGGCGTGAACGTCTATCCCGTCTGGACCCCCGCGTCCACCTGCCTCGAACTGCGCTACCCCACCTCCGACCCCGACCAGCGCACCATCACGGTATCGGCCTCCGCCGGCCCCTTCACCGTGGACCAGGTCCGCACACTCTCGGCCCGCGCCTTCCTGCTCAACGGCTCCTTCCGCGGCGAGATCCCGCTCGAAGTGATCGCCGAGCTGCGCCGCAAGCCCGCGCTGCTGGCCGCCGATCTCCAAGCCTTCCTGCGCGAAATGGGGCCTGACGGCGTGCTCCGCGTCACCCCCTGGGCGGAACGCGACGCCGTCCTCTCGCAGCTCGACGTGCTCAAGGCCGACGCCGTCGAGGCCGAAGCGCTGACCGGCGAGCGCGACCCGGCCGCAGCCGCCTGCCGCATCGCCGCCTGGGGCCCGCGCGAAATCGTCATCACGCATCGCGACGGCGTGCTCGTTCTGGCCGAAGATCGTCTGCACGCGGCGCCCTTTTGCCCGCGCGAACTCCGGGGACGTTCCGGCCGCGGCGACACCTGCATCGCCGCCTACCTCTGCCGCCGCCTGGAGGGCGCCTCTTCGTGGAAGGCCACACTCTGGGCAGCCGCAGTCACCAGCCTGAAGCTCGAAGCCGAAGGCCCGTTGCGCGCCACTCGGGCCCAGGTCGAGCAGCGCCTGGCCGAAGACTACGAGGGTTGAATCGCCGCAGGCGCGGAAGCTGTCGTCTTCGAACCGCAGCCGAGGTGAGGTTCTCGTCGGGCCTTCCAAGCTGCGCCGTGCTGAAGCCTGCAAACTCTGCGACGAGCCTCGCCCTCGCCGGCGCCCGCGCACACCCATTCTTTCACGGCGAGGGCGCCATTTCGCTGAACTTCGTGATACGGGAATCAGCACGGAACTTGCGGTAATCGCGCCAGACCACCTCGGTCTCGAAGTTCAGCCTGCGAACCAGGGCCAGCCGACCGGCCAGTTGCATGAGCGCGCGCGAAGGCAGCCAGACGTCTTCATGGACGCGGCGCTGTTCGAAAATCAGGCGGGCGCCAGGATCCAGCCTGGCCAGAATCCAGCCGAAGCGCACGGGAGCGATCGTCTCGGCTTCCACCCGGACCCACGCGTAATCCTGTCCATCAATCCACAGCTTGCCGCGAAACTTAGTCAGCAGATCGGCGCGCCTGGCTCGGCCCTTGTAACCCGGCTTCGGCTCGGCCTCGATGACCCAGACCAGATGCCCCTCGATCGTATCTTGCCCGGCGAGGCGAAAACCGAAAGCCGCCGGAATCTCCTGCATGAATTCCCACTCCTGCCGGCGGCGCTTCTCCTGTTCGCTGAGGCGGCGCGCGCGCTCCCCCGGATCCTCCGAGCGGCGACGGGCGAGTTCGCGATCCAGCTTTTCCTGTTCCTTGCGCGCCTCGGACTCCGGCAGCGGCTTTCCGTCCTTGGCGACAAGTTTCTCGTACGGTTCGCCCTCCACCACGATCACTTCGTACGTGCGCGATTCAACTTTTGCCACACGTCCGTCCTTGTCAAAGACGCGGCGCTCGAAGTGCCGTTGAAAAACGTAATCGTCGGCGCGACGGAAGTTAAGGCGCTCCTTGTCCACGCTGCGTCGCACGATCGCGAGCGCGTCGGGCTGCTGGCCGCCGAGAACGGGCGCCATCAGGAAGAGGCCGACCCACAATTGCCGCGGACGAATTCTCACACACTGCACGATGCGCGAGAGCCTCGAACGGTTCCCGGAATCGTGCGACACAGGTTTTCCCCGCAGGCCACGGCCGTTCCCGGCCGCGTGCCGTTGGGATCGGCGGACGCTCCGCAACAGGCACTTCATCGGACCCCCGACAATCAACCCACCACCAGGTTGGCCAGCTCGGACAAGGGCCGCGACGCCGGCCACAACGTCGCGCCCAGCGCCGCCAGCTCCTCGTCCTGCTCGGGAACGCCCTGCCCGCCCACCACGCAATGGAGCCGCCCGCGATGACGGCGCAGGATCGCCAGCAACCCCTCGCGATGCTTGCGGTAAAGCTCGGGCAGCGTGACCGACAGCAGCAGGGCGTCCGGATGGAGCGCGGGCAACGCCCTTTCCAGATCATCGAAAGGCATGGCCGGCCCCAGGTGAACCACGCGGCGGCCGAGACGGGCGAGCTGGTAGCCCACAACCATCAGGCCGAGCTCGTGGCGCTCTTCGGGAAAGCAGGCGGTCACAACAAGCGGACCGCCGGCGGGCGGGGCGGCGGCGTCGAGCAGGGCGCGCAACCGCGATGAAAACATTTCTGTAGCCAAATGTTCGCTCGCCACGCTGCACCGTCCCTGCGCCCACAGCTCCCCGATGCGCCAGGCGACGGGCGCCAGGATGCCTTCCACCACGCGCTCGGGCGACCAGCGCGCGAAGCTTTCATCCAGCAGCCGGCGCAGCGCGGCGGCGTCCACGGCCAGCACGGCGTGCACGACCGCCTCGCGGTGGCGGGCCAGCTCCGGCTCGGCTTCCACTGCCGCCGGCAGCTCCTCGGGCGGCGCCGTGCGCAGCAGCTCGCGGCGTCCCATGAGCGCGGCCTCGCCGATGGAGCGGCCTTCGGCCAGCATCTGGCGGATGCGTCGGAGGACGCGGAGGTCGTCCTCTGTGTACAACCTTTGTCCGCCTTTTCCCCGTTGGGGTTTCAGCAGGCCGTAGCGTCGCTCCCAAGCCCGAAGCAGGGTGGGGCTGAACCCCGTAAGCCTCACAACCACCGACATTTTGTAGAGTTCAGGCATTCCTTATCAACAGCTTACCGCGTTGTGAAGATTTTGTCCAGATTTTTTGTGGACGGTACTTGACACAACATGTACAAAAGCTGTACACTGGGACCGTAAGCCAATCAGGGCTTCACTCAGAGGAGGCAACAACCATGAAGAACGCTGCTTTGGCGGGCGTCGCGCTGGCGCTCGCAACCATGATCGTCACCCCGGCCGCCCGCGGCGCCGATATCGTCGAGACCGCCGTGGCCGCTGGTCAGTTCAACACCCTGGCCAAGGCCCTCCAGGCCGCCGGCCTGGTGGACGCCCTCAAGGCGCCCGGCCCGTTCACGGTCTTCGCGCCTACAGACGAGGCCTTCAGCCGCCTGCCGGCAGGCACGCTCGAGGACCTGCTCAAGCCGGAAAACCGCGACAAGCTTCGTAGCATCCTCACCTATCACGTGGTATCGGGACGCGTCATGTCCTCGGAAGTGGTCAAGCTGCGCTCGGCGAAAACCCTAAACGGCCAGAGCGTGCGCATCCGGGCGCGAGGGGGTAAGGTGCAGGTGGATGACGCCAACGTGATCAAGGCCGACATCGAGGCTTCCAACGGCGTCATTCACGTCATTGACAAGGTCATTCTTCCCAAGCAGTAACGCTCGCCTGTCTGGACTCGACGCGGCCGGCGATTCCCGCGCCGGCCGCTTTTTTTATTGCTACGATGGCGAGCGATGGTCCTACGAATTGCAGTTGCGTTTGTCGCCGTGGGCGCCGCTTGTGCAGCCCCGCGCGAAGTCTACCTCAAGACGGTGCGCGCTTTCCTGGACACCATGATCGAGCGCGGCACGGACCGCTACGGTCCGGTGCACTCGCCGCTGTTTGCCGCCATGCTCGACCTGGACACGCTTTCGCTGCCCGTCACCTCGCTCCCTGAGGAGTTCTTCCAGCCGCGTCCCCAGATCCAGTCCGTCGGCCACGGCATTCCCGATCCGCCCGTAGGCGTGCGTGCGGGTGACCGCGCGCCGGTGGGCAACAACCTCGAGCACGACATCATGCTGCTGCGCACGCTGTACGAGTTCAGCGAGCTGACCGGCGAGCGACGCTACGCCCAGCACGCCGACGCCTGCCTGCGCTTCTGGCTGCTCAATTGCCAGAGCCCGGTGACCGGCCTGATGTACTCGGGCGAACACGCCAGTTGGGATTTCCTGCATGAGCGCGGTTACGCGGATACCTACGAGGTCTACCGGCGCTTTCCGTTCTGGCCGAAACTTTACGCGATCGATCCGTGGCGCGCGCTGCGCTTTGCCGACGCGCTGTGGATGGCGCAGATCGGCAACAAGCGCGTGGGCGACTACAGCCGGCACGCGCGCATCTCCACGTACGGACCGGACACCGGGGCCGCCTACCCCCGTCATGCCGGCTTCTACATCTGGGCCTACGCGCATGCTTACGCGGAAACGCGCGATCCCAAGTACATCGAGCGCGCCGAGGTGCTCATCGAAAGTCGCACGAGCCTGCGGCCGCAAGCGGTGAGCCTGCTCATCGAACCCGGCGCGTGGCGACCCGAGCGATCGGCGGATCCTACGCTGCGTGCGTTGCTATGGGAGGCGGCGGCGCTGGTTCCCTCGCGAACGGAAAGCTGGCGACGCCTGGTGAGAGAACTCGACGAACGCGCTTTCGCGGAACCCGCTACCGAGACTCTATCGGCTTCGGGCAGTACTTCTCCGAAGCCCGCGCCTGCGCCCGCCGCGAAACAACCGCCGGCTGCCCCGCAAGGACGGCGCGTGGTGACCACGGGCGGACGGCGCACCGAAAGCACCACACTGAGCCCGCTGTGGAACATGGCTTACGGGAGCTCAGGCTATTCCGGGCGCGCACTGCTGGATTACACGCGTTACTTGCAAACCCGCGACGTGCGCTTTCTGGAAGCCGTGCAGCGAGCCGCGGATCGCTATCTGGCCGAAGGCCTGCCGCGCGAGCGAGCCGATTTGTGGCCGCGCGCCGCCGGCCAGGTGATCTCGCTGATGACGGCGCTGGCGCTGGAGCCTGCCATCGAAGCCGGCAAGCGCAGCCGCTATCTGGAATTCGCGCACGCGACGGCGGACATGGCGCTGGAGGTCTTCCCCAAAAACGGCCTGTTCCGGGCCGACGGCTCGGCCAGCCATTACGAAGCGATCACGGGCGCCGACGATCTGGCGTACGCGCTGCTCCAGCTTTACGCCGCCACCGGCGATCCACCGCGCCGCCTGCCTCACATTGACGTGAACTGGTAGCCGGCACGGCTTGGCCGCCGCGGGCGAGTGGTATAATCGCGCCATGGCGAGCCGGGTGCTGGTGCTGGGGGCGGTGTGCGCGCTGCTGCGCGGCGCCGAGCCCTCGCTGTTGGATTATGCGATGCCGGACGCCCAGGCGCTGCTGGGCGTCCGGATCGAGCGCCTGCGCCAGTCCAAGGTGGCCGAGAGCCTGTGGAAGCAAGGCCCGGGCAGCGAAGCCGAGATGTCGGAGCTGACGCGGCTGACCGGGTTCGATCCCTGGCGCGATCTCGAGGAAGTCCTGATCGCCACGGCGGGGGGAAGCAAGCCGACGGCGCTGCTCATTGCGCGGGGAAGCTTTGCGGCGACGGACCTGGCCGCGGCGGTGAGGGAACGCGCCAAGCGTCGCGAGAATTTTCAGGGCGTCGAGATTTTCCTTTCCGGGGAGCCGGAAGAGCCGATGGCGCTGGCGTTCCTGAGCGACACGGTGCTGGTGGCGGGCAACGCGGTGAACGTGCGAGGCGCCATCGGACGGCGCGGTCGTGCGGGCCTGCCTGCGGGAGAGTTGCGGCGCAGGGCCGAGGAGCTGAGCGGGCGATTTGACATCTGGGGTTATTCGATCGCGCCTGTCCGCGCTCTGGCCGCGCGAGCGCCCAAGGAGAAGACGGCCGGGATCCTCGAGGGAGACGTCGTAAAGGCGATCGAAGAGGCGGGCGGAGGCGTGCGGCTCGACGGCGGCGTAGAGATGGAAGTGAAGACGGTGAGCCGGACCGAGCAGGACGCGAGTAACCTGGCCAACGCGGTGCGGTTTTTTACGGGTCTGTTGCAGGCGCGGGACCCGGCCTCGGCGTCCTATCTGCGGGATCTGCGCGTGGAAGGACGCACGATGCTGATGTCGGTGAGGATTCCCGAGGCGGAGTTGACGCGCCTGATGGGAATGTTCCGCGCAGGCCGGACCACGCCTGGCAAGCCTGCGGCGCCAGCCGAGGGCGGAGTGACGATTTACTCGTCGCCCAGCGACATGGGGATCGTCAAGATCCCTGCGCCCAAGCCGCAACCCTGAGCGCGCTTTCAGTTCGCGCGTCAGGGATTGCTATACTGGCGGTTTCAGGCATTCCCGGAAGTCTCCTCGCATATGAAATCCTGGGCGGTTCTGCTGCTGGTTACGGTAGCCGCGCGCGGCGCTGATTTCAAGACGGGGCAAGCCGCCCGGCTGGTCATCGGGCAGCCGACTTTCACCAAGCAGGATCCCAATTCCTCGGACGAAATTCTGGGCGCCGTGAGCGGCCTGGCCTACGCCAACGACACGCTGTTCGTATGCGATTCCAACCGCGTGGGCGCCAGCCCCGTGAACAACCGGGTGTTGATCTATCGCAATCTGTCGCAGATGTTGCCGGCGCCCACGGCCGAGCTCAACTATGATCGGCGCTGCCCGGTGTGCACGGGCCGTGCGACGATCGTGCTGGGCCAGCCGGACTTCAAGCAGACCGAGTGGAGGGTTGGCCCGGACGGGCTGCGTTCGCCCAACGCGGTGGCCACGGACGGGCAGATCCTGGCGGTAGCCGATACCGACAACAATCGCGTGCTGATCTGGTTCCGCATCCCCACGACAAACCAGCAGCCGGCGGACGTGGTGGTGGGCCAGCCCGACTTCAAAACGGTGACGCCGAACACGGGAACCGGCGACATGCGCGTGCCGGGTCCCAAGACGCTGCGGGGGCCGGAAGGCGTGTGGATCCAGGACGGGCGGCTGTTCGTGGCCGACACGGGCAACGATCGGGTGCTGATCTGGAACCGGATTCCGAGGGAGAACTTCGCGCCCGCGGACATCGTGCTCGGACAGAAAGACTTCGGCACGGGCGCGCAGTCGGATCTCTTCAAGTCGGTCTTCAATCCGCAAGCCGATACGATGCTGTCGCCAGTGTCGGTAACTTCCGACGGGCAGCGCCTGTATGTCACGGACTTGGGGTACAACCGGGTCCTGATCTGGAACTCGATTCCGACGCGCAACGCGCAGCCGGCGGACGTGGTGGTCGGGCAGCCGGACATGACCAGCGGCGTGGCCAACAACGTGACCAAGTTGTGCGAGCCGACGGGGAAAGACGAGGAAGGCAAAGACATCTACCCCAAGATGTGCGAAGCGACACTGGATTTCCCGCGCTTCGCGCTCTCCGATGGCCAGCGCCTGTTCATCGCGGACGGGGGCAACGACCGCGTGCTGGTTTTCAACCGGATCCCGACGGAAAACGGGGCGAAGGCGGACGTGGTGCTGGGCCAGATCGCGGGTACGATCAACCAGGCTTCGGACTCGGCGTACCAGTTGCGGCGCTCGAGCGCGGACTCGCTGCGCACGCCGCTATCGCTGGCCTGGGACGGGGAGAACCTGTTCGTGAGCGATCCGTTCAACCGGCGGATCATGGTGTTCACGGTGGCCGAGCGACACCTGCCGGTGACGGGAGTGCGTAACGCGGCCAGTCGCGAGGTCTATGCGGTCGGTACGCTGACTTTCTCCGGCAACATCAAGGAAGACGACGAAATTACGATCAAGATCGAAGACAAAGAGTACAAGTACAAAGTCGTCAAGGATGATACCTTCCAGAGCATCGTCCGGAAAGTTGCCGAGCTGATCAACGCGGGCGATGGCGATCCCAACGTTCTGGCGACTCCCAATTATGAGTTGTCCGCGATCATTCTGACCGCACGGATGGCCGGTGAGGCGGGCAACGAGATTGACATCGAGGTCAAGACGTCGGAGAATGCGCAGATTGCGGTTTCCACGAGCGGGGCAAAGCTGAGCGGCGGGATGGACGCGGCGAAGATCGCGCCGGGCACGATCGTGAGCATCGTGGGAGACGATCTGGCGGACTTCACCGAGAGCGCGCCGCCGGATGCCGACCCGCTCCCTACGGAGCTGGGCGGAGTACAGGTGTACTTTGACGGCATCAAGGCGCCGCTGCTCTACGTTTCCCCCACGCAGATCAATGCGCAGGTGCCGTACGAGGTGCTGGACACCACGAGCATCAACGCCTACGTACGCACCAAGCACAAGGACGGGCGAGTGACGATCACGACACCGATCGCGGTGCCGATTATCCGCTCGAATCCCGGGATCTTCGCGTTCGACGGGCCGGATCCGCGGCCGGCGGTGGCCTTCCATGCCAGCAGTCACGCCTCGGGCACGGTGTCGGTAGATGGCACGGCCAAGGCGGGCGACGTGGCCACGGTGATCATCGAGGATCGCGAGTACAGTTACACGGTGCAGGAAGGCGACACGCTGGAGACGATCCGCGACGCGCTGATCGAGCTGATCAACCAGGATCCGAAAGTTTTTGCGTTCAAGGCGGGGCAGTGGACGCGCATCCGGCTGCGGGCGCGCATCCCGGGTCCGGAGGGCAACGGGATTGTGTATTCGGCGAAGGCTTCGGAAGGGGCGCAGGTGATCATGACGCCGACCACGCCGGCGCTGTGCTGCGCCAACGTCGAGGGCGCGCTGGTGACGCCGGACAATCCCGCGCTGCCGGGCGAGACGATCTACGTGTACGCCACGGGTCTGGGAATCATCAAACCGGATGAAGCACGGGCGGCGCTGGAGACCGGGGCGCGTTACAAAGGCCCGGCGATCAACGAACCGCTGGACTTCGTATCATCGCTGGCGGGAGGCAAGACGGCCAACGTGCTGCTGGCGGCGATGGTGCCGGGCCAGGTCGGCATTTACCGGGTGGATCTGGAACTGAACTCCGACCTGCCTACAAATCCCTTCACTCAAGTGACGATCGCCCAGGACGTGTACGTGAGTAACATCGTCACGATCCCTGTGGTCAATCCCAATCCTTCCCAGCCCTGAAGGGCGGACAGGGCGCAGTGGGGATGCGGAGGCGCGCAGCGCTGGCGTGGCTGATGGCGTGCGCAGCGGGCTGGTGCGCCGAGATCGAAGGGGTGGTGCTGGAGAATGCGAGCGGGCGTCCGGTGGCGCGGGCGCAGGTGACGCTCGAGCGAGTGGGGGGCGGCGGGGAATCGCGCAGTACACTCAGTGATTCGCGGGGGCGGTTCGCATTCCTTTCGTTGCCCGCGGGGGCGTATTTGCTGAGCGCGCGGCGGAGCGGCTACGCGACGGCGCGATACGGGCAGAGGAAATGGGACGGCGCCGGAGCGCCGATCGTGCTGGATCAGACGGCTCAATTTTTCGCGGAGCTGCGCTTGCCGCGGCTGGGAGCGATCACGGGCCAGGTAACGGATGAAAACGGGCTGGGTCTGGCAGGACATGCGGTGTACGCGTACCGGGCAGGAGAACGCCCGCTGCGGATGGTGGCTGCGGCGAACACGGACGACCGCGGAGTTTACCGGCTGGCAGGACTGGCGCCGGGCGTCTATTATGTGCGCACGGGGGCGCGGCAACTCGAGGATGGGCGCGGTTTGTTGCCGACGTTTTACGGGCAGACGACGTCGGCGGCCGAGGCGCGCGTGGTGGAAGTCGCGCTGGATCGTGACACCGGTGGCATTGATATCGAGCCTTTACCGGGCAAGCTGGGGCGGCTGAGCGGCCGCGTGATTGGCGCGCCGGCTACGGTGATGCTGTATTCGGAGACGGGGCCGCGCGAGATGCAAACGCGAGCGGACGGCAGTTTCGTTTTCGACGAGCTGGCGCCGGGGCCGTATCAATTGCTGGCGCTGGCGACGCAGGGAGACAAGAGGGCCGCGTGGCAGAAGTTGCAAGTGGGCGAAGGCGAAGCGGCGACGACGCTTGAGCTGGCGGGGCTGCCCGCGCTGAAGCTGGAATGCGTGGAGAAAGGCGGGCGGCGTGTGGAAGCAGCGCGCACGGCAGTCTTTCTGATCCGGGAAGAGCCTGCGGCGGCAGCGGCAGTGACGGTGCGCGGCGGGGAGACAGTGATGCTGGAGCCGGGCGAGTACAGGGTCGCGGTGTCCGCCCCGCTCGATCACTATGTGGCGTACGTGCGGATGCCGCGGACGGCGACGGGGCCGGCGCGGTTCGAGGCGCCCGCGGGCGCGATGCTGGAGATGACGGTGATTCTGGGCGCGCGCCCGGGGACGATCACCGGGCGGGTGGTGGATGAAGACGGCAAGCCGGTGGCGGGGGCTCCGGTGTACCTGCGACCGGTGGATCCGGAGATGCAGCGGCTGATGGATGGCGGGCGGTCAGCGCGTTGCGACCAGCAGGGCGAATTTCGGTTCCATGGGCTAGCGCCGGGCCGCTACCGGCTGTTCAGCTCGTTCGAGATCGGGCAGCCCAAGGAGGCGGACTGGGAGTCGCCGGGCGGCGAGTGGGTGAGCGTGGAGGAAGGCGAGACCGCGAAGGTGGAGCTGAAGCTGGCGGGAGGGATGTGAGGGGGCTGCACTTCTGGTTGAGGCCGGTGCGCGCGAGTCGGTGCAGCGCTCACGGCACGCTGCGGCGGAAACCCGTTGAAGCCAGTAAGTAACTGGCGGGACTGCGTCTGAATGGAGCTTGCACCGGGCGCGAGGTCGAACGACAGTGTAAGAGTGACGTGCGACTGCGGATGGGAAGGCCGATGCCTTCGGCCCTGAGAGGTGCTCTTCCTTTGAGTACATCTTCGCGGCAAGAGGCGATGCGGCGCATCCGGTTCCTTGGAAGGGCCTTCTCCAGCGGGGGATAAATTGCCGGTTCGAAGCAGCCTGACCAGAGGTTGACTACCGCCGCGCTCTCAGGAGGCGGATCGCGCAGCATCACCTCGGTCATGGGGTGTCGGTGCGGACCGGAACGGCCCCTCAAGGCTGCGCGTTTTGCGTGGTCAGGGTGAGGAGGCAGCGGGAGGGGAGTTGGAGGGAAAGTTTGCCGTTGCGGGAAGGGCCGGCGGGGGATTGGCGGAACGAGGAGGTCTCGGTGGTGAGGGTGGCGGTCCAGTCGGCCGAGGGCAGACCGTCGAGTTCGAGGGTGCGGGCCTGGCCGAGGTTGAGCACGTGCAGGGTATAGCGCGGGCCGGCGCGGAAGGCGGTGGCGAGCAGTTCGGGCTGGTCGGATGAAACGGCGAGCAACTCGGAGGGGCGGGGCGTCAGGTCGGTGAAGTGTTTCATGAGCCAGAAGCGCGGGGTAGGTTCGACCGAGCCATCTTTGCCCAGACGCACCAGACTGTAATCATTGGTGAGCTGCCAGTAAAGGGTAGCCTGCGGGCGGGCGTGCATGAGGATTTCCTGCGTCATTTGCGCTTCGCGCAATCCGTAATGAAAACTTTCCCAGGCGCGCGTGTGGTAAGCCTGGGCGTCCACGCCGAGTTCGGTGACTAACAAAGGCAGGTCGAGCCACTCGGCGACCTCGCCCCAGGCGCGGTACTGCGCGGGCGAAGCGCCGCCCCAGGAATGGAACCCGACGGCGCCGACGTAGCGCATAGCCTCAGGATCGGAAGCCGCCGTCAGCACATAGTTATGCGTGTCGCGAGGCCCGGTGGCGTCGCCGAGGAGCAGTTTCGTCTTGAGCCCCAGTTTCTGGAAGAAAGCGCCGATGCGCTTGATGACGCGCGCGTGTTCCTCGGGAGTAAGTCCCACATAGACGCCGATGTTCGCCTCGTTGAAGGAGAACAGATCCGGCTCGACGCCGTAGTTTTTCTTTGCGTAGGTCAAGTAACTTCCGATCAGGTCGAGTAACTCGTCCCATTTTTCAGGATCAATGCGGCGGAAATGGGCGCGGCGGGGCTTTTCCCATGGGTCGGTGTAGAAACGTTCGGGCAGCCACCAGATGCTGATGATCCAGGGAATGCCGCGTTGGTGGAATTTCTGCATTCTTTCGAAGTCTGCGCGGAGGGCGGGGCCGGGGTTGTCGCGCTCGCGGTCCCAGGCGAGCAGTTTCATTTCGGCCCGGGCCCAGGCGACGTTGAGGTTGCGGAAGGTATAATCCGCGGCGGGAGACTGGTTATTCCAGCAGTAATTACCGCCGAAGCCGTGGAAGGGGCGCGGCGGCACGTCGGTGCGGAGGGCGAGGCGGGCGGGGCCGGGGGCGGGCAGGCTGGCGCTGAACTGGAGACGGACGGCAACGGAGGCGGAAGCATCCGGCTCGAGGGGTCCGGAAGCGAGGGAGACGCGGAGCTGGTAAGAGCGGCCAGCCGTGTCCCAGCGATCCACGAGGGTGACGGGGCGCGGAGGATCGAAACGCAACTCAAGCGTGCGGGTTGCGGCGGCGTCGCTGAGCCGGAGGGCGGAAAGTTCGGCGCGGAAGAAGGCAGGGTCGGGCGGTTTGACAGCGGGCAGGGTTATTTCGGGTTTGCCCTGCGGAACGAGCTTGCCGCCGAGCAGAAGAGGTCGGGGCAGATCGAGGATCCATTCCAGGCTGTCGAGTTCGAGGCGAGTAACAGCGGTGACAGAAACCGAATAAGTGAGGCCTGTATCATCCTCGGAGGACTGAAGACGGAAACGGCCCTGGCCCTCGTCGGGAAGCTGGAACGAGCCGGTCCACACGAGCAGGTCTGGTTCGCGGCGAAGAGGGTGCTGGGGCGAGCGAAGCTGGAGGGGAACCCGTTTGCCGCTGGGCAAAACGGCAACGAGGCCTGAGGTCACGGGGAAGTCGGGGCCGTCGCTGAGCAGTGCGATGATGCGGCCGAGGTTGTCGTAGGCGGCCTTTTCGGTGGCCGGGAGCAGGGCGCAGGCAAACAAGAAGAAAGCGGGGAGAGGCCAGCGCGACATGTGCGGTTACCTCGGGATTCAGGATACCGGACAAGCGGCGGACGGCGTCAAGCCGCGGATCGGCGAACTGCGCATCAATCTCCGAAGGCGCGGCGGGGGACCATGACGCGCCAGCTCAGCCAGGCGCCCAGGATCCGCCAGTTCTTCCACTGGGTGCGGACGATGGAGAGGACGAGCATCGCGACGATGAAGCCGAGGGCCACGACGGCGGTCTGGCCGATCGTCAGATTTTCCTTCCAGAACCAGAACCAGCGTCCGTACATGAGCTCGATGTGGACCCAGTAGACGAGCAGCGAGGTCAAGCCGAACTGGCGGACGATGCTGAAGCGATCCCTGACGACATAAGTCATCCACAAGTAAGCAAAGGCCAGGAGGACGAGCATGACGCCGAGCTTGATGAGGATGAGCAAGGGGCTATCGAGCCAGAAGTCGGAGTGGGGATAGATGCTGAAAGGAATGTTGGCCAGATACTGGCCGCCGAGGATGAGGGCGAAGCCGAGCACGGCGCTCCACTGCATGAGGCGTTCGATCTGGTCGGGGCGGACAAGTTTGAGGATACTGCCCGCGCTGAGGCCGAAGGCGACGAAGCTGGCCCACGGGAAGAAGGCGAAGGAGTAGTAATCGGGCGCCAGGTAGGCGCGGACGATGGGCGGGACGCCGGACCAATCCAGTTGGGAGACGAGCGGGGAGGCGCAGGCGATCACCAGGCCCAGAACGGCGCCGAGGCGCGCGCGTTCGGCGGTCGTGAACAAGGCCAAGGGAGAAAGGACCGCCACGGCGAGGCCCATGGCGTTGAGGATGTCCACTTTGAGCAAGTCGGTCCAGGGGCTGTTGGGCCAGGCGAACAACCAGAGCTGGAGACGGAAGAGGAAGGCGAGGGCGAAGAGGTAGCCGGCGCGACGCAAGCTCGCCGTCCAGCGTGCCATGGGACCGAGCCCGCGGCGCTCCCTGTTGTCCATCAGGAAGGAGAGGGTTACGCCCACCAGGAACAGGAAGATCGCGGGCGGCATGCCGCCGACGAACTGCGAGAGCACGTAGGGACCGGTGGTGCGAAGCTCCGGTTTGGTGAAGGAATGAAACGCGTGTCCCTGGATCATGATGATGGCGGCGAGGCCGCGCATCCAGTCCAAGTACGCCAATCGTGCAGACTTGGCCGAGGTAGGGGAGTTCATCAGAGGGTGCTTCTCCACATTCTAAAAGAGGCGGGAGGTTTTTCGCCGGGTCATTTCTGGGGGTATTCCTTGCGGACGCCGGGCGGCAGCTTCAGGCGGCAGTCCTGCTCGGTGAGGCCGACGTTGACGCGAAGATCGCGGTAACGGATCAGGTAATAGTCGCCGCCGGGCTGCCAGAACCGCTGCTGAACGGGCGGTCCGCCCTCTTCAGGAATCCACAGCTCGATCTTTTCGACCTGCTCGCGGACCTGGGCGGAGCGCGGGATCAGCTCGAGGCGGATGGTTCGCACGCCGTCGAGCGCTTCGGCGCCGCCCAGGCGGATGGAATAGTTCCGTTCGAGATCGCGGCGACGGGAACCGAAGCCGAGCAAGGAGAACTGGTCAATGAGGGCGCGGTTCTTGCCGAGGTCGTAAATCTGAACGGTCTGGATTTTCGGGTAGTAGATTTGTGCGGTTGTGCCCTCCAGAGCCACGGCGCGCGGTTCGGGGCGGGCGATTTCCACTTTCATCATGGCGCGGCCGCTGGCGCGTTTCATCCAGATGGTGCCGGTTTCCTGGCTGCTGTCCTTGAGGACGGCGGTGTAGGAAACTTTGGTAAGTTGCGCCGTCATGTCGCGGAAGGAAGCGGCTTCGCGGTCCATGCGGGCGAGAATCTCGTCGAGGCTTGGGGAGGCAGCGCCTGCGGATTGCGCCAGCGCCAGGCCGATAGCCGCCAGCCAAAGGTGGAGCGTGCTCATGATCCGCCGGACCCACCTCGATTGGCGATGGCGGCTACGGCGACGTAACCGCGAATTTCCTCCTCGGAATCCAGGACCGGCTCGAGGCGGACGAGGGAGAGCTTTTCGCCGGTCTGGAAGCGAAGGAGTTCTTCGGCTTTGGCGATGCGCTGCTGTTCGGGCACGGCGGCAAGCAGTTCGGCCTCGATCCAGAAGATGAGGGCGCCGCGCTCGGCCGGGAGGGCAGCGATACGGCTGGCGCGTGGGACGCGCGGGCGGTCGCGAAACCAGTCGCGTGGGGTGAGGAAAATGAAGGCCAGGATCAGCGCGACCATCACATCGTACTGCCAGCCGCCGCGCTCGTAGTCCCAGAGGACGAAGCGCTTGATGGCGTCCCAGGCCGAGGCGCGCATACTTCCCCAGTTTATCCCATGGCGAAGGATGAATCGGCGCTCGCGCTCATGCTTCCCGGGCGATGGCCACGACGTCGCTGAAGAGGCCGTAGGCGGTCTGCTCGACGCCTGGTTCGAGCGAGAGCACGCCGACCGTGCGCATCAAGTCGGTGCGGAGCAGCAAGAGGTTCGAGGTACCGCGGGCCAGGGCGAGCGGGTCGGTGAGGGGCAACACTTCTGCGCGGACGCGGAGGCTGATGCCGCGGGCGGTCCGACGGGCGCGGCTGACAAGGCGGACGGTCTTGCCTTTGCGGTTGAGTTCGGCGAGGCGCTCGGGCGTCAGGCGGGCGATGCCTTTGGTGGGGATTTGGAGGGGGGTGACGTTGGCGTCCATGAGGACGTTGGCGAGGGCGGCGGTTTTGGCGGCGGCGTCCCAGCCGTCGAGGTCGTAGCGTGCGTCGGCTTCGGTGATGCCGAGGCGGCGGGCCTGCTCGACGCCTTCTTCCAAGGTGCAGCCGCGTTCCATGG
>Ga0078972_1004163_pt1 | contig 40837 bp, 39 predicted proteins | sample YelNatPaOPGAMG01_FD_67568 | JGI IMG/M metagenome (GOLD analysis project Ga0078972, IMG submission 67568) | Hot spring thermophilic microbial communities from Obsidian Pool, Yellowstone National Park, USA - OP-RAMG-01 (SPADES assembly) (version 2) | ecosystem: Environmental > Aquatic > Thermal...
TTTCATCCGATTTTTAATGAGTTTCTGTTTACTTATATACATGTGTCTGTTACCTATGTATTTGATTTTGCTCATTATAGGTGTAATCCCAAAAGTCATTTTTTCGGACAGACACTAATTAGCAAATCTCAGCAATGCTTCAGATAATCAACACAAAGCACGATCACGATGCCGATCATGATCGGGAGCCTCATTCTGATCGGTCAGCGGCCGCGGCCCTGGCCACAAACTCTCAAAAAGCAGAGTCTTTCTACTGCCTGTCGCTAGCTGTCTTGTGCCATTGGCTATCTATCTTTGATAGTAGGCCGAGGCTTAGTTGGCCAAATGCCCACCATCATGACCAGCGCTTTGATCCACTCCGGTTGTCCTGCGCTCCCCTCTGGTTGTCCTGCGGCCATCAGGCTCAATATGCCCAAGGTCTGGGTGCTAAGCATTATTCTAGCTATTTATCCCCGGCCCAAAGTCTTGATTATCTGGCTAGCAGGTTATGCGATCTTCAAGGTCGATATGCTGCGGCCGAATCGTTCTATCGCCAGACTCTATCGCTCTATCGCCAGACTCTGGAAATCAGGGATAGGCGTCTTGGCCCAGATTATCCTGATGCGGCTAGAGATCTCGACCGTATGGCTATGCTCTACTACATTCAAGGTAAATACGCCGATGCCGAGCTACTTTACCGCCAGACGCTGGCCAAGCTAAGGCAACTCCTTGGGCCCGATCATCCTGCCCTAACCGATATGCTCATCGGCCTGGCTACGGTCTGCTTCACTCAGGGCAAGTATAAAGAAGCCGAGCAGCTTTATCAGCAGGTTTTAGCCATCAGGGAAAAAAACCTTAATCCAGACCATCAGGATATAGCCGCAAGTCTCAATAACCTGGTCAGGCTCTATAACCTTCAGGGTAGATACCAAGATGCCTTGCAGCTATCGAAGCGGGTTTTGGCCATCAGAGAGAAGGCCTTTGGACCTGATCATCCGGGGGTAGCTCAAAGCCTAAACAATTTGGCAGAACTTTATTGCAGTCAGGGAAGATATACCGAAGCAGAGGAGCTGCACCGACGGGCACTAGCCATCAGAGAAAAAACCCTTGGTCCAATGCATCCTGACCTTGCTCAAAGCCTTAATAATCTGGCCGCACTCTATAGTATTCAGGGAAGATATACCGAAGCAGAGGAGCTGCACCGGCGGGCACTGGCCATCAGAGAAAAAACCCTTGGTCCAATGCATCCTGACCTTATCCAAAGCCTCAATAATCTAGCCGCACTCTTCTATAGCCAAGGCAGGTATGAAGAGGCAAAGCAGCTTTGCGGGCGGATTTTGGCCATCAGGGAGAAAACCCTTGGCCCAGACCATCCTGATATGGCCGCCTGCCTCGAAAGCTATGCCGATCTTTTGCGCAAGAGCGAAGACCGAAAGAGCGAAGAAGCCGAGAAAATCAAAGCCCAAGCTGCGGCTATACGGGCTAGGGGCGGCGGCTGGGGCCAGCAGAGCATCAATAGGAAAAATCGGCAGACTAAAAAATAAACCCAGTATGCCTAGCAGACACCAACGAGGGAAAGTTCTGAAGAAAAGATAAAGTTCTGAAGAAAAGATAGTGGAATTTCAATTCTCTTGACTCAAAAATAAACCCACCTAAATATGCTAACTCTCACCTCTCTAATCTGAAAATAGCCGACAAGTAATTCCAGAAAAGATTTTAGAGCATGGCCATGCTCTTCGACGGCGGCAAAGCACTTATTCATTCAAATATGGAATCATGTATTATGTCATGTATTATGTATTGTAGTGTTCACTATAAATCATGTATTAACACATATTAAGAGATGAGTTTTCTAGCCCTAACCATTATCGCCTTCTCCGGCCTGCTTCACGCTCTATGGAGCTTTTTTGTTAAAAAAAGCCACCATAAGCTCGTCTTTCTCTGGCTAATGTTTGCCACAACCTCACTGATTTTAACTGCTCTTTACCTAATCTACTTCAGGCGATTCGGATTTCTGTCACCTCCCGCTTTAAGATATGCCCTGCTTACGGTCTGCGGCTACTTTATCTATCAGGTGGCGTCTGGGAAAGCTTATGAGATGGAAGATATGTCCTTGGTTTACCCCTTAACAATGTCCGCCCCTCTCTTTGTCCCTCTCTGGGCCCGGCTACTTATCGGTGAGAGGCTAACTATGAGAGGGATAGCTGGAATTGTCCTATGTATGGTGGCCGTCTATATAATACCCTTGCAGAGCTTGCGTCTTGAGAGCATTACCAGGCCCTTTACTCACCTCAAGCGTCAGGGAGTGAGGCTTGCCCTCTTGGCCGCTATAGCTGATTCGGTCAGCAATGTGATCAACAAAATGGGCTTAACTAGTACCAATGCCTTTGTCTTCGCTTATTTTATCATCGCTTGCACCAATGTTCTCCTAGGGCTGCTATGTCTTCTGCACACTAGGCTGAGGAGGGAAATCGTTAAGACCATAAGACTGGATAAACAATATATTATCCTGGCTGGGATTATTTTTGCGGCAGCATTTCCCACCTTCCAGCTGGGGGTGTCTCTAGCTAAAGTCTCTTATGCCGTACCCACTCGAAGGATCAGCATACTGTTCGGAGTCTTATTCGGGGTCCTTTTTCTCAAGGAAAGACAGGCTGCCAGAGTAAGAATAGTTGGCTCCATTCTGCTGCTTTTTGGCATCTGGCTGATGAAAATCGGATGATGAGAGAGAGAATCGGCTTGCTGCTTGGATCTAAAATACATAACGCTCATGCTACCATTCGTGAGGAGCCAGAATACGAGGAATTTTTACCCCTCTATAACCGCTTTTCGCGACAGTGACGGAATGGTGATTTAGCTGACTTTTGACTTTTCACTGAAAATAGCCATGAGCGATATATAATTCTTGGCCTAAGAGAGATAAATAATCAGAATAATACTAAAAAGAGAATTTTTTTCCGAAGATGGGGGGCTCCCCTGCCGATAACAAGAGGTGGGTATAGGGTTTTTTTATGCTCGGCTAATGGCTTATTTTTTATCCTTGCGGAGGAGAGGATAAAAGACCATTAGCCGTTTTTTGTTGCTTTCTCTCGCTTTTTCTTCCCCAGCTTTTTACTGCTCTACTCCTCCTCATTTGTCCAAATGGGTGTTGTCATCGGCCAGCAATCAAAAAGCGAAGTGATCTGTCAGTAAAGTTTATAATTGCAATAAGATAAAGCCACGGTTATAATAGGGGCCAAAAGAGCGCTTAAAAATTTTGACTTTTTAGCCCTACCTTATAACAGGCATACATAAAAGCTATAAGGAGAGGGGTAGGAATGCTTGGGCCTGGTGTGCGCCTGGTGTCTTTTTGAAGGGAGAAAGCCCGCGTGAGCGAAGTTTTACTGAGTCTGATCCTGATCTTGCTGCTCATCTTAATCTTTTTATTCCTAAAAGGTAGCAGAAGCGGAGATGATGTAGAGTCTGCCATCTCAAAAGCTTGGGTGAAATTGGGCCTTGACGACAAGGTAGGTATGCTCACTACTTATGCTCGCGATATTCGGGACAACTACAAGTCTCTTGAGCAAATGCTTCGAGTCTGCACCGAGCGGGCTTCGCTAGGTGAGCTTAGCCTAGAGACGATTCTGGCCGATCAACTGCCTCCGGATATGTTCGGCATTCGGAAAAAAATCCTGGATGGGAAAATCCCCGATGCCTATATTCGCTCGACTGTAGGGATTATTTGCATTGATGCCAAATTCCCCTTGGATAATTACCGCAAAGCCTTAGAGCAGAAAAACCCATTGGAAAGAGAGGCTTTTGAGAAGCAGTTTTCTAGGGATGCTGAGAGGCATTTGAAAAAAATCCTCGATGATTATGTCTGTCCAGAAAAAGGTTCTGCTGAATTTGCCTTTGCCTATATTCCATCGGAAGGGGTCTACTATTGGCTAATCAATGAGCAGTATGAGATGCTTCGTGATTTTGCCAAAAAGGGAGTCCAGACCGTGTCTCCTCTGACCCTTTCGCACAAGATTGAGCTGATTAAAGCAGGGGTCCACGCCAAAAAGCTTTCCGAGGAGGCTGAGATGGTTAGGGAAAATCTCTGGAAGATTTCACGAGGATTTCGAGAAATTGATGAAAAGTGGCGGATATTCTACGAAACACACCTCAAGAATGCCGGAAGGAAGGCTGAGGAACTAGATTGTGCCTACCAAAGGCTCAGAGAAGAATTTGAGCGGATTTCAAAGCTATCGGAAGGAGAATAACCATCGATCGGCAGGAGAAGCTTTATCGGGTAAAATTTGGCCATCAGGTGATCGAATTTTCCATCAGACGAAGCATCCGCAAGACTGTTGGCATTCTTGTTCATCCGGTCAGGGGTGTGATCATCAGCGCCCACCCTAATCTTAGCCTTAAGGAATTGCGGGCAATTGTGCTCAAGCGGGCAGAGTGGATCATCAGGAAACAAAATCTGTTGAAAAATAGCGCCACCCCTCACCCTCCTAAAAGATTCGTTGAGGGCGAGCAGCTCTGGTATCTTGGAAAACAATACCCTTTGCGCATCACTAATGATAAGCATGATAAGCATTGTAAGGATAAGCACTCTTGCCCTGGCGCAAGTGAGCACTACTGCACTGGCAGCGGCCTTTTGCCCACAATCGCCTTTTCCGGTGAGGCATTTTGGATTTTCCTTCCCCCTGGAATCAGGCAGAAAGAGCAAGAGGAATCGCTTCTCCGCTCAGCTCTTGTGCGCTGGTATTCGGCTCAGGCCGAAGCGCTCATTCGGCAGCGAATTGAAATCTACCGCCCGGCAGTTGCAAGTTCACCTCCCCTCATCGTTCGGGTCCGTCAGCAGAAATGCTGCTGGGGAAGCTGCACAGCCAAAAATGCTCTTCATTTCAACTGGAGGCTCATTCTCTCGCCCTTGCCGATTATCGACTATGTGGTCGTTCACGAGCTTTGTCATTTGAAAATAAAAAACCACTCTCGGCAGTTCTGGAGCCTGGTTGGCTCGATCATCCCTGATTATAAAGAGCGAAGAGCTTGGCTTCGACAAAATGGCCGGCAGCTGGATATTTAACCTGCAAGAAAAAGGGAGTATTCCCTTCCCTAAATCACTCCTTATTCTTGAATCACTCCTTATTAACGTTCCCATATTTTGTGGGAGGCTCATATACTCTCCTTTTATAAGTATTTGATATTTTGGATATTGCTATATTTTCAGGCCATTGTCCTGGGGTAGGGAATTGCCAGATTGACAGGGTTGGCAACAATAAGATATACTCTTTGTCTCAAAGAGAATCTGAGGTGTTTTTGCCTTTTGGTGTTTTTGTCTTTTTTATATTTATAATGCTTTCCCGATAACATAGAAGGAGCCATTAGAATATGATCACGGCACTGGTAATGATTGATTGTGAGATGGGTAAGGTTCATCAGGTGGCCGAAGAGCTGGTCAACCTGGATGGTATTGCCGAGGTATACTCTGTATCTGGCGAGCATGATATCATGGCCATTATTCGGGTAAAGGAGTATGATCTGCTGGCTAAGCTGGTATCACAGGATATCGCTAGCATCAGCGGCATCACCAAGACAAGCACTCATATGGCCTTTCGCTGCTACTCAAAGCATGATATGGAGAGAATGTGGTCAGATTTTCTTGGAACGTAAGGTGAAAACAGCATGACCCAGGTGGGTGAGCGTCGTCAGCCTCATCAGGCGGGTACTGAGGCGGATGGTAAGCTAAAGTCTCAAGGGGGGAAGCATCTGCTCTCTAGGGCGATTCTAAGAGCGAAGGAGCGAGCTGAGATTCCGCTCATAGCTGATATCAAACCTATTTCTCCCCGTGATGGTGATCTGATGAAGCAGCGTAACCCTCGAGAGCTAGCCAGGGCGCTGGAGCGAGCTGGAGCCTGCGCTCTTTCGGTAGTAACCGAACCAAAGTATTTCGGCGGCCAGCTCAGGATGCTGGCCGAGGTTGCCCAGGCAGTCTCAGTGCCGGTTCTGAGGAAAGATTTCATCTCTTCAGCCGAGCAGATTGAGGAGTCTGTCGCTGCTGGTGCAGCTGCTGTTCTCCTCATTTTGGCCACGATCCCGGACGCTCTCCTACCCGATCTCTATCAGCGGGCGATCGAACTTGACCTGGAAGCGGTGCTTGAGATCCACACTCGCCAAGAGCTTGAGCAGGCACTAGCTCTTTCTCCCCATCCGACTATTATCGGTATCAATAACCGGGACATCCGAAACCTTGAAAAGGACTGCGGCACGGTGCGTCTGACCGAAAAGCTAGCTCCGCTAATTCCCGACTCAGTGGTAACTATTTCTGAAAGTTCGCTGCGCACGCCTGAAGATATGAGGCGGGCTCTTGATGCTGGAGCAGATGCGGTGCTTGTGGGAACAGCCATTCTGCAATCGGATGAGCCGGCTGGCCACCTTACCGATTTGCTCAGCCGAATCAGAGGAGCAGGCCGATGACCAGGGTCAAGATCTGTGGCCTCATGAGCCACACCGACATTGATATGGCTGTGGCCGCGGGAGCTGATGCCCTTGGCTTTGTTACCGAGTATCCCGTGCCGGTGCCCTGGAACCTCGATCGGAATAGGGCTGCCGAGCTAGTGGCTCAAGTTCCGCCTTTTGTAACCACAACAGCCGTTGTAGGCGGCTCGGTAAAGGACATGGTTGACATAGCCCTTTGGGTCAGACCTCATTTTCTACAGCTCCACGGCGATGAAACCATAGAAGAGATTCGGGCCGTGTGTCAGGCGCTAGCAGGCACAGGCATCAAGGTCTTGAAGGCTCTTCGGATTGATGTGGATAGCGGCCAGGCCCGCTTCTCCCATCCCGATCCCATAGAGGCTTGCCACCTACTGGCCAAAGTTGGCTTAGCCGGGCTAGTGGTTGATTCAAAAACCTCCAGTCGACCAGCAGGCACAGGAGTTACGCTGGATTGGCAGAGACTGCGAGGTTTGTCAGCCACTATCTCACTGCCTCTGATCCTGGCCGGAGGATTGAATGCCCAGAATGTCGGCCAGGCTATTGCTGTGGTGCGGCCCTATGCGGTTGATGTGATCAGCGGCGTAGAAAGGGAGCCGGGGGTAAAGGATGGGCAATTGATGCGCGATTTCGTCAAGGCCGCTAAAGAGGCCACAGGCTAAGGATGGCCAAAAAATAGACAAGCTTGCGGGGGCGATCATCAGCGGTTGTGGTATTATATGGGTGTAATGAATATTTATATGGGTCTAATGAAGATGAATAATAGAGAATGGATAGGATAATAAGGATATGAATAGACCCTACACTTTTATGCTGGTAGCTGTCAGCCTAGATGGGAAGATCTCCCCTCGGCGCCGTCCCGGACAGCCCAATCCCATCGGCCCATCCCTAATCAATCCTGAGATCATGAAATTGCATAATTCACAACGAGCCAAGACAGATGGCATCATGGTAGGGCTAAACTCCATCCTGCTCGATGATTCTCGGCTGACCCTACGGGATCAGGCCGAAGGCCGAAATCCTACCCGTATTGTGCTAGACGGCCTGGCCGAGATTCCGCTCACAGCCAGGGTGCTGAACTGTCAAGAGGCTCCAACCATTATCGCCGTAACCAAAGATGCACCGGCTGAGCGGGTCAAAGCCTTCCAAGAGCGCGGGGCACAAATAATAACCTCTGGCCGTGGCCGATATGTGAACCTGCCGCATCTAATGCGCACCCTGTATGAGCGGTTCGGAATCAGGCGCCTTTTGGTTGAAGGCGGTGGCACGGTTCATCAGTCGATGATCGCCGCTGGCCTCTATGACGAGCTTCACCTGATTATCTGCCCCTTTGTCATCGGCGGATCATCCTCCATCAGCCCGGTGGAAAGAAGTTCTTTCTGGCCGAAAGGCCAGGTGCCGGTATTCAAACTGGATAAGGCTGAAGTACTTGGCGACTATCTGTATGTGGTCTATAAACCAGATGTTATTTATAAATCAGATGTTATATATAAACCGGCAGAGGCTTGATAAACCCGGGAGAGATTTGCCATTGAACAAACTCTCCAATAGATTAATCATAGAAGATCAATAAAATGAAAGTCTCAGTTAATAATCTTGGTGCTCTAAGCAAGGCGGAAATCATCTTAAATCCCCTAACCATATTTGTTGGCCCCAATAACTCAGGGAAGACCTGGACTGCTTATACCTTAGAAGCTATCTTAGGACCTTATGGGTACAATGTATATGAGGCGGCTTATGTAAATAATAAGACCACGGAAACCTATCCCTTATTGGATAAGGCTGTCGAGCAAATTTTAACCGAAGGCAATGCTAAGATTGATCTGGTTCAATTTGGCGAAGAGTGGGGAGATAGATATTTTAACCATGTTGCCTGTCTTGCCCGCACCTGGCTGCCAAAATACTTCAATACCAAGCGAATTTCTTTTGAAAATTTTACCGCTCACCTAGAACTGGCAGAAAGTAAGAATAGATGGCTCGACCAACTTCGCGAGAAAAAGATAAATAGAGGGTATGTGTATAGAAGGGGAGTAAAGGAGCCATTATTAACAGTAATCAAGGAAAAGGGAGAAGAAATTCTTTACTTTTATACCCAGTCGAAAGAAGAATTATTAGATAAACTGCCTAAAAATGCAGTTAGAGAGACTGTAGTTGAAAATATTTTTCTTCCTCTCCATCAAGCGCTCTACTATGGAATATTTTCATTCCCTACCGAAAGGGCTTTTCTGGGAAGCTATCCTATGAATAAGCAAGGGAGGGGAATGCTTATTGATTATTTTTTTCCCCCTGAGCCGCAAGGCAAAATCAGATATCCTTGGCCATTAAGTAGATTTTTATTTGATATATCAACATTGCAATGGCAAGGGAGCCTGGCTGAGCGAGAAATTCAAGCCGAAGATAATCCGCTAATTGGCAGATACATCCAACTGGCTGATATCCTGGAAAAAGAAATATTAAAAGGTAAGGTGGATTTCTCCACATCGGCGTCCTCATCTCGGCGGGAAGTTATTTTCCAACCAACAGAAGGACTCAGCATGGAGATACCTGTCGCCTCCTCAATGGTTAAGGAACTTTTCCCCTTGGTACTCTACCTTCGCTACCTGGCTGAGCCGGGGCATTGGATAATTATTGATGAGCCAGAAATGAATCTACATCCAATGGCCCAGGTAGCCATGATTGAATTCTTAGCTATGGTTGTTCAGGCTGAGATCCATGTTTTGCTGACTACTCATAGTCCTTATTTAGTAGATCACCTTATCAATTTAATGAAAGCTGCAAAATTAATGAAGATGGCGAAAGCAAAGGATAAAGAGGCAATTCGCCACAAGTTCTTTCTGAAAGATCCGGCTGCTTTTATTTCCAAAGATCAGGTTTCGGTTTACCTTTTTGAGAATGGCACGGCTAAAAATATTCTAAGTGAAGATGGATTGATAAATTGGGGCACCTTTGGAGACATATCTGATCGAATCGCCAATTTATACTATGAATTATAAATTATAACCATATTTATTATAACCTATAGTGGAAGTTCCAGAGAATAAATTATGCCTTTTAATACCCTACTTTTGACCTGCTTATCTCCAAAAACTAGTTTCCAGCAACAGGGAAGCGGCGTCTTCATTGAGCCACAAAGTGGTGAATCAATCCTAGTTTTTAGTATCGATCAAGGGGCGGGAGAATTCAATAAGATTGTTCGGCAGATCTTAAATTTAGGTGATGAGCCAATTTGTGATTTGATTGTCTATTATGCTAAAGATAGTAAAAAGGTTATTTGTTTTGTTGAATTAAAGGGTCAAGGCAGTGGTGTTACTCGCGCTATAAAGCAAATAACAACAACTTATGACGGTTTCAAGAGATCATTAAAAGGCTCAACGATTGGTCAACACTGCCAGAGACTTAAAATTGTGTGGAAAGCCTACATTTTTCATCATGGGGGATCACCCAGCAATATCAAAAAGTTGTGTATGGAAAAATTGGAAAGAGAATTTAAGAAAGGAAATTATAAAATATGCTCTGATCGAGACCTTGGCAAATTCCTCAGAGATTAATGGGATTATAGGGGCATATCGCTGACAAATATATAAGTTGACAAATATAAAGATAGATAAGAGTAGAGAGTAGATAGTAGAGAATATATAAAATAATAAGGAGAGTATACGGGTATGGAAACAAAAGAAGATCGGTGGAGAAAATTTGGAGCTATTGTTGTTCGGCTGACACGGGGTGAGAATATTACCAGAGAGGAGGCGCGAGAGTGCTGGAGGCAGATCTGTGAAGAAGAGCAGAGTGATTTGCAGCAGGGTGCCTTTATTGCCGCGCTCAAGGCTAAACCTGAGACACCAGAAGAGGTGGCCGGCACCTTCGAGGCTCTCTATGAGTATGATACCTTGAAGGTGAAGGTGAATACACCCGAGCCCCTGATCGACAATTGCGGCACAGGTGCCGATACCTTGAAAACGATGAATATCAGCACTGGTGCAGCTATTATCGCCGCTTCCCTGGGACTTTATGTGGTTCGACATGCGGCCCGAGCCATTTCATCAAACTGTGGAGCCATTGATGTTATCGAGGCCTTGGGGATAAATGTTGAGTCTGCCCCTGAGGTCCCGAAAAAGAGCATCGAGCAGGCAGGCATCTGCGCCTGGAACGCCTTTTTACCCACCGTGCATCCGAAGACCTTGGCCAGGGTCCTTTCGCAGATCAGGTTTGGCTCAACCATCAACCTAGTAGGGCCACTGCTCAATCCCACCATGCCGACCTTCAAGGTCATGGGTGTACCTAACCAGCAGATGATCGACATCGAAGCCAAGACCTTGCGGGAGCTTGGATTTAAGAGAGCCTTTGTCATGCATGGCCTGGATGATGAATCGGGCAAAGGGATGGATGAGATCTCTACCCTTGGAGTAACCCATGTGGCTGAGCTGGCTGAGGATGGATCAATCGAAAATTACAGCCTGACCCCTGAGGATTTTGGCTTAAAGCGGGCGAAATTCGAGGACATTGCTTCAAGCCGTAATGTGCACCAAGATGCCCTCAGCCTGCTACGGGTACTAGCTGGCAAAGATAGCGGCCCACGGTTTGACATAATCTGCCTGAATGCTGCCCCTCTGCTCTACATTACCGGCAAGGCCAAAGACCTGCGTACAGGAGTTGAGATGGCCAAAAGCGCTGTAGCCGATGGCCGGGCTTTGAACAAGCTGCGGGAGTGGGTCAGGTGGCAGAATGAAAAACCAGAAGATGGCTTGCCGAAGCTTGAAGCCATGATCAACCAGCTTTGAGTATAATTAATCTGATAATCTGATTGATCTAACCACACAAAGATTCAAGGAAAACAGCACTTAAGAGACACCATTTATGAAAGTACGGTATTCAAGCTGCTATTTTTGCACCAGCAAGGGCTGCGCCATGAAGGTCATGGTTGATGGGGAGCGGATCGAGCGAGTAGTCGTTGATACCAAAGCCCCAGTTACTCCGGAGGGCTTCTGCGTGCGGCCAACCCTGGCTAGGGAATATCAGGAGCACCCTTTTCGGCTAAACTATCCCTTAAAACGCCGAGCAGAGCGCGGGGCCAATCAGTGGGAGGAAATCTCTTGGGATCAGGCCTTCGATGAAATCGCGGCTAAACTTGCTAGCATTCGCCAGCGCTACGGTGCAGAAAGCCTGGCTACCAGCTCAGGTACAGGCCGAGGGGCGTGGGATTTTGCCAAAAGTCGGTTCATGAACCTGTTTGGCAGCCCGAACCGTTTTGGCGCGGTTACAATATGCTATGGACCGCGCAGCATGGTCTGGTTCACTACCTTCGGCGGATCAGTTGTGCCGGACCCAAAACCTGACAAGACTAAGCTGGCCGTGCTCTGGGGCCGCAATCCCCATGAGGGGGGACCTTCAACCTGGCACAGCTTTAAAAAGGCAAAGCAATTTGGCGCCCGGACCATGGTCGTTGATCCCCGCTGCACTGAGCCAGCGCGGCAGGCTGACTGGTGGGTGCAGCTAAAGCCTGGCACCGATGCTGCCCTGGCCCTTGGGCTAATGCAGGTTATCATTGAAGAGGGGTTCTACGATCGGGAATTTGTTGATAGCCACACCTTTGGCTTTTCCCAGTTGAGGGAGCGAGTCAAGGAGTATCCTCCTGAGCGGGTAGCCAAAATAACGGGCTTGTCTGCCTGGAAGGTGAGAGAAACAGCGCGCTTTTTGGCTGCTCACCAGCCATCGACTATGGTCATTGGCGTGGCTGCCGAACACAGTGCCCCAAACAGCATTCAGGCTGTTCGGGCCATCAATCTTTTGTTTGCCATCGTCGGCAGTATCGACCGGGAGGGAGGAAACCTGATCACAGGGCCCTGCTCAGGATTCATCCCTGATGCAGCCATGGAGCTAAACCATATGCTCTCGCCCCAGCAGCGAGCAAAGCAAATCGGAAGTGATCGCTTTCGGCTGCTGAGCTACCCTGGCTGGGAACTCGTTGAAGAGCAGATGCGCAAAAAATGGGGGGAGCGGCATCCTGCGGCAGTCTATCTAAACTGCCTGGCTCACGCGCCTAGCGTATTCCGAGCCATGCTGACTGAAAAGCCCTATCCGGTGAAAGCCCTCATTGTGACGGCAAGCAATCCCCTTCTCTCATACCCTAATACCGGCCTTGTCTACAAGGCGCTTTTAGCCACTGAGCTTCTGGTAACTTTCGATATCACCTGGACCCCTACGGCACTTATTTCAGACTATGTGCTGCCGGCTGCCTGCTGGCTGGAGCGGCCCGATATGGGTAACTTCGCCTCAGCAGGTGCTTATCCCCTGGTGCAGATCGGCGAAGCAGCCTTGCCTGCCCGTGTTCCGGGCAAATACGAGCGCCTCAATGACTATGAATTCTGGCGTGGACTTGGTCTTCGGCTAGGGCAAGAAGAATACTGGCCGTGGGAAACCTTTGAGCAGGTCTGGGAATACCGGCTGCGGGAAATCATGGATCGCCGCGAAGTCAAAACGCTTTCAGAATTCATCCATCAGCAGCGCTGGGAGCTAGATACTCCCAAAGCCGGCTTGTGTAGCCAGGGGCCTCTAGCAACCCCATCCGGCAAGGTGGAGCTCTACTCTACCATCTTCGAGCGCCTCGGCTATGATCCCCTGCCAGACTACCGAGAGCCGGACAAACTGGATGATGAGACCAGGCGCCAATATCCACTCCTCAATATCAGCGGCTGTCGGACCATTCCCTTCCATCACAGCGAATTTCGCCACGTTCAGGGATTTCGCCGCCTACATCCTGACCCGATTGTCGAAATCCATGTAGACCTTGCCCGCAGAAAAGGCATTGCCGATGGTGACTGGGTCTGGATCGAAACCCCACTTGGCCGAGTGAAGCAACGGGCTCGGCTGACCACGTCATTCGATCCTGGCTATATTAGTACTCAACATGGCTGGTGGTTTCCAGAGATGCCGGCCGAGCAGCCCTCACTCCACGGTCTGTGGGAGGCAAACATCAATGTAACCATTGATGATGACCCTGAAAAGTGTGATCCTATCTCTGGCGGCTGGCCCCTCAAGGGACAATACCTCCGCTGTCGCATCAGGAAGGCATGAGATGGTGAATTAAAAAATGCTATACTTTTGCGCTTTTTCTCTGAACACTTGATTTTACTAGGCCCTTGATTTTACTAGGTTTGATATGAAAGATAGCTTTCAAAAATTTCAAGACATGGAAAGAGTTATCCTGAAATCCAGAGCGAACACCTGAAAAGCTTTATATTCCAAAATGTTAACTCACACATTTTGTGAAAGTTAACTGATTGATTTTAAAATGCAATCTGGCATTCTCTCTGGCCTAAGAGTTCTGCAAAAGTGTAGTAAACTACACTTTTGCAGAAATTTCTTATCGCCTTGAAATCCTTGAAAGTTACCTCTAATAGCAAATCCAGTAAAATCAAGGCCTTGGAGAAAAAGTCCAAAAGCATAGTAGTAAATATACCCCTCGCCCCAAGGAGCGAACTTTATAGTAGAAGGGGTAGGCTTCTGCGGCAGGAAGGCTGTACAGAGGAAGGCTATAACTTATGAAAGATATAAAAAATAGGGCATGAGCAAAAGTGAGAATCTAGCAGATACACCCACAGAAGCCCTTCGCTACCGCTGGCTTATTTTCTCCACCCTAGCTCTCAGCTACATTCTGGTTTACTTTCATCGGCTATGTCCAGCCGTTGTGGCTGAGGAGATGATGCACGATCTTAAGGCCAGCGGAGTTTTGTTGGGGCTTCTTGGCTCAGCCTATTTTTACCCATACGCCCTGATGCAATTGCCAGCCGGACTGCTTGCTGACTCATGGGGACCACGAAAGACCATGGCCACGTTTTTCATCGCTGCCTGCCTGGGTTCGGTTATCCTGGGCAGGGCACCATCGCTTTTTTGGGCTATGGTCGGGAGAACCTTAGTCGGAGTTGGAGTATCGGTACTCTTTGTGCCTACCATTAAGATTCTGGCCGAGTGGTTTGATCAGAGGGAATTTGCTACCATGGCTGGCATCCTGATCGCTATGGGTGGAGTCGGATCAATTACGGCCACAACTCCATTGGCTTACTTGAGTCGGGCTGTAGGCTGGCGCAGCTCCTTTGTCATTGTGGGGCTGATCACTCTGGCCTTGGGGATTTTGCTCTGGCTCATCGTCAGGGATCGGCCTGAGGATCTGGGCTGGCCATCAGTCCATGCGGCGTCGGCCTATGCTGGTACTGTGGTTGAGCAGCCTCCAGGCAGCAGCAACCTATGGCAGGGGGTGAAAAGGGTGCTAGGCTGTGTATTTTTTTGGCCCCTGGCTATTTGGCTTTTCTTCGGCTGTGCAGTATTTTTTGCCTTCATCGGACTATGGGGAGGTCCATACCTCATGCACGTCTATGGTCTGAGCAAACCGCAGGCAGGCAATATCCTGATGATGTCAGCCATCGGGATGGTGGTCGGAAGCCCTCTTTTGAGTTTTCTTTCAAACCGGCTGCTCAAGGGAAGAAAGCCTGTACTAGTTATGGCTAGCGGGATGACAGTTCTCATAACCGCGATTTTGACTACTTTCACTGACCGGCTCCCCCTAACATGCCTATATCTGCTCTGCTTTTTCACCGGCATGTTCGCTAATGCCATTGTGGCTGTAGGTTTCACAGCCACCAAGGAACTTTTCCCAGTCAGCATGGCCGGAACATCCACTGGGCTAGCTAATTTTTTCCCTTTCCTGGGCGGAGCTCTCCTCCAGCCCCTCATGGGATATCTGCTTGAGCAGCAGGCCAGATGGAGTGGGCCAAACAGTCGAACCTTCACCACAGCAGGCTATCGCTATGCCTTTGCCGCCATGCTCATCTGGGCCGTGATCGCCTTCGGAGCCACTTTGTTCATCAAAGAAACATTTGCTGAAAAAAGGTAAAGAGGATGCTGAAAAAAGGCAGAGGGGATGAATGAAATGGAGTGGGCCAAACAGTCGAACCTTCACCACAGCAGGCTATCGCTATGCCTTTGCCGCCATGCTCATCTGGGCCATGATCGCCTTCGGAGCCACTTTGTTCATCAAAGAAACATTTGCTGAAAAAAGGTAAAGAGGATGCTGAAAAAAGGCAGAGGGGATGAATGAAATGGAAATTATTTTATATCCTCGCCGGTTGATTTAATTTTGATCTTATTGTCTTGCATATAGGACCTGATTCTTCTTTCATGATTTTTATCTTCTTTATTCAATTTTTGCAGGGTCTTTAAAATTTCAGATCCTTCGGTCTGCTCCATCGCCTTCTGAAAATGGAGCTCACCGGCAAATCTCTCAACCATCAGGGCAATATTAAATGCAGTCTCTCTTGAAGGGGGGTGTGATGAAAACTCAGCGATCATCTGCTTAAGATGGCGATTGACATCCACCAACGGCGGCAGTGAATCGCAAATCAGCTCTTGCGGAAATCGATCAGCATCAAAAAAAGCATCCCGCGCCGCTTTCAGCAAAGAAGAGTGGTTTATCTCCTCCATCTTCAACGTCCACCAAAAGTCTTTATCTTCTTCAAAAAATTGACAAAACAATCCATATAGCTCAGAAACATTTAGTTCGAGAGCAATTGATTCTTCTATAATTTTTTCAAGTAGTTCGGCCAAGGTTACCTTCTTTCAACCTACCCTATTTTTTATTAACCTACCCTATTTTTTCTGCTTATTACTAGCACCATAGAGAATTTCAAAATGAGCTTTGGCCTGCTGGAAATCAATACCAAGATATTCGGCATAAGCGCGCAAAAAACCGACAATGTAGACCCGCCCCGGAAATTTACTATATTCGCCATTTTCAAGATCTGTCAGGGCATGGACACTAATCATGGTCGCCTCTGAAATCTCCTGAAGGGAGACACCTTTTCGCTCTCTGAGCTTTTTCAAATAGTGGGGATCTGAAATATCCGGTGGAGGCTCGCTGGATTTTGCTTCTTCAGCCTCGTTGTTATGAGCAGATAAATTCAGACCGCGCGAAGAAGAAGTTGGATATCTTCCCTTCATCTCCTCACCCTGAGCTACCATCATCGCTGGCTGCTTCTCCTGTATTCTTCGCTGGTCCGCTAGCCCAATCCGATAGTCATATTTTGCTCGCTCGCGATCATCCATCAGAATCCGATAAGCCTTTTCGATACGTTGTAAAATCTGCATTCTTTCCGTTTCCGAAACAACCGAATAGGTGGCTAGAGAATCTTCCTGATAGGTTTGGCAAGCGAGGTTATAAGCCTTTTGAATTTCATCCTTGCTGGCTGTTACTGCCACGTTAAGTAACTCATAATAATTCATTTCTTCTACTCTTTTCATTGCTTTTATACCTCTTCGAGGGAAATTTCCACTTCTTGGCCGCTATCTATCCAAGAAAGCTATCCACAATATTTCGGATACAAACCGCAGCTCCACTATTAGGATATTCCTGAAATAAAGGGACCCGTTTTCTGGCCGATAATTTTACCCGATCATCGTAGGTGACATATCCGATGTAGTTCAAATTCACTCCCAGGTATTTGCGAGTTACATCACGAATCGAATCACCTGCCTGAATATCAGCTTGGGAACGGACCTGATTCATAATTAATCGCGGCCTAAAACTTAAAATCTCATCCACCATTATTTCCGCTGCCGGTGGATCAAGTTGATAAATCTTTTCCACTAGTTCATAGATAGTTCGAAATCCCCCTGCCTCTCTCGGATAAGCAGCCTTTTCTATGAGCGACTGATAGGGAGTATCCTGAAATCTTCGCATCAATTTACGGTTTAAACAACTTCTGACAAATCGGTACATATTTTCAATAGAGGTTGGCTCAGGTACGGCAACGAGCAGTCCATTGTCAGAAATAAGGAAAAAATCAATATTATTATAACTAGTACCGGCTCCAACATCAAGAATAATGTATTCAAAGTCAAGTTCTTTTATCTGTTGAATAAGATTTTCCTTAAGTTGGTTACTGATATTAGCTAGCCCGAGCACTTCGTTGGCATCGCTAATTAGGTAAAGGTTTTTATACTGAGTAACCACCAGAGCATCCGACAAGCGAGCGGTCCGGTTTCTGAGAAAATCAGCTAAGGTGATGGGAGCTGGCGTAACCCCAAGATAAGAGTGGAGATTACCGCTGCCAAGGTCAGCATCAATGATAACTACACGCTTGTCCCGCCGGGCCAATTGAACGGCAATGCTTGAGGCGATAATACTTTTCCCCGTACCTCCCTTGCCTCCGGCTACAGCCCAGATCTTCTTAGTGGTTTTTTCTTGTTTATTTTTTTCAGGTTGTTTCCCTTCATTTTCTGATTTTTGAAAGAATCTTGCTAACATAAACTATCTCTGCTGTTCTTCACTTCTTACGGTGAGTTTTCCTATGCCTGATGAAAAAATCTTTCAATCCCCTTATCCTGGCAAGCTTGGCTGGCTATGGACACCGTAGATCCAGCGGCAATGGTGCCTCCCCGAAGAAAACAGCCCCCCTCAACCCGCACTTCATCTTCCAGGACGACATCAACAATCCGGCAAAAAGGCCCAATCTGACAGCTTCTGCCGATAGAGGATCGACCTTCGATCAGGCAGCAGGGCCAGATCACCGTGTCCTGACCAACCTGGATGCCATAATCAATATAAGTAGTATCTGGGTCAATAAGGGTAACGCCACTCTCCATAAGCTGAGTGGCTATTCTCTGACGAATGATGCGGCTGGCCTCAGCCAGATCCATCCTGGTATTGATTCCGAGCACGGTCCGATAATCGGCCGCCTTAAGAGCCTGCACAGACTTTCCTTCCCGACGCAGGATAGCCACCGAATCGGTCAGATAATACTCTCCCTTGGCATTGTGATTGTCGATTTTGCTTAACGCGGCATAGAGAGAGCGAGCATTGAAGCAGTATATTCCGGAGTTGATTTCAGTAATTTTCTTCTGCTCTGAGGAGGCATCTTTCTCTTCCACAATTCCCAGAACCTCTCCTCCCTCACCCCGGACAATGCGGCCATAGCCAAAAGGATTTGGCACATCACTGCTCAGAAGGGTACAGTCAGCCTTCATCTTTTGATGAAATTGGATCAGGCCGCTTAGTTCATCAGGAGTCAAAAGCGGTGTATCTCCATTTAAAATCAGCACTGTACCTGAAAACTCAGCCAAAATTCCCCTGGTTTGGGACACCGCATGAGCTGTTCCCAACTGCTCTTTTTGATAGACGAATTCCACCCCGGCCACATCCTTGAGTTCTCTTTGAATCTTATCTGCCTGGTAGCCAACCACAACAATTACTGGCCGGGCCTCGATCAAGGCCACCAGCTCAGTGATATAGCGAATAATCGGCCGGCCACACAAGGGATGGAGCACTTTGCTGAGTTGAGATCTCATTCGAGTACTCTGGCCTGCGGCCAGGATAACGGCGGCGCAATCGGATTGACTCATTTCACTCATAGTCCCCCTATTGTCGAATCCTCACTATCCCTGCTCTCGAATCCCCTAAGCGGCAGAGTAGGTGACTCTGCTTGAAATCTAAAATATTAAATCTTAACGCTCTTATATATCAGACACCATAAACCCTCAAAGGAGCTTAGCTCTTATTAGGGTTATGTCTCTTAATGGTAGCTAATAAAAGCGGCAGAGTGCTGACTTGCCTGGGCCACCTTTCTCAAAGCCTCACTGTAGGGTGGATAGATAATTCCCCACTCAGTTATCAGAGCACTGACGTAGCCTGCTGGAGTAACGTCAAAAGCAGGATTAGCCACGGCTATTTTTTCAGGAGCAATCCGGATGCCGAAAATAGTAGTTACTTCCTCATGGCTTCTTTCCTCGATTGGAATTTCCTCGCCGGTTGGCAAACTAAGATCCAGGGTAGAGGTCGGAGCAGCCACATAAAGGGGAATATTATGGGCTTTGGCTAAAATCCCCAGAGAGTAAGTTCCGATCTTATTGGCTACATCCCCATTGGCCGCTATTCTGTCTGCTCCAACAATGACCAGATCGATTTTACCCTGCCGCATGAAATAGCCAGCCATGTTATCGGTGATTAGCGTGGCCGGAATCTCCTCCTTCACTAACTCCCAAGCTGTCAGCCGAGCCCCTTGTAGAAAGGGTCTGGTTTCATCCACATAAACGGAGATATTTTTCCCAGCCTCATGGGCAGCTCGGATAACTCCCAGGGCGGTGCCGTATCCGGCAGTGGCTAAGGCTCCGGCATTACAGTGGGTCAAAATGCGTGCTCCAGGCGGTATCAGAGGCTCGCCATGTCGGCCGATCTCCTGATTGGTTCTAAGATCTGCCTCGACCATCTCAAGGGCTTTGTGCCTGATAGCCTCTTTGAGCTCAGCCACACTGCTACTGCTGTGGCCGCGAGCTACCTCCTTAAGCTGCTTGATCGCCCAGCTAAGGTTAACCGCTGTCGGACGGGTGCGGGAAAATTCATCGCAGATCAGATCCATCTCGCGATAAAAGGTCTCCTGATCCTGGCAGCAGATACTTTGGACTCCAAGTGCAATCCCAAGAGCTGTAGCCAGGCCAATAGCCGGCGCCCCCCGAATATTCATCCTGGAGATAGCAGCTACAACCTCCCGATAAGTAAAACAGTCAAGATACCTCTCCTCGTGCGGCAGCCTGACCTGATCCAAGATGCGGATAAAGTTGCCTCTCCATTCAATACTTTTTATCAAACCTACTCATCTCCCTGAAAGAGATAACCTCAGCCGCTGCCAACAGCTATCCTGATCTAGGCCAGCAATTCGAATAACTTTTGACCGGCCTTTTTCCCCTCCAGTAATTGATACCTGTGAGCTAGCTACGCCAAGCACTTTGGCCAGAAATTTAATACATTCTCTATTTGCTTTACCATCAACCGGAGGGGCATTAATCCTTATCTTGACTATCTCATCCCTGATTTCGACCAGCTCGTTCTTCCCAGCGCTCGGCTGAACTCGAACCGAAAGGGTAGCACCATCAGTAGCTTTTGGGGGTAAGGGCAGCTTCCCCCTTTTTTTCTCCAAACTCTTCATCTTCTTCAATCAGCAATCTACCATACATTTCGAGGGTTGATTGCACCTTAGCCTTAAATTGCTTATAGATATTTTTAAGATCCTGAATCTGCTCCAAAATTTGATTCTTTTTCTGATTCGCCTCCTCCAGGATTTTTTCAGCTTTCAATTCCGCCTCCCTGATCATTAATTCCGCTTCCCGATTAGCATTCTCCAGCACCTTTTCCGAGCTACTCTGAGCGATCATAAGAACATCCTTGATCATTTCCTCCCGCTCGATCAGCTTCTCTTTTTTCCCTCGCTCCTCCTCAAGCTGTTGCTGAATCTGGCGATTCTCCTTCAAGAGCTCCTGAAACTCTATCGACAGGAGATCCAAAAAATCAATAACCTCTTTCTTACTAAATCCTGGCCATCCTGTTTTAAAGCGCTTTTCCCGTATTTCTAATGGAGTAATCATTCGTTATTATCCATCTCTATTACAGGCTGATCTACTTCAGCCGAATAGCTATATCTGTCAGGCTGGCAACCAGAAATTTTTGAATAAAAACACAGATAGCTATAACCACCAATGGCGAAAAATCAATCCCACCAATCACTACCGGAAGATGTCGCCTGATAAGACGCAACACAGGCTCAGTCATCTGATGCAGCACTTGTACCACAGGATTGTACGGATCCACATGGAACCAAGAAATCAAGGCTGTAATCACGATAATAAAGATATAGAAAGAAATAAACATATTAATAATAGCCGCAATGGCCGATAGAAGATTCCCCAGAATAAACATTCTCTTCCCCCCTCACCAAGTCAAAAAAACAACCCCTTGAGAGACTGATGAATCTGACGATAAAAAGCAAAAAGCAGCTTTCAAACAGCCGCTTCGATGTACGCTCTTTTTCCCCTTAGCCCCCGTGAGTGGTCCTCTCGCTAAGTGCGTAACACAAGTGCGCAGCGGATCAATTACGCTATCAATTGTAGCGTGCGGACCTTGCGCGTAGGTACGGACCTTGTGCCGCCGCAGCTTGCGCACTTTATTAGCGAAAAGAATTAGCCAAAAGCCCCCTTTTTAAGCGGTTCTTTCGCTAACACTTAGCGAAGAGCCTCTTAGCTCTGACCAAGCTCCCTTGACCTAACTGCAGCTGATCTGACCGCCTCCATGAGGCCGGCCCTGAATCCAGCCTTCTCCAGAGCATAAATTCCCTGAATGGTCGTGCCTGCCGGTGAAGAAACCATATCCTTCAAAGCAGCAGGATGATAGTGAGCCTCCATCAGGAGCCGGGCTGTCCCTAGCACGGTTTGGAGAGCAAGCTCCTGGGATATCTTTCTCGGCAATCCCATCAAAACACCTCCATCAGCCAGAGCCTCAATCATGAGAGCTACATAAGCAGGCCCGCTGCCGCTCAATCCGGTTACAGCATCAATCAGACTCTCTTCCACGATGACTACCTTGCCAACCGCAGAAAAGATTTTCTCGGCTGTAGCCAAGCCCTCCTGATCTGCTCCATCAGAGCAAATAGCACTCATCCCTTCTAACACCAGGGCCGGAGTGTTAGGCATGACTCTGATTATTCTCACTCCCTCACTCAGACAGACCCGCAAGGAAGAAAGCCTGACACCGGCCGCGATCGAGATCAGCAATTTGTTCCCCCCCGCGGCTGCCACCTCGCCTATTTCCTTCACTACAGAGTGGATAATTTGAGGCTTGACCGCAAGGATAGTCACCTCGGAGCAGGCCACAACTTGGCTGTTGCTTTCACTCACAGCAACACCGTAGCGCTCGCCGATCTGTGCCCGCCGATTCTGGTTGACATCGGCAATGATGATCTGGTGGGGAGCGGCAAGGTTTGCCTTCAGGATTCCCCTAATCAGGGCCTCTCCCATATTCCCGGCCCCGATGAATCCAATAGTGCCCATTTTACCTCTTGCCCGTGTTTTATGCTCTGGCAGTCAGAAAATGCATTTTAGGGTAAATTTAGTAAAGCCGTAATCTCCCAAATTATACATTTCCTCTCATTCTATTGCAACAAAAAACCTGAAAAACTTTAACTCAGGCTGATCATCGAGACCATTCTCCCCGTCTGTCCCTTGTCCCGACGATAAGAGTAAAACCAGCCAGGCTGACAGAAGGTGCACAAATCCAATGACCAGATTCCCTCTCTCGGCACCCCCATTTCCCTGGCCTGAAGCAGGTTAGCCATCTGCAAGTCAAAGAAGATTTTGCCCTGAACCATCTTGACCACCTCTGTCCAATACGGTAGCTTTATTTTCAGAATTTCAAGAACATCCTGCTGAATTTCAAAACAGCATGGCCGTAGCGAGGGACCAAGAAGGATTAGGCAGTCGCCAGGGCTACCACCAAACTCTCTCTGAATGGCCGCCAGGGCATTCTGCAAGACCCCAAGCACAGTCCCTCTCCAGCCAGCATGCACAGCCCCAATGATTTTTTTGTTGTACTCATAGATCAGAATCGGCAGACAGTCAGCCGTAACAACCGACAGGGCAACTTCGGCTGATCTGCTGATAGCGCCATCATATTCGCCAGCAGAGAGGCTCGGCAGCGGACCTTGAGCTACAAAGATTCGCTCTCCATGCACCTGTCGGATATGGAGAAGGAAAGGGGCCCTGATCCCAAGGATGCTCCCAAATAGCCTCCTCTGTTGGTCTATGCTCTCCTCTCTGCTTTGTTTATTGCCAGATGGAATCCTGGTGCTAAATCCATGAATTACTACCCCATCAAGATCAGGACAAACAAAATAATCTATCCCCCCTCTATGCTTAAGCAGGTATTTCCCCCCTCCTGATAGGGTTATTTTTGTAGTCATCGCTCACCTCCCTTATCTGAAATTAATATACTCGTTCAAGTTAGGTTTTGATTAGCATGAATATTGATAATAACTATACTTTGGCACTTTTTCTCCAAGGCCTTGATTTTACTGGATTTGCTATTAGAGGTAACTTTCAAGGATTTCAAGGCGATAAGAAATTTCTGCAAAAGTGTAGATAATAACTTCAATATTGATGATAACGCCAATGAACATATTTTCAATGAACATATTTTTATGGCGAACTGAAAATATCGAAATAAACCATAAATTTTCGCCAAAATAGCCAATCAAAAATCAGGCCTGGAAAAACTAAACTTGAAGCGCTACAGCTTATTAACATCAATACCCTGAAATACCCTGTTCATCCTGTTCCCAAGGTATGGCTAACCTCTAGTGACCTAACTTTAAAACCAGGATAAGGCTAACTTACCTTCAGTGCTTTTGTCAAATAACAACTGAATTTATTTGACATTACCATCTATTATGTTATACTTGGAGCATAAGCGAAAAAAAATAAGTAAACCTGAGAGGGTGGACACTTATACTACCACAGGTTTATTCATCTCTATCCTTGAACAGAAGGGGTGATTAAGGGATGATCCCTAAAAGAGTACTTGTCGTTGATGATGAACAAAACTCGAGAGAGGGCTTAAGCAAAATTTTAACCAAAGAGGGATATACGGTTCATACCGCAGAAAATGGCAAAAAAGCTCTCATCGAAGCTGAGAACAATGAGTTTGACCTGATCATAACCGACCTTCGTATGCCAGAGATGGATGGCATTGAGGTCCTTGAAAAATTGAGAAACAAAAATAAAAACATCGGCGTGGTAATTGTTACTGCCTACGGAGAGGTTAACTCTTATCTCAAGGCGATGAATCTAGGGGCTTTTGAGTATCTGAATAAACCTATCCACCTGGAAGAATTGCGCCGGGTGATTAACAAAGCCCTCCATGAAAGCCCTAGAGTATCCTAATAAGGCTCTCATTTTCATGTTGATGGCCCTATATGGGCGTTGGGGAGACACTCTCCTCTTTTTGCGGGACAAGCTGGTCCACTAATTGAAAAAGGAGGTGAAAAGAATGCCACCAGTAATCGATACTGAAAAATGCACAGGATGTGGAGTCTGTATCGAAGATTGCCCTAATGAGGTTTTAGTTATGAAAGATGATCATTCAAGCGTCAGCGATCCAGATGAATGTGTGGAATGCGGAGTATGTGTTGACAACTGTCCTGAGGAGGCAATTACTCTCGCCTAAGTAACATTTTTTTCTCATTTCTCACGCTCGGCTCTGATGGCAGAGTAGATCAGCAGGGCCGGGCGTGAAAATAATCCCTGATTTATATTTCCTCTTCTTCCTGATTGATATTTATTGACTAACCAATTCCTCATGCCCTTTGCCCTATCTCCTAGAAAGGAATCAGCTCATACTTCTATATTATTTCCTCTTCCTGATTGATATTTATTGATATTTATTGACTAACCAATTCCTCATGCCCTTTGCCCTATCTCCTAGAAAGGAATCAGCTCATACTTCCTTGTCCCAAGGCCGATATCTTCCCCATATTTTAACTGGATCTGCCAATCCACGTTAGGATGAAGGCCCCGAAACTTATCTCCTCCCCGACCAAAGCCTTTTTTTAAGGCCGTATGTTTGATTCCCTCACTTGCGTTTATCAAATCCACCGAAGCCTGATCAATGGCTACCGGATCATCAGAGGCTAGGATTCCTAGATTGGGAACGATAGGCACATCAGAATGATTGCAGCAGTCACAGTCTGGAGTAACATTAATGATAAAGTTTATATAAAAGATCGGCAAACCCAGAACCCGAGTTATCCCATACACATATTCACAGATTTTTTCCTGAACATTTTGGATCGACTCATCCCATCGAATTCTAATATTCTTAGCCGGGCAACTGACTAAACACTGGCCGCAACCTATGCATTTTTCAGCCTCAATCCAGGCCCGATCATCCTGCAAATAAATAGCTCCAGCCACACAGTGGGCAACACACTGGCCACAGCCTCGGCAGTCTCTGGCAATGTAGGGCGCAACCTTTGAATGCATAGAAAGCTTGCCGCCTTTTGAGGCCAGCCCCATACCCACATTCTTCAGCGCTCCGCCAAAGCCGGTCAGCTCATGTCCCTTAACATGAGACAGACAGATGACACTATCCGCCGCGCAGATGCCCAAGGCAATCTCAACCTCCCGGTAGTGCTTAAGGTTAACCGGGACCTTACGCACACTCTCGCCTCGCACCCCATCAGCAATAATGATCGGAGCCCCAACCACTGAGTAGGAAAATCCATTGGCCACCGCTGTCTCGATATGACTGATAGCCTCGGCCCGGCCCCCTACATAGACACTGCTTGCATCCGTAAGGAATGGTTTTCCACCCTGCCTTTTCACCTCATCCACCAAGGCTCTGACAAACTTGGGATGAATATACCCCCACCCTCCCCGCTCACCGAAATGGAGTTTTATGGCTACCAGGCCTTGAAGCCGCAATTTTTCTGTGGCACTCACCCTTTGAGCTTCAAGCAGTGAAGCTAGCTTGGAGAACAGATCCCTGGTTATCGAAGAGCGAATGTCAATAAAATAAACTTTGGCTGGCAAAATCTTGCTCTCTTCTCCCACCACACCTCTCTCTAATCAAGCTAATCTCACCAAGAGGCCGCAACTTAAGGTTATTCGCTCAGGGGCAATTTTCACTCTACTTATTTTTCACTCTCCTTATGGGTATTTTGGGTGGTTTCAGCAATTTTGTTCCGCTCTACCTGTGATCCTCCCGATGAGGAGGTAGCATCTTTGAAATTCCGAATTGCCTTTCCAAGTCCACTGCCGATTTCAGGTAGTTTTCCAGCTCCAAAAATGATCAAAACGATTATTAAAATAACCAACAATTCTGTCAAACCAATTCCAAAGGGCATAATTGCCAGGGGCATATGCATAGCCTTACTCCTCCCTTCTTACTAAGTAGTTGTGATAGTGATTTTCCTTATCCTACAAACCCCTTGTAACCATTTTTAAGCCTTATTTTCTAATATTAGCACATTTGCTGGCAAAATAAAAATATATTCCCAAGATAATTTCTATTACCAAGATAATTTCTATTAATAGAGGCTCATTGCCGAGAACACTTATTCATAATACACCCCATACACCTCAAAGGTTATGATAAAAATTGGTAGTAAGTCGATTTTATCTATTATTTCATCATCAACATCATTTATATATTTTACTTTTTTCTTGACTTAATAATAAAATTAATATAAAATTATTGTATCTTTAAATAAAGATATTTAATATCAATATTAAGTTAAATGAAATTAATATATGGACGAAGATAAGGTACTTACCACAAAACAGGCCGCTCAATATCTGCAGACCAGTTTAACTACCATATTCAAGATGATCCGTGAAGGGGAATTGAAGGCTAAGAAGGTTGGCCGCGGTTACCGATTCTTGAGGTCAGAACTGGAAAAATTTCTGCGGGGCGAGATAGAGAGCAAAAAATAGTCTTGCCATCCCCAACTTGGCAGGACTATTTCTCTGGTCAAAAACAGCCGACAAGGAGAGGCCGCGGATAATCACTTCCCAGCCTTTGGGAGCAGGTCGAAGCGGAGCAAAACCTCTTGTATTTGCTCATCCAGATTTGTTCCCTTGATTAGATAGCCGCGAGTGATCCCCTCCTTGTACAGGAGTTCTCTGCTACTGGTCAAGATAATACGTCTGCTGCTCCTAGCAGCCATGACAATGAGCTCATCAGTAAGCTCAGGCTGATAAAGCACATCGATGTTGAGACTCCTCAGACAGGAGGCTAGTTGGCCAAGTTGAGCATCTACGATAAAGGCAAGCTCTCTCAGTGGCTTTGACCGCAGGCGGCTCACGGTCGAGATATCGAAGGATTCAAACACCGGATAGAGAGAAATCCGATCTCCACTCTTTACCCGATGGGAAAAATCTACCGATTGGCCATTGATCAGGATCAGGTCCACCTGAGCAGGCGGGATGCCAAGAGAGATGACAAGCTCTTCTATCGAGGGAGAGCCTTCGATGGGGTGTTCAAACCAGACCTTTCTCTTGGCTGGCAGAACAAAATCATTGAGCTCTTCATACAATCGAAACCAAGCGGTGTTTTTCTTCATTTTTCATTGCCTCCAAGCGCTATCTGGTTAATTCGGAAACAGTGCGCTCACATCTTCTTGATCAAGCGGATATATATAAACCAGATGCAGCGGATATAAACCAGATGCTCAGATCTTGACTTCCCGCAAGAATCTGCATGCTTCTTCAGGAGGGGTAGGATTGATGTAGAAACCTGTTCCCCATTCAAATCCGGCGACTGCAGTCAGTTTGGGGATGATCTCCATGTGCCAGTGATAGAAGCTGATCTCTTTCTCATAAAAGGGTGCGGAATGAATGAGAAAGTTATATGGCGGATCATTTAGGGCAGTGGTGATTCGCTGCAAAACACACTTCAGAATCTGGGCAAGAGCCCAGAGCTGATCTTGAGAGATAGCTTCAAAATAGACGGCATGTCCTTTGGGAATGACCCAAGTTTCAAACGGAAAGCGAGAAGCAAAAGGAGCAAGGGCTATGAAGTGCTGATTCTGATCGATCAGCCTAACCTCCATCTCCAGCTCCTGATGAATGATATCGCAAATAATGCATCGGTCTCGGTAGAGATAGTAGGTATTGGTGCCTCGGATCTCCTCAACCACCCTTTTGGGAATAACCGGCAGGGCAATGAGTTGAGAGTGTGAATGATCAAGTGAGGCCCCGGCTGCATGGCCGTGATTTTTGAAGATCAGGACATACTGAAACCGTGGATCCCGCTTCAGATCAATAACCCGATCCCGATAGGCCTGAATAACCTGAGCAAAATTTTCCAGCGGTAAATTGGCTAGGGAGAGATCATGATCAGGAGTCTCAATAATAACTTCATGGGCTCCCACCCCGTTCATCTGATCATACAGCCCAACTGCCCGCTTATCTAGCTCCCCTTCGATTTTCAAGGCTGGAAATTTATTAGGCACTACCCTCACCGACCAGCCTGGCGTATTTGGCCTTGTGCCCGACTGTCGATAGGCAAGAACCTCAGGAGGGGTCTTATCCTCATTGCCGACGCAAAATGGGCAAAAGCCCTTCATTCGCTCCTGCGACTGAGAAATAAAATCTGACGGCCGCTTAGCCCGCTCCGTGGCAATGATAACCCACCGACCAATAATCGGATCCTTGCGCAATTCAGGCAACTTGGCTGCTCCTTTGTACGCAATTTAAAATAAATTGCTCAAAAATTATACAATTATACAATCAGTTCAGTGAAATGTCAAGAGGAGTAAACTCCCATTATAAGACAATCGACTAGAAAACTTTTCAAGATCTTCTCCAAGGTAAAAAACAATAGATTAAGGTGGGCAATACAGGCAAAAGGAGTATCTCTTTTAGCAGGCTTAGTGGGAATGAGATTTCTCCGTCTTCATTACCTGATCCAAAACCCTGGTTAAGTCTTCAAGATTATACGGCTTAGTTATCGCGGCACTAAAGCCATCTCGCTGGTACTCAGAGATTAGCTGGTCATTGAGATAGCCACTTGACAGAATCGCCTTAACTTCTGGATCTATTTCAAGTAGTTTCTGAACAGCTTCCTTTCCTCCCATTCCATCCGAGACGACCAAATCCAGAATAACCGCATCGAAAGGCTGTCCCGATATCCTAGCCTTTTGGTAGAGGTTGATCGCTTCGAGGCCATCTTTGGCTAGCTCAACCTCATACTGAAGGTGTCTCAGCATCCGCTCAGCTACGGCCCTGATATTCGGCTTATCATCCATAAACAGAATTCTGCCTCGTCTGTGGCGGAGATGCTCATAGCCAAAAGCAAGGGGCTTTTCGCCCCTCAGCTTCTCTCCGGCAGGAGGTTGTTCCGCCAGAGCGGTTTCTTCTGTGGCTTCCTCTATTGAGGCAGGAAGGTAAATATAGAAGGTACTTCCAGCTCCCGCTCTCGATTCCACTTCTATAAACCCCCCGTGGTTTTTGACAATATAGTTGGTTATTGTCAGCCCTAGGCCAAATCCCTCCTGCTTAGTGGTAAAATAAGGCTCGAATATCCGATGAAGATGCTCTTGCGGTATCCCAACTCCATGATCTTTAAATGACAATCTTATGTACCTGCCTATACTGGTTTTTTGGCACTCATCCCTGTCAAGAGCGGTGGCATCTTTTGGTGAGACTTTTTTCTCGGCCTTGATCATTACATTTTCGGCCCGCACCTCGATCAGCCCGCCTTCAGGCATAGCCTGACTAGCATTGATCATCAAATTGCTGATTACCTGGCCTATCTGCCCTTCATCTATTCTGACTGGCCACAAATCATCTTGAATGAATAGCTCGCATTTGGCCTTGCAGCCCCTCAGGGTAAAGCTGATAATATCCTTGAGCAGTTTTGGGAGCGAGGAAATCTTCCTGACCGAAGTGCCACCCATAACTAGGGTGAGTAACTCCTGAGCCAGCCTTTTCGCCTGCTCAGAGGCTTGCTTCACCTCAGTTAACAAATCCTCAAGATCACTTCCAGCCTGCTGCATCTTACTTTGGATAATAGACAAAGTACCGATTATTGTGGTCAAAAGGTTATTAAAATCATGGGCAATACCACAGACCAAAATACCGAGCGACTCAAGTTTCTGAGCCTTTGGCAATTCCTGATCCTCCTGAGCAGTCAGCGTATTCGGGTCATGGGTGGTCTTATTCTGATCGGTCATTTTCCTTCCCTCACTGTAAATCTAGCTGAAAAAAATTAATTAATTATTAAAATAAATTAATTTAGTAAGATATTATACTTTAAATTTTATTATACAACAATATGAAATAACAAAAAAGATGAATATTGAGACAGTAATAAGATGCAGCCGCGGTTTTTCGGTCCAAGAGGTTGACTATCCAGGCCATAGGCTATAAAATCTTTAGGCAGGATAGTTGGGAATGCTACCCAAGTATAATTAATTTTTTATTTTCAATAGGTTATATGGTATATTGCCAATAACTGATACGCGGAGAAAAATGGGTATGATGAAACGAACACGAATCGCACAGGCCTTGCAGATGGAGGAATACGGCCAGAGCCTGCTGATCAGGGGATGGGTCCGCACCAGGCGGGATGCCAAGGGTGGATTTTCCTTCATTGAGCTCAACGATGGATCTACTATTGAGAATATCCAGATCGTAGCTGACAGCAGGCTAGAAAATTATCACAGCGAGGTTATGAAGATCACCACCGGATGCAGCCTCGAGGTCGAGGGAGAGCTTGTTCCCTCACCCGGCAAGGGGCAAAAGAACGAGATCCGGGCCAGCAGGATTAATGTCTACGGCTGGGCTGATCCTGAGCATTATCCCTTGCAAAAGAAACGCCATTCCTTCGAATTTCTCCGCCAGATTGCCCATCTTCGCCCCCGAACTAACACCTTCGGAGCCGTAGCTAGGGTACGAAGCGCTATGAGCTGGGCGATCCATAGCTTTTTTCACCAGCGCGGCTTTTACTATATCCACACACCGATCATTACCGCAAGCGACTGTGAAGGAGCAGGCGAAATGTTTCGGGTTACGACCCTAGATCTTGACCATATCCCCCGAAACCAGAACAATGGCGGAGTTGATTTCAGTCAGGATTTCTTCGGGCGGCCAACTAGTCTGACCGTAAGTGGCCAACTGGAGGCCGAGGCCTATGCCCTGGCCCTGGGAGATGTGTATACCTTCGGGCCGACTTTCCGAGCTGAAAATTCAAACACCTCGCGGCATCTGGCAGAGTTTTGGATGGTTGAGCCAGAAATGAGCTTTGCCGATCTAGTCGATGATATGGATCTGGCTGAAGATTTCCTAAAAAATATCTTTCGCTCTGTTTTGGAAACGTGCAGTCAGGATATGGAATTCTTTAACTTGCGGATCGATAATACGATTATCCAGACCTTGCAAGAGATAATCAACCACAGTTTTGAGAGAGTGTCTTACGCGGAAGCGATTGAGATTTTACAGAAATCTGGTGAGAAATTTGAATTTCCTGTAGTCTGGGGAGCAGATCTGCAATCAGAACATGAGCGTTATTTAACGGAGAAGAAGTTCAGAAGGCCGATCATTGTTTTTGACTACCCAAAGGAGATCAAGGCCTTCTATATGAGGCTCAATGATGATGAGCGGACCGTGCGGGCTATGGATGTTCTGGTGCCCAAGATCGGCGAAATTATCGGTGGAAGCCAGCGTGAGGAGAGAATCGATGTTCTGAGGCAGCGAATCGCTGAGCTTGGACTTCGAGAGGAGGACTACTGGTGGTATCTAGATCTGCGCCGCTTTGGCTCGGTTCCTCATGCTGGCTTTGGTATGGGGTTTGAGAGGGCTGTTCAGTTTGTAACTGGCATGGCCAATATCAGGGACGTAATTCCATTCCCCAGAACCCCTAAGTCTGCGGAATTTTAAAGCGTGGCTTTTAAAGCGTGGCTTGCTGGGAGGCTTGGCTATGGAATCGCTAGAGTTGATCAGCAGAAAAATCAACACCCTGATCAATCTATGCAGCCAGATACCCGGCGGTGATTATCTAGCCCTCTTGACTGTCAGTCTGCGCTTGCGGCTTATGGGGGTACGGCCCAAAACTATCTCCCTCTACAATATGAAACTCCACTATCTTGAGGCTGGCAAGGGGCCACCCCTTGTTTTGCTGCACGGTCTTGGTGGAAGCTCACTTGGGTGGGCTTTAAATATCGAGCCGCTACGAACAAAGTTTCATGTCCTTGCCCCGGATCAGATCGGCTTTGGACGATCATCCAAACCGCTTATCTCCTACCGTATCTCACTGATGGCCGAATATCTCCTTGAATTTCTATCCACTCTCAGAATCCACAAGGTAATGCTGGTGGGAAGCTCGCTGGGAGGATGGATCGCGGCTCACCTAGCCATAAACTATCCAGAGTGGGTCGAAAAATTGGTCCTTGTGGATAGTGCAGGCTTTGCCCTGGATCACCCTCTGTCTGCCGAAGAGCGTGAATTGCTGAATGCTCTAACCCTCACCTCAGCCAGGAAATTTGCTCGCCTGCTCTTTTTCTGCCCTGATCTTATCCAAGATTCAGGCTTAAAGATGCGGCTGAAAATGAAGCTGACCTCTCATGAGCCATATGTCATAGACCGTTTTCTGGACGCCATTGATCAAAAACAGGATGTCTTAGATCATCAACTCTCCAGGATCAAGGCTCCCACCCTGATCATCTGGGGAAGAGAGGATCAAATCATTCCCATAGATCATGCCTTGAGGTTTCAGCAGGGAATTAGCGGCTCAAAACTAGTTATCTTCGACCAGTGCGGCCATGTTCCCCAAGTTGAGAAAGCAGCCAGGTTCAATCAGGAAATCATACACTTTCTTTTAGCCTGATTTTGGAAGGAACCCTTATTTTTGGAAGGAACCCTTTTGAAAAAGGGTTCCTTCCAAACCATCCTCCTAAAACTTTAATATCTTAATATTAAAGTTTTAGGAAAAGGGTTACAAGGGGAAAACCCTTTTTCAAAAGGGTTTTCCCCTTAAACTAGGAAACATCTGCACTTTCATTTGCACTCTTTTCCCTTGAGGGTTTACAATATAAGTATCTATGAATATAATTGCGCATATTGTTTTTTATCCTTGGCGGTATGAGGTGATGTCTTATGTAAATATATAATATATGTTAATGTAAGCTATGATAATCTGGCCATAGATTATATTTTATTATTACTCGATTACTTTCCAACGATAATTTTTTCCGTTTGACCAACTCGCACTCCAGTCGATATTCTCATCGCGATCAGAAAAAAAATCCTACTCTCCAATTAAAAATATCAGGGAGGCTTTGAAGGAGGTTATGAGAGCAAAAAATCTATTATTTTTAACTGCTTATTTAGTTTGTTCCTTTTTACTCTGTCCCCAGGCTGAAGGAGGCTTCGTTTGCCTTGATTCATCATGTGTAGGCTGTCATGTTCTGCCTACCAGCGCCATCAACGTGGCTCTGACTCATCCCAATGTGCTGGTTGGCTGCATTACGTGCCATTCTCCAGAGTGCTTGCCTGGTCTGCATAAAGATGGCATCCGGCAGCTTGATCCGCTCTACTACAATTATACAGGCACGGCGGCCAATGTAGGCTGCAATGTCTGTCATGGAGCTCCTCCCCAGGCTCTGTGTGCTGGAATTGGCAGCACGGTCATGGATCACTGCCTTGATCCGGCAGGCTGTAACCCTGAGATTTTCAACTGCATAGCTTGTCATCCCAATTTCAATGGTCTGCCTAACCATATTTATCCTAAGATTCTTGGCGTGCCGCTTTTCTCCACTGTGGCCAGCGTAGGGAAATGCATGGCCTGTCATGGTCTGTCCCTACTCGTTGGCAGGAGTGGAGCTCATACCACTCACTTTTTTAGTAAGATCATTGCTCCGGCTACTACAGCCAGTACAGTGCTCAGTATAGATTGTGCGGTTTGCCATCCTAACCTGGCCGCTAATCTGGGGGCAGACCATTTGGTCTGCATCCATGGTACCTCAAATGCCTGGCTTCCGGGCAAAGTGCCAGTTGTGTTCAACACTCTATTGGCTCCGATCGGAGATGGAGATTTTTACTCCCTTGGTCCGGTAGGGGGAACTGGAACCTGCGTAGTCTACTGCCACAGCAACGGACAGACTCCTCCGACCACCCTCTTGACTGCTCCTTTAGGCTATCCTGGCTCTAATCTGCCCATTCCCTGGAATGTGCCTTTCCCGATCGATCCGCTAATCCTTGACTGCGGCTGCTGCCATGCCTTTCCTCCTTTGACCCATTCGGCCTCAAAAACTGACTGCAACAATTGCCATCCCACGCCTGTACTTGGGGCTGCACCGACAAACACATACCACATAAATGGCGTTCCGGATCTGTGGCGGCTCATTCTGTCGGCTAGCCCGGCTGTTCCGCTCATTCTTCCTTCCCCGGACTCTGTTTCAAGCAATGATCTGATCCTGGGCTCTGCTCTGGGTGTTGATAAATTCCTTGGGCTTCCAGAAAGTGGCCTTGGCGCTCTCTTTGGCTCAGGGACCGGGCTTTTGACTGCTCTGGGAATGCCCTCTACGGTTAGCTATAATCCGATCATGAGCGCACCCTTGAGCGTGGCTAGTGGCAGTCTTTCCTTGACTGACTACCTCATCTCCTCGCCAACTGGCCTCCCATTATCGCCGCCAACATCTTCTTTGGCCGTCTGGTCAAGCTTTGGCTATAGCCCTCAAATCTCCGGCTGGAGATCAATCGGGCTTGTCAGTCCCTGGAATGGGGCTGCATCTTGGCTGCTTTGGCCTGGCTCTGGGTTAACGGCTTCGGGAGGCACTCTGGTCAATCCTTTCCTTTCTCCTTTTGGCAGGGCAGGATTTCCCTTTTACTGGTAGAAGATAAAAGTTTTTGAGGCTTTTGAGAGAAAAGTAGCTTTCCGGGCAGGGTTATGTGATAAGAATCCTGCCCGGTATTATTAATTTCACCACTGTCTAGCCAATAAATACCAATACCAAACGCCCGGCAAGAGGCTCCACAAAGTTCTAAAAACCAGCTTTTGCATTTATCTTATTTTTGAAATTGCTGCATTTAGTAGTGGAAATTGAAGTAAAAAGTGATATAATAATTTATTTTAGACGATTTTTTCCGCCGTGTCTTAACTAGTCGAAAGATAGACTTTCTGCTTTTCGAGCTATTCTCTTATTCTTTTAAGGTGCAGCGGCGGGCAAGCCTATCACAAGCTTAATTCAGGAGATACATCAGGAGATACAGGAGTAAATTTTAAATGCCAGAGAGAAAAAGTCAACATTGGGCAGATCGTATAGTTGATCAAATTCTTGCTCAGCCTCGCCCCGAAGATCATGTGTATCATATCGTTACTGGAATCACTCCCTCGGGTCGAATTCATATCGGGAACCTGCGCGAGGTGCTAACCGCGGATGTAATCTACCGTATTCTACAGGAGAGGGGGAAAAAAGCTAAGCTGTTTTATATAGCCGATGATTATGATCCGCTGCGCAAGGTCTATCCATTTTTGGATCCGCAAAACTATCAAAAGTTTGTCGGCCACCCTTTGAGTGATATCCCCTGCCCTTGCGATCAGCACCCAAGCTATGCCGAGCACTTCCTGGAGCCCTTTTTGGCCTCCATGAGCCAGTTAAAAATTGATCTTACGGTTTTGCGTGCCAGTGAACTTTACAAAAGCGGCCGGTATAACCAAGTTATTATCCAGGCCCTTGAGGCCAGAGATACCATTGCCGAGATTCTCTTCCGACTGACCGGCAAAGAAATAGACGAATTCTGGTCTCCCTTTGTTCCTATCTGTGAAAGCTGTGGTTCTATGGCTGAAACAAAAGTCATTGGCTGGGACAGGGAAAGGGAGCTGGTAGGCTACCTTTGTCAGCAGTGCCAGAATCAAGGATGGGTGCCAGTCCAGGGGCATGGTAAGCTAACCTGGCGGGTTGACTGGCCAGCCCGATGGAGCTTCCTCAATGTGGACATTGAGCCGATGGGCAAAGACCACGGCAGCAAAGGAGGCTCGTACGATACCGGGCAGGAGATCGTCCGTCGGGTATTCCATAAGGAGCCGCCTTTTCCGATTGTCTATGAATGGATTCGCCTTGAGGGTATGGGCGATATGTCCTCCAGCAAGGGAAATGTCGTGGCCATTGAAGATGTGCTCAAGGTGGTTCCGGCAGACGTCCTGCGCTATTTGATCATTAAAGCCCTGCCTAAGCAGCGGATCAATTTTGACCCGGTGAATCAACTGTTGAATGTCTTCGACGAGGTAGACAACGAGCAGGCGAAATACCGCGACCCAAGATCCTTGGAGCTTTCTTTGGCTAGCGGCTTTGTACCGATTAAAGTTCCCTTCAATCACCTAATCAGCATTGTCCAGATTGCCGGTGGTGATCCTGCAAGGGTATCCGCTATTCTAAAGCGCGGCGGATACCAGATCCCTGAGTCCTCAGCCAAAGAGCTCGAAGAGCGCTGCCGCTATGCCCTCAATTGGCTAGAGCACTTTGCGCCTGCCGAATACCGCTTCTCGGTAGCTGAGAGTGTTCCTCAGTCGGTTCAGTCTCTCACCCCTAGCCAACGCCGAGTGTTGGGAAAACTATCTGATCTGCTGAGCACTATGCTTTCTCAGAAAGAGGAGAAGGATATCTCTGCCGAAGAGATTCACCGCTCATTTTACGAGGCTGCCCAACAGGAGAAGGATTTATCCATCAAGGAGGTGTTTCAGGCATTCTACACCGCTCTGATCGATAAAGAGCATGGACCGCGGGCTGGATGGTTTGTTAAAACCATTGGCGTGGAATTCGTCCAAAAGCGGCTGGCCGAGGCCTCAGCAATCGAGGCATAATTGATTTCGAAGCCTCAGTGAGGCTAGAGCATTGCTGATCCCAAAGCTTTTACTAAATGTTGTGATCTAGCTTGCTATCCGCGGGTAGTGAGAAGGCTATTTTTTTCTTTTTCAACGTTCCTCAATTAGCCTAACCAGCTCATCCTCGCTAATAATCTGTATGCCGCGTCTTTTTGCCTCATCAAGTTTTGAGCCGGCACCTGGTCCGGCCACAATATAGTCAGTGTCTGCGCTAACCCGCTCGGTAACTCTGCCGCCCAGTGACTCAACCACTGCTTTTGCCTGCTCACGGGTCCATCGCTCCAGTTTGCCGGTAAAGACAAAGGTGCGACCGGAAAGGGGCAGCCTGCCAGCCGCTTTCCGCTTAAAATTAGGATTAGGTAAGGATAAACCTGCCTGGCGCATCTCTTCGATCACGGCCCGGTTATCAGGGTTAGCTAGAAAGGAAGCTATGCTGTGAGCTACTGCTGGGCCGATCTCCCTGATCCTGTCAAGATCATCCCTTGAGGCTGCCATCAGCTCATCGAGTCCAGCAAAGTTTTCAGCCAAAACCCTGGCCAGATGCTCACCGACCAGCGGGATGCCAAGAGCGTAGAGAAAACGGTCCAGGGGCTGGCTTTTGCTGGCTGAAATAGCTCGAAGGAGATTATCAGTCGACTTTTCTCCCATTCTCTCCAGGGCAAGAAGATCTTGCCGGCGCAGTTGATAAATGGAAGACAGCCTCCTGACCAGCCCCTGATCAACCAGTTGTTCGGCCATTTTTTCGCCAAGTCCCTCAATGTCCATGCCGCGCTTAGAGGCAAAGTGAACGATCCGCTTTTTGATCTGAGCCGGGCAGGTCATGCCGGTGCACATGGCTGCCTTTTTATCTTCACTCATGACCACCGCCGCCCCACAGACTGGGCAGGTTTCGGGAAAATGAAACACCTGCTCTGAGCCGTTGCGCTCTTCTTTTATCGGTTTGACCACATAAGGGATGACATCTCCGGCCCGCTCGACCAAAACCCGGTCTCCGATCCGGATGTCTTTGCGCTCGATCTCGCTCTGGTTGTGGAGTGAGGCGCTTTTGACTTCAACACCGCCGATATGCACAGGATCGAGCTCGGCCACAGGAGTGAGCAGGCCAGTGCGGCCTACCTGGACCCTGATCGCCCTGATCCTGCTGGTCATCTGCCGAGGAGTGAATTTATAGGCTAGAGCCCATCGTGGATCACGGGTACGAAAGCCAAGCCGCTCACGGTCTGAAAGCTGATTGACCTTGAAGACTACACCATCGAGGTCATATTCAAGCTCATCCCGGATCTTCTCAAGTTGCCGATGATACAAAAGGGCCTCTTCAAGGCTAGAGCACAACTGCATATGGGCCAGATCGGTCTTAAGCCCCCAGCGGGGGAGGGTATTTAGTACCTCCCAATGAGTTGTAAAACTCACCCCCTCTACCTGGATAATCTCATAGAAAAATATATGTAGAGGTCTTCGGGCCGTGATCGCAGAATCCAATTGGCGAAGGGAGCCGGCGGCTGCATTCCTAGGGTTAGCAAATAGGCTCTCTCCGGCCTCGGCTCGCTGTCGGTTAAGTCTCTGAAACTCATCCTTTCGCATATAAACCTCACCCCGCACGATCAGATATGAGGGGATCGTCTCACCCGGCGCGCTAATCAGCACAGGCACAACCTCCCTGATGGTTTTGACGTTAGCCGTAACATCCTCACCCACCTGACCATCCCCCCTAGTTGAGGCTACCTCAAGGCGCCCATTCCGGTAGATGAGCTCAACGGCCAGACCATCATATTTGGGCTCAGCCACATACTCAACCCGCTGCCGGCCAAGCTCCTGGCGGCAATTTTTATCGAAATTCCTAACCTCATCTTCCTGGTAAGCAGACTTTAGGCTGAGCATCGGGCTCGGATGCCTGACCGTGCCAAGCTCTGGTCTAACCTGGCCGCTGACCCGCTGAGTTGGGGAATCAGGGTCTCGAAGATCGGGGAAGCGCTGCTCAAGATCACGAAGTCTGGCTAGAAGCTGATCGTACTCTGCATCTGAAATGACCGGGCTGTCAAGGACATAATAGCGCCAGTCGTGATAGCGGATCTCGTCGGTCAACTGCCTGATAGCGGCTTCGGCCTCAAGCCGATCTTTTGGTTCTCTGATTTCAGCCATCTCAGCCATAGCTGATCATCTCCTTTTCAATAACTGCTGTAACTTAGGCCAGTCGCGAGTATTTAAAACATCCTCTGGCTCAAGCCAGCCTCGGCGAGCCTGATCTACCCCATAGCGCATAAAGTCAAGATCAGTCAAATTATGAGCATCCGTTGACACCGCAATCTTTACTCCCATCTCTTTGGCCATCTTGCAGTGGATGTCATTGAGGTCCAGCCGATCAGGATGGGCATTCAGTTCCATGAAGCAGCCTCTTTGCCTGGCGGCCTCGATCAGCCGCTCCATATCAACCTCATAGGGCTTTCGCTCATTGATGAGCCGGCCTGTCGGGTGAGCCAAAATATTAAAGTAGGGATTGTCCATAGCCCGGATAATACGTTCGGTTTGCTTCTCAAGAGACAGATTGAAATTGTAGTGCACCGAGCAAACAGTAAGATCAAGGAGTTTCAGGACCTCATCGGGAAGATCCAAAGAGCCATCTTCCAGAATATCAAGCTCAACCCCCTTGAGTACCCTAATCTTGCCCTCAAGCCGCTGATTCAGGCGGTCGATAGCTTCGATTTGCTGCAAAATTTGCCTGGCATCAAGGCCATGAGCCACACTCACATGCCGAGAGTGGTCAGTAATGGCCACATACTGATAATTTTTCCTGATGGCGGCCTCAACCATCTCTTCCAGGCTAAAGCGGCCATCAGTGGCTGTGGTATGAAGATGCAGATCCCCTCGGATATCAGCCAAGCTGATCAGCCGAGGGAGCATGTGGCGGGCCGCAGCCTCGATCTCTCCCCGCCCCTCCCGCAACTCAGGCTCAATGAAAGGCAGGCCGACTGAGCGGAAAACATCCTCCTCCTCCCGGCCACCGATCCGCTCTTGTGCCCGAAAGATTCCATATTCGTTAATCTTCAGACCAGCTTTAAGGCCAAGCTTGCGGATGGCGATATTGTGGGTCGATGAGCCGGTAAAATAGTGCAAGGCAGCGCCGTAGCTCTCTTTAGGCACTACCCTAAGGTCCACCTGAAGCCCCGAGCGAAGCAAAACCGTAGACTTGGCCTCTCCCCTGGCCACCACTCTGTCTACATCCTCATAGTTGATAAACCGCTGCATGATGGGAGAATCCTGGCTGGCTACGGCCAAAATATCAAGATCAGCTACCACTTCCTTTCGCCGGCGATAGCTTCCAGCTACAACCACCTCACTGACCCCGCTCACCTGGCGCAGGTAATTAACTATTGATTGGGCCACCTCTTCGGCCACCGCCAGCTTGATTCGCTCTTTTTTCTCTTTTTTCTGCTCGATCTCTTCGATGATCTTTTCTTCTGTTTTTTGGCCAAAGCCGAACAAGGCCCGAATTTTCCCCTCTCTAGCTGCCTTTTCCAATTCGTCAAGAGTGGTGATGTTCAGTTTCTGGTAAATGGCCTGAACCCGCTTCGGCCCCAGAGATGGTATTTTCATGAGCTGAGTTAAGGCGGCAGGGATGCGGCGCTCGATCTCCTCCAGTTGGGAGAGAGTGCCTGTTGTGGCAATCTCTTTTATTTTTCCAGCCAGATCCTCACCGATCCCTGGCAGTTTGGGCAGATCCTCACCTTCGGCTAGCACCTCAGCCACACTCCAGGGGAGGCTGGCTATGGTGCGGGCAGCATTGCGGTAAGCCCGAATTCGAAACACATTGGCCCCTTCGATTTCCAACAAATCTGCCACCTTGTTTAACACTGTGGCAATGTCCGCATTGTGGACAGGCATATATTAAATTACTTCCTCCCTCTTTTGATCTTTCTCTCCAGCATTGGTTGGCCCCAACGCTTTAGAGTCGCCGTGTATCCTCGCTCACTGCCCTAGCCTCAAACACTAGGTTGGCCCTCAGCACGCTTTTAGACTGCTTTTAAACATTCACTCTCCTTACAATCCACTCATTACAATCAGCTCTTGCAAGGTGCTATCTCTACTAAGAGCCTATCCGAAAAGTCATGCTGCATGGAAGACAATCCAAGCGCAAGCGAAGTCTATCATAGCCAAATAATTTTCAACTTTTTTCTCCCAACGGATAAGTAATCGCCGAAAGCG